>Ga0209474_10000062_pt1 | contig 124626 bp, 95 predicted proteins | sample GraSoiAngelo_145_FD_185902 | JGI IMG/M metagenome (GOLD analysis project Ga0209474, IMG submission 185902) | Grasslands soil microbial communities from the Angelo Coastal Reserve, California, USA - 14_1009_05_20cm (SPAdes) (version 2) | ecosystem: Environmental > Terrestrial > Soil >...
CGTGACAGCGGCCGCGGTCGCCGTCGCCGTCGTCATTGTCGCGCTGCGGGCATACGCGAGACGGCGGTAGCCGCGCTCGCCTGAAAGGCTCGCGCTACATCTCGCTCGGTAGCCGCGCTCGCCTGAAGGCTCGCGCTACGCCTCGTTCGGTCGGCGACACCTCGCTCGGTCGGGTAGCGCGAGGCTTTCAGCCGAGCGTGATTCGCATGAGATAATCGGAAATATATGGAGTCTGCGCGTGCGACGCGCCTCGCCCGGGCGCTCTGGATTGCCTGGGCGGTGATCGTCTGGAACGTGGTCTTTGACCACGTGATCGTCGTCGCCGGACGCGCGTATCTCTCCGCCGCCGTTCAGGCGGCACGCAGCGGCGCCGGCTACCTCGGCATGGACGAGTGGATGCGTCCGGCGGTCGCACGCGGGCTCTGGATCGCATCCGCCTCGGCGGCCGCGATCGTGTTAACAGGTCTCGTCGCCGTCGCGTTCGCGTCGCGGACGTCCCAACCGTCCTTCAGCGAAAGGTGATCCGTTGCGCATTGCGCCCCATCCGCTGATCTTCGACTGGAACGACGACGCCGCCGGCGCGAACCGTGTCGCGATGCTCGACGACGAGACGCTGCGTGACGGACTGCAGTCGCCGTCGGTCCGCCATCCGAGCATCGACGAGAAGATCGGGATCCTGCACCACATGGCGGCGCTGGGCATCGACACGGCCGACATCGGGCTGCCCGGCGCGGGACCGAAAGTCGCCAAGGACGTCGAGCGGCTCGCGCGCGCGATCGGCGAGGCGCGTCTGAAGATCTCGGCGAACTGCGCCGCCCGCACGATGATCGGCGACATCAAACCGATCGCCGAAATCCAGCAGAGGACCGGCGTCGCCATCGAATGCTGCGCGTTCATCGGCTCCAGCCCGATTCGCCAGTACGCGGAAGGGTGGTCGATCGAGTTCCTGCAGAAGTGCACCGACGACGCGCTGACGTTCGCGGCGAAAGAGGGGCTCACGACGATGTACGTGACGGAGGACACGACACGCGCCGATCCGAATTCGCTGAAGGTGCTGTACACCACCGCAATTCGCGCCGGCGTCAAGCGCGTGTGTGTCGCCGACACGGTTGGCCACGCGACCGCGCACGGCGCGACGGCTGTCGTCCGCTACGTGAAATCGATCATCGACGAGCTCGGCGTCGCCGTCGGAATCGACTGGCACGGCCACCGCGACCGCGGCTTCGGCGTTGCGTCGAGCATCGCGGCGCTCGAGGCGGGCGCGACGCGGCTGCACGGCGCCGCGCTCGGCATCGGCGAGCGATGCGGCAACACGCCAATCGATCTGCTGATGGTGAACCTCGCGATGATGGGGTACATCGATCGCGATCTCACGAAGCTGCCGGCGTATTGCCGCGCGGTCGCCCGCGCCTGCGACGTGCGCATTGCCCCGAACTATCCGGTGATCGGCGCCGATGCGTTCCGCACCGCGACCGGCGTGCACGCGGCCGCGGTCGTGAAGGCGTTCCACAAAGGCGATCGCGGGCTGATGGACGCGGTCTACGCCGCCGTTCCCGCCAGCATGGTCGGCCGCGAGCAGGAGATCGAAGTCGGCCCGATGTCGGGGCGATCGAACGTCGTGTTCTGGCTGGAGAAGCGCGGCCTGCCGGCGACCGATGAAATCGTCGATCGCGTGTTCGCTGCCGCAAAGGCATCGAACCGCACGCTCACGCACGATCAGATTCAGACGATTATCGACGACACGAAACTACGAGCTATTTCCTGAGCAGAATTTCCTCGAAAAACTGCACCGCGCGCGGGTCCTTCGACTGACCGAGCCAGAAGAACGCCTGCTTCCGAACCTCCGGGTTGCGGTTGTTGCGCGCGACGTCGATCAGCCTCGGCACACCTTCGTCCTTCGGCAGCTGGCTCAGGGCGAACACCGCCCGCTTCTTGACTTCCGTCTCGGGATCGGCGTCGATCGCGTTGGCGATCGTGGCGACGGCCTGCTGACCGGCGCGCTGCGCCAGCCAGAAGAGCGCCTGGCCTCGAAGGTGGGCGATCGCGTGCGCGCGCGCGAACCCGATCAACGTGTCGACCGCGCGGTCGCCCGGCTGCAGCGACAGACCTGTGAGCGCCGGATCCGCGACGCGCCTGGTCCACTCGTTGTCCTGGGCGGTTCGGGCGACCAGCGACGCGAGCCACGTCACGCTGTCGTCCGGCCTCACGTCCTTCAACCAGACGAGCGTGGCGCCGCTGCTATCGAGATCGCAGTCGGGCGTGAACGTCCGCACCCGCGTGACCGATCCGTTCTCGATCCGCGCGAGGACGAGGAACTCGGTCGGCGGCTCGAGCACGATGCGCGAGCCGCGCGACGGCGCGCTGCCGGTCGTCCCGGTGCTCAATATCACGCCGCTGCCGCCCTCGAGCCGGCACATGCCGCAGCAGGCGCCCGCGTCGGCAATCGAGTCGTAGCAGCACATGTGACGCGGCCCGGCCACCATCGGCAGTCGATAGCCGACCCACGTGACGGCGCCGGGCGCGGCGGCTGCGCGCATCTGGGCATCGAGGTCCTGCGCGGCCGCCGGCGATGCCGGCGCGAACGTCAGCAACCAGCAACCAGCAACCAGCAGGCGGCGATTCATTTGAGCAGCTCCAGCAGATAGTCAGTCGCTTCCTTCGATTTCATCACCGAGAGCTTCTGGACGATCTCCTTCTTCAATTCGGTGTTTTTCTCGGCACGCGCCAGGGTGACGAGCGCGGTTGCGTTCTGCTGCAGGAACAGCGCGTTGATGACCGCCTTCTTCACGTCGGGCGACGTATCCGACGCGTAGATCGACGTCAGCGCTTCCGTCGTTCCCGCGCGCTTCATCAGCCCGAGGTTGTGGATCGCCGTCTTGCGAAGTTCCGGATCGCGCTCGCCCTTCGCGAGCTCGATCAACTTGTCGGCGTCGCCGCCGATGAACATCGCCTGGAGGATCCGCTTCTTCACCTCGGCGGACGATTCGGTCTGATACAGCTGCGACAATTCGGCGCCCGCGTGCACGATGCCGAGCTGATGTACCGCTTCGCCCCGCAGAGCGGGATCGGTTTCCCCTTTCGCGATCGAGAGCAGCCGCTCGCGGTCGCCGGCGATTCCGTAGCTTCGCAGAATGGACCGCTTCACGGCCGGGTCTTTCGACGAGCCGTAAGCCTCGACCAGCACCTGACGATTTTCCGGTCCGCCCATGATGCCGAGGTAATGGATCGCCTTCAGCTGCAGATCGGGATTCACGCTTCCCTTGGCTGCGTTGGCGATGATGTCGCGCGCGCGCGGCGAGTGGCTCTGGCTCAGGACGAACAGCGCGCGTTCCTTCACTTTCGGCGAATCGGTGCCGGACAGGATCTTCTCGATGATCGGCAGCGCCTGATCGGGGTCGCTGTTCATCAGCCCGCGAAGCGCGTACAGCTTGAGGTCGTCGTCGTTCTGCGATTCGGGTCGCACCGGTTGACCCGACGCCTGCCGAATCTCCACCTCCAGCGCCTTGGCTTCCTTCAGCCACCGGCTGTTCCCGAACTTCTCGTAGAGGTCGGTGACCGTCTTCAGCGCGTCAGCCTGCTGTCCGAGCTTGGCGAGGCTGTACGCCTTCCAGTAGAGCGCGGCGTCGGTCCGCGTGCTCGCCTTCATCTCGATGACGCGGTTCAAGCTTTCGATAGCGCGTTCGAAGCGCCCCTCCTCCATGAGATCGCGGGCTCGTTCGAGGAGATCGTCAGCCTGATCGTCGTTTTCTAATTCGCGTGGAGCCCCATCTTTCTCCATTGCGGTGGGGGCCCCACCCCCACCGCTGTTGCTCGGCGCATGCGCGCCTCGCAACGGCTCAAGGCTGCCACGCGCTGACGCGCTCGGAACATATTCAATTGCTCGCGGGGCCCCACCCCCGCTCGGGCACCCCAGCGCGCACAAACCGCGCGCTGGGGGCCCCGCCGCCTCGCTCGCGCATTCGCGCTCGCTCGGGCCGCAGGCGCTGCGCTCGCGCGTATCTAGAACAGAACGTCGCAGAACGCCCGCATCGATGGCGGCGGTCGCATTGACGGCGAAGACGCCGGAGAGAAGCAATGTCGTTGCAAACATATGTTTGATATCCATGGTGGTTAACTGATTTGTCGTGTCGGCGCCGCGTCGCGCTGACGCAGTTCGTCGCCGAGCACCCGGACCTTGAAGAGCAGCGCCGCCGCATCGATGCGTCGCCGAATCTGTTCCAGATCGGCCGCGCTGATGCGCGACGGGCTGTGCACGATCTCGATGAGGCTTCGCTCGAGATCGTCGAGCACGGTGGCCACCGATTGCTCGCCCGCATCGATCGCATCCTGCCGGTAGAGCCGGCTCGTCGTCAGCAGATCGTCCGCCCACGCCTGCTCGGTCGCGATATCGCTCCGATCGGGTGTGTTCATGATGTCGATGAGCAGCCGTTCCGATCGATCGAGATGGTCCGCGACCGACGTCAGCAGGATGCGGCGCGTGACTTCGGCCGACGGCGCGCTTCGCGTCGCCTCCGCCGCTGTCGGTACCGCCGGCGATGCCGGCTGCCGTTCCCATACGCGCCCCGCCACGAACGCGGCGACGACGATCGTTGCCGCGACGGCGGCCCACGCCAGGCGATCGCTGCGAATCCACGGCGTCCACCACGGTGCGTTCTGCTCCGGCAGCTTGTGGCGGATGCGCTGCCATACTTCGAGGCCGTACTGCTCGCCGCGCGCCGGCGCGTCGGGCGTCGCGATCATGGCGAGCGTCGCCGCGATCTCCTTATATGTCGTGGCGCACGCCGTGCACGTTCCGAGGTGGGCATCGATGTCCTCGCGGCGCCGCGCCTCGCCGTAGTAGTAGAGCGTCAGTTCTTCTTCGGTGAAATGGCGGTTCATGGCTGGCTGCCCGCAGATCGCTCGGCTGAAAGCCTCGCGCTACCCGGCGAACTTCTCAATGGCGCGAGTGAGATGCGCAGCTTCTTCACCGCGCGAAACACGCTGTGCTTCGCCGCGCTCGTGCCGAGCCCGAGCGTCCGGCTGATTTCGTCGATCGAGCGTCCCTCGTAATGCCGCAGCGTGAATGCGGCGCGCTCGAGCGGGCTCAGGCCGCCGAGCGCTTCCTGCACGCGCCGCTGAATCTGCGCGCTCTCCGCGAGCCGCTCCGGGCCCGGCGTCCCGGCGGCCGGCATCTGCACCGCCGCGTCGAGGCTGTCGCCGCGCGATTGATCGTGGCGCGCCTGTTTCATTCTCATCATGTCCACCGAACAGTTCGCGACGATGCGATAGAGCCAGGTGCCGAAATTGGCGCGCGACTCGAAGCGTCCGAGCTGCTTGTAGGCGCGAAGGAAACTCTCCTGCACCACGTCTTCGGCATCCTGCTCGTTTCCGGTCATCCGGAACGCCAGCCGGAAGACACTCCGGCTGTGCCGCTCGACGAGCGCGCGAAACGCCTCGCTGTCGCCCTGGCGGGCACGAGCCAGGACGGCTGCTGCCTCGGTCGCGTCCATCTGAACAGCTTAGACGGGGCCTAAGACCGTTGGTTAGCTGGATTTACGCTCGCCTGAAAGGCTCGCGCTACACCGGGTCTGGGCTGACGTTCGCCTGAAAGGCTCGCACTACACCGGATCGCCTGACGTTCGCCTGAAAGGCTCGCTACACCGGGTCTGGGCTGACGTTCGCCTGAAAGGCTCGCACTACACCGGGTCGCCTGACGTTCGCCTGAAAGGCTCGCTACACCGGGTCTGGGCTGACGTTCGCCTGAAAGGCTCGCGCCACGCATCGGGCTCGTGTCTCGCGGTGTAGCGCGAGGCTTTCAGCCGAGCGTAGGCTCCTGAATCGTTAACTCGATTACTGGTTCGTGATCGGCCCGGACCTCTCGGATTGCCGCTGCAGCGTGTTGCCGGCGGCATCGTTGTTGCCGCCGCCGGTACTTCGCATGTCCGTGCTCTGGCTGCCGTCCGTCATCATCGGGACCGCATGCGTGCTCGCGCTGTTCGTCCTGGTGCGGTACAACGCGCTGCTCAGATCGCGCAGTCGTGTGCACGAGGCGTGGTCGGCCGTCGACGTCCAGCTGCGGTGCCGGTCGCGCCTGATTGCCAACGTCGTCGAGGCGGTCAGGGGGTATGCGGCGCACGAGCGCCGAGTCTTCGATCGGATCGCGCGGGCGCGTACCGCGCTCCAGCAGGCGAGCCGCGCGGCGGACGCCGGGCCGGCCAACGACCTGATCACGGCAGCGCTCGGACGCGTGCTGGCGGTCGCCGAGGATCATCCTCAGCTGCGCGCGTCGCACAGTTTCATGAGTCTGGGGAACGACCTCCACGCCATCGAAGAAAAGCTCGCCTTCGCACGGGAGCGCTACAACCGCAACGTTCTCGACTACAACACACGCATCGAAACCTATCCCGAGGCCTTCTTCGCCCACGCGTTCAACTTCATGCCGGACGACTTGTTCGAGGTGGCGGACGAGACGCATGGCGAGCTGCGAGTGAGCTACCCGCCGGCCGCGTAGCAGGCGGCGTTCAGTGACCCATCGTCACGACGTCGGCTTTGCGGCGAAGCCCGCGGCGATGGTGACGGTGCTGCGCAAGGCGAATCGCATAGTCCTTGCGCGGCGCCTTGCGGCGAACGGTCGTCTTGTGGACGAGGGCGATCTGCGACTGCTTGATCAGGCGCGCTTCGATCGCCGGCAGCGCGCCGACGATTGCGTCGCCGACGATCTGCAGGCTGCGCGCGCTCACGGCATCGAGGTTGTCCTTCGCCGTGTGCCACGCATCGTAATCGAGGTCGATGACGTCGACCGACGGCACGCCGGCGGCGAGGAACGGCAGGTGATCGTCTTCGATGCGCGTCGACTCGGCGAGGAATGAATCGTCGAGATCCTGGTGTTTGGCCGCCGCCCAGATGGCGTCGGTGAGCCACGGCGTCGAGTTCTCGTCGCGCCGGATATCGAGATCGCGGTCGCCGATCATGTCGACGAGGATGAGCGCCTTGATGGCCGCGAGCGAGCCGTCGCGCTTCGCCATTTCGACGTAATGCCGGCTGCCGTACGTGTTGTCGGTACCCTGCCAGTCGGGCAGCCGCGCCTCCTCGCCGTCCAGAAACAGCAGCTCGATGGTGAAGGGGCTCTTGCGCGCCTTGAGGATCCGCGCGAGCTCGAGGAGGAACGCGGCGCTCGACGCGCCGTCGCTCGCGCCGACGAACCGGAACTGGCGGAACAGCTTCGTATCGTAGTGTCCGGCGAAGACGATGCGCTCTTTGCGCGCGCCGGGAATGACGATCGACAGGTTGACCATGTGAACCTTGTCGATCGGCGTTTCGTCGTCCCAGGCCTGCTCGAGCGCGGTGAGGCCCATCGCCGCGAGTTGATCCTTGATGTACTTGCGGGTCTGCTCGATGGCCGGCGATCCCGAGGGGCGCGGGCCGATCGCCACCAGTTGCCGCAGGTGTTCCCACGCGCGGCCCGACTCGAACCTGGGCGGCGTCGGGGGCGCTGCCGTCTGAAACGTCAGCGCCGCGGCGAGGAGCGGGAGGACGATCAACTGCGTTTCTCGCGGGAGATATAGTCGCGCTGTTTCGGTCCTTTGTAAATCTGCCGCGGCCGCGCAATCTTCTGCTCCGGATCGAGCAGCATTTCCTCCCACTGGGCAATCCAGCCGGCCGTGCGCGGAATGGCGAACAACACAGGGAACATTTCGACCGGGAAGCCCATCGCCTGATAGATCAACCCGGAGTAGAAGTCGACGTTCGGGTAGAGCTTACGGCTGACGAAGTATTCGTCCTGCAGCGCGATGCGTTCGAGCTCGAGCGCGATTTCGAGCAGCGGGTTCTTGCCCGTCACCGTGAACACGAGATCTGCGATCTTCTTGATGACCTTCGCGCGCGGGTCGTACGACTTGTAGACGCGATGCCCGAATCCCATCAGACGGTTGTTGCCTTCGCCGGACTTCACCTTCCTGATGAAGTCGGGCACTTTGGCGACCGATCCGATGTCGTTCAGCATCCGCAGGACGGCTTCGTTCGCGCCTCCATGCAGCGGTCCGTACAGCGCCGCCGCTGCGCCGGCGAGCGACGAATATGGATCGGCCTGCGAGCTCCCAATCGTCCGCATCGTCGTCGTCGAGCAGTTCTGTTCGTGATCGGCGTGCAGGATGAACAGGACGTCGAGCGCGCGCGCGAGCACCGGGTTCGGCTGGTACTTGACCTCGGTCATCTTGAACAGCATGTTCAGGAAGTTGCCGGTGAAGCTGAGGTCGTTGTCCGGATAGATGTACGGCCGTCCGATGCTGTGGCGGAACGCGTACGCGGCAATACTGGGCACCTTCGCAATCGCGCGGTGTGTCTGCCGGAGACGGGACTCGCGATCGAAGATCTGCTTCGCATCGGGATAGAAACCCGACATCGCGCCGACCGTGCTGATGAAAATGGCCATCGGATGCGCGTCGTACTGGAACCCCTCCATGAACTTCTTCACGTTCTCGTGAAGCATCGTGTGAAGCGTGATCTCGCGCGTCCAGGCGTGGAGCTGATCGGTGGTCGGCAGCTCGCCGAAGAGGATCAGATAGGCCGTCTCGAGATAGTCGCTGTGTTCGGCGAGCTGTTCAATCGGGTATCCGCGATAGAGGAGCACGCCCTTGTCGCCGTCGATGTACGTGATGCCGCTCCGGCAGTTCGCGGTGTTCATCAACGCCGGGTCGTAGGTCATCATGCCGAAGTCGTCAGGTCCCGTTTTGATTTGGCGCAGATCCATCGCCCGGATGGTGCCGTCGTGAATCGGGAGGTCGTACTTCTTTCCGGTGCGGTTATCGACGATCGTCAGCGTCTCGCTCATCGACGTTTGAGGCTGGAAGGCAGGAGTCGGAACAGTCGTTGGGGCGTCAGCGTTCTGATTTGTCACTTTCATCTGGTTCATCCACGCGTTCCCCCGGAACGTGATAGCTGCCGTCGGCCCAGCGCGCGAGATCCTGAAGCTTGCACCGTTCGCTGCAGAACGGCCGCCAGACGGGGTCCACCGGATGCGTGCGACAGAACGCGCACAGCAGGGCCGCGGGCATCGCGCTATTCTATACTCCCGCCGCAGCTCGATCCGGCGCCCGCCGTGCAGCCGAAACAGTGACGGCCGACCGAGATGGCGCGCCGCTCGAGCGTCTCGCGATCGAAGTCTCGAATGTGCGCCGCGCCGTCGAGCTCGATGTCGAGCATCTGGTTGAAATCGCAGTCGTAGAGCCGTCCGTCCCATCCGACCGACAGGATGGTCCTGCACATCAGGCCGCTCACCGTCGCTGGATTGAACGACGTGACGAGACGCTCCATGTAGCGCTCCAGATTCCCGGTGTCGATCAGCCACTCGAGGTAGCGGCTGATCGGCATGTTCGTCAGGCAGTACAGCGCGTCGAAGACGATGCCGTGGAGGCGGCGCAGCTCGCGTTTCCATTCCGCTTCCAGCGATCCCTGCGACGCCGGGAGGAACGCGCCGACCGGATTGGTCACGAGCACGAGGCGCAGGCCCGACCGGCCGTTTCCATATCCAACGTCGTTCAGCCGTTTCAGCGCCGCGATCGATTTTTCGTACACGCCTTCGCCGCGCTGCGCGTCGGTATTGAGCGCGCGGTAATGGGGAAGCGATGCGACCACCTCGACGCGATGTCCCGCAAAAAACTCGGGGAGGTCGGCGTGGCTGGGCGTCAGCAGCACCGTCAGATTGCAGCGATCCATGACGTGCCGGCCGCGCGCGCGCACCTCCTCGACGAGCCAGCGGAAATCGGGATTCAGCTCCGGCGCGCCGCCGGTGATGTCGACGGTGGGAATCGCGCCGGTGTCGAGCGCGCGCAGGCACCACGTCATCGTCTCGCGCGACATCACCTCGCGCCGATCGGGTCCCGCGTCGACATGGCAATGCCGGCACGTTTGATTACAGAGCTTGCCAACGTTGATTTGAAGCGTCGTGATCGCCTGCGGACGCAGCGGCCAGCAGCCCGCGGCGCCGGCGGCGTCGGGGAACTCGCGTGCGAGCGGCAGGCGCGCCAGCACGGCACGCTGATGGGCGGTCGAGGCGAGCGGCGCCCGGCGGCTGGCGAGCGAAAGCATCATCACATGCCGATCGCGTCCGCCTGATTGCGCATCTGCACGCCGTGGACGAGCGACGCCCCGCCGCGGATCGCGGCCGCGACGTGCACCGCCTCCGTCATCTGATCGAGGTCTGCGCCCTTTTCGAGGGCGTCCTTGCTGTACGCGTCGATGCAGTACGGACACTGCACCGCGTGCGCCACCGCAAGCGCGATCAGCGATTTCTCCCGGGCCGACAGCGCTCCATCGGCAAAGACAGCGCCATACCAGTCGAAGAACTTCTTGGCGAGATCCGGGGCATTACGGCCGATTTCACCAAAACGGGCCAGATCCGCGGGGTCGTAGTAGTGGTGCGCCATCAGACGATTGTACGTCGCTCATCGTGAAGGCGCCGATTTGGTTCGGGCGGAATAACGACGAACAAATGCGAGAACGGCACCTTTGCCGGACGTTTGATCGCGCCCTGGAAATCGTTACGACTCGTTCGAGGATTCGATCAGCGCGCGTGCAGCGCGCGTGGCGAGGATCGAAAGAAACGCTTGAAGTACGGATGGGCATCCGCCATAATCCGCGCTTCCACCCTTCAGTCCAGCTTTTCAACCGAGGAGTGTTGCGTTCGCTCGTGGCGGCTTGACTGCCAGTGCGCCGCGCCGTCTTGGTCCGGTCCGACGCGTGAGTAGGAGGGTGAGCCAATCGCGGCAACCGCCATCATTTGCCGGAGGCACTTATGCGCTCGAATTCGAGACACTTCCTCGCCCTTCTCATGTCAGTCGCCATTCTCACATCGACGCGTGGCGTCATGCGCGCGCAGACAGGAGGCGCCGGCCAGAACATCAACGTCGTCACAGGGACCGGGACGTTCACCAACGACCTTGATCTGTACCGTAAGAACGAGCCGGTCGTCGGGATCTCGAGCGCCAATCCCTCGCACATGCTGGTCGCGTACAACGACGCGCGGACGGTTGATGCGATCGACGACGCCGGAACCGGGCCGCAGTCGCCAGGTCAGGGCTTGTTTGCGAAGGTGCTCGATTTCTTCAGAGCGCCGTGGCGGCGGGATCGAGATTCAAAGGGTGAGTGGGAAGTGGAAGGACCCGCCGCTGCGAATCAGGCGTGGGTTGGCCTCTCGTTGACGAACAACGGCGGGAAGAACTGGTTTTCGGGTCTCCATCCCGGCCGGTACGTGTCTATTCCGACGGATGTCGATCCCGGATGGGTTGATGCCGTCCAGTTGAACGCCTTCGACGCGGCGAACGACCCGGTGCTGGCCACGACTCCGCCGCACGTGTCATCGTTGCAGGGGCCGGTCGGCGATCAATTCTTCCTCGCCGGGATCGCATTCAACCTGCCCACGGCGACCGCTCCGGGCCAAGGGGTCGGTTTCATCTCGCGATTCACCGACCGGAACAATTCGGAGAACGCCCAGAGTCTGCACTACGACGGCACGAAGGTGCTTCTCAAGTCAAGCGACTTCGCGACGCCGACCGCGATGAACTTTTTCGTCGACAAACCGAGCATCGCGGCTGGCCCGAACGGTCATGTGTATGCTGCTTTCGTCGTGTTCGATCAAAACGACCCCAACAAGTTGAGCAGCAAGATCCTGTTCTTTTCATCGGCCAACTACGGCGATACCTGGGCGGCCCCCAACGTCATCAGTCAGCCGCTGACGCGCAATCAGGCGCCCTGGATTCTCGTCGACAACAACGACGACCGGATCGTCTACATCGGATGGCGCGTTTTTTCCAACCCGCTCTATCCGAATCTGACAAACGCAGTCGTGGGCAGGAGATCGGTCGACGGAGGCCTGACGTTCGCTCCGTCCGTGCCGTATCCAGTCGCGCTGCTGCTCAAAGCGTTCGACCAGCGGCAGGGCGTTCTCCCCAACACGGCCCCGACTCCCCGATCTGCCGCGTACCCGTCGGCGGCCATGGACGGCAACGGCGCGATACACGTACTGATGCAGGAATACGTATATCCGGCAAACTATCCGTCGACGAATCTGCGGGGCCTTCCGCTCGCCCCGAGCGCGTCGCCCGCCATCGGCGTCCCGCGGATCACGGTGACGACGTCGTTCAACCAGGGCTCGACGTGGACGACTCGCAAGGCGATCGACCTCGGAAACGGCGCCGGGACGCAGTTCATGCCGACGATTGCGGCGGTGGGCGAACCCGGTCCTACATGTTCGGGAAAGGTGGGTCCGCGCTCGAAGGTCATTGCGATGTTTTACGATGCCCGCCCCAGCGGGATCGGTGTCGCTGCGAGCGTGAACCAGGGCATCGTGACGGGCGGCGACAAGCAGTTCGACGTCCGCATCGCGCAGGCCAGCGCGTGTTCGGCGAACTCGGTGTCCGGCCTCAGTTTCACTCCGTCCGAAGGGGTCTCGCAGTACCAACGGAGTTCAACGACGCCGTATCCGATCGTCCCGATTCCCGTACAGCCGGCGTTTACCCCGCAATACAGTGCCGTGAACCGCGGCTACACGATGTCCTGTAAGGGTAATTGCTCGTTTTCGGGCGACTACATCCACCTTGTTCCGCGGGTGCCGTACGTGAAGACGGCGAGCGGTGCATGGAAGCCGACGACCGCGGTCATGTCGGACGCCGATCGCGACAAGCTGCCAGCGGCGGTCGTGCAGGGCGTGTGGACCGACACGCGGGATGCGGTGCTGCCGACGGTCGGTTCGCCCCGCGTCGTCCTGGCGCCCGGCGCCTCGCAGACGATCGACGTGCTGCCGTGGGATTTCTACAACGTGGCGGATCCGACGAGATTCGCGGCGTGTTCGAATCTCGGAACGCGGCATCAGAGCGTCTACTCTTCGGAGTACACGCCCGGCGGGCTGTTCGCGTCTGCACCGGTGACGTTTAGGGCTTCAACGATTCCGCGGTCATACCCGTTGTACGTCGAGAATCGTACGGCCTTCAAAAAGTATTACAAACTGACGATCGATCCGTTGGCGCAGGCGTCGTTTGATTACACCGACTTCGATCCGAACGTCGCTCAGGTGGCAGGTAAATCCACTGGCTTTGGCGAGCCGTTCGCACGCGCGACGAGCGTCGTGATCGATTCGATTTCGTCTGTGACTGGTGCTGTCGTGGTTGGTCCTAGGGTCAATACGCCCGTCGCCATTACCGTTGAAGAGACCGACAGCAACGGTGCGGTGATTTCGCCGCCGGCGGGCGCTAAGACAACGGTTACGCTCAACACAGCCGGTGCAGACGACTCGTCGACGGAGACGGCTGTGCCGGCGATCGGTGCCGAACCAAAGACCACGAAACCGTTTGGCGCAATCCCATCGAGCGGCGTGGCCAACACGACATTGGGCAACCCGACACCGTTTTCGCCGAATCCGTTTTCGCCGAATCCGTTTTCACCGAATCCGTTTTCACCGAACCCGTTCTCGCCGAATCCATTCTCGCCGAATCCGTTCTCGCCGAACCCGTTCTCGCCGAATGCGTTTCCCGGTGGTGCAATGGTTTACGATGTGACCGACATCTCGTACGTCATCACGAATGACGGTCAGCAGACGGCGGCGTTTAATAGCGTGATCGAGCAGGTGCAGAATACGCCCGGGAATCACGTATTCCAGGTTTTGCTTAATCGTGCGGTTCCAGTATCGACAGTGAACTATGACAGCACCGCGATGCTGAACTGCCAGGCTGTCGACTCGGCGCTTGCCGTGCCCATCTCGACGATTGCGGTTCCGTTTTCCCCAAATCCGTTTTCGCCGAACCCATTCTCGCCCAATCCATTCTCGCCGAACTTCTCGCCGAACCCGTTTTCGCCCAATCCGTTTTCCCCGAATTACCCGCCTATTTTCAGCAACTCGACGTTCTACGTCGCGCCGAAGGGCTCGACGTCCGGTGCGGTGGCCCGGCTTGACGATGGCGGGACGATTTCGGGGCGTGGTCCGCAGCAGCTCGCCCGGCGCAGTAGCGACGCGCGCATCCGCAACGCCAGCCTGACGCCCGCGACGCCAGGCGAGTACATCGGCGAACCGGTCAACGACGTGATGGTGCTGACCCTTCGCGACTTCCTGCTGACGCCGCCGTGCACGTCAAATCCGACTCTGCCATGCGGACGACCGATTAGTCCGGCGAACGTCACCGTTAGGGTCAAAGCCGAAGTTCCGAACGTCGACGCGAACGGGCAGTTCGATCCTGCAGGGCCAGCGACTACAGGCACGCAGATCGCGCATCATCTTGCCTTTACCGTGCAACCTACGAACACGACTTCTGGTGGAACGATTACGCCCCCGATCAAGGTCGAGATCCGGGATACGTTCGACGACATAGTCACGGCTTCCGCCCAGCAGCGGCAGGTGTCGCTCGCGATCGCGCCGCTGACCTGTCCTGGCGGGACGTTATCGGGAACCACTACCACATTGTCGAGTGCTGGCGTGGCGACGTTCAGTAGTGTTGTCATTACCAGTTCTGCCGGCTGTAGTGGCGTGAGGCTCGTCGCATCGTCAGGAACGCTCAAACAGGCGACGTCGGATCCGTTCGACGTCACTACGCTCACGCTCGTCAACACGCAATTGCTCGATGCGATCGTCGGGAGCCCGTATCCGCCCGCGCCTCAATCGTTCCAGGTGCTGGGAGGGCAAGCACCATACACTTTCACAATCGACCCAACAGCGAAGGTCGCCGAAGGCGTAGTCCTGGTTCCTGCAACGCTGCCGCTCGGCATCTCGCTCAGTACTGGTGGCGTGTTCTCTGGAACGCCAACAACGGTAGGCAATTACGCGTTTCGCATTATCGTGACCGACGCCGGCGGCCATACGGCGGCTGCGAACTTCTGCATCCACGTCGACCCGAATCAGGCCGCAGCTCTTCTCACGACCGATCTATCTCAATCGGGGAATGCCGGAACGCTGGCGGCGAGTCTGCTCGATCCGGACGACGCAGGCGTGGTTGTAACGAACGCGAAATTTACTGGGTCGCCACTGGCCTTAGGCACGTTCACCGGCGGAGGAAATGCAATCACGGGACTTGGATTCCATGAGGGACTCGTCTTGAGCACCGGAACGATCGCGTCGGCGAAAGGGCCCAACAGCACCTCGTCAATCCAGACGAATTTCAATTTGCCCGGTGACGCGGATCTGCAGGCGCTGTCCGGAGTCAGCAATTTGACGCACGACGCCGCGATCCTCGAATTCAACTTCACGCCGACCTGCCACGATGTCCCAAGCTGCAACGTCACGTTCGAGTACGTGTTCGGGTCCGACGAGTACCACGAGTACGCGAACAGCGCGTACAATGATGTCTTCGCATTCTTCCTGACGGACACGATGGCCGGCACGACTAAGAATTACGCGCTTCTGCCAAACGTCGTGCCCGAGACGCCCGTTTCAATCAACACAGTCAACGGCGGCAACCCGCTCGGGTTCGACGCGAAACACCCGGAGTTCTTCCGATCGAACCGGACGGCAAGCGATCAGCCCGGCCCCTTGAACTTACAAGCCGATGGTTTGACAGTTCCCCTTCAGTTCAATGCGCCGGTGATCTCGGGGCATCCGTACCATATCAAGATCGGAATCGCCGATGTCACCGATGGCATCTACGATTCGATGGTCTTCATCAAGAGCGGAAGCTTCAAAGTGACGCACATCTGCCCGATCGTCGTGCAGTAGGATTGAGTCGCGTTGAAGGGCCCACTGGCCGTTCCCGGCGACACGCCGGGACGGCCAGTGCCGTCATGCTTGCGCGGATCGAAATCAGCGCATGCTGACCCGCCGCCGCGCGTCAACGACAAGCGGATCCGGCGAATCCGCATCCGCGCGCAGCGTGAGGAACTGCTCGTAGTTTTTCCTGGCTTCGACGGCTGATCCGACGCTTTCCTGAGCGCGTGCGAGCCAGTAGTACGCCGGTGGCAGGTAACGCAGCGTCGGCATGTCGTCGATGAACGCGTCGCTCGCCTCGCCGCGCCGCTTCAGACACCGCTCGAACTCCGCCAGCGCTTCGGCAGCATGGCTCGTCCCGGCCGCGAGATACGCCCTTCCGAGCAAATAGCGGCTGAACCACGAGTCGCGACGTTTCTGCGCATCGCTGAACGCCTCGATCGCATCGCCCAGCCGCCCCTGTTCGAGCGCAATTTCGCCTTGGATTTGTCGCGCGTACGCGGTCGTATGACGTTGCAGCTTCTTGTCGAGGTCGTTGGCAATCCGCGCAGCCTCGTCGTACTTGCGGGCATGTACCAGCACCCGGGCGGCGGGGTACAGAGTGCTCTCACGCGGACTGAGCTTCGCCGCCTGCTCGCTTGCCTCGATCGCCCGGTTACGATCGCCGATGGCGAGATACGCTTCGGCGAGGGCCACGTACTTGCGCGCCGTCGCATTCGAATCATTGCGCTTCACATCGGCGGCGAGGCCGTCGCGAAGCACACGAATCGCATCGCGATGCCGGCCCAAATACATCTCCAGGTCGGCGAGGCCGAGCTGCGCGAACGACCAGCCGAACGCACCCATCGCCGCGACGCCGGCATACGCCTCTCGGGCGCCGACGACATCGCCTTGCGCAAGCCTGGAGACGGCGATCGGGAGCCAGGCGTATTCGAGCGTCGGATTCTCCTGTCGCACGCGCGAGGCTTGCTCGATCGCGGTCGCAAACTCGCCGGCATACATCGAGTACATGGCGTAGTTGTAGCGCTGCAGCGAATTGCGAGGGTAAATCTCCAGCGCTTGACGCACCTGGGGAAGTGCGCGCGGTAAATCACCCGAGAGGACGTACGCCAGCGCGAGGCCGCCGTGCCCGCTGTCGTCGGCCGGATACAGCTTCACGAGCGTCTCGTAGGTCTCGATCGCCTTCTCGTAATTTCCAGCGACGTCCAGATAGTATTTGCCGAGCGTTCGATACTTCTCCCGCTCGGTCATGCGGTCCAGATGCTGCATCGCCATCTGGAAGCTGGCTTCCGCCTTGTCGCGCTGCTTGAAGTAATTTGCGTACACGCCGGCGATGCCCGCGTACGCCCGGCCGAACCGCGGATCGAGGTCGACGGCGCGCTGGTACTCCGGAAGCGCTTCCGTGTACTTGCCGGCGATCTGCAGCGCCTGTGCGCGCACATACGCGCTCATCGCGTCGAGCGACGCTGCGGTGACCGTCTCGGCATCCGCGAGCTTCGCCATCTCGGTCTTCGATTCGCCGAGCGCTTCTCGAATGCTTCCCGCCATCGACACGAACGCGCCGAGCACCTCCGCCTTGGCTCCGACGTTCTTGGTCGTCGTCGCGATCGGGTTGCCGCTCGCCGGATCGGTGGCGCTCACTTCGACGCGATACCCGCTGCCGCGTTTTTCGATCGCGCCGGCGACCAACACCTTGATTCCTTCGCGCCGCGCGATCAGTTGGCCGATGTCGCGGGTGATTCGACCGCCTTTTCCCGGCGCGAGCTCCGACGCAATCGCTCGCGCATCGGTCGTCTTGAACACGGTGACGTAGGACGCGTCTTCGAGCGCGATCGCCAACGTCTGCTCGGCCGCTCCGTCGAAAGCTGTCTCGCCGGTTCGGTTATCGAAATCGGTGACGAGAACGGGAACCGTTTCGTGCGCCTTTGCAGGAGTCACCAGACGGCGCGTCGTGAAATAGGTTCCGCCGAGCAGCATCAGCACAACCGCAACGGACGCCGCGACCATCGGTTTGGTCAGCCGTCTGGCGATCGGAATCAGCCCGCCCTCGTCGTCGAGCCGCGCGAGCGCTGCGTCGAGCTCGTTGATGGTCCGATACCGCGACGCGGCGTCCTTCTCCACGCAGCGCATGACGAGCGCTTCGAGCGGCGCCGGGATCGAGCCGTCCAGCGACCGGATCGGAACGAGACCTTCGTCGAATCGCTGCTTCATCGCGTCGACGCGCGCTTGCGGCGTCGCCGCCGCAACGAGCCGCGGACCGGTGAGCATCTCGTAGAGAATCAGCCCGAACGCGTAGATGTCGGCGCGACCGTCGACGGCGCCGCCGGTCGCCTGCTCGGGCGCCATGTACTCGAGCGTGCCGAGCACGCTGCCGGACGTCGCCTGATCGGTCGACGCCGAGATGCCGAAGTCCGTGATCAGCGCCTGCCGATCGTCGCCGCTGCCGCTGATCATGATGTTGGCGGGCTTCAGATCGCGGTGAACGACGCCGGCTTCGTGCGCCGCCTGTAGGCCGGCGGCAATCTGACGCGCGAAGCGTAACGCGTGCGCGACTGGCAACTTGCCGTCGCACCGCAGCGCTGTCGCGAGGTCGTGGCCCTGGATGTACGGCATCGTGATGTACTTGATGCCGTCGAGCTCCCCGATGTCGTGGATGCGGACGACGTGCTTGTGCGTCACCTGGCGGGCGAGGAGCAGTTCCTGCTTCAGCCGGTTCTCGGCCTCGGACGACGCGCCTTTCTGCGCATCGGTGCGGATCACCTTCAACGCGACCGCGACGCTGAGCTCGGCATCCCACGCCTGGTAGACGGCGCCCATGCCGCCGATGCCGAGCAGCTTGATGATGTGATGCCGCGGACCAAACGCCTGCCCGACCTTCAGCGGACCGGCTGCCTTCGGGCTCTCGATCCCGGTGGCGTCAACGGTCGCTGCCACTTCGATGGTGGCACCCGGCGCCGCGACGGTGCCAAGGCCGGTCATTGCCCCGAAGATCGCCCCGGGCGGCAACCCGGTCGTATCGAACGGGACAACACCCGTCGCGATCGTGTTCTGCACGAGCGCGGCCCCGCAGGCCGGACATCGGCCGACGGAGACAGACGTCGACTCTCCGCAGTGGGGACAAAACATGGGCAAATTGCTGGTGTATCGCCAATTATGGCCGCGAGCCGTGTGACTGCCAAGCGGGATTTGATGCGACCCGCAAAACGGCCGGGGCGAGCTACCTCCGGCCTGGCTCGGTCCCTTCGCCGGCGTGATGGCGGACATCCTTGGCGGACACCATAAAAATGACGTCCTCGGCGATGTTCGTGGCATGGTCGCCGATTCGCTCCAGATGACGGGAAATCAGGATCAGGTCGAGTGCCGGCTCGATCGTGCCTGGGTCCTGGAGCATGTAGGTAATGAGCTCGCGGAAAATCTGCGTCTTCAGGTCATCGAGCACATCGTCCTCGTCGAGCACGCGCTGCGCGAGGATGGTGTCGCGCCGCACGAACGCATCGAGCGCGTCGCGCAGCATGCGTTGGGCGAACGAGGCCATTCGCGGGATGTCGATCAGCTTCTTGACCGGTGCGTGCGCGACGTACTGGCGCGAGGCCTCGGCGATGTTGATCGCGAGATCGCCGACGCGCTCGAGGTCGGTGTTGATCTTGACGGCCGCGACGATCGCCCGCAGATCGACGGCCATCGGCTGGTAGAGCGCCAGCAGCGTGAAGCAGCGGCCGTCGAGCTCGATGTGGAGCCTGTTCAATGGCTCGTCGCCGCCGATCACGCGATCGATCAAATCGCGATCGCGGTCGACCAGCCCTTTGACTGCCAGCCGCACCTGCTCTTCGGCGAGGCCGCCCATCTCGAGCAGCCGTCCCTTCAGATGCTCGAGTTCCTCCTGAAAATGACGGACGTGTTCGGTGGACGCCATTACCCGAATCTTCCGGTCACGTAATCTTCGGTCAGCTTTTGCGACGGCGCGGTGAAGATCTTGTTCGTCCGGTCGCACTCGATGAGCTTGCCGAGCCAGAAGAACGCCGTCACGTCCGAAACGCGGGCCGCCTGCTGCATGTTGTGCGTGACGATCACGATCGTGTACCGCGCCTTGAGCTGGTAGACGAGCTCCTCGATGCGCTGGGTGGCGATCGGATCGAGCGCTGACGCCGGTTCGTCCATCAGGAGGATGTCGGGCTCGACGGCGAGCGCGCGCGCGATGCAGAGACGTTGCTGCTGGCCGCCGGACAGCGCGAGCGCCGACGTATGCAGCCGATCCTTGACTTCGTCCCACAGCGCGGCCGATTTCAAGCTCGATTCGACACGTCCGCCGAGCTCCTCGCGCGACCGCGCGAGCCTGTTGATGCGCAAGCCGTACGCGACGTTCTCGAAGATCGATTTCGGGAACGGGTTCGACTTCTGGAACACCATGCCGACGCGGCGGCGCAGATCGACGGGATCCACCGACGGCGCGTAGATGTCCTGGCCGTCGATGCAGATGGATCCCTCGACGCGTGCGCCCGGAACGATGTCGTTCATGCGGTTGATCGAGCGCAGGAACGTCGACTTGCCGCAGCCGGATGGTCCGATGAGCGCGGTGACCTCGTGCGGCCGGATCTGAAGCGTCACGTTGTCGAGCACGCGGCGCGGGCCGTAATAGAAATGCATCTGCCGGACGTCGATCTTGGCGGCTGCCCCTGCGGGAACGAAGGCGGTCGGCGTCATTGTCGGCGTGGGCACCGGCGCGGCCATCTGGATCACGTCCCACGATACCGGTTGCGCGTAGTCGCTGTTTTTCAGCCGTGTAAAATTTGACTCCGGTTCGTATTTGCGAGGAGTGATGGCGCCGATGGTCGGCCGGCAGCGATCCGAATGGCGCCGTTGCTCACGGCGCTCCAACGTCGCCACGGCTTTGAAGATTCAGATCTGTGACGTTCTGTTCTAAATAACCGCGCGGGCTACGGCCCGCGCGCGTCAGCGCGTGACAGCCGTGAGCCGTTGCGAATCGCGAATGCACTGAGCAACTGGCGGCGGGGGTGGGGCCCCGCCGCGATAAGACAAGTGGGCCCCGCGATTAAAACAGTGCTAAGGTGTTGTCCGGTTTCGGATAATACCTTATCGTAATAAACTGCCGGGCCCAGCGCGACCAACCGGACCGCCATTGCATGGCCAGGCCCGCGGCACTTGAGTGCTCGGCATTCGTCGCGCGCCGTCCTTTCGTCGGATCCATTCAAGTCTGCCTTGCACGAAATCTTGAGCTTCCGCGTTCGTAGATGCTTGATCGGTCTGGGATTTGCGTGGGCGTGCCACCGCAGCAACCAAAACGGTTTCTTTCGAATTCGTTTGAACGCGCATCGCGCTGGCGTCTCGTGCTCTGCGGTTCCGCGATGATCAGAACCTGCACGCTTTTAGCCGGAGATCGAGCTCGTTGTTCCGCCCCGTCGTCGCGGCCGTCCTAGACATCAACGGTACCCGACCGCGGATGTTTTCGAGCCGCGCACGTCGCGAAGCGGGCACGTTACGAAAACTTCGACAGTTTTCGTAACTCGTCTGCTTTCGACGCCTGCAATCGCCGCTGCCTGACGGCGAGCCAGCGCGTGGCTCGCCCGGCGGACGCGGCGCATTCCGCGACTGCGTTTTCCGCCGGTGCGCGCTCGTGATCTTTTTTCGCCGCCGTGAAGTCGTCGCCGCCCAACGCCAACGAATTCTGATGCACCACGTACATGCGTAACCCGATGAACGCTGCCATCGTCGATCGCGACCTGAAACCGCACCGCGCGGCGTCGCCGGCGCCGAAGGTCCTGCTGTACTCGCACGACACCTTCGGCCTCGGCAACATCCGCCGCACGCTCCTGCTCGCCGAAGCGCTCGGCCAGGCGTATCCCTCGGCGTCGCTCCTCATCGTGACCGGATCGCCGATGATTCACGCCTTCCGCATCCCGCCGTGCACGGACTACATCAAGCTGCCGTGCCTGACGAGGTCCGACGCGGACCGGTACGAGCCGACATACCTGAGCACGGAGCGCGCGGAAGTCGCCGACATGCGGCGCGGCGTTCTCGAACGCGCCGTGCTGGGCTTCGCTCCGGATTTGATGATCGTCGACAAGCGCGCGGCGGGCATCGGCGGCGAGCTCCTCGAGCCGCTGAAGTCGCTCCGCCGCACGCATCCGGCGGCGAAGGTTGTGCTCGGCATTCGCGACATCCTGGACGCGCCGGCGCCGACGCGCCTGTCGTTGAGGCGCGCGCGCGACATGCGGACGATCGCGCGCTACTACGACGAGGTCTGGATTTATGGGGAGCGGTCGATTTTCGACGCGGTTGCGGAGTACAGGTTCCCGTCGGAGGTCGCGCAGAAGACGCGCTTCTGCGGCTACCTGAAACGGCCGACGCGCCGCATCGAGCCGCACGACGGCCCGCCGCGCGTCCTCGTCACGACCGGCGGCGGCGAAGACGGCACCGAGCTGATCGAAACGTACCTCGAGGGGCTGATCGCGTTACCACGGAGCGTCGCCCTCCGCACGACGATCGTATTCGGTCCGCAGATGGCGGCGAGCGACCAGCAGCGATTGCTGACGCGGTTCGGCGCGATCGCCGACGTCACGTTCCTCGATTTCGATCCCGATCTCTCGAGCCGCTACGCGTGGGCCGATGTCGTGGTCTGCATGGCCGGGTATAACACCGTGTGCGAGCTGCTGTCGACGGCCGTACGAGCCGTGCTGGTTCCGCGGAGCCGGCCTGTGGCCGAGCAGCTGCTGCGCGCGCGGCTGCTGGCCGCGCGCGGCCTGTTCGACATTGTCGAGCCCGACGCGCTCCGGCCCGACCGTCTGATCGAAGCGGTCCGGCGCAGCCTCGCACGGCCGCCGGCGCACGTTCCCGTCGATCTCGACGGGCTCCCGCGTATTCAGCAGCGCGTCGCTGCGCTGCTCGGGACCGTCACGCCATGAGGCCGCCCCGGCTCGCGGTCATCGTGAGCGGCTTTCCGCGCCGGTCGGAAACGTTTGCTCTCGCAGAGCTCGCCGCGCTCGACGACCGGGGCATGCTCGCCGCAGTGTTCAGCACGAAGCCGGGTGAAGACGGGCCGGCGCAGCCGGCAGTACGCAGCCTCCGTCACCGCGTACGCCAGTTGTTGGGCCCGCCGGCGGAACAGGCCGCCGACGCCAGACGGCGGCTCGACGCGACGCGGATCTCGGGCGTGCACGCGTACTTCGCGCACACCCCGGCCGTTGTCGCGTCCGATCTGGCGCGCGCGCTGGGCGTGCCGTTCGGCTTCAGCGTGCACGCCCGTGACGCGCGGAAAGTCGATCGGACGGAGCTGCACGATCGGGCGCGCCGCGCCGCCTGCGTCGTCGCGTGCAATGCCGACGTCGCCGCCGAGTTCGACGGCAGCGGCGCGCGCGTCGATCTGGTGCCGCACGGCGTCGACGTGCGGCGGTTCACCGGCGAACGGCGATCGCCCACCGGCGTTCTGAACATGCTTGCCGTCGGACGGCTGGTGGAGAAGAAAGGGTTTCACGTGCTGCTCGACGCGCTGTCGATGCTTCGGGTGCCGTGGCGCCTGCGCATCATCGGCGAAGGACCGGAGGGCGATCGCCTCGAGGCGCAGGCGCGCGCGCTCGGCGTCGCCGACAACGTCACGTTCTGCGGCGCGGCGACCCACGACGCGCTTCCGTACGAATATGCGCGTGCAGACGTGGTCGTCATCCCCTCGGTCTGCGATCGCGCCGGCGATCGCGACGGCCTGCCCAACGTCGTCCTCGAGGCGATGGCGAGCGGCGTGGCGGTGGTGGCGGCCGACATGGGCGCCATCGGTTCGGCCGTCCGTCATGGCGTCACGGGTTTGCTCGTGCCCACCGCCGACGCGCCGGCGCTGGCGGCGGCGCTGACGGAGGTGGCGTCCAGTCCCGACGCGCGTCAGCGTCTCGGCGCGGCCGGCCGCCATGTCGCGCTGCGCGAGTTCGACGACCGGTGCTGCACGCGCAGGCTCGCGTCGGTGCTCGGAGACGCGTATGCGTGAGCACGTCGCCTACGTCGTCAAAGGCTATCCACGTCTCTCCGAGCTGTTCATCGCAAGCGAGATCCACCGTCTCGAGCGGGCGGGACTCCGACTTCGACTGTTCGTGATCAAGTCCGGAGACGATGGACTCCGTCACCCGATCGTGGACCGCATCCACGCGGCGCCGGAGTATCTGCCGCAGACGGCTTCGGTTTCCGGAACGCCACTCCATCGGTGGCTGCGCACACATCTTCCGCTGTTCCTGCCGGCGCTTCGCAGAACGCTGATCCGGTGGCCGCGCGGTGTCGTTCGGGCGGCGCTCGCCGCGTTCGCGCAGGCCGTGCGCGCCCGCGACGGCGTCTGGTCCGCGCCGCGCAAGGTGTACGCGAAGGAATTCCTGCAAGCGGTCGCCCTGGCCGATCGCCTCCGCGACTCGCCGGAGGTGCGGCATCTGCACGCTCACTTCTGCCACGGTGCGGCGACCGTTGCATGGCTGGCGGCGATGATGTCGGCCCGGACGTTCTCGTTCACCGCTCATGCGAAGGACCTGTACACGCCGTCTCTCAATCCTGCCGGCCTGCTCCGGCGCAAGCTCGCCGCGGCGCGCTTCGCGGTCACGTGCACGGAAGCAAACCGTACGTTCCTTCAGCAGTTCGCGGGCAATACACCCGTGTTTCGCGTGTACCACGGGTTGAACGCCGAATTCGCGAACCTGATGAAACGCGAGCTCGCCTCGATCGATCGCCGTGCGCCGTCGCAGGTACTCCGCATCGTCGCCGTCGGTCGCCACGTGAACAAGAAAGGCTTCGACGTGCTCGTCGCAGCGTGTGCGGACCTGGTCGGGCGCGGCGTTGCGCTGGAGGCGTCGATCATCGGAGAGATGGACGACCAGACGGACGAAATCGCGGCGATGATTCGTTCCCGCGGGCTCGATCGTCGCGTGGCCCTGCACGGTCCGATGTCGCAGGACGACCTGCTGCGCGCGTACCGCACCGCGACCGCGTTCTGCCTCCCGTGCCGCGTCAGCGACGACGGCGATCGCGACGGCATTCCGAACGTGCTCGTCGAAGCGATGGCCAGCGGTCTGCCGGTCGTCACGACGAACGTGAGCGGAATTCCAGAGCTCGTCGAGCACGGCGTCAACGGCCTGCTGGTCGCGCCCGGCGACGTACGCGGCGTGGCCGACGCGCTGCTTCGGATCCATCGCGATGCCGGCCTTGCGGCGCGCCTCGCGGTCAACGCGCGTTCGGTCGTCGCGGAGCGATTCGACGGCGATCGGCTGATCGGCGAGCTTTTCACGCTGTTCAGGAGAGTCGCGTGACCCGGCGCACCGGACGCACGTGGCGCGACGTGATGCGCTGGTCGGCGCCGATTGCGCTCGAGCACCGGCGGCTGCTCGCGTCGGCGTACGCGTTTCGCGTTGCCGGCGTCGTGCTCGGCCTCGCCGCGCCGTGGCCGCTGAAGGTGATCATCGACAACGTGCTGTCGCGGCGACGGCTGCCTGGCGCGCTTGGCGCCGTTGGCCTTGGCAATGCCTCTCCGGAAGCGCTCGTGATCGCGATGGCGGCGGCGATCGTCGGCATCGCCGCGCTGCGCGCGCTCGTCGAGCTGCAGCACGCGAGCCGCAGCGCGCGGTTCCGGGAGCGGCTGAACGTCGAGGTGCGCGATCGGATGCTCGTGCACCTGCAGCTGCTCCCGCCGACGATCCGGACCACCCACCGCAGCGGCGAGCTGGCACTTCGCCTCGTCGGCGACGTCGATCAGTTCGTGAGGTTCCAGGCGCGGACGGTTCCCACGATCGTGGAATCGGTGCTGACGACGGCGGCGACGCTCGCGCTGATGCTGTGGCTGCAGCCGGCGCTCGCCGTGTTTGCGGTCGTGCTGCTCCCGGCGCTGGCGGCGATCGTTCGGGTGTACGGTGCGCGCCTGGGCCGCGCGTCGAGGGAGCGGCGGCGGCGCGAAGGCGAGGTCGCCGCGCTCGCGCAGGAAATCGTTCGCGGTCTACCGGTGATTCAGGCGCTCGGCGGAAACGATCACGCCCGGGAGCGATTCCGCCGCCTGAACGCGAACAGCCTCGAAGCGGGAGTCGCGGAGACGCGCGTGGCCGCGCAGATGGAGCGAACGATCCGCCTCGCGCACGGCGTCGCGACCGCGCTCCTGATTGCGGGCGGCGCGCTGCTGGTGTTGAAAGGACAGTTGACGCTCGGCGCGCTCACGGTGCTCGCGTCCTATCTCACACAACTGCTCAAGCCGGTCGAGCGGCTCAACGATCTCGCGGAAACGACATCGAAGGGCATGGCGGCCGGCGAGCGCCTGCTCGCGCTGCTCGAGCAGCGTCCCGCGATTCACGACCGACCGGACGCGGTCGCCATCGATCGATCGCGCGGACTGCTCGAACTGCGCGATGTGTGCTTCGAGTACGCGGGGCGGCGGCATGCGCCGGTCCTGCGTGGAGTGAATCTGAAGCTCGTGCCCGGAGAGCTGGCGGTGCTCGTCGGCGCGAGCGGCGCCGGCAAGAGCACGCTGCTCAGCCTCCTCGTGCGGTTGTTCGATCCGACGTCGGGCCAAATCCTCCTCGACGGGCGCCCGCTGCCATCCATCACCGTCCGATCGCTTCGGCAGCAGATCGCGTTGATGGCGCAGGACACGCATCTGTTCGCCGGTTCTCTGCGGGAGGCGTTGACGCCGACGGGCGAAAAGCTGGCCGACAAGGACGTCTGGAAGGCGCTCGCGTTCGTCGCGATGGAGGATTTCGTCCGCGCGATTCCCGGAACGCTCGACGCGATGCTCGGTGAAGACGGTGTGAACCTTTCGGGCGGCCAACGCCAGCGGCTGTCGCTCGCCCGCGCGCTGCTGCTCGATCGGCCGATCCTGCTGCTCGACGAGCCGACGTCGAATGTCGACGCCGACTCGGAGGCGGTGATCGCGTCAGCGCTCGGGCGGATGCGCGAGGGTCGCACGTGCCTCGCGATCACGCACCGGTTGTCGCTGTTCGACCACGCGGACGTCGTCTACCGGCTCGAAGACGGCCGGCTCGTCGCCTGCGGCGCCGGTCTTCGCCTGGTCGCTGGACAGGGGGCGCATGGTGCGTGAATCGTCGGTGGCCACGGCCGCGCCGCGCCGCGTGTTCTGCGTGTTCGAGCACAAATACCGCAGCCGCGCGGTGGCCGACGAGATCGTCTCCGGACGCTTTCCAATTCAGGGCAGGACGATCGAGCTCGGCGCCGAGCCGGACTGGATCGGGGCGATGCTTCCCGCCGATCGTGAGTGGCGGCTCGAATGGAGCAAGTTCTATTACGGCCTCGATCTCGCGACAGCCACCGAAGAGACAGGTCACGGCAAGTACGCGGTCGCATGGCAGCGGCTCGTCGATTCGTGGATTGCGCAGGTCCCGATCGACCACGATCCGAGCGACGTGATCGGCCGTCGCATCCAGAACTGGGTGTACGCATGGAGCCGCTTCGCCGACTGCGTCGATCTCGAATCGAGCGGGGCGGGTTTCGAGGCGCGCGTCGCTGCCAGCCTTCAGGCGCAGGTCGCATATCTCCGGCAACATCTCACGCGCGAACGCAACCACCGCACGCTCGAGCTGTATGCGTTGTTCATCGCGGCGCTCGCGCTGCCCGACATCGACGTCGACCGGGGCCTTCTGCGATTCGCGGTCGACGCTCTTTACGAGAATCTCGTCGCCGACGTGCTGCCCGACGGCGTTCAGCGAGAGCGATCGACGCATTACCACCACGTCGTGCTGCGATCGTTCGTCGGCCTGCTGGTGAACGCACGGCGATTTGGCATGTCGCTGCCGGGCGGCTTTGACGCCCGCGTCGAGCGCGCCTGCGCGTTCTCTCTTCACTGCCACAGGCCGGACGGCTCGATCCCCGCATTGTCGGACAGCGACAGCGGGAGCTATCTGGACTTGCTCGAAGCCGCGGGCGAGCTGTTCCAACGGACGGACTTCACGTACGTCGCGACGCGCGGCCGCCGCGGCGAGCGGCCTCGATCGACCTCGGCGAGCTTTCCCGACGGCGGGTACTTCATCCAGCGAAGCGGATGGGGTGGCGATACGCGCGCGATCACGGACGAGCGGTACCTGATCTTCGACTGCGGTGCGATTGGCGACGGCGGACATGGACACTACGACGCGCTCAACGTCGAGATTGCGGCGCAAGATGCGCCGTTGGTGATCGATCCGGGGCGCTACACGTACTGCGACGATCCGCCGCATTGGCGACGGTGGTTCAAAACGACCGCGGCGCACAACACGGTCACAGTCGACGGTCTCGACCAGACGCCGTATCGCCGTGGAAAACCAAAGGGCGACGTGGCGCGCGCGCGGCTGCGTCAACGGGCGACCGGGGCCGCGCTGGATCTGCTGTGGGGCGAGGTCGAGTCACCGCTGTACGGCGTGATCCACCGGCGTCGGATTCTGTTCGTTGCCAACGAATACTGGTTGATCGAAGACGAGCTCGACGCCGACGGCGTTCATCGCTATGACCTTCGATTTCATCTCACGTCGGACCAGCGGATCATCGCGCTGGACATCACACCGACTGGCTGGCGGGCGCTCACGCCGCGGGTCTCGCTGATCTTCGCCGGCGACGCAAACGCGCGCGTCGAATCCGGGTGGGTATCGGCGGAGTACGGCGTCAAGCGCGCCGCGCCGGTCGTCTCGTTCAGGCGCGACGGCGCCGGCCGCACACGGTTCGTCACGCTGGTCGCGCCGGTGGGCCCGGACAGCGAGCCGCCGCCCGATCTCCACGTTCGGTTCGATGCGCCGCTTGCGGTCGCCGACGTCACGTGCGGGTCGAATCGCGGCATTCACGATCGGATTGCGTGGACGCTCGACGGCACGGCGCGGCCGATTGGTGGCGGCGCGGGCGTCGCGATTGCGTCCTGGACTCGATGTTCCAGCGCGAGCTCACCGCAGGAAGTCATGCTGACGTCGGCCGACGTCGTGGACGTTGTGCTCGGCGGCCCGACCGCGAGCGAGGGAGCGGATCGATGATCGCGCCGACATCAACCGCTCTCGCGCCCGATCAGGCGCTGCCGCACCGCGACATCCTGCTCGACGCCGCATCGATGCGACCGGTTCTGTCGCGGCTCGGCGCGGCAGCGCTCGTGCGGATCGACTCGTGCTCGCTGATCCGCGTGAACTACCAGGTCGGGCGAAGCCTGCGCGCGCAGTTTCGTATCGAGACGGATGGCGCGTTCTACACCGTCGCCGCGCGGATGTTCCGCGGGGCGAAAAGCCTCGATGCGTATCAGCGCTCGCTCGGCAGCGCGCGCAACGTGGGACCGCTCAGCGGTGTCGCACTGGCCGACGACCTCGGGTCCGTATTTTGGGTCGTGCCGAACGATCGCAAGATCCATACGCTCGCCGCGGTGCTCGATCCGGCAACGCCGGTGCCGGGCGTCGAGACCGGACGCGAGATTCGCCGACGGCTCGTCGCGTACGCACCTGAGAAATCGGCGACGCTCGTCTGCGAAGGCGTCGACGGGATCCCCCTCGCGTACGCGAAGGTCGCGGCGGCGCAGCAGGCCTCGCGCGACTACGACACGTACGCGAGCCTGCACGCGCGGTTGGATCCGCGCGATCCGCGGCTGCGGCTGCCCTGCGCGCTCGAATATTCGGCGGCGCACAGAACCCTCTGGCTCGAAGCGGTCCACGGCAGACGAATGGCCGAAACGGCGGCCGACGACGAGATTGTCGAGATTGCCGATCTCGAACGGTTCGGCGCCGCCGTCGCGGCGTTTCACCGTCTTTCGGTGCCGCACGCGCCGCCGCTCGATCGCTTTTCGCCGGCGCATCTTCGAGACGACGCCGCGATCATCCGCACGATCCGTCCCGACGTGTCGAATGCAGTGGAGCATCTGGCCGCCCGGCTCATCGCCGCCGCCGTGCCTGACGCCGGGGCCGTGTGCCTGCACGGCGATCTGCATCCGAAGAACGCGATCGTGTGCGGGGATCGTGTGACCTTGATCGACGTCGAGGACGTCGCTCTCGGCGCGGCGGCGGCCGACATCGGCAGTCTGCTCGCGAGCCTCGTGTACCGCCGCGAAACAGGCCGGCTCTCGCGTGAGGCATACCGCGTCCGCGTCCAGGCATTCTTCGGGGGCTACGAGGCGGTTCGCCGTTTGCCGGCGACCTCCTCAATCCAGTGGCACACGGCTGCGGCGCTGCTCGTCGAGCGCGCCACGCGCGCCGTGACGCGCATCCGGCCGCTCGGCCTCGAGCACTTGCCGGCGCTCCTCTCGACCTCCGAACGGCTGCTCGATTTTCCGGTGGAAATCCAATGAAGCCGCGGCCCACGCTGTTGCTCTACTGTCAGCATTCTCTCGGGCTCGGACATCTGAAGCGCTGCTGGGCGCTCGCCGAACGGCTGTCGTCGGAATTCTGGGTCATCCTCGTCAGCGGCGGCGCGCCGCCCGGCGGCCTCGCACCGCCGAAGGGCATCGACGTCATCGAGCTTCCGCCGCTCGCGCAGGATGCCGACGGAGAGATCGTCGTGTTGAACGGCGCCGACTCGCTCGAAGACGTCCGCCGTGAACGCACGCGTCTTCTCGTTCAAACGTACCTGCAGGTTCGACCGGCGGTCGTCGTCATCGAGTTGTTTCCGTTCGGCCGCCGCAAATTCAAGGAGGAGTTGATTGCCCTGCTCGACGAGACGCGGCGATCGCCGCGGCCGATCGTCGCGACCAGCGTGCGCGATCTGCTCGTCGGCCGAGGCGCGGACCAGCAGAAGCACGACGACCGGGCGCGCGAGCTCGTCGATGCGTACTTCGACCTCGTGCTCGTCCACACGGACCCTCGATTCGCGACCCTCGACGAGACGTTTCGGCCGACGCACCGTTTGACGAAGCCGGTCTGCCACACCGGCTTCGTCGTTCCCGGGGCGCCGGCCGGCGTGTCGATCGCGCACGGAGACGGCATCCTCGTGTCGGGCGGTGGCGGCCGCTTCGCCGAGCGCCTGTATCTGTGTGCGATCGACGCGCACGATCGCCTCGGATCGACCGCGCCGCCGATGACGATCGTCGCCGGCCCCTTGTGTCCCGACGACGCGTACGCGCGCGTGCGGGAAGCGGCCGGACGCCGCCAATCGATCGACGTGTGGCGCACCGTTGCGGATCTGTGCGAAGCGATGCGCCGCGCCGCTGTGTCCGTCAGCCAGTGCGGCTACAACACCGCGCTCGACATCGTTCGCGCGGCCGTGCCGGCGCTGGTCGTGCCGTTCAACGACAACGGCGACAGCGAGCAAACCGACCGCGCGCAGCGGCTCGAGCGGCTCAATGCGGTCCGTATGTTCCGCGGGTCGCTCGAGAGCGGTGCGCTCGCGGAGGCGATTCGCGACGTCATGCGCTTCTCGCCGGCCCCGACGGAGCTCGATATGAACGGCGCCGAACGCACCAGCACCATGCTGCGCGTCGCGCTCGAGGAAAAGTGGCGCGGGCCTTTCAGGCCCGCGTCGGCGTCCCTGGAAGGGCCGCCCCACGTATGACGGCCTGGCTTGATCCGGTCCGCGCGGCCCTCGATCAGCGCACATCGCCGATCGCGATGTTCATCCGCGACGACGACGGCGGCTGGAACAACGAGCGTCTGTATCGTCTGCTCGACGTGACGCGGCGCCACGGCGTGCCGGTCGATCTCGCCGTCATTCCGGACGCCGTCGACGCGGCGCTGGCGCGCGAGCTGTGGCAACTCACCATGTGCGGCGAGCTCGTCGCCGTCCATCAGCACGGCCGAACCCACGTCAACCACGAGGCCGCGGGCCGGAAGAGCGAGTTCGGTCGGTCGCGGTCGGTCGCCGAACAATGGGACGACATCCATGCCGGACAGCGACGCCTGCACGCTCTATTGGGAGCGGCCGTCGATCCGATTTTCACGCCGCCGTGGAATCGCTGCACCGCCGTGACGGCCGCGTGCCTGGCTGCGCTCGGATTCGAGATGCTCTCTCGCGACGCGGACGCGGAGACGTTTGGCTTCGACGGGATCCGCGAGCTCCCCATTCATCTCGACTGGACCGGACGACGCGGCGTGGCGGCTGGCCCCGATGCGTGGGGCGACGCGATCGCCGCCCGCCTTCGCGCTGCCTCCGCGCCGGTCGGATTGATGCTCCATCACGCGGTGATGACGCGCGAGGATCGGACGTTGCTCGACGAGCTTCTTCGACTGCTTACCGGTCACGGCGCGGTGAAATTCAGCTCGATGGCTGCGATGGGAAGTTGTACATCCGCTCGAGGTGTGGTGTGAAACGGCTCGAAGCAAGTCTTCTCGCGGCGTCGATCCTCGCCGTTCCGGCGATCGCGCGCGCGCAGGCCGTCACGATGCAAGGAATCGTCGTCGACGACTCGGGAGGCGCGCTGCCGGGCGCAATGGTGGTCCTCGCATCGGCGCCGGGCGGCGCGCCGCGCGAGGCGACGACCGGTCCGACCGGCACCTTCATGTTTCCGAATGTGCTTCCCGGCGCCGCGACGATTCACGTCGAGCTGGCCGGATTCCTGCCGGCGGACATGCGCGTCACCGTTGGCGACGCGCGCGAACCGCTCACGATTCGGTTGAAGATCGGCTTCGACGAGGAGGTCACTGTGTCGGCGGAGGCGTCGGGCAGCGTGCTCGCGCCGACGAAGAATGCCGACGCGTTCGAGCTCGATCCGGAGACGATTCGCCGGCTGCCGACCGACGCGCAGGATCTCAAGGCGATCGTGGACAATTTCACCGCCGCGTCGCCGACCGGCGGCGTCTCCCTTGTCGTCGACGGCGTGGAGACCGACAGCGCCGCAGTGCCCGCCTCCGCGATCCACCGCCTCGTGATCAATCGGAATCCGTACTCCGTCGAGTTCAAGAGCCCGGGAAAGGCGCGCGTCGAGGTCGAAACGGAGCGTGGATCGCGCCGTTTCTATCACGGCAGCGGAGCGGTGTTCTTCCACGACTCCGTGCTGCAGGCGACCAACGCCTTCGCCGCTTCGAAGCCCGATCTTACGCGCGCGCTGAACGAAGGGACGCTCGGCGGTCCGCTTCTCGCGAAGGCGTGGTCGTTCTTCGTCAGCGGCCAGCACCTCATCGACGACGACAGCGCCATCGTCAACGCGCGCACGCCGGCCGGCCCCGTGTCGCAGAACGTCGCGACGCCGGAGCGCCGCAGCACCGTTCTCGGACGCGTCGATTTCCGCCGCAACAAGACCGACGCGGTGACGCTGCGCTACGACCTGTTCGACGACACCGAGCGAAATCGCGGCGTCGGCGGGTTTCGCCTCGCCGAGCAGGCGTACCAGACGATCGAGCGGCGGCACCGCATCCAGGTCAACGACCACCGCGTTGTCGGCGGCGGGCTGAACGATTTCCGCGTCGAGGGCGCGAATACGCGGCGCGACGATGGCCGACCGGCACAGTCGCCGGCGCTGATCGTCGCCGGCGCGTTCGTCGGCGGTCCTGCGCAGGAAGCGTCGAGCAACCGATCGACGACGTTCCAGGCGCAGGATACGTTGGCGTTGACCGTTGCGGCTCACCCGGTCCGCATCGGCGGACGCGTCAAGTCGCGCTGGGGCGACGCGGGCGATGCGAGCAACTTCGGTGGCATCTATCGGTTTCAGTCGCTCGCCGACGTGTCGCTCGGCAGGCCGTTCCTTTTCTCGCGCCGCAGTGGTCCGAGCGAGGTCGCCTTCAGCGATGTCGAGGCCGACGTCTTCGCCGAGACGAACTTCAGGCCGACGGGCTCGGTGGGCGTGACGGCCGGCGTTCGGTACGACATCGAGCGGCACGTCGCGGACCGGAACAATGTCGCGCCGCGAATCACCGTGGCGTTCGCGCCGGGCGGCGGCCGAACCGTAATCCGGAGCGGCGTCGGGCTGTTCTACCAGTCGCTCCCGCAGGAAGCGCTCGGGCGATCGCTGCTCTTCGGTCCAACGGGTCTGCGCGAGATGGCGATGACCAATCCGTCGTACCCGGTGCCGCCGCCAGCCGGCGCGATGGCAGGCGGTCCGGCAGCGCAGTGGACGCTCGCCAATTCGCTGGAATTGCCACGAACGGCGCAGGCGAGCGCGAGCGTGGAGCGGCCGATCGGCGGGCGGAGCACCGTGACCGCGGAATACCTCCTTCTGCGGACCGCGCACGTGTTTCGCGCGCGCGACGTGAACGCCCCGTTGCCCGGATCGCTCCAGCGTCCCGATCCGTCGCGGCTGAACGTCTTCGAAATCCAGTCGACCGGCGAGAGCCGCACCGACGCGGTGACGGTCACGTTCAGAGGCCGATTCGCGGCGTTCCGCGGCACGGCGCAGTACACGCTCTCGAAGAGCATTGACGATGCGTCGGGCGTGTTCGCTCTGCCGGCCGACAGCGTCACCATGGCCGGCGAGCGCGGCCGGGCAGATTTCGACCGCCGTCACAGGCTGAACGTCGCAGGGACGTATGGATGGAAGAAGGATCGACTTCGGCTCGGCGCCGTCCTGACGGCGTACAGCGGCGCGCCGTTCAACATCACGCTCGGCAGCGATACCAATCACGATCTCGTCGTCAACGATCGCCCCGAAGGTGTCGGACGAAATACCGGGAGCGGGCCGGCGTTCGCGCAACTCGATTTGCGGTTTACCACAGTCTTCCGCGCGCCGCGACCGCCGTCCGAAGATCCCCAGTCAGCGAAACGTGAGCAGACCGACAATCTGGAGCTGACAATCGATCTGTTCAACGCGTTCGATCGCGTCAACCCGACGACGTACGTCGGAGTGATCACATCGCCGCTGTTCGGCCGCGCGAACATCGCGCGTGCGCCGCGCACGGCGCAGGTGTCGCTCCGGTATCGGTTCTGACGCCCGGTTCGTCCGACGCGCAGACTCGCTCGCCTGAAAGGCTCGCGCTACTGACTGCTTGAAAGGCTCGCGCTACTGACTGCCTGAAAGGCTCGCGCTACTGACTCGCTCGCCTGAAAGGCTCGCGCTACTGACGCCTGAAAGGCTCGCGCTACTGACTCGCTCGCCTGAAAGGCTCGCGCTACTGACTGCCTGAAAGGTTCGCGGTACTGACGCCTGAAAGGCTCACGCTACCGACCGCCTGGAAAGAGCGACCACGATGGCCTCACGTTCGTGTAGCGCGAGCCTTTCAGGCGAGCGGTTATCGTGCTAAGGCTGGTTCCGTGGGCTTCTCTGCGGGTTCGAGGTACGCGGCCACCTGGCGGCGCAGTTCGTCCTGGATCCGATCGATGGAGCGTCGGGCGTCGACGACACGGAAGTGGAACTCGTCGGCCATCGAGCTGTATTCGCGCAGCAGGCTTCGTTGATACGCGCGGAAGCTGTCGTAGATGTCGTCGCCGGTCTTCAGATCCATCCCCGATTCCCAGAAGTCCATCCCGCGCGATTCGAGGACGCGCCGGCTCAGCGTCTTCACGTCGATGTTCAGGTAGAACACGATGTGCGGCGCGATCGCAAAGCCATAAAGGTTCCGTAGCCACTGGCGATCGACGCCGCGGACGCCGGCGCGCGCGAGCGCGGTAAAGATGTAGCGATCCGACAGCACCACGAAACCGGCTTTCAGCGCCGGGATGATCTCCTTCTCCAGCCGATCGGCGAAGTCGGTCGCGTACAGCAGTACGAACGTCAGCTTGTTCAGCGTGTTGCTCGATTTGGCGATCTCAATCGTCGGCTGCATCAGAGGCGAACGCGTCCAGCCGGTTTCGACGACGCCGTAGCCTTTCACCTCGAGCCATTCACGAAGCAGCTGGATCTGCGTGGACCGGCCGACGCCGTCTGTCCCTTCCACCACGAAGAGCTTCCCCGGATAGCCGTCGATCGGAAGGTAGGGTATGGACCGGCCGTAATACCGCCCGGCCAGGCTCTGGCCGTTGGCGCCGGGCTGCTCCGACGCGGATGCGTCAGATGGATTCGTCATCGCTCATTTCGACGCTGCGGGTCATCTGGACCTGCTGCGAAACCAGCATACGGACCAGCCGCTGCTGATCCGTAATGCTGCCGGCGGCCTCGATCACCTGCAGGCCGAATTCCTGCACCAGATGATCGTACTCCTCCAGCACCTTGCCCTGAAACAGCTTGAAGCTCTCGACCGGGCTGGTGCTCCATCCCAAGTCCATGCCTGCCTCGTAAAACTTGAGCTTCATGCGACGCGCCAGGAGCCGGTCGACAGACACGTCGATGGGGACGCGAAAGTAAAGCGAGAGGTCGGGACGCACCGCGAAGCTGTACAGCTCGCGGACCCATTGCCGATCGACGCCCCGCGTGGCATCGCGCGCGAACGCGGTGTAGGCGTAGCGATCCGCCAGGACGACCATGCCGGCCTTCAGCGGCGGGATGATTTTGTACAGCAGCCGGTCAGCGAAGTCCGTCGCGTGCAGCAGGCTGAACGTCATCGGGGTGAGCGCGTTTTTCTTCTTGCCGGTCTTGGTCGCCGCCTTGACGAGGGCGGACGAGTTCCATTCGGTGACGAAGACGCGGTGTCCTTCTGCGCTCAACCACTTCGCCAGCAGCGCCAGCTGCGTCGTCTTGCCCGAGCCGTCGATGCCCTCGACGACGAACAGCTTGCCCGGATACTCGTGCGGTTGCGTGAGGTTGTTCAGCATAGGTGACGGAGCCGACCTCGATCCGGAGCGGCTTTCCTGTGAGACGTTCGAACGGCGCGGCGTGACGCATCGCGGTCCAGAGCTCCAGTTCCGCATCGCCCGCGGTGCGGATCTGCAGCAGATCGTCGTCGCCGCGGTCGTGCAGCTCGATCGTGCTGATGACCTGGGTGTGGCTGCGATCCAGGCTCTCGGCTAGGCGCACCAAGGCGGCGAGCGTGCGCACCGTGCGCCGCATCCGGCGTCCGAGTGTTCCGAACTCGTCATGGCGCCGCTTCGGCGCACCCTGACGGTGATAGCGCGCGATGAGCGCGATCGCTTCCACTTCTTCGGGCTCGAAACCGCGAAGGTCCCCGTTCTTGATCAGGTAGTACGAGTGTTTGTGATGGCGCTCGTAGCTGATATGGACGCCGAGATCGTGCAGGATCGACGCGTACTCCAGCCAATCGCGCTCGCGATCGGTCAGACCGTGAATCGCGCGCGTCTGATCGAAGAGGGCGACGGCGAGGCGCGCCACCTGATGCGCGTGGTCCGGCCAGAAGTTGCATCGCTCGGCTAGCTCGAAGACACTCCGGCGGCGCACGTCCGGATAGCGATCCGCCTGCGCGATCTGCTTCCGATGCTGCGCGATGTAATCGAGCACGAGCCCTTCACGCAGCGACAGGTCGCACAGCGTGAGCTCCTCTGCGCCGAGCCGACGGAGGATTTCGTCGACGAGCACCACGCCGGCGACGACGAGATCGGCACGCCGCGGTTCGAGGCCGGGCACGCGCAGCCGCTGCTCGAGCGTCATCGCGGCGAGTTCCTTGCGGAGGCGGCGTACCTGCTTCGCGGCGATGCGGCGATTGCGCAGCGCCGCGGCCTCGCCTCGCCGTTCCGAAGCCGAGACGACGGCGCCAACGCTGAGAATGGTGCCGGATGTGCCGATGACCCGGTCGGAGCCGGCGCGCGCGATCTGATCGAGGTATTTCCCGATTTCCGCGTTGATGTGGCGCACGAGCTTGCGTTCGTCGCGCGCCTCGATGGGATCGCTCTTGACGAAGCGTTCGGTCAGTCGGATGACGCCGAGCTTGAAGCTGCGTCCGAGGTCGATGGCGGTGCCGCTGCCGCGCGTGACTTCGACGCTGCCGCCGCCGATGTCGACGACGACGGCGATATCACGAGGGACGCCGACGCTGTACACGGCGGCGGAATGGATGAGCCGTGCTTCCTCCGTGCCGGAGATCACGCGAGGCCGAACGCCGGTTTCTCGATGGACTGTCTGCAGGAATTCGCCGCCGTTCTCCGCTTCGCGCACGGCGCTCGTCGCGACGGCTACCACATCTTCAACGCGGTGCGATTCGGCCAGACGCCTGAATTTGGACAGCACCTGGAGCGCGGCATGCATTGCCTCAGGCGTGAGCGCGCGACCGTCGAGACCGCCGGCGCCGAGGCGCACCATTTCCTTTTCGCGATCGATGATCTCGAAGGAAAGGTCCGGCCGTATTTGCACCACTATCATGTGGATAGAGTTGGTGCCGATGTCGATGGCCGCTATCCGCATGTGTCCACTATAATCACGGTTTCGGCGTGCGCCTAACGATGTCCGCTGGAACCGTCCGCTGCGAGCTTCTCCGCACCCGCGCCGACCGCTTCTCGCGAGCGCTTCGCGGCCTCGAACAGGGCGACGTGCGGGCGCTGCATCGGGCGCGCGTCGCAACCCGGCGGCTCCGTGAGATTCTGCCGATTCTGTGTATCGAGGGTCTAACAGCTCGCAAACTCATCCGCCGTCTCAAGAAAACGACGTTGCGTCTCGGAACCGTGCGCGAGCTCGACGTGCTGCTGCTCCTGATAGACGAGCTGCATGATTCTCGCCGCGAGCACGCAGCCGCGCTGGGCCGCGTCGCGGTGGCGGTCGCCAAGATGCGCGACGACGCGCGGAAGCAATTGCTCGGGCACGCATCGATGCGCGACCTGCGGCGCACGGCTCGGAAGCTCGACGACGTGGTCGCCGAGCTGGCCCGCGAAGACGAACAGCCAGGGAAGGCGCTGCGGTGGGCGATCGAGGCGCGCGTCGCCCGGCGCGCCGAGCGATCGGCGTCGGCGCTGCGCAGGGCGGGCGCCGTGTATCTTCCCGAACGGCTGCACGTCGTGCGGATCGCGGCGAAAAAGCTGCGATACAGCGTCGAGCTCGCCGCGGAGATCACGGCAAGCGATCGAGCGGCGGACGTGCGCGTCCTCCGTGCGGCGCAGAACGTGCTGGGCCGCATGCACGACATCCAAACGCTGATCGACCGCGTCCGCCAGGTTCAGGCGACGCTCGCGCCGCCGAGCGTCAACGTCTGGCGCGCGCTCGACGCGCTCCTGCGGTCGCTCGACGACGACTGCCGGCGCCTGCACGCGCGGTACATGCGCGCGCGGCCGAGACTCGAGGCGCTCGCGGACCGTCTGAGCGCGAACGATCGGGCGAGCGCGGCTGTCGCCGGTCCGAAGACGCGCGCGAAGCGCGGCGCCGCGGTGCCACGCGAGCGCCGCGCAGGCTAGACACCAGACGATGGCGGGTGGTTCCTTCGAGCTGTACCTGATTCGACACGCGATCGCCGAAGAGCGCGGCGAGAAGTGGCCGGACGACAACAAGCGGCCGCTCACCGAAGAGGGCATCGCGCGGATGCGCAAAGCGGCGCACGGGCTCGCGCGGGTCGGCGTGACGCTCGATGCCGTGCTGACGAGCCCGCTCGTGCGCGCACGTCAGACCGCGGAGATCGTCGCGGCGGCCAGCGATTCGAAACCGCCGCTTGTCAACGTCGAGTCGCTGACACCCGACGGCGGCTACGCCGCGATCGTCGCCGACCTCGAGAAGCACGCGCGCAAGGCGGTACGCATCGCGCTTGTCGGCCACGAGCCGCTGATGGGCGAGCTCGCCGCGCGCCTGATCGGATCGCGCCATCCGATCGAGTTCAAGAAAGGCGCGGTATGCCGAATCGATCTCGATTCGATTCCGCCGGCGGGCCCCGGCGATCTCCGCTGGATGCTCACACCCAAAATTCTGCGGCTGATTAAAAAATAACCAGCCCCCAGCCCCCAGCAACCAGAAAAGATCTACGCTCGCAGCCAGTCCGGTTGCCACTCCTTGACGCGCATCTTGATCTCTTTTTGCGTTGCGAGCTTTCCCTCGAGCACGTCGCGCACGAGCGCGGCGAGCTCGGCGTCGCTCGCGAAGCGCAGCGCGACGAGTTGACGGTGACTGAGCTCGGTGATGCGGTCGCGCAGCTCAGGCGGCAGACACTGCGCGAGGCGCTGCCGCATCTCGAGGCGGATGACGCGATCCTGCACCGTCAGCGTCTGGATGCGCGAAAGGAAGCCGAGCGCGAGCAGCGCGACTGCGACGATGAACGTCCACGCGAAATGCCGCGACGGCATGAGTACGACGTGCCGAAGTTCATTCAGGGAGTTGACTAAAAGCACCGGAATGACGAAGAAGTGAAACGGCGGCAGCAGTCGCGCATGGTTTTTGTAATTCTGAACGCGGTCGGCCATGGATTTTCCTCCTTGAGCGGTAACTGTACAGCCGACGCCGGCCGAAAAGATGATATTCTGCGAATGTTCTCACGGCTCTTCATGAAAGGATCGCCGTGCGCCGGAAGCTCGGAACAGTCGCGTGGGTTCTTGCCGGTCCGTTGATCGTCGTCGCGGCCGCCGCGGCGCCGGCGCCGGGCCTGTCGCAGTTCACCCCGTTCTCGAATAATCCGCGCAGCATCCTCGAGGGAAACTGGCAGTCGTGCCGTGAGGGCGACGGACAGTACTCCGAGCGCATCTACGACCACGTCGTCAACGGAAACCGGTTCGAGCTGCACATGGGACCGCGCCGCGAGTTCGCGCTCTTCAAGGGCGTGCAGGACGCGCACCGCGACCACGATTCGCCGGAAAACCTGTTGAAGCCGTACCGGGTGGCGCTCGACTCGGGTCGGGCGAAACAGCGCTGGGAGATTCCGTCGCTCAACGTGGTGTTCACGGCGACGCTGGCGGGCGGATCGCGTACGGACTGCGAGAGCTGGTTCGTCATTCTGAGCCCGATGGAGAAGACGTCGCACTAGCGGCATTCTCATCGAGCGCTTCGACTTCTCGCTCAATCATTGCCACCGAAGCCACCCGCAAAACACACCTAAAACGCGAAAACCACGAAACATTTTCGTGGTGTGCTGTGAATCCCCGAAATGGCGTGGACATCAATCGCGTTGTTGTAAGGTATCGCGTGACATGCGCACTCCCGCACTCGCCGCGTGCGCGGCGCTGACGATCTTCACCGTGATCGCGTCGTCGTACGGCGACGGCACGCCTTCGTCTCGACCGGGCGCCGTGGGCGGCGGCGTCACGCTGCTGCCGAACGGATGGAAGATCGCGCCGGCCGGGCGCCACGTCACCGTCGGTCATCTCCCGCTCGCGATGGCCGAATCGCCCGACGGCCGATCGTTGATGGTGGCCACCAACGGGTATGACAGGCCCGCCATCTCCGTTGTCGATCCGGATCAGCTGTACGTCCGCGCGTCGCTGCTGCTCGATCACGCCTGGCTCGGGCTGGCGTGGCACCCGGACGGCAAGCGGCTGTACGTCTCGGGCGCCGCTAACGGCACGATCCACGAGCTGCGCTGGAACGAAGGTCAGCTGACGCGGTCGGTCGATCTCGTGATCGGCCGTCCGTTCGAGCCGGCGATCCAGTGGGACGACATGATGAACCCGACGTCGCGAAATCTGATCGGCGGCCTCGCCGTCAGCCCGGATGGCAGCCGGCTCTTCGCCGTCGACGTCGTCGGCCAGACATTCAGCACGGTCGATCTCGCCAGCGGCCGCGTGGTGCGGACGGTTCAATTGCCCGCCGAGCCGTATACCTGCGTGGTGTCGCCCGACGGATCGACATTGTTCGTGTCGGTCTGGGGGGCCGCCGGCGTGATGCTGTTCGACACCTGGTCGCTCGATCCGATCGGTGAAATCGCGACCGGCGAACATCCAAACGCGATGGCGATCACCCGGGACGGCAAGCGGCTGTTCGTCGCGTGCGCGAACACGAACGCCGTCTGGGGGATCGACGTCGCCTCACGCCGCGCGTCCGAGCAGATCTCGGTCGCGATGTTTCCGAACGCGCCGCCCGGGTCGACGCCGAACCATGTGAGCCTGTCGCCCGGCGATCAGCGTCTGCTCGTCGCGAATGCCGACAACAACGTCGTCGCGGTCGTCGACGTCTCGAAGCCGGGGGCGAGCACCGTGAATGGGTTCGTTCCAACCGGCTGGTATCCGACGGCGGCCATGTACTCGCGCGACGGCCGTCAGCTGTTCGTGCTGAGCGGGAAGGGACTGACTTCGTCTCCCAATCCTCGCTTCGTCGATGCGCACAGCACCGTGCCGGGCGGCGAATCTCAGTACGTCGGCGCGATGCTCACCGGCACGTTGTCGGCGCTGCCGACTCCGGATCGCGGGGCACTCGAGACGCTGACGAAGATGGCGTACACCGTCACGGCGTATTCCGACGAGCACCGGCTCGCGCCCGCCGGCGCGCCCGCCGCATCGCCGATCCCGAAGCGCGTCGGCGACCCGTCGCCGATCAAGCACGTGTTCTACGTCGTCCGCGAGAACCGCACCTACGACCAGGTGCTCGGCGATCTCGATCGCGGCAACGGCGATCCGACGTTGACGCTGTTCGGCGAGTCGATCACGCCGAACGCGCACGCGCTCGCGCGCGAGTTCGGCGTCATCGACAACTTCTACGTCGACGCCGAGGTCAGCTACGACGGCCACGAGTTCTCGATGGCGGCGTACACGACCGACGTCGTCCAGAAGTTCTGGCCCGCCAACTACGCGCGGCGCGGGACGCCGTTTCTCGGCGAAGGTCAGGGCGGGAAGCGCAACAGGTACGGCGATCTCGCCGCGCCGGCCAACGGTTATCTCTGGGATGCCTGCATCCGGCAGAACGTGAGCGTGCGCAGCTACGGCGAGTTCGCGCAGTGGGCCGACGGCAAACGAGAGGATCGCCTCCGCGGCAAATTGAAAGCGGTCGCCTCCGTCCCCGGGCTCGAGGGGCGCATCAACGCCGATTACGCGCCGTGGGAGCTCGAGATTCCGGACAACCGGCGCGTCGACGTGTGGCTGAAGGAGTTCACCGCTCACGACGCCCGCGGCGCGGTGCCGGCGCTCTCGATTCTCAGGCTCGGCGGCGATCACACGCTCGGCACGCGCGCCGGCCGGCCGACGCCGCGCGCGATGGTCGCGGAAAACGATCTCGCGGTCGGCCGCGTCGTCGAGGCGATTTCAAAGAGCCGCGTCTGGAACGACTCGGCGATCTTCGTCGTGGAAGACGACGCGCAGAACGGACCGGATCACGTCGACGCGCATCGATCGATTGCCATCGTCATCAGCCCGTTCTCGCACCGGCGCGTCGTCGACGGCACGATGTACACGACGTCGGGCGTCCTGAGGACGATCGAGCTGATTCTCGGTCTGCCGCCGATGAGCCAGTACGACGCGGCAGCGACGCCGATGTACAACGCGTTTCAGGCGACGCCGGTCGCGACGCCGTTCGTCCAGATCGCGCCCCGCGCGCCGATCGATGAGAAGAATCTGCCGACGGCCTGGGGCGCAGACGCATCGCTGCGCATGGATTTCAGCGAGCCCGATCGGGCGCCCGAGCGCGAGCTGACCGAGATCATCTGGCGATCGGTGAGAGGACCGGCGGCGGAAGTTCCGCCGCCGGTTCGGAGTGGATTCGTCCACCGTGCCGACGCGGACGACGACGACAGGTAGCGCGAGGCTTTTAGCCGAGCGAGCTTTCAGCCGAGCCATTCCGTCAGCCGCCAGACCGTCGCCGAGCGACACGGTCAGCCGAGCCGCGACGCTCGCCTAAAAGGCTCGCGCTACGCTGTGGTTACCACTGAACTTTCACCCCAATCTGCACCTGACGCGGATCGTAGGTCGACGTGATCGTGCCGAATCCGCCGGCGCTCCGATTGCCATTGGGCGGCGTGAAGTTGACGCGATCGAACAGATTGAACGCTTCGACGCGCAGCTCGACACGCGACTCGCCGGCAATCCGCACGCGCTTGACCGCGGCGAGATCGATCGACCAGAAGTTCGGCCCGCGGACCGTGTTGCGCCCGGCGTTCCCGAACGGCTGGCTCGGATTGGTCGGAATGACGACGCAGTCCTTGTTGAACCAGTTGGTGATCGACTGCGATCCGGATGCGGCGTACGGATCGCATGTGACGTTCGGCCGGTAGTTGTTCGCGCCGCGGAAATCCTGCTGGATGCCCGACACCTGAAATGCCGCCGCGGGCGAGTAGACGAGCGTCACCGGTTCGCCGGGCGTCACGGTGTTGATGCCGGCGAGCTCCCAGCCGCCGACGATCGCATCGAGCGCCGGCGACATGTTGGCGCCCCACGCGCGCCCGCGTCCGATCGGCAGCGACCAGACGAAGCTCGTCGTGCTGTTGTACGGCTGGTTGTACGCGCCGATGCCGTATTCCGCGCCGAGGTTGTTGAAATCCTGCGGCGCCGGGAAATTGCCGTTCTGGTTCTCGAGCGACTGCGCGCCGTTGTCCCTGGCCCTCGACAGCGTCAGCGAGCTGAGCATCGTGACGCTGCTGCGGAGCCTCCACTCGTATTTCAGCTGCAGCGCGTTGTAGCGCGATTTGCCGCCGTTGAATACGTAGGTGATGTCCGAGAACGTTGGAATCGGCCTCCGCGCCTGCAGCGGGATTGTGCCGGCCGCGTTGTTCGGACTCGCCTGGTTGTAGTTGCCGATGAGCACGAGGTCGTCGGCGGCGTTGCCGACGTAGGCGGCGTCGAACAACATGCTCGGTCCGAACTCGCGCTGCACCGATGCAAACCAGCTCTGCACGCGCCCCGAGTGGTAGTCGCGCGGGATGAACGAGATGTTCGCGGTCAGCGGGTTGAACGTCGATGGATCAGTCAGGCCAGCCGGATATCCCTGCTCGGTCGTGCGGAAGCTGGCGTCCGCCGGGTTCGTCTGATTCACGACGGCGTTGATCACCTGCGGACCGTTGATCGGCAGCAGGTCGGCGGCGCCGGTGCGCTGATTGTGAACGTAGCCGATGCCCCATCCGCCGCGGAGCACGGTCTTCGGCATCAGCGAGTACGCCAGTCCAAGCCGCGGTCCGAAGTTGTTGCGATCGGGATTGACGAGCGCGCGATCGCTGATCGATCCGTCCTTGGCGAGCAGCATCGTGCGCGACGCCGGATCGAAGTTCGAGAGCACGTTGTCCGCTTCCCACATCGGCGTCGCGTATTCGTACCGCAAGCCGAGGTTCACCGTCAGCTTGTCGTTCAGCCGCACATCGTCCTGCAGGTAGGTGAAATGCATCTGGCGGCGCATCTGCGCGACCAGCGCATTGCTCAACGCGTACTGCGCGCGCAGGCCGAGCATGAAGTCGGCGAGGTTGTAGATGTTGTTCGCCGCCGCGCCTGCGGGACGCGTGAACTGACCGGTGTAGCTGTCGCGGCCGTACAGCGGGTTGACGTCCATCACTTCGACGTCGATCTTCTGGAACTCGTATCCCGCCTTCAGCGACTGCCGTCCCATCGTCCAGGTGTAGTTCAGCTTCGGGTTCCACACCGTCGGGTACTGCCACTGCGGGTTCGTCGCCTGGCGACCGAGATCCGAGTAACCCGTAATGAGTTGGGTGGGCAGGCCGCCGCTGATGCGCGCATCGGTCGGCAGCCCCGAGATCCCGAAGGCGTCGAGCGCGCTCGTCGATCCAAGCGCCGGCGGATTTTTTCCTGCCTGCGTGTTCGACCAGCCGAAGCGGACCTCGAGCAGTGACCGATCGGACGGGGTATAGGTCGCGCCGGCGACCAGCTGCTTGTTCCGCGCGTAGATCGTGCCGTTGCCCGCGCCGCCCGACGGCAGCGGCAGCAGCGCCTGATCGATCGTTTCGAGATCGCGCCAGCCGTAGCGCCCGAACATCGACGTCGTCGGGCTGATCTGCAGATCGATCTTGCCCCCCGCCTTGTTCGAGTGGTTCGTGAAGTCCTGAAGGATCGAGTAGTTGTTGGCTGCGCCGGGAAGATTCGGATCGGGCAGGCCGCTGAGCACCTTGCGCGCCAAGCCGGTCATCGGAATCGAGGTGCCGGCGGCGAACACCACGCCGGTCCGCGGATCGCGAATGTCGAGGGGCAGCACGCCCGATTTCTGCGCAGCGGCTGGAATCGTTCCAAAGGACGTGACCTTGCGATCCTGGCGGAACCCTTCGTAGTCGCCGAAGAAGAACGCCTTGTTGCGCACGAGGGGTCCGCCGACGACGCCGCCGAACTGATTGCGCTGGAGCGGCGGCTTCTCACCCGACGGCGGCGTGAAGTAGCCGCTCGCGTTCAAGGTGGTGTTCCGGTTGAACTCCCACGCGTCGCCGTGCAGCTGGTTCGTGCCGCTCTTGTACGACACGTTCACCGTCGCGCCGGCCGCGCGCCCGTATTCGGCGCTCTGATTGTTGGTGACGACGCGGAACTCGCCGACCGCGTCCGGCGGCGGCTGCATCACCTGGTTCGAGAAGCCCTGATTGCTGGTGCCGTACGCGTTGTTGTCGACGCCGTCGATCAGGAAGTTGTTGAAGACGCTGCGGAGGCCGTTCACGTTGAACGCGCCCTCGCGCGGCGTGCCGTTCGTGCTGCGGTTCAGCGCTGACTGGCGGACGCCGGTGGTCAGCAGCGCGAGCGCCGAGTACTCGCGCCCGTTGAGCGGCAGCGCCTGCGTCTGCGCGCCCGTGATGACCTGCCCGCGCTGGCTCGTGTCGGTTTCGATGAGCGGCGAAATGCCGGTGACGAGAATCTGCTCGGAGATGGCGCCGACCGCCATCTGCAGATCGACGCGCTGCCGCGCCGCCACCTGCACCTGCACGTTGTCGGCGAGCGCGACGGCGAATCCGGATTTCTCCGCAGTCACGATGTAAACGCCCGGCCGTACCGTGACGAACTCGTACAGTCCTTCGCTGTTCGTCGTGCGCGTCACCGACACACCGGTGGCGGTGTTGGTCAGCGTGACTTTGGCGTCGGGAACGACGCCGCCGGATGCGTCGCGGACGACGCCGACGACGGTGGCGGTGTCAAATTGCGCACCCGCCGCAGCGGCGAATGCGAGCACAACGAGCACGACCAGAAAGAGTCGCAGCCTTCTCATCGGTTCACCTCGAACGAAGGAGAACGTACGTTACAGTCGGGATGTAAATTCGGTTGATGCCGTCGATTCGCGCCGGACAGGTCGTCGCATTCTACCTCTGAAGTAACACGCAATTTACATCGGCGTAACGGGCGTGACGCGCGTGCCACGTAGCGTCACGGTATCGTGGCCGCATGAGACCGACGCGCCTGGCTGGGTCCCTCGCTCTCGTGATGATGTGTTCGGTTCGGTTGGCTTCAGCTCAAATCACTCCCGCAGCTGGTTATACCCCGCCCGACGACACGCCCTCGATCAGGGTCGGGGCGGTCATCTATATGGACTACACCTACCAGCAGAGTCCTGAGACGACCGACGCCGACGGCAACACCGTCAATCCGAGCAGCTTCAACGTCACCCGCAGCTACATCAACATCACCGGCAACGTCTCGCACATCGTCGCGTTTCGCATCACGCCGGACGTCGTCCGCCAAAGCGCCCTGTTGAACGTCCCCGGCAGCAGCATCTCCAGCGACAGCCTCGTGTTCCGCATCAAGTACGCCTTCGCGCAGTTCAACCTCGACGATTGGATGGCCAAAGGCTCGTGGCTGCGATTCGGCATTCAGCAGACGCCGCTCCTCGATTACGAGGAGGGCATCTACCGTTACCGGTTCCAGGGGACGACGTTCACCGAGCGCGAGGGCTTCTACAACTCCGCCGACGCCGGCGCGTCGTTTCACTACAACTTCCCCTCGAACTACGGAGAGGCTCACGTCGGCGTGTTCAACGGCGAAGGCTACGCGAAGACCGATCCGAACGATCAGAAGGCAATCGAGATCCGCGGCACGGTGCGGCCGTTCGCCTCGGGCGCACCGATTCTGCGCGGCCTCCGCGTCACGGGGTTCTACTTCGGCGACAACTACATCAAGGACGCCGAGCGCACCCGCGCCGTCGGTCAGCTGACGTTCGAATCAACCTATCTCAACGCCGGCTTCGATGGCATCAAGGCGCACGACCAGACGTCGGTGACGAGGCCGGACGTGGAGGCGAGCGGATGGTCGTTCTGGGCGACGCCGAAAACGCCGCACGGGTGGGAAGCGCTGCTGCGGTACGACCAACTGCAGCCCGACTCGCGCGTCGACGGCCAGGTACGCAAACGCACGATCGTCGGTGTCGCGTACTGGTTCCCGCACCAGGGGGCGGTGTCGTCCGCGATCCTGCTCGATTACGACCGACAGACGTTCGACAACTTCACGCCTCCCACGGCGGCGCAGAAACGAATCGCCGTGCACGGGTTGATCAATTTCTAGGAGAGCAACATGACCACGATCAAGAGAGTCGGGCTTGCAGTCGCCTGCGCCTCGGCACTGGTCGCCGGCGCGTCGACCGCCGTTCAGATCAACGGCGCCGGCGCGACGTTCCCGTATCCGATCTACTCGAAGTGGTTCGCCGAGTACAACAAGCTCCACTCCGACGTGGCGATCAATTACCAGTCGATTGGATCGGGCGGCGGCGTCCAGCAAATCACGAAGCAGACGGTGTTCTTCGGCGCCAGCGATATGCCGATGACGGCGGAGCAATTGCAGTCGGCGCCCGGCAAGATCATGCACTTTCCGACGGTGCTCGGCGCCGTGGTTCCCGTGTACAACATTCCAAACGTGAACACCGAGCTCAAGTTCAGCGGCCCGATGCTCGCCGACATCTTCCTCGGCAAGATCACGAAATGGAATGACGGTGCGATCGCGAAGTTGAATCCCGGCGTATCGTTGCCCGGCACCGACATCACCGTCGTCCATCGCGCGGACGGATCCGGTACGACGTACATTTGGGTCGACTACTTGTCGAAGACGTCCGAGGAATTCAAGAAGAGGGTCGGCGTCAATTCGTCGGTCAACTGGCCCACGGGCGTCGGCGGGCGGGGCAACGAGCAGGTCGCCGCGCTCGTCAAGCAGACGCCGGGCGCTCTCGGGTATGTCGAACTGATTTACGCGCTGCAGAACAAGATCAGCTACGGTCCGGTGCAGAACATGTCGGGGGAGCTCGTCAAGGCATCCGTGGAATCGGTGACGGTCGCCGCGGCGGCTGCGGCCAAGCAGATGCCGCCCGACTTCCGCGTGTCGATCACGAACGCGCCGGGGAAGGGTGTGTACCCCATCTCGTCGTTCACGTGGCTCCTGCTGTACGAGAATCCCAAGGACAAGGCGCAGAGCCACGTCATGGTGGACTTCCTCAAGTGGGCGCTCGGCGACGGCCAGAAGTACTGCGCCGAGCTCGGATACGCGCCGCTGCCGCCCGACGTCGTGAAGCTCGAGCTGGCCGCGCTCGCTAACGTCAAAACCAGTTGACGTTCTGTTCTTGATACGCGCGAGCGGTTTACGCCGCGAGCGCGTCTGGCGCCGGGGTGGGCCCCCGGCGCACCAAAAAAATGACCGAACGATCGCGTGATTTGACCTTCCGAATCGGCACGGGCGCCGTCGCGCTCGTCGTCGTCCTGATCGTGTTCGCGATCGGCGTCGAGCTGACGCGCCAGTCGCTGCCGTCGATTCAGAAGTTCGGCTTCAGTTTCTGGCGCACCGAGATCTGGGATCCGGTCGCGGGCGAATTCGGCGCGCTCCCGTTCATCTGGGGCACGCTCTACTCGTCGGTCCTCGCGCTGCTCATCTCGACGCCGATCGCACTGGGCATCGCGGTGTTCATATCCGAGCTCTGTCCCGCCGTGCTGCGGCAGCCGCTCGTCTTCCTGACCGAGCTGCTCGCCGCCATTCCGTCGATCGTGTACGGGTTATGGGGGATCTTCGTCCTCGTTCCAGCCGTCCGGGCAATCGAGACGTCGATGCCAGACTCGCTGCGGCAGCTGCCGCTCTTCACGGGTCCGCCGCTGGGCCTCGGCATGCTGTCGGCCGCGCTGATTCTGTCGGTGATGGTCATTCCATTCACCTCGTCGGTGTCGCGCGAGGTGCTCCGATCGGTGCCGATCGCGCAGCGTGAGGGCGCCTACGCGCTCGGCGCGACGCGGTTCGAGGCGATCCGCGCCGCGCTCTACTACGCCCGCACCGGCATCATCGGCGCCATCATGCTCGGCTTCGGGCGCGCGCTCGGCGAGACGATGGCGGTCACGATGGTCATCGGCAACAACCCGCGGATCTCGACGTCGCTGTTCGCGCCGCAATACACGATGGCTGCGGTCATCGCGAACGAGTTCACGGAAGCGGCCGATCAGCTGTACCTGGCCGCGCTCGTCGAGACGGGTCTCGTCCTGTTCGTCATCACGTTGATGGTCAATTCGCTGTCGCGGCTCCTCATCTGGAGCATGACGCGGAGCCTGGCGCCGTTGCAGGAGGCGGCGGCGGCACCGGCGGGCGGGGCGGCGGCGTGACGCGCACGCGTCGCCGCAAGCTGCTGTCGTCGCTCTTCGTCGCCTTCTGCGGATCGGCAGTGGTCGTCGCGCTGACTCCGCTCGCCTTCGTGCTGTTCTTCGTCGTCTCGCAGGGCGCGCGCGCGGTCAACCTGGAATTCTTCACGCACATGCCGACGCCGGTCGGCGAAGCGGGCGGCGGCATGGCGAACGCGATCGTCGGCACGCTGATCCTGACGAGCCTGGCGGCGATGATAGCGGTTCCCATCGGCGTGATCAGCGGCGTCTATATGTCCGAATATGCCGGGACCCGGTTCGCAGCCCTCGTGCGGTTCGCCGCCGATACGCTGAACGGCGTTCCCTCGATCGTCATCGGTCTCTTCGCTTACGCCGTCGTCGTCGTGCCGTTCAAGCAGTTCAGCGCGCTCGCCGGAGGGTTCGCCCTCGGCACGATGATGATCCCGATCATCGCGAGGACGACGGAGGAGCTGCTCCTGCTCGTGCCCGGCTCGATGCGCGAAGGCGCGCTGGCGCTCGGCGCGACGCGCGCGCGCGCCGTCTTCAGCGTCGTGCTCCCGGCGGCGCTGCCGGGCATCATGACCGGCATCGTGCTCGCACTCGCGCGCATCGCGGGCGAGACGGCGCCGCTGCTGTTCACGGCGTTCAACAACCGTTTCTTCAACATCAGGCTCACGCAGCCACTCTCGTCGCTCACCGTCCAGGTGTTCACCTACGCCACGGGACCGTACGAGGACTGGCATCGCCAGGCGTGGGCCGGCGCCCTCGTGCTCGTGACGATAGTGTTCGCCTGCTCGCTGGCCGCACGCTTCGCGACGCGTCGGCTCGAGCGCATGCACGGCCGCGCGTAGCCGGTTATACTGAGAGTTCCGCATGTCACGCGTTCGCTGCCTGGCAAACGTCCTTATCGCTTCCTTGCTCATCGTCCCGGCTGCCGCCCGCGCGGCGCAGGCGCTCGATCCGGGCCGCCACGCGTCGGCGACCTCCAGCTTCAGCAAATCGGCCGACGTGCCCGACCCCGTCGTCATCGTACGCGACGTGTCGTGCACCGCGATTGACATCGACGCGCTGCTCCACCCGATCGCGCGGTCGGTCGTCGTGTTCGGCGATCGGCTGCCGGCGTTGCCGGATCCGCTCGACTTCGATTTCCTCCGCGGCCCGCCGTTCGCGATAACGCTCGGTTGAGAGCCGGCTCACCGCTCGCCTGAAAGACTCGCGCGACAGCGACCGTTGTAGCGGCGATGGCTTCAGCCGGATGCAGCGTAGCGCGAGCCTTTCAGGCGAGCGCACCAAAGCCTCTCTCCAACCGATCGTGGTTTTCAGCCGGATCGACGATCCGGCTTGGTTGCTGATGAAACGTGTCGTGCTCATCACCGCTGTCGAACGGCAGCCTGTACAACGCGCGGCATGCGGAAGCCTCGTTCCGCGCGCAGGCGCAGGATCAGGCGGTTCGCGATCTCGAAAATCGCGCGCGACGTCACCGTCGCGTGGCTCGACGCGCGCACCGCGTACCAGCGCCTCGACCTGACGAATCAACTGTTCGCGCAGGCATCCGACACGCTCGATCTCGCGCAGGCGCGCTACAACCTCGGGCTGAGCTCGATGGTCGAGCTGACGCAGGCGCAGTTGAACAAGACGCGTGCGGAGATCGAACAGGCGACCGCGCGATACGAGTATCAGCGCGCGCGGCCGCGCTGCGTTATCAGACCGGCACGCTGGGGAAGTGAACATGGCTGGGTTCGGAGTTCGAGGAGCCTATGACTGAATGCGAGTTGTGCGGCGGTCGACTGTCGGAGCTGGCGCGCACGCCAACCCGCGTCTGGCTTGGGTGCCGCAAGTGTCACAGGACGTGGAGCCAGGAGGCGGCAGTCCGGACCGGCGTCACGCCGCCGCCGGCGACCGGCGTGCCGAACGGCCTGACGCGGTGGATGTCGATGCTCACGGGCGCCGGCGTCGCGCTTGGTTCGGTCGGCGTGGCGCTGCTGTTGCGGCTGGCGCTCAAACCGGCGCTTGGCGACGCGAGTCCCTTCCTGCTGTTCACGCCCGCCGTCATGGCCGCGGCATTCTACGGCGGCATCTTTCCGGGCGTTCTCGCGACGCTGTCGGCGGCCGCGGTTGGCAGCCAGTTTTTTCTGCGCGCCGCCGCTCCGACGATTGAGACCTGGGACCGCGTGTTGCTGTTCCTGGTCGTCGGCGGGTTCATCACCGCGTCGAGCGCGCTCCTCAGGATGTCCCGCAGCCGGCTGGCGGAGGCTTTGTGGCAGGAGATGAAGGCCCGCGCCGTCGCAGAAGCCGCCGACCGCGCCAAGGACGATTTCCTCGCGCTCGTGTCGCACGAGCTCCGTACCCCGGCCGCCGTCGTGCTCGGATGGGCGAGCGCGATTCGACAGCACCGACCGGACGAGGCGACGCTCGATCAGGCGCTGGCAGCGATCGAGCGGAACGCGCGCGTGCAGAACCGGCTGGTCGATGACGTGCTCGACCATGGCCGCATCGCTACCGGCACGCTGCGGCTGGATCCCGAGACAATCGCGCTGTCGACGGTCATCGCCGCCGCGGTCGAACAGATCGCCGAGAGCGCCCGATCGAAGCAGCTGCACATCGAACGCTCGGGGGACGCCGAGGGCCTGATGGTGCGCGCCGATGCGGTGCGGCTGCAGCAGGTGTTTTCGAACCTGCTGTCGAATGCCGTCAAGTTCACGCCGCAGGGGGGGCGGATCACGATCGAGGTCGCTACCGAAGACGCCGGGGTGCGCGTCGTCGTGTCCGACACCGGCGCCGGCATCTCGCCCGACTTCCTTCCGTATCTGTTCGAGGCGTTCCGGCAGGACGCAACGACGGTGCGCCAATCGAAGCACGGACTTGGCCTCGGCCTCGCGTTGGCGCGACATCTCGTGGAGCGGCACGGCGGAACGCTTCAGGCATCGAGCGAGGGAGTCGGGCGCGGTGCGTCGTTCACAGTCACGCTCCCGCTCGAGCGGCGCCGCACGCCGGCGTGGTCGCCCGCGCAGCCAACCATTGGCCACACGACCGGCTCGGTGCATTAGAAATGCTCAGCGTCTGGGGAACTGATCGGGATTGTTCGTGAACAGCGCGTCGATGCCGAGATCGTACAGAAAATGCGCCATCTCGTCGCGGACGCTCGCGAACGTCGTCTTCTCGTCGGCGCGGAAGGTCCAGCACGTCACCGTGAGGCCCAGCGCGTGCGCCTGCTTTACCATCTCGGGATGCTGAGCGACCAGGCTCTTCTCGGGCGCGACGCCGGTCGCGAACGTCTTGATGACGCGCAGGCGCGGCTCCGAGACGTCGCCGTCGCGCTCGACGAGCAGCACGCGCGGAATCGACGGCAGCTCCTTCGCCACGCGCCGGACCGCTTCTTCGTCGAACGACTGGATGATGACGGGCGTCGTCTTCAGCGACTCCGGCTTGTCGAGGCCGTTCTTCCTGATCACGTCGACGAACAGCTTCACCTGATCGACGTGGCGCGACCGGTACAGCTCCGGCGACTTCAGCTCCGGGTACAAGCCCGCCTTGCCGCGAACGAGGTCGATTGCTTCCTGAAACGTCTGAATCCGCTGCCCGGCGAAGGCCGGCTTGAACCAGCTGCCGGCGTCGAGCCGCTTGATCTCCTCGAGCGTGAAGTCGTTCGCGAGCCACGGCTCGCGCTGCGGAAACACCTCGGCCGCATTCGTCGTTCGCTTCAGCGCGTCGTCGTGCAGGCAGATGAGCACACCGTCTTTCGTCACCGCGAGATCCGGCTCGACGAACTCCGCGTGCTGCTCCATGGCGAGCCGGTACGCGGCCGCCGTGTGTTCCGGCGCGTAGCCCGACGCGCCGCGATGCGCGATGAGCTGCTTGCGCGCTTGCGCGGCAGCGCCGGCCCATGCGAGGACGATCGTGACGAGGATGGCGAAGAGCAGCGGCGACAGCCGAAAAGAGAGCATCACGAACGCGGATTATAACGGGACGCGTAGCCCTCGCGCGCGATGAACGCGTCGACCTTCGCGCCGGACGGCGTCACGGATGTCGCGCACGCGGCCAGGCGGCTGATCGGCGGGATCGTCGACCGGCCAATCCTCGCGTTTCATGCCAGGCACGATCGGGCAGGGGCGATAGAAGCGTGCGGTTGCTGGTTGCTCGTTGCTGGTCAGCAAACCAGCAACAGAATTATCGAACCGCAAACCAATTGAAGTTGCCAACCCCTCCGGTCGCGCCGTTCGTATCCATCACGACGCGGATCACCTGCCTCCCGGCGCCGAGTGCGACGCCGCGCTTGCTGATCGTCGTCCATGCCTGCCACCCGCCCGTGTTCGGGATCGTGAGCGGACCGGTTTTGTCGACGCCATTCACCTCGATGTGAAAGGTGCCGCCGGCGCCGTTCGACGCCACGCGGAGGTCGATCGTGAACGTGCCCGCGGTCGCGGCACTGATGGTGTAGTTCACCCACTCACCCGCTCTGACCCACCCGAGGTAATAGCCGCCGCCAGTATCGTTCGCGGCGGCGATGTCGACGTTGTCGGACCGGTACAAGCCGCCTTTGTTGCCGGGCGTCGTATCGTGATAGCCGACGCCCTCGCCGCCGGTATCGTAGTTCTCGAACTGCACGGTGAACCTCGGCGCGGGTGTTGACGCAGGCGTCGCGTTCAACGCAGCATCGAGCGCCGTGAAGTCGACGCCGACGTCCTTGGCGTCGGTGGACGCGTTCTTCGACAGGCTCGTCGCCACGAGGCGATAGTTCGCGGCGCCGATGTTGACGAAATCGGCCTGCCACTGCGCCATCGTCGGGAAATCGTTGCCGGTCGGATACTGCGTGGCCGCCGCGCCGCCGAACGCGTTGCGCGCGACGATCGCGTTCGGTGTGTAGAAGCGGAGGCCCGCCGATCCTTCGCCGACCGCATCGCCGAACACGCCGTACGCGTTGTCGCGCAGCAGGTTGTTCGTCAGCTGGAATCCGTAGATCTGGACCGTGGACGTCGGCGTGTAGCCGCCGTAGATCAGGATCGTCGCGCTCCCGTTGTTATCGACCGTGTTGTGATCGATGGTGACGTTCCTCGGTCCGCCGCCGATGATCGCGAACCGCGCGGCCGCCGCACCGTTCGGTATCGACCACGCCGTCGATACGTCGTAGAACAGGTTGTTGCTGATCGTGATGTCGCTCGTCTGCTGGCTCGGCCGTCCGTCGTCGTACCCGCTGATACTGAAGCCGCCAGCGACGTGTCGCATGATGTTGTTCCTGAACACGACGTTGCGCACGATCGTCCACGGCGCCGTGCCCTCCTGGTTGCGCGGGGTGAACAGCACGGCGTAGCCCTGCTGCGCCGCGACCCAGCTGTTCTCGATCACGTTGCCTTCGACCACCACGTTCTGCGCGTTCTTGAACTCGACGAGGTTCTTCACGGTCCACGACTGCATGATCCACGACGTCGGCTTCGTGATGTAGTTGCGCCGGATCGTGATGCCGGTCGCGACGAGGTTCGGAATCGACGGATCGGCGCCGCCGAACATGATGTTCTCGCCGGCGCCCTTCGAGGTAGTTGTTCTCGATGAGAAACGGGCCGGGACCGTTCCAGCTGCCGAATCGCGGGTCCGTTCGCATCCGATCGGATCCTGGCGAGCAGCGGCGCATAGTTCGGCGTCATGCGCGTACCGGCCGGGGGCAGCGATGCGTCGGGTGTGGACGATCGGATCGTGATGTAGCTGGTGCCGCCCTTCGCCGGCAGCTCGTAGTTCCCGGTGAACGTCGCGCCGGCTTGCAGCACGATCGTGTCGCCAGGGACGGCGGCTCTGATGGCGGCCTGCAGATCGCCTCCACTGTTGACCATAATCGTCGCGGCGCCACTCGCGCGCGGGGCGAGCAGAGCTGCGGCTAGACACAACACGACAGACGAGGTACGCCTCGAAGGAATGCTCCTGTTGAACCTGACGGGTTGTGTCCTAGGAACGGCAAGGTGCGCGCCACGAGAGAGTCCGATCGATTTGCAGCCTGTTCTCGTGGGAGAGCGCTCGAGGCGACGGTTGTGATGCGGGAGGCTACTGAACCGTTTGGAAATACCTGCCCGTTCGACTCGAATGCTTCGACTTTCGAGGTGGGCCCGTCGAATCGCTGAGTTCGGTTCTCAGTCGATCAGACGTGGGTGCCCGCCCGGATGACGCCGTCCTTCGGTACGATGACGACGCCGTTGCGGATGTAGTAGCCGTCGCCGTCGGCCTCGTCGACGCTGCGTTCGTTCACGAGCCGCGCACCGTCGCCGATTCGCGCGTTCTTGTCAACGATGACGCGGTCGAGCACGACTTCGCGGCCGATTCCGAGGCGCGGATGTTCGCCCCGAACCGTCGCGTCGTCGTCTGCCTCGTAGAAGTCGGCGCCGAGCAGGACGGACCGCCTGATCGTGGACCCGTTCTGGACGTTGGTGCGGATGCCCACAATCGACTGCTCGACGGTGCACCGATCGAGGTAACAGCCTTCGGCGACGATGGCGCCGCGGATGGCGCAGTCGGCGAAGCGCGCGGCCGGAAGAAACCGGGGGTGCGTGTAGATCGGCCGCCGCGGATCATAGAACGTGAACGGCGCGCCCGGCTGCGTGAGCATGACGTTCGCGTCGTAGAACGACGCGATCGTCCCGACGTCGGCCCAGTACCCGCGGAAGAGATACGAGTTCACGCGGTATCGTCCGAGCGCGCACGGGATGATCTCCTTGCCGAAATCGGTGGCGCCGTCGCCCGACAAGAGATCGACCAGAACGTCGCGCGAGAACACGTAGATGCCCATCGACGCCATGAACGGCCGGTCCGGCGTGTGGCCGGCGAACGTGGCACCGGCCGGAATGCTGCGGCCAATCTCGTCGAGGCGGTCGCGCTTCGGCTTTTCCTCGAACGCGACGATCTGCCCGCCTCGATCGAAGCGAAAGATGCCCATTGCCGACGCGTCCTCGATGCCGACCGGCTGCGCCGCGATCGTGATGTCCGCCCGGCGATCGCAGTGCGCGTCGACCAGCTCGCTGTAATTCATCCGGTACAGGTGATCGCCGGCGAGAATCAGGTAGTAGTCGGCGTCGTAGCGGGTGAAGTGGCGCATCGCCTGCCGCACGGCATCCGCCGTGCCCTGATACCAATTCGGATTGTCCGGCGTCTGTTCGGCCGCGAGGATCTCGACGAAGCCGTGGCTGAAGAGGTCCATGCGGTACGTCTGCGCGATATGGCGGTTGAGTGAGGCGGAGTTGAATTGCGTGAGTACAAAAATGCGACGGATGTCAGCATGCAGACAGTTGCTGATCGGAATGTCAATCAACCGATACTGCCCCCCAATCGGCACGGCCGGCTTCGATCGATGGTGTGTGAGCGGAAAGAGGCGAGTGCCCTGACCGCCCCCGAGGATGAGCGCCAGCACTTCGTTGTTCACGGCGATCGCGGTACGCAAAGGGTACACCCGCTCGCCTAAAAGGCTCGCGCTACAGATGCCTAAAAGGCTCGCGCTACAGATGCCTAAAAGGCTCGCGCTACACGCGTAGCGCGAGGCTTTCAGCCGAGCGAAGGCGACGTGCCGACGGAGCGCGAGACCTCACCGAGCGAGACGCCGGCGTAAACGGATCTGCTACAATCCGCGGGTTTATGGCCTTCCGATTGATCCCGCGTGAGGAGAAGTTCTACAAGGACTTCCAGGCGCTCGCCGACGAGTTGAAAAAAGGTGCCGCGCTGCTCGAGGCGATGCTCGCGCCGGAGCGGCCGGTGTGGGACAAGGCCGACGAGATCAAGGAAGTCGAGCACAAATGCGACTTCCTCACGCACGAGGTCATCCAGCGCCTCAACCGCACCTTCGTCACGCCAATCGATCGCGAAGACATCCACGCGCTGGCGCGATCGCTCGACGACGTGATGGACGCGATCGACGCGTCGGCGGCGCTGATTCGTCTGTACCGGCTCGACAGCGTCCGCTACGGCGCCCGCGAGCTCGCGCACATCATCAGCGTGTCGACGCATCAGCTGCGGCTGGCGCTCGACGCGCTGGAGAATCACAGCGGCATCATCACGCACGCGGTGGAGATCAACCGGCTCGAGAACGAGGCCGACCGCACGCACCAGCAGGCGGTCAGCCGCCTGTTCGACGACGAGCGCGATCCGCTCCTCGTCATGAAATGGAAGGAGACGCTCGACTTCCTCGAAGACGCCACCGACCGCTGCGAAGACGTCGCCAACGTCCTCGAAGGCGTCGTGGTCAAGCACGGATAACGGCCATGCTGTTCGCCGTTGTCACCGGCCTCATCCTGGTCGCGCTGCTCTTCGACTACATCAACGGATTTCACGACGCCGCGAACTCGATCGCGACGGTGGTGTCGACGCGCGTGCTCTCGCCGGGCAAGGCGGTCATCTGGGCCGCGTTCTTCAATTTCGTCGCGGCGTTCACGTTCGGCACCGCCGTCGCGAAGACCGTCGGGTCGGGCATGATCGACATCAACGTCGTCAGCTTCGCGGTCATCCTGGCCGGTCTTCTCGGTGCGATCACGTGGGATCTGATCACGTGGTTTTACGGCCTGCCGACCAGTTCCTCGCACGCGCTCATCGGCGGCTACGCCGGCGCCGCGGTCGCCAAGGCAGGGTGGCTCGCGATCATTCCGGCGGGATGGACCAAGACGCTGCTCTTCATCGTGCTGTCGCCGCTCATCGGCATGCTGCTCGGGCTGTCGCTGATGACCTCGATCTTCTGGCTGTACCAGGGCATGCCGCCGTCGCGCGTCGATCGGTGGTTCCGACGCCTGCAGCTCCTCTCGGCGGCGTTCTTCAGTCTCAATCACGGCGCGAACGACGCGCAGAAGACGATGGGCATCATCGCCGGCGTGTTGTTCGCGGCCGGCTACATCCAGAAATTCGACATCCCGTTCTGGGTCGTGCTCGCGGCGCACACCGCCATCGGCCTCGGCACGCTCGCCGGCGGCTGGCGCATCATTCATACGATGGGATCGAAGATCACCAAGCTCCAGCCGGTGGGCGGCTTCGCTGCAGAGACCGGCGCGGCGCTGTCGATTCTGATCGCGACGCAAGCGGGCGTTCCCGTCAGCACGACGCACGCGATCACCGGATCGATCGTCGGCGTCGGCGCCACGCGGCGTCTCTCCGCGGTGCGGTGGGGGATCGCCGGACAAATCGTGTGGGCATGGCTGCTCACGATCCCCGCCGCATTTCTGATCGCGGCGGCAGCGTTCACGATCCTGCGCATCGCCGGCGCTCGATGACCGCCCCTGAGCCATGATCGCCTCTGTCCTCGCGGCTGCGATCGTGATGGCGCAATTCAGTCAGACCGCCACCGGCGGCCTGCGCATCACGTCGCCGACGCGCAGGGCATGCCGGCTCAGTGCGGCGTGGACGTGCGCAACCTGGCGAACCGGCTGAAACGTGATCAATTTCGCGGGCGTGTTCTCGGGCACGGCCGTCGGTCAGCCGCGCAGCGTCGCGGTCCGGATCAGAGCGGAATTCTGAGCCGCGCCCGCCGCGCGCGCATTCGCCGTGCGTGCCGGCGCAGCCGACGCAAGGCCGGCGCCGCCGCCGTGACGGTCGAGACGATTCCGCCGGCGCTCAGCGCAATGACCACCACATCCCACAGCGGGCGGTGATAGTAGAGGAAGGGAAAATCAAGACTGTGCAGGCCGTGGTACAGCCATCGGTTCACGCGGCTCCAGCGTTCCTCCTTCCTGGCGATCGTGCCGCGGTGCGGATCGAAATAGAGCCACGTCTGCTGCGGATCGTCATAGCGCACGCGCAGGATCGGCAGCGGCAATTCTCCGTCCCGATCGTAGTAATACGCGTCGTACGCGCGCAGCCACGTCGTGTCGACGACCGGCGTCGGCAGCATCGCGGCGCGCGCCGACTCGAGCAGCGCGGCTTCGGGGAGCTCGGTCATCGCCCCCCGCTCCGGCATGGCGAGCGAGATCATTCCGTTCCGAGGTTCTGCGACGAGATAAGGCTCGCCGCGGAACTGCACGATCTCGACGTCGCGCGGCTTCGAGGCGAGGGCATCGATCGCCGCACGCAGGCGCGGAATCGTGACGCCGTCGAGCGCGATCCGGCCGCCGGCGACCGCCTCGCGCTGATGCCGCGTCGGCGCGGTGCCCGGATGCCAGTCCCACGGGTCCATCGACAGCAGGCCGCTGAAGATCCAGCTGCACGTCGTGAGGCCGAACAGCAGTCCGGCGTAGTGATGCCAGTGCATCATCCCCGCGTACGGCGAATGCGCGTGTTTGCGCTTCAAGCGATACCGCGAGCTCGGCGAGTAGCGCCACACGCCCCAGATCAATCCGGTCGCGCACATCGCGCAGCCGGCGATCGACAGCCAGATGATCGACTGAGCCCACAGCGTCGCGTGCCGTCGGAACGGCGCGAAATACAGCCAGTGCAGCACCGCGCCGGCGTAACCCCATCGCCTGGCGCGAGCGGTCGTTCGCATGACCGGCTCGCCCGTCGCATCGGAGACGTAGACAACGGTTCGGTCCGCATCGTCGACCGCGAGGCGGTGCAGAGGAAACGCGGCGCGCGGCACACCGGTCAGCGTCCATTGATCGGGTTGCTCGAGAAGCGCGTCATAGCGTGTCCGAGGCGACGCGTCGCCGGCGAACGTGGCGGCGATCGCGACGGCGCGGCCGCGCTCGACGCCGTCGAGCATGTCGCCGCTGTCGGCGAACACGGTGACCGCTTCGCGTGCCGACGACAATCGGTACACGGGTCGTCCTTCGAGCGTCGACAGGTGTATCGCCGACGGAGCGACGCCGCCGATGCGAACGGCATCAGCCGGCGAAATGCGGATCGCCTCGGGTCGAATCGGCGTCAGCCGCGAAAGCCGGTCGGAGCGCCGCAGTTCCGGCATGCGCGCGTACATCATCACGATGCCGGACGCGAACCAGGCGAGGAACAGCAGACATCCGCCGATCCCGAGCCAGCGATGCGTATAGATCAGCGCGCGGCGCATTCGACGCCTATACTAACGGACCTGTGAAAGCGCTCGCTGCAATCGTCATGGTCGTCGTACTGACCGGGCCTCTCGGCGCCGACGACCTCGCACAGCTGAAGTTTCTGATTGGACGGTGGCAGGCGATCGACACCGCTGCCGGGGAGAGCGGCAGCTTCACGTTCGAACTGGCGGTGCAGGATCACGTGATGCTAAGGAGGAACGAAGCAATCTACGAAGCGACCAATCGACGTCCTTCGTCACGGCACGACGATCTGATGGCGATTTATTCGGAAGGCGGCTCGCTGAAAGCCGACTACTTCGACAACGAAGGGCACGTCATTCGCTACTCCGTGCAGCCACGCGGCGGCAACCGCGTCGTCTTCCTCAGCGACGCGAAGACGTCGGAGCCGCGTTATCGCCTGTCGTATTCGATCGGCGCGGACGGCGCTCTCACCGGTACCTTCGAAGTCGCCGCGCCCGGAAGCGGCGACGCGTTCAACCCGTACCTGTCGTGGCGCGCTCGCCGACGATAGCCGCGGGCGTCCACGAACACCCGACGAGCGATCCGTCGAACGTTATACTGCCCGCATGATCATCGATCCTGAGGAACACGAAGTCGATGCGCTGCTGGCGCGGCTGCCGGCCGTTGATCGCTGCGTGGTCGTCGAAGTCGGCTGCGGCGACGGCCGGCTGACGAGACGCTACAGCCGGCACGTCGGCACGGTGCTCGCTGTCGATCCCGATCAAGCGGCCCTTGCGGCGTTCCGAAAGGACGGCATTCCGGGCAATGTGGAGGTCCGCGAGATGCCGATCGATCGTCTCGCGCTGCCTGACGAATCGGTCGACGCCGTGCTGTTCTCGTGGGCGTTGTGATGAGTGCCCGCTGAGGGCATGGTCGATGCCCTGAATCGTGCACGTCGATGGCTGAAGGCGCCCTCCGGCCGCATCATCGACCTGCGTCCGGCCCATGTGGTCCCCGACGTCGAGCTCGGATTACCCGACGGTTCAATCGCGCATGTGGGCGGTCTCCTCGTCGACGACGAGCGGCGTCAGCGCCATCTGGCCGCCGACCTCGCGGTGTTGACGGTCGTTCGACGCAGACTCCTGTCGGTGACCGGCGAGCAGGAATTCTCCTTCTACCGCTACCCCGATTCCGCGGACGAGCTGCGCGATTACATCGCGACGAAATGGCAGCACACGCACCTCGATGCCGTCACGCATCGCCGCGCAGGGGAGATGATGCGCGCCGATCCGGGTGCGCGCCTGTGGCTGCGCGAGCAGGTCGCGATCAGGACCTTGCTGCCGGAAGCGCGATCGTGAACTTCGCACCGCCTTCGGGCCGATTCTCCGCGCGCACGTTTCCGCCGTGCAGCTCGACGAGGTGCTTCACGATTGCGAGGCCGAGCCCGGTGCCGCCCGGATCGCGCGCGCGCGACGCGTCGACGCGATAGAACCGCTCGAACAGCCGCGACAGGTCTTCTTCGGGAATGCCCGGCCCCCGATCGGAGACGGAAATTTCGACGCGATGGTCGACGCGGCGCGCGTCGACGAGGATCGTCGTCTGCGCCGGCGCGTACGTGACGGCGTTGGCGACGAGATTTCTCAGGGCGTCGTGCAGCTTTGCCGGATCGGCGCGCACCGATTCGGCGCCCGGCTCGATGCGCACGGCGAACCGCTGATGCCTCTCCACGGCAGCCGGCGTCACGTCTGCGACGACCGCGTCGGCGAGACCGCGGGTGTCGCACGAAACGAGCTCGAGCGGCTCCTGCCGCGCGTCGAGCCGGGCCAAGCGCAGCAGATCTTTGACCAGCCGCTCCATCCGCAGCGCGTGTCGTCCAATGACGTCGATGAACCGGCGGCTCTCCTCCGGAGTGGCGTTCCCATCCGTCAGCGCTTCGACGTAGCCGCGGATCGCGGTCAGCGGCGTTCGGAGCTCGTGCGACACGTTCGCGACGAAATCGCGGCGGATCTGATCGGCGCGGCGCAAATCGGTGATGTCGTGCAGCACCAGCACGACGCCGTGCTCGGCCGCGCCGGCGGCCGGCGCCGCGCGGGCGATGATCGTCCGCTGCGGGTCGCGCGGCGGCGAGAACTGCAGCGCGTCGGGCGTCCGGCCGAAGAGCACGGCCGCGACGAGCTCGACGACCGCCGGGAGGCGAAGCGTCTCGACGTACGGCCGGCCGATGCCGACTTCGTCGAGCTTCAGCATCTGCCGCGCGGCGTCGTTCACGAGCTGCAGCCGTGCGTGTGAATCCACGACGATGACGCCTTCCACCATGCCGGTGAGGATCGCTTCCATCCGCGATCGATCGCGCGCCTGCTCGGCGAGACGGCGGCCGACCTCCTGCACCGATCGATCGAGCGCGCGCGCCACGGCGCCGATCTCGTCGTCGCCGAAGCCGAGCGGCGCCGGCGTCAGGTCGCCGGACTGATACCGCCGGGCGACATCGGCGACGAGACGCACGCGCCGGCCGATGCGCTGCGAGATGACGAACGCGATGATCGAGGCGCCGACGAGCGCGAGCCCCAGAGCGGTCATCGTCGCGCTGAGCACCGCTTGCAGCTGATTCCCCACGTCGGTGAGCGGCAGCGCGACGCGCACGAACGCAATCGACGGGTGCTGCACCGGAACCGCGACGTACAGCATGTCCATCTTCAGCGTCGCGCTGTAGCGGCGGGCGCGGCCGAGGCCGGTCGCGCGCGCGTCGAGGACTTCCGGACGCCGCGCGTGGTTCTCCATCGCCGCGATTCCCTGGAGCGTCTCGAACGAATCGCCGACGACCGTGCCGTCGGGCGCAATGAAGGTCGTCCGCGCGCCGATCAACTGGCCGATGCGGTCGGCCTCGTCGTCGAGCTCCGGCACCGTCGAGAGCGGCGTCCCCCGCGCGATGAGTTCGGCGGCCAGCCGCGCCTCCGCCACGAGCGTGCTCTCGATGCGCCTGTCGATCTGCCGCCGCATCGTCGTCGCGAAGAGCGCGCCGGCGACGGTGAGCGCCAGCACCGCGGCCGACAGGGCGGCGACGAAGAACTTCGTCTGAAACGTCCTCATGCACGCGTCAGCGGCGCCGGGTCGACGAGCTTGTAGCCGAACTGCTTGACCGTCACCAGCGCTTCGGCGAGCAGCGGCAGCTTCTCGCGGAGGCGGCGGACGTGCACGTCCACTGTCCGTGTGCCGCCGGTATAGCGGTAGCCCCATACGTCGGTGAGCAGCACGTCGCGCGAGAGAACGCGCCCGCGATGCTGGAGCAGGTACTCGAGCAGCAGGAATTCCTTCGCCGTCAGCGTGACGTCGCGGCCGCCGGCCGACACGACGTGGCGGTCCGAATCGACCGAGATCGCGCCATAGGTCAGCGTCTTCGCAGGTGCGTCGCTCGCCTGGCGCTGCGCGCGCCGCAGCAGCGCGCGCACGCGGGCGACGAGCTCGTTCGGACTGAATGGCTTCGCAAGATAATCGTCGGCGCCGAGCTCGAGCCCGACGATCCGCTCCGACTCCTCGGCGCGCGCGGTCAGCATGATGAGTGGAATCGCGGCGGTCTTCTGGTCCGAGCGCAGACGCCGGCAGATCTCGAGACCGTCGACGTGCGGCAGCATCAGATCGAGCACCACCAGAGCAGGAGGATTCACCGCGATCATCTGCAGCGCGTCGCGACCCGATGCGGCGCGATCTGTCTCGAACGCGGCTTTCTCGAGGTAGCGCGCCACGAGCTCCGCGATGTCCGGATCGTCCTCGACGATCAGGATGCGCGCGGCCATCGTCGTCATTCTACCGATGAAGACGGCGGATGAGCCCGAAAGAGGTCAACGGTTTCCGTAATCAAACGAATTCCTTCGAAAATCGGCACGCTCGCCGGTGGCATCGCCCTTGGTCTGTACCCCGCTAGCGGAGGTGGATCATGAGGACGTTTTTCGCAGCGGTACTCGGCGTGATTGCGGTCGGCGTGATGCTGATCGCCTATGGGCTTCTGAGCCCCCGCGTCGCTGCGGCGCCCGGCGACATCGTGACGCTCGACTCGCGAGGCGCGGCGGCGTACCAGACGGCGCGTCCGGTGTACGCGAGCGAGCGCGTCGCGGTGCCGGCAGATCCGTACGTCGACGCGCGCGACCCGCGCGCCTATCCGGCGTACGCGCCGGCTTCTGCGCGTCCGGCGTACGCGCCCGCGTCGGCGCGTCCCGTGTACGCGTCGCAGGCGCCGGCGGCTCCGCAGCGCCAGACGCGGCCGGTAATCAATGACGGCGCGCCGCGTCGTGACTGGAAGAAGACAGCGCTCGTCATCGGCGGATCGACGGCTGCCGGCGCCGGCCTCGGCGGTATCTTCGGCGGCAAGAAAGGCGCGCTCATCGGCGCCGCAATCGGCGGCGGCGGCAGCACGCTGTGGGAAGCGATTCATAAATAATCGCTGGGGCTGGGGGCTCTGGGCTGGGGGTTGGTTCGCTTCAGCTCCTAGCCCCCAGCCCCCAGCCCCGGCTACAATCGCAGTGATGCGTTTCTTCATCCTTCTTCTCGCCTTCACGCAAGCGTCTCCCAACCTGCAATTCCGCGGACCCGGATCTGCACACGCGACGATCGCCGCTTCACCCGCCGCGGTGACGGCGGCGCCAGGCGGCAAGGTGACGATTGGACTCGACGTCACGCCGAAGCCGGGCATTCACGTCTATGCGCCCGGCGCCAAGGATTTCATTCCAATCGAGCTCAAGCTCGATGCGCAGCCGGCCGTCAAAGCCGGCAAGGTCGTCTATCCGAAATCAGAGACGATGGAATTCGCGGACGAGAAGGTGCCGGTGTTTCAGAAGCCGTTCCGGCTGACGAACGACGTGACGATCGCCAGGTCTGCGAAGTCCGGATCGACGATCACGCTCGCCGGCAACGTGCACATCCAGGCGTGCGACGACAAGGTGTGCTTCCCGCCCGAGACGGTGCCGGTGAGTTGGACCGTGAACGTGAAGTGAAGTAGCGGGCTGCGCTACAGAATTCTTCCGACCAACGGATATCCCCAGAACAATCCGAGCGCTGTCGACACGCACCCGACGGCGAGCGACATCGCGCGGGCGACGCGGCGATGGGCGCCGAGGCGCGCGAGCGGCCAGCCGAGGACGCCGGACAGCATCGCCATCCCGAGCGTGGATCCCAACCCGAACACCATCATGTAGGTGAGCCGCGCGGCCGTGGTCGGCAGCGTCGCGAGTACGAGCGCCGTGAGCGCGCCGCTCCCCGCGAGGCCGTGCACGGCGCCGATGAGCAGCGGACGGCGGGCGAGCGTCCACGCGCCGATGTGGATGTGTGCCGGCGCGCCCGGATGCACGTGGACGCGATGCCCGTGATGATGCACGCGCGAGGGACCGGCCGGACCCTGCCGCGCGGCGAGATACATCGCGCGCAGCCCGAGGCCGACCAGCATCAGCGCGACGAACAACTCGAACAGATCCGACGCGTACGCCGGCATTTCCGCGCGCAGCACGACGAGCGCCGCGCCGACGGCGAGGAGCGACACCGTGTGTCCGAGTCCCCAGCACACACCGAGCAGCGCCGCCCTGTAGCCGCTCCGCTCGTCGCCGTGCGCGGCGACGAGCGTCGACACCGCGGCCAGATGATCCGGCTCGAGGGCGTGGCGCATCCCGAGCAACGAGCCGAGGCTCGAGCTCGTGACGAGTTCGAGAATGGGCATGAGCGTTTCTATTGTAGCGCACGGTTCATTGCGCGATGCTCGTTGCGCAGCCCTTGAGGGCTGCCGCCAGGCGTGGCGTTGCAGGCCTGAAGGCCTGCGCTACACGAGCGAGAGCGCGATGCCGCCGACGATACCGACGATCGTGGTCATCTGACAAAGAGCGTTCCGATATTGCGGCGCCGCAGCATGTCGTTGAACGTCGCGAGATCCTTGCTGATGACGGCGCCAAGATCGCTCTCCGCAGACGACACCTGACCGCTCAATTGCCTGTGGACCTCGAGCTGCTGATCGGTGGGCGCGAAGTCGCCGAGCTGCAGCGTGTCGGCCAGGTGCGCCAGCTTCTCGAGCAGCTGGCTCGGCATGCGCAGAAAATCCTGGCCGCGGCCGGTGGCGGTGATGTTGAACAGCTGTTCCTCGACCGCCACGACGCGCTTGTCGAGATCGTCGCCGGCGGCGATCAGTTCCTTGACCGCCGCGTCATCGCCGAGAAACGTTTTCAGATTCCCGATCTGCGCCCTGACGGCTTCTGCGCGGTTGATGAGCGCGGCGGTCCTGTTCATGTTCTCGCGCACTTCGCGAATCGTTTTCGTCTGCGCCTCGATGTCCGCTTCGCTACCCGCGCTGTTTGGATCTTTGCGAACCGTCAGCGTCTGCGATGCGGTCTGACCGGCGGCATCGAGCGTCACGGTGTACGTGCCCGGCGGCTCGAGCAGCGACAACCGGCTCGCGCCTGCCATCGCAAACTTCCGCGTGCCATCGGGGTTCATCTTGAAATCGACGGCGTACAACGGCCGCGTTCGCGGCTTCACCTCGGTCGACGGCTCGCCGCGCAGGTCCCACCAGACGCGATTCAGTCCGGCGCGCGGCTCCTTCACGTCGATCGTCCGGACGACTTGTCCGGCCTGATCCTTGACGACGATCTTGACTGCGGGCTTTGTGGCCGTTGTCCCCTTCGTGTCTTTTGCGTCCTTCGTATCCGTTGCATCCTTCGTGTCAGTGGGTGGCGCCGCCCTGAGCCAGAAGGTGATGGGCGCGCCGTCCGGCGGATTGACACCTTCGGTCGCATCGTCCGGCATCATCATCGGTTCGGTAATCGCGCGGAGCCGGAACGTCGCTCGAGGTTTGAAGACGTGCGCGTTGCCGGAGACAATCGCCGGCGTCAGTTCCCGCAGCGGCGTGATGTCGTCGAGGACGAAGAAGCCGCGTCCGTAGGTGGCGACCACCAGGTCGTTGAACTGTTCCTGAATCGTGATCCAATGCAGCGGCGCCCGCGGCAACCCGGCCTGCAGCGGCAGCCAATGCTCGCCGTCATCCACCGAGAAGTAGAGGCCGTTCTCGACGCCGAGGAACAGCAGCCCTTTGCGGATCGGATCCTCACGGACGCAGTGCGCGTAGCTGTGCACCGTGTGCGGCAGGTCGCCGGCGATCGATCGCCACGTGGCGCCATAATCAGCGGTTTTGTAGACGAACGGATCGCGGTTGTTCACCTGGTGGAGATCGACGGTGATGTAAGCCGTGCCCTTGTCGTGGCGGGACGGTTCGATGTTGCTCACCGTTCCCCACGCCGGCAGGTTGGGGATGTTTGCCGTCACGTTCGTCCAGCGCGCGCCGGCATCCCGAGTGACCTGCACCTGACCATCGTTGGTGCCCGCCCAGACGACGCCCTGCTCGGTCGGCGATTCGGCGATCGCGAACACGACGCCGGCGTACTCCACGCCGACGTTGTCGGGCGTGAGGCCGCCGGAGGTCTGCTGGCGCGATCGGTCGCCTCTTGTCAGATCGGGGCTGATCACCTGCCAGCTCTGACCGCCGTTGGTCGTGCGATGCACGTGCTGGCTGCCGGCATACACCGTGTTGTGATCGTGCGGCGACAGCGCGAGCGGGAACGTCCAGTTGAAGCGATACTTCACCGCGGCCGCGGGCGCGCCGACCGTCACTTCGGGCCAGATCTCGACCTCGCGCGCCTGCCGGGTCCGCTCGTCGAACCGTTCGACGGTGCCGCCCAGGCTGCCGAAACCGGTACCGGTCGCCCAGATGATGTTGTTGTCGACCGGGTCGGGAATCGCCCACCCGCTTTCGCCACCCGCGACCGAATGCCACGTGCCGCGCGGAATCGGACCGGCCTCGGCGTCCTCGGCCTGCTTGCCGATGCGGCTGTTGCTCGGCCCGCGCGTCGACGGTCCGTCCTGCCGGTTTCCGTAGACGTTGTACGGAACCTGGTTGTCGGTGGCGACGTGGTACATCTGCCCGACCGGCAGCTGCACGTGGTGCCAGCTCTTGCCGCGGTTCACCGACATGCTCAGGCCGTCGTCGTGCGCGACGATCATGCGGTCGCCGTTCGCTGGATCGATCCACATGTCGTGGTTGTCGCCGCTCGGCGCGACCTTGCCCGTCAGGTCGATGCTCGACTGGCCGCCGTCGAGCGTCTTCGTGAATTCCGCTGCGAGGAAGTACGCCTCGTTCTCGTTGTCGGGCGCGACCGCGAAGCGCGTGTAGTAGTGCGTGCGGCCGCGAAGCCGCCGATCGGCGCTCACCATCTGCCAGTTCTCGCCGCCGTCCTCGCTGCGCCAGAGCGATCCGCTTTGCGTTGTTCGACCGTTGTCGGTCGGCATGCCGTCGCCGGTTTCGATGAGGGCATAGACGCGATTCGAATTCGTGCGCGCCACCTGCGCCGAGATCTTGCCGAGCGGCGCGCCGGGGAGTCCGTGTTCCGTCAGCCGCGTCCACGTCGTGCCGCCGTCTGCCGATCGAAACAGCCCGCTGCCTGAGCCGCCGCTCGTCCGGCCCCATGTGTGGATCTCCAGTTGCCACATGCCGGCGAAGAGCACGCGCGAATTGTTCGGATCCATGGCGATGTCCGAGCAGCCGGTGTTCTCGTCGACGAACAGCACGCGGTTCCACGTTCGGCCGCCGTCGGTCGTTCGGAAGACGCCGCGCTCCGGCTGCGGGCCGTACGCGTGGCCGAGCGCGCAGGCGAAGACGACGTCGGCGTTCTTCGCGTCGACGATCACGCGCGCGATGCGGCCGGTCCGATCGAGGCCCATGCGCGTCCACGATTTGCCGGCGTCGGTCGACTTGTAGATGCCATCGCCGATCGAGATGTTGCTTCGGATGAATGCCTCGCCGGTGCCGGCCCAGATCGTGTTCGGATCGCCGGGCGCAATCGCCAGCGCGCCAATCGACTGGACGTCCTGATCGTCGAAGATCGGATCCCAGTGGGCGCCGGCGTCGCCGGTTTTCCAGATGCCGCCCGAGGCCGCGCCGACGTAGAGGACGTTCGGATTGCCCGCAATCCCGGCGACCGCGATCACGCGATTGCCGACGGGTCCGATGTACCGGAACTTCAGCGCCTTGTCTGCGTCGGGCGTGAGACGCAGCGTCGATTGGGCGACGAGCGGGCGATCGGCAGCGGCGCCGAAGACGCACACGAGGGCCGCCAAGATCGTCGTGCAGCGAGACATCAGAATCCTCCTGGGACGCGGGTGTTGTGATGCGATGCACATTTACCGGGCCGCGCGTCTCCCGTCAACCGATAATAAGCACGCGATGCGGCTGGCGCTGATTGCGGCGGGCGGAGCGCTCGGCTCCGTGAGCCGCTACCTGTTGTCGATGGCGGTGCTCCGAACGACCGGCTCCCTTTTTCCCGCCGGCACCTTCGTCGTCAACGTCGTCGGCTGCGTCGTGTTCGGCATGATCGCCGGCGCCGCCGAACAGCGCGTCCAGCTCGCCCCGGACCTCCGTCTGTTCCTGCTCGTCGGCGTCCTCGGGGGGTTCACCACTTTTTCGTCGTACGCCTTCGAAAGCGTCTCGTTGATCCGCGACGGCCAGTTCGTGTGGGCGTCGATCAACGTGGTCGGGCAAGTCGTTGCGGGCCTGATCGGGTTGGCGATCGCTTTTGCACTGATGCGGTAACGTTCTGTTCTAAGTATGCCCAAGCGCACCGCCTGCGGCCAAGCATCAGGCGCGATAGCCTTGAGCCGTTGCAAGGCGCGTATGCGCCGAGCAACAGCGGCGGGGGGGGGTCCCGCGCCGTTAAAAAAAGCCGGTCCCCGCGTCGACGTTCTGTTCTAGATATGCCCGAGCGCTACGGCGCGAGGGCATCAGGCGCGGGGGGTGGGGCCCCCGCGCCATAAAAAAATGTCAATCCCAACTGAGGGCAAGCTCCTGCGGATCTTCGTCGGCGAGGCCGATCACTGGCACGGCAAGCCGTTGTACGAGGCCATCGTCCTCGAAGCGCGCAGGCGCGGCCTGGCCGGTGCGACGGTGATCAAGGGCTTCATGGGCTTCGGCGCGCACAGCCGCATTCACACGGCCAAGCTGCTCGAGCTGTCGCAGGACCTGCCGATCGTGGTCGAAATCGTCGACGCCCCGGAGAAGATCGAGGCGTTCATGCCGGATCTCGAACACATGGTCGGTGACGGCCTCATCACCCTCGAACGCGCGGAAGTGCTTTTGTATCGGCCGGGGCGGACGTAGAATCGCCGAACGCGACCATCACATGGAGTGCTCGATGCATACGCATTTCGTTCACGCGACCATCGGATCCCTCGTCCTGACAGCGGTCACGGCGGCCGCCGCGCAGTCGCCGCCGGCGGGGCTCGACTTCGATTTCTTCAAGACGCGCGTGCAGCCAATCTTCACCGCCAAGCGCCCCGGCCACGCACGCTGCATCTCGTGTCACATCGCCGGCACGCCGCTGCGTCTGCAGCCGCTCGATCCCGGCAGCAACACGTGGAGCGACGAGGCGTCGCAAAAGAACTTCGAGGCGATGCGCCGTGTCGTCGCGGCCGGGAACGCAAAGAGCAAGCTGCTCATGCATCCGCTCGCCGAGAAGGCGGGCGGCGATTTCTTCCACAACGGCGGCAAGCATTGGACATCCCAGAATGATCCGGAATGGCAGACCCTGAAAGCCTGGGTTATGGGCGAAACGAAGAGGAGTGAACGATGATGACCGGATACGCGTCTCGTTGGTGCCTCGCAGCCGTGAGCACGTTCGCCGTGTGGACCGCGTCGCCGGCGGCTGCCGCGAACAAGGTCGTGATCGTGCAGACCAACAGCGCAGGCGACAACGTCCACGTCATCGACCCCGAGACGAACAAAGTGATCGGCGAGATCGAGGGGATCGAGGTGAACCACGGCGCCGCGATTGCGCCCGACGGCAGCCGCATCTACGTCAGCGACGAAGCGCTCAGCACGCTCGACGTCGTCGACGCCAAGACGTTGAAGGTGATCAAGAAGGTGCCGCTGAGCGGGCATCCAAACAATCTGGCGGTGGGCCGCGACGGACGGCGCGTCTACGTCGGCATCATCCAGGCGCCCGGTGGCGTCGACGTCATCGACACCGCTTCGCTGCAGCGCGTCAAGACGCTGCCGACGCACGGGACGATTCACAACGCGTACGTCACGCCCGATGGCAAATACGTTGTCGCTGGATCGATCGCGGGCAAGACCATCAACGTCTTCGACGCCGCGACCGAAACGCCGGCGTGGACGCTGGAGCTCGATCTCGGCATCCGCCCGATGACGTTCTCGGCCAATCCCGACGGATCGACGAAGTGGCTGTTCGCGCAGCTGACCGGCCTGAACGGGTTCGCAGTCGTCGATTTCGCGACGCACAAGGAAATTCGTCGGATCCAGAATCCCGACCTGCCGCCTGGCCGTTCGACCGTGCCCGAAGGATCCGATCCTTCCCACGGCATGGCCGTCACGCCCGACCAGAAGACGCTCGTCGTCTGCAGCCGCCTGAACAACGCGCTCTATTCGTATTCGCTGCCGGACCTGAAAGTGACCGGCACGGTATTCCTCGGCGGCAAAGGCGCCGCGTGGGTCACGCTGACGCCGGACGGCAAGAAGGCGTACGTGGCCAACCCCGTCACCGACGATGTGTCGGTGGTCGATCTCGCGTCGATGAGGGAAATCGCCCTCATTCCCGTCGGCTACGTGCCGAAGCGGAATACGACGGGCACGCTGCAGCTGACGCCGCCGCCGTCGCGCACACCGGGCGGCCGCTGAGATCGCGCTATTCCTTGAAGATGTCAGCGAGCTGAAGGTTGAGGCCAGAGAAGAGCGGCGTCGTCAACACGTCGCCGCTCTCACACGCGAGCTCGACGGGCCTGCCAAATCGATCACCCTCCCGCCGATAGACGCGCACGACGTCCAGATCCGGATCTACGACCCAGTATTCCGTCACTGCAGTTCGCTCGTATAGACGACGCTTGATCGTCTCGTCACGCTGCCGCGTCGACGGCGAGCCGATTTCAATGATCAGATCAGGACTTCCCTTCACATGCTGCGTCGTGAGCACGTCAGCGGCACGTTCCTTCGATACGTACAGGAGGTCCGGTTCGACGACGTCGAACTTCGAGAAGAGCACGTCGAACGGCGCGTAGTAGATCCTGCCAATCGGATGTTGCTCGAGGTACGTTCGCAGCAGCCAGTACAGGTTGCCAGACACCACCTGATGCTTCGTGTTCGGCGATGCGGTCACATAGTGCTCCCCGTCGATCAACTCGTGCCGCATCCCATCGTCGGGGAAGAGCAGGAAGTCGTCGTAGGTGAGCTTCACGCCGGATGCGGCGGGTTTCATGGCATCACTTCCGGACATGCGCCCATTGTAACGGATCGACGCATGAGCGAAATGTATGCCGGCGCGACTCTGATTGGTTTTCGAGGATATTGCGGCTGTCACGATTGAACGTTGCAGAAACTGCCGCTCGATCGGCGGTCTGAGTGGCGGAACCGCAATCTCACGATTGCGGATTCTGCTTCACGTACCGCGCGATCTGTTCGTGCGTGGCGAACCACACTCCGGGCTTCGACTTCATGTGCAGGATCAACTTCTCGAGTCCTGCGGCGCGCGACCGGTGGCCCGTGATGTGTGGATGCATCGTCAGGATGAAGAGGCCGCCTTCTTCGTACGCGACGTCGAATTCCGATCGGAACACCTGCTCGATGAAGTCCGGATTCGGCATCCCGCCGTTGGTGGCACCGCCGAAGTAGGGGAAATCGTCGAGGATGCGCTCGATCGGCAGCTCGACGACGCCGCTCGGCTGCTTGTCGAGGAGAATCTCGTACGCATCGTCGCTCGCCATCAGGCTGCTGTCGTAGAGGAAGCCTGCGTCCTTCACCTGCTTCATCGTGCCGAGGCTGAACTGCCACGACGGGGCGCGGTAGCCGACCGGACGCTTGCCGATCGCTTTCGTCAGCGTCTCGATCGCGCGCGTCAGCATGTCCTGTTCCGCGGCCGCGTCGTTCACCGAGGGCAGATGCTCGTGAATCCACCCGTGGACGCCGATCTCGTGACGCCCGCTGGCGAGGATCGCCGGAATCATCTGAGGGTGAAGCAGGTGGCTGACGGCTGGGATGAAGAAGGACGCCGGAATCTGATGCTTGTCGAGCAGCCGCAGAATCCGCGGCAGTCCGTCGACCGCGCCGTACTCGCCGCGCGAGATGCTCTCGGAGATGAGATTCCCCGTCGCGAGATCGGCGGTCGCGTTGTCGACGTCGAAGCTCAGGCCGACGGCGACGCGTGCGCCGTTCGGCCACGACTTCGGCTTCAGCCGTTTGCCGGCGCTGACGTGAAACATCTGCGCCTCGATCTGATTGAGCGGCAGCTTCGTCCCCGGCTGCGGACGCTGTTGGGCGAGGAGCGTTGCCGAAGAGACGGCGGCGATTAGGACGGCGGCCCTGACGGGCCGCGCGACGGGACCGTGAAATCTCATGCTTCCCTCACTCCATGGCTGCGCGCGAGAAAATAGCCGGCGACGGCGATGAGGAGAAGGCCGTTGATGCCGATCACGAGGGGCGCCCCGAGATACGTGGCGAGCCAACCGCTCACGAGGCTGCCGAGCGGCATGCCGCCGCGGAACGCGAGCATGTAGATGCTCATCACGCGGCCGCGCATCTCGTTGGGCGCGATCAGCTGCACGAGCGAGGTCACCGTGGAGAACACCACCATCAGCGTGACGCCGGTGAAGAACAGGAGGATGTCGCTCACCCACAGCACACGCGACACGGCGAACGCGATGATGAGCAGCCCGTAGACCGCCTGGACGACGAGCGCCGTCCATCCCATCTTCGGAAACTTCCCGAGCCACGCGACGATGAGCGCGCCGACGATCGAGCCGGCGCCGGAGAACGCCATCAGATGGCTATACGTATCCGCGCCCTCGTGAAAGATCTTCTGCGCGAAGATCGGCAGGAACGTCAGCAGCGCGAACCCGAGGAACGTCGTCGCCGCCGCGAGCACGATGAACGCCGCCAGGTTGGCGTGATGGCGGACGTACGAGAGCCCGCTCCGCAACTCCTCGCCGATGCGGCCCGATTTGGCCGGCGGAATGTGCTTCACGCGCAGCATCATCAGCGTGTTGATGACGACCAGGAACGACAGCGAGTTGAGCAGGAAGCAGGCGTTCATCGCCTGCGGCTCGCTGTAGCCCCAGTGCCGGAACGCCGACAGCGTCAAGCCGAAGAGCAGAGGACCGAGCACGCGCGCGACGTTGAACTGGATGGAGTTGAGCGCGACGGCGTTCGGCAGATCCTTCTTGTCGACGAGCGACGGAATGAGCGAGTTATACGCCGGTCCGCCGAACGACTGCGCGCAGCCGGTGACGAATGAGAGCGCGAGGATCTGCCAGATCTGCACGGCGCGGAAGTACATCAGCAGCGCCAGCGCGCCCGACGTGCTCATCTGAATGACCTGCGACATCATCAGCGTGCGGCGGCGGTCGTAGCGGTCGGCGAACACGCCGCCGATGAGCGAAAACAGAATGATCGGCAGCTGCTGCAGGAACGCGTCGAGGCCGAGGAAGAACGGTGAGTTCGTGAGCGAGACGACCAGCCAGTTCTGCGCGACGATCTGCATCCAGGTGCCGATGCTCGAGGTGCAGGCGCCAATCCACTGGACCCGGAAATCGCGGTAGGTGAACGCCGCGAGCATCCGGCGCATCGTCCGCGCGCCGAGCGACGGCGTTGCGGCAGTGGCCGTGTCGGGGGCGGTGGTGGTGGTTTGGGCTGAGAGCGGTTCGGCCAAGAGGCTAAAGATTTGTAGCGCAGGCCTTTAGGCCTGCTGACGTGTGACGGTCATCTTACCTTATTGATTGCAGCGGGAGCTTTCGCTATAGTAGGCGAAGATAAGGCGAAACATGGCTCTGGCACGCGCCGACCTCGAATCGCTCCTTCGCGCCCGGCAGCTCGATCGCACGCTCACCACCACACTGCCGCCTGTCGAATACGACGCCGCCGCGTGCGGCATTACGGCGTTAGACGTTCATCTCGGAGGCGGGTTTCCGCGCGGACAGGTCTCCGAGCTCGTCGGTCCGCGCTCGTCGGGACGGACGAGCCTGCTGCATCGGATGCTCGCCGCCGCGACGGCGCACGGCGAGCTCGTCGCGCTCGTCGACGCGCTCGACATGTTCGATGTCGAGTCGGCGTCCGCGGCCGGGATCCATCTCGATCGACTGCTCTGGATCCGCGGGCACGTCGTCAGCAATCCCGGGATGTGCCGCGACATGAATCAGCGCGCGCTCGAGCAGGCGCTGCGCGCGTTCACGCTCGTCCTGCAGGCGGGCAACTTCGGGCTCGTCGCCTTCGACGTCGCCGAAGCGCCGTCGCACGCGATCCGCCGGCTGCCGTTCACGACGTGGCTGCGGCTGCAGCGAATGGTCGAAGGGAGTCAGACGATCTGTCTGTTGGTTGGATCGGAGCCGATGGCGCGGAGCTCGGCTGGTTTGACGGTGAAGGTCGGTCAACGGTCAGAAGGGAAAGGGCAACGGTTCGGCGTTCGGCTATTCGACGGCCTCGACGTCGACGCGAGCATCGTCAGCGCGCGTTGGCGACGTTTTGTCCTGGATGCGCACGACGGCAGCAACGATCAGCGACGCTCTGTTCTTGATACGTGCGAGGGTGGGGCCCCGCGCGAATTAAATAATGTACGCGTGTCTGTATCGACCATCTGCGCCTGACGCTGACGCCGCGGTGGCGGTCGACGCGATCGCGCGCGAATTTTCGCCGCGCTATGAACGGCACGACGACGATGTCGTCGCGATTGACGTCGCCGGGCTCGATCGGCTGCTCGGTCCGCCGAGCACCATCGCCGACGAGCTGCGGCGCGAAGCGGCCGATCGCGGCGTACGCGTACACGTCGCGATCGCCGGCACCTGCGCCGCCGCGCTCATCCTCGCGCACGCGCGCCCGGGCGTCACCATCATCAAGCGCGGCGAAGAAGCCGACGCGCTCGCGCCGATTGCGATCGGGATTCTCGAACGTGTCGGTCATCTGCAACATTCTGTTCTGGTTCGCAACGGTCGGCGACCTTCTGTTCTAGATACGTCCGAGCCCGTTGGTACTGCTCTGACCACGTTCAAGGCGTGGGGACTGAAGACGCTCGGCGAGCTCGCCGCGCTTCCTCCGGCCGATCTCACCTCACGCCTGGGCCGCCACGCGCTGGTCTGGCAGGCGCTCGCGCGCGGCGACGACATCCGGCCGCTGATCCCGACGCTCGACGAAGAGCGCTTCGAATCGTCGATGGATCTCGACTGGCCGATCGGGGAGCTCGAGCCGCTGTCGTTCGTCCTCACGCGGCTGCTCGAACCGCTCTCGACGCGGCTCGAGCGGCGCGATCGCGGCGCCGCGGTGCTGCATATCCTGCTGCGCCTCGTCACGCGCGGCTCAGGAGCCGAGCTCTACGCGCGGCGTCTCGAGCTGCCGTCGCCGATGCGCGACGTGCGCACGCTGCGCACGCTTGCGCTGCTCGATCTCGAATCGCATCCGCCCCCTGCGGGGATCGATCGCGTCTCGATCGTCATCGATCCGACGCCCGGCCGCGTGCTGCAGCACACGCTCTTCACGCGCGCGCACCCGACGCCCGAGCAGCTCTCGACGCTCCTCGCGCGGCTCGCCGCCGTCATGGGACAGGACCGCATCGGCGTTCCCGCGACAGTCGACACCTACCGTCCCGGCGCGTTTGCCATGACGGCGTTCAAGACGGATCAGGGTCCGGGGGCTGGAGACTCGGGGCTGGGCGCTGGTCTGCAATCCCAGCTCCCAGCCTCCAGCCCCCACTCCCTGCTGATGTCAGCCTTACGCCGCTGTCGTCCACCAGTTCCCGCCCGCGTCGCCATCGCCGATGGCCGGCCGATCCGCGTCACCACCGATCGCCACGGCTTCGCAGGCGGCGTCGTCGTCCACTGCGCCGGTCCGTGGCGGACGTCGGGCGACTGGTGGGCGGGCTCGGCAGGAGAGGTGGGAGGGACGACGCCCGAGCGCAGCGTCCGCGGCTCGAGCGAGTGCGAATGCGCGAGCGAGGTGAGCGGGGGTGGGGCCCCGCGAGCATTAAGAAATGATGCGAGGGCGTCAGCGCGTGACAGCCTTGAGCCGTTGCGAGGCGCGCATGCGCCGAGCAACAGCGGCGGGGGTGGGGTCCCCGCCGCGATAAATAAAAGTCGGGCCCCACGCGAAGTAAAAAATGGAGTGCCCCGCGCATTTAATCGAGACGAATGGGACATCTCGCTCAGCGATGGCGCGGTCTATCGCATCTTCCAGGATCGCGACACCGACGCCTGGTTCATTGACGCCATTGTCGATTGACGTGCTGTCGTGTCGTCGTCGTACATCGAGCTCCACACCGCGTCGGCGTTCAGTTTTCTCCAGGGCGCGTCGCTTCCCGAAGCGCTCGTCGATCGCGCCGCTGAGCTCGGCTATCCCGCCATCGCGCTGCTCGATCGCGACGGCGTCTACGGCGCCCCGCGTTTCCACAAAGCCGCCACCGCTGCCGGCATCCGCCCAATCATCGGCGCGGAGCTGACGATCGCAGGGACAGGGGAGGCGGGAAGGGCAGGAGAGCCCATCCCGCCCGTCCAGCCCTTCATGTTGCCCGTGCTGTGCGAATCAGCCGAGGGATACCAAAATCTTTCAAAGCTGATCACGCGCATGAAGATGCGCGCGCACGCCCCGGCGTCCCCACCGCGCGCGCCTGCGCGGTGGGGTGGCAAGGGCGAAGGCGCGCTGACGCTCGACGATCTCGACGGGCACACGCGCGGGCTCGTCGCCCTGGCCGGCCGCGCCGCGCTCGACGTCCGCCGGCACGGCGTGGGCGGACTGCTCGATCGCCTCGTCGGCGTGTTCGGCCGCGCCAACGTGTACGTCGAGCTGCAGCGTCATCTGCGCCGCGACGAGGAGCGCGACACGGAGGCGCTCGTCAGCCTCGCGTCGGCATTCGGCGTTCCGACGATCGCGACCAACGGCGTGCGGTTCGCGACGCGTGTCGAGCGGCCGCTGTTCGACGTCCTCACGTGCATTCACCATCACACGACCGTCGCCGAGGCCGGCCGCCAGCTGACGCCGAATGCCGAGCGGTATCTGAAGCCGCCCGGCGAGATGGCGGAGCTGTTTCGCGATCGCCGCGACGCGGTGGCGCGGACGCGCGAGCTCGCCGACCGCCTGCAGTACACGATGGCGGATCTCGGCTATCGCTTTCCCGATTATCCGGTGCCGCCCGGCGAGACGCAGGCGTCGTTCCTGCGGAAGATTACCGACGTCGGCGCGCGCGAACGCTACCGCCCGTATCACGATCGCGCCCGCGCGCAGATCGCGCGCGAGCTCGATCTCATCGAGAAGCTCGAGCTCGCCGGCTACTTCCTCATCGTCTGGGACGTCGTCAATTTCTGCCGCCGGCACGACATCCTCGTGCAGGGACGCGGCAGCGCCGCCAACAGCGCCGTCTGCTACAGCCTCGGGATTACCGCGGTCGATCCGGTCGGCATGGATCTGCTGTTCGAGCGGTTCCTGTCGGAAGAGCGCGGCGAGTGGCCGGACATCGATCTCGATCTGCCGAGCGGCGATCGGCGCGAGCAGGTCATCCAGCACGTGTACGAGAAGTACGGGCGGCTCGGCGCGGCGATGACCGCCAACGTGATCACGTATCGCGGCCGCAGCGCGGCGCGCGAAGTGGGGAAGGTGCTCGGCTTCGACGCGGCGCAGGTCGATCGGCTCGCGAAGATCATGAATCAGTTCGAGTTCGCCGACCCGGCCGACACGCTGCCGCGGCAGCTCGCCGCGGTCGGCCTCGATCTCAATTCCGATCGCGTCCGCACGTTCGCGCGCATCTGGAACCAGATGCTCGATCTGCCGCGGCATCTCGGCCAGCACTCCGGCGGGATGGTGATCTGCCAGGGTCAGCTCGACGCGGTCGTTCCGCTCGAAAACGCGAGCATGCCCGGACGCGTCGTCGTGCAATGGGACAAGGACGACTGCGCCGACATGGGGATCGTCAAAGTGGATCTCCTCGGTCTCGGCATGATGGCCGTCATCCAGGACTCGCTCGCGCTCGTGAACGGACCGGGATTCGGGATTCGGGATTCGGGATTCGAATCCCACGGACTCGAATCCCACGGACTCGAATCCTGCAGACTCGAATCCTGCAGACTCGAATCCCGAATCCCGAATCCCGAATCCCGAGTCGATCTGGCGCACCTTCCCGAAGATCCGGCGGTCTACAAGATGCTCTGCGACGCCGACACGGTCGGCGTCTTCCAGGTCGAATCGCGCGCGCAGATGGCGACGCTGCCGCGCCTCAAACCGGCCCGCTTCTACGACATCGTCGTGCAGGTGGCGATCATCCGTCCGGGACCGATCGTCGGACAGATGGTCCATCCGTACTTGAATCGCCGCGCGGGACGCGAGCCGGTGAAGTATCCGCATCCTTCGCTCGAACCGATCCTCGCGCGGACGCTCGGCGTGCCGCTCTTTCAGGAGCAGCTGCTGCGGATGGCGATGATCGCCGCCGGCTTCACCGGCGGGCAGGCCGAGGAGCTGCGCCGCGCGTTCGGCTTCAAGCGATCCGAGCGGCGGATGAAGCAGGTGGAGGTGCAGCTGCGCGAGGGGATGGCGCGCCAGGGGATTACGGGCGACGCGGCCGAGGAGATCATCCGATCGATCACGTCGTTCGCGCTCTACGGGTTTCCCGAATCGCACGCCGCGAGCTTCGCGCTGCTCGCATACGCGAGCGCGTACCTCAAGGTCCATTACCCGGCGGCGTTCTATACCGCGCTCCTGAACAATCAGCCGATGGGGTTCTATCACCCGGCCACGCTCGTCAAGGACGCGCAGCGCCGCGGCGTCCGCTTTCATCCAATCGACGTGCAGCTGTCGGACTGGGATTGCCGCGTCGAACCCGACGGCGCCATCAGGCTTGGGCTGAGATACGTGAGTGGCCTGCGACAGGAAGTCGGGAAAGCCATTGCGCGGGCGAGCGCACGTCTAAATTCCCAGCTTCGAATCCCCAGCCCCCAGCCCCCAGCCCCCAGCTCCCAGATCTGTCCCAAATGTGGATGTGACGATGCAAGCATGCTCGAGCAGGTCGATGCGCATCGCTGGTTCTGCAACACGTGCTCGCACGAATGGCGCGCCGGGTCGGTCTCGCAGCGCTTCCGCTCCCTCGACGATCTCATCGCGCGCACCGCTCTCCGCCGCGACGAGGTCGTGACGCTCGCCGATATCGGCGCGCTCAATTCGTTCGGCTACGACCGCCGATCCGCGCTGTGGCAGGCGGAGCGCGCCGTACGCCCGAGCGGTGAGATGTTTGACGAAGCAGCCACGGGATGGGCAGCGGGAGAGGCAGGATGGGCGGGAGCCGAAGACACGGAACATGATCTGCGACGTTCTGTTCTAGATACGCCCGAGCGCAGCGCCCGCGGCTCGAGCGAGTGCGAATGCGCGAGCGAGGTGAGCGGGGGTGGGGCCCCGCAAGCATTAAGAAATGCCGCGAGGGCGTCAGCGCGTGGGCATGAGGACGAGCTGCGACGTTCTGTTCTAGATATGCCCGAGCGCAGCGCCCGCGGCTCGAGCGAGTGCGAATGCGCGAGCGAGGTGAGCGGGGGTGGGGCCCCGCGAGCATTAAGAAATGCCGCGAGGGCGTCAGCGCGTGGGGGTGGGGCCCCACGCGAATTAAAAAATGATGACACTGACACCTGTCCATTGAAGCCAATGACCGAATCGGAACGGCTCGTCGCCGATTTCGCCGGCATGGGCCTGAGCATCGGTCGCCATCCGATGGCGCTGCGCCGCGAGGAACTGTCGATGCGCGGCATCCTGCGCGCGATCGATCTGCGGCACGAGCGGCAGGGACGCCGCGTGCGCGTCGCCGGGATGGTCATCACGCGCCAGCGTCCCGGTACCGCGAAGGGATTCGTCTTCCTCACCCTCGAGGACGAAACCGGCATCGCCAACATCATCGTCCGCCCGGACCTCTTCGCGCGCGATCGTCTCACGATCGTCGAAGAGCCGTTTCTGATCGTCGACGGCGTGCTGCAGAACCAGGACGGCGTCACGTCGGTGCGTGCCGAGGAAGTGCGCGGCTTGCGCGGCGTCGACGTCGACTTCGACGCACACGATTTTTATTGATTCGAAACCTGCCCCAACCCGAAAAACCTCGGTGACGGTCCCGATATGGCGAGGACATGCCATCAGCGAGAACGGGCGCGCCACACCCGGTACGCCGGAATGCCGAGCAGCGCGAAGCCGACGCCGATAGCCGACTGCGCCGGCTTCACGACGATGGTGTTGACGACGATGAGGAGCGCGGCGGCCACGAACACGATCGGCGTCAGCGGATAGCCGGGCGTGCGGAACGGACGGTGCGCGTTCGGCGCCCGCCGCCGCCGGACGAAAATCGCGGCTGCGGCCAGCGCGAACCAGAGCCACGACATGAACACGACGTACGTGAGGAGCTGCTCGAACGTCCCCGACAGCACGAGCACGGTGGACCAGAGCGCCGTCGAGACAATCGCCGCGACAGGCGTGCCCAGTCTGGGATGAACCACGGCCAGCCGGGAGAAGAACACGCCATCGCGCGCCATCGCGAAGAACAGCCTCGGCAGCGTCAGGATCGTGCCGTTCGCCGCGCTGAAGATCGAGACGAGGATCACCACCGCAACGAGCTTTCCCGCAGCCGGTCCGAGCGCCGCGGCTGCGGCGTCCGACGCGACGCGATTGCTCGATGCCACGCCGCCGACGCCGAGCGCGCTCAGATAGCCGACGTTCGCGAACACGTAGATGCCGACGAGCAGCGTCGTCCCGGCGATCAGTCCGCGCGCGAAGATGCGCTGCGGATCGATCGTCTCGCCGGCCGAAAACGTCCCGTACTGCCACCCCTCGTACGCCCAAAGCACCCCGATCATCGCGGTCACCGCATTCATGACCGTCGTCGGCGAGACCCGCGCGGGCCACCACTCGCCCGGTCGGCTTGCGCCGCCGCCGGACGCGGTGAGGATTGCTGCCATGAGCACGATGACGGCGACTTTCAATGCGGTGGTGACCGCCTGCACGTCGGCGCTTTGCCGCGTGCCGCGCACGTTGATCGCGGTGACGGCCGCGATCACGACTACCGAGCTTCCAGCCGACGTTGCCGGCGACAGCGCAACGAACGCCGCGACGTACCGTGGAAACGCCGCGGCGAGCGTCGCGAGCGATCCGCTGCCGATGACGAGGAACATCGTCCAGCCGTACAGAAACGCCGGCAGCGGTCCGAATGCTTCCTTCAAGTACGCATACAGCCCGCCCGAATCGGGGTTCGCCGCCCCGAGCTCCGCAAACGTGAGCGCGCCGAGCAGCGACAGCACGCCGCCGACGATCCATGCGGCGAGCGCCATGCCGCCCGAACCGGCGTCGCGGACCACCCCGCCCGGCGTGAGAAAGATCCCCGATCCGATGACCGTGCCGACGGTGATGAAGATCAGATCGCGCAGCGACAGGGTGCGGCGGAGCTCCACGCTCATCGTGTGATTCTACGGGAGTCGTTCCCGTTGAAGACCAGCAGGCGCTCGGTGAGGTCGAAACATCCGTTCTCTTCTAGATACGCGCGCGTCAGCCTTGAGCCGTTGCGAGGCGCGCATGCGTCGAGCAACCGCGACGGGCGTCGGCTCCCCGCCGCGATAGAAGTGGGGCCCCGCGCGAGTAAAGAATGCCGGGCTCCGCGGGAACTGAAAACGTTTGCGGTTTTTCGGAAATGTTTTCGACCCGGCCCGGCGGTGTGCGTTTGCGGTCGTCGGCCGGGTATCTCGACGTGTCTGATGAGGAGCGGCGGGAGCGATCTGTCGGCGAATGCGGGCGATTCCGTCCGGTGCCGACAAAAGTCTGCTCGCGGCGTGCCTTCGTCCGGATGGACGGCGAGGAGCGTCGGAATCGTTCGGGGGCAGCCTTGAGCCGCTGCGAGGCGCATATGCGCCGAGCAACAGCGGCGGGGGTGGGACCCCGCCGCAAATAATGACGCCCTCGGCCCCGCTCCGGATTTGGCATGAAACCTGATACGCGATGACGTGATGCTCAAGGCAGACCTGCACATTCACACCGCGGACGACCCCGTCGACCGCATTCCCCATACGACCACGGACGTCATCGATCGCGCAGCAGCGCTCGGGTATCAGGCGCTGGCCATCACCCTGCACGAACGCCAGCTGGATCTCGCCGCCCTCGACTCGTACGCGCGCGAGCGCGGCATCGTGCTGATCCCGGGCGTCGAGCGCACGATTGAACGAAAGCACGTGCTGCTGATCAACTTTCGCCACGGCGCCGAGGCCGTCCGCACGTTCGCCGACCTCGCGCGGCTGAAGGCGCGGGAGCGCGGCCTCGTCATCGCCCCGCATCCGTTCTTTCCGACCTCCAGCTGCCTGCGCGGCCAGCTCGATCGGCACGCCGACTTGTTCGACGCCGTCGAGTACAACGCGATGTTCACTTCGTCGCTGAACTTCAACGACCGCGCCGTTCAGTGGGCGAGGGCGCATGGAAGGCCGGTCGTCGGCAACGGCGACGTGCATCGTCTGCGGCAGCTCGGGACGACATACTCGCTGATCGATGCGCCGCCCGATGCGGATGCGATCTGCGCCGCCATCGCCGCCGGCCGCGTGCGCGTCGAGGCGATGCCGCTGGCGTGGGGCGACGCGGCAGCCATCATGACCGAGCTGCTCCTCTGGCATGCCGTCCGCGGTAGATTGACCACCGCATGGCGAACCGAACGTGGACGGCGGGTCCGTCCGATGCCGGCCTGAGGCTCGACAAGTTCCTCGCCGATCCTGCCCGGCTGGGATCGCGCGCCAGGGCGGCCGCGGCGCTTCAACGCGGCAAGATCTTCGTCAACGATCGCGAAACGACGACGGCCGACGCCGGCGCGCGGCTGGCGCGCGGCGATACGGTCCGGGTGTGGATGGATCGGCCGGGCAGCGCGAAGCGCCAGACGTCGCTCGGCGACGATCGCGATCTGCCGATCGTCTACGAAGACGAGGCGCTGATCGTGTTGAACAAGCCGGCGGGACTGCTCGCCGTGCCGCTCGAGCGGCGCGGCGACGCGCGATCGGTGTTCGAGGACTTGAAGGAGTACTTGCGCAAGCGCCGCCGACCGCGCCCGCTCGTCGTCCATCGGATCGATCGCGACACCTCGGGGCTCGTGCTCTTCGCGAAGAATGCGCTCGTCCACGCGCGGCTCAAGACGCAGTTCGCGCGTCACCTGCCCGAACGAATCTATCTCGCGGTCGTGTATGGCCAGCCGGAGCCCTCGTCGGGCACGTGGCGCGACCACCTGGTGTGGGATCAGAAGGCGCTGATCCAGAAGGAGACCCATCCGCGCGATCCGCGCGCGAAGCAGGCGATCAGCCGCTATCGCGTCGTCGAGACGCTGAAGGACGCGTCGCTCGTCGAAGTGACGCTCGTCACCGGTCGGCGCAATCAGATCCGCCTGCAGGCGCGGCTTCGCGGACACATGCTCGTCGGCGAACAGCGGTACGTCTATGGTCCCGACTCGCTGCGGACCATTGCGTTTCCGCGTCAGGCGCTGCACGCGGCGCGCCTCGCGCTCGATCATCCGATCACCGGTCGGCGCGTGAGCTTTGAGGCGCCGCTGCCCGACGATCTTGTGACGCTGATTGCAAAACTGCGGAGATCGTGATTGGGTGATTCGTTCCGGTACAGCGCGGGCGGGATTGCGCCCCGATCTGCTCCGAAATCAGCTGGCACTGCGATTGCCCCAAACGGGAGGCAGCCCCAAAACCGAAAGCGCCCGAAGGAGGCAGCCGTGGAGTCTAGCAGCCCGCAGGATGTCGTCGGCCCGATCGACGCGGTGGAACCGGTCGCCGCTGCGGATGCGCCGTCCGATCCGGCGCCGGTGCGCGCAGTGCAGGTGTTGTCCTCGGCCGTGCGCATCGAGGAGCTGAGCATCGAGCGGCAGGTGATCGTGAACTATCTGAAGACGATCGCGCCGGAGAAGCAGGAGATCGCGCTCATCCACGCCCTCGAAGTCGGCGTCACCGAGATGATCGCGCGCCGCGAGCGCTTCAAGCACTGAGCGGAGATACCTTCAGCGCGCGATCTTCGCCGATCTCGACGCGGAACAGCTCGTCGTAGCCCTCGGCGATCGTCGGCGGCTGCAGCCGCTTCGCGACCGTGAAGATCGCGACGTTCGGCACTTTCTCCCGGCCCGATCGTGCCGCGTTGCGCGCGACGGCCGCGCGCGTCGAGACGTCGAAGAAGTAGCCGATCACCCGCGCGTTTCGCGCGCGCGCCAGCTCCATGAGCGCCGCGCGGTCCGCGGCGCTCGGGTTCGTGTTATCCACCACGACCGACGCTCCGGCGGCGAGCGCCTCGTCTATCGCCCGCCGCTGACGCGCTTCACGTCCCGCCGCATTCGGCCACAGATCCTTGCTCACGTGCACGTGCGTCGCCGCGAAGCGCTCGCGATAGAACGTCGTCTTCCCCGCGCCCGGCAGCCCGATCAGGATGACGAGCTCAGGCATCTCGTACGTTGTAAGATGTCCTACATCACAAAGTTATTTGCGATCACGGTCACTTTGGGATGTGGGGGTGGACCCACGCGGAGTATTAGTGAGTGGTGTGCAGCGAGGCGGCCGACACGTGCTTGTACACCTTGCCGCCTCTCATCACGAACGCGACGCGCCGGACGGCGGTGATGTCCTGCAGCGGATCGCCGTCGAGCGCGACGAGGTCCGCTTCGTAGCCTGACGCGAGCGTGCCGATCGTTTTCTCGAGCCGCATCGACCTCGCTGCCATCGACGTCGCCGAGATGATCCCGTCCATCGGCTTCTGGCCGCCCTGCTTCACCCGCTCGACGATCTCGTCCGCGTTGCGCCCGTGCGCCCCCGCCACCGCGTCGGTGCCGAGCACCATTTTCAGATTCGGCGTCGCGACCGCCCTCTTGATCATCGCCTCGTTCAGCGCCAGCCCCTTCTGCATGTAGGCGAAGCCTTCCTCGTTGTAATTCCCGATGCCGAGGAACTTCGCCTTGTTCCGCAGGTAGTTCTGCAGGACGACGCCGACGTTCGGATCGAAGTAGACGCCCTTGTCGGCCATCAGCTTCAACACTTCGTCGGTTGCGAAGACGCCGTGCTCGATCTGATCGCAGCCGGCGTTGACCGACGCCTTGATCGATTCCGGGCTGTGCGCGTGGACCATCGTGCGCATCCCCTGCGCCTTCGCCTCGCCGCACACCGCCTCGATCTGCGCGTCCGTCATCGTCTGCTTGCCGCCGTCGCGGATGCTCGCCGACGCGAAGATCTTCACGACGTCCGCGCCGTCCCTTTTCAGCTGGCGCACCTTCTCGCGAATTTCATCCGGCGTGCCGCTGTCCTCGGTGATCTGCCGGATCGACGTGAGAATGCGCGGACCTGGAAAGATGCCGCGCGCGATCGCATCGCGCAGCTGGACGTCGTTCGCCTGACCCGGACTTTGAATCGTCGTGAAGCCCGCGAGCAGGGTCGTGTAAGCGTTCTCGGCGCTGTAAAGAATCTCTTCGGCCGGGTCGCCGCGCCGTGCGGCGTAGCGTCCGTCCTTGTCGAAGTGCCAGCCGACGTGCGCGTGCACGTCGATCATCCCGGGTATGACCGTCAGCGGCCCGAGATCGTAGGTGGCGGCGCCTGAGCCGCTCGTCTCGATCGCCGTAATTTTGGATCCCTGCACGACGATCGTCGCGTTCCGCAGCACCTTGCCCGTTCCGTCGAGCACCGTGGCGGCGCGAATTCGAATTGTCTGCGTTTGTGAGGAAACCGTCGCCGACGCGATCGCGAAGACGGCCCCGAGCACGGTGAGAACGACTGCAGATTTTGCACGCATGGCGCGCATTATAATCCTCCGGTTGGACGCGACGCCGATCGCTAGCTGAAACGCTACTGAAATGTCGAAAGAGTTCCTTGCGGCGCTCGCGGTCGCGGCGGCGATCGTCGAGTGGCCCTACTACGGCGGCGATCAGGGCGGCGGCAAGTATTCGACGCTTGCCGACGTCAACCGATCGAACGTGTCGCAGCTCGCGCCCGCGTGGGAATGGACGACCGGCGAAAGAGCCCTCGAGCAATACGGCACGCGCCCGGGATCGTTCGAGGTGACGCCGCTGATGCTCGACGGCGTACTGTATTTCAGCACGCCCTACAACCGCGTGGTCGCGCTCGACGCGGACAGCGGTCGAGAGATCTGGTCCTACGATCCGGAAGCGTACGTCGATGGCCAGCCGCCCAACGGCACCGGGTACGTGCATCGGGGCATCGCCGCATGGCGAGACGAGGGCAGGCTGCGTCTGTTTCTCAACAGCCGGTATCGTCTGATCTGCCTCGATGCGGCAACCGGCAAACCCGTCCAGGCGTTCGGCGACGGCGGCAGCATCGATCTAAGCCGAGGCCTCGTCTGGGAGATCAACAAGAAGCATTACACGAACACGTCGCCGCCGATCGTCTACAGGGATCTCGTGATCCTCGGCAACGGCGTCGGCGATCGCCTGGCCTATAAGAACGATCCGCCGGGCGACGTCCGCGCGTTCAGCGCGCGTACGGGGAAGCAGGTCTGGACCTTTCACACGGTCCCGCAGCCCGGCGAGTTCGGCAACGACACGTGGAAGAACGACTCATGGGCGTACACCGGCCACACCAACGTGTGGGCGCCGATGACGCTCGACGACAAGCGAGGCCTGCTGTATCTGCCGGTCAGCACGCCGAGCAACGATTTCTTCGGCGGCCGGCGTCCGGGCCAAAACCTCTTCGCCGAATCGATCGTTTGTCTCGACGCCGCGACCGGCCAGCGCAAGTGGCACTATCAGCTGATCCATCACGGGCTGTGGGATTACGACAATCCGTCGCCGCCCAGTCTCGCATCGATCAAAGTCGACGGTCGATCGATCGACGCCGTCGTGCAGCTCACCAAACAGGGCCTTGCCTTCGTTTTCGATCGTGTGACCGGCAAGCCGGTCTGGCCGATTGAAGAGCGTCCGGTACCGGCGAGCGACGTGCCGGGTGAGCAGGCCTGGCCGACGCAGCCGTTCCCGACCAAGCCGCCGCCCTTCACCGAGCAGGGGGTCACGCTCGAGGACGCGTTCGATCTCACGCCAGAGCTGAAGGCGGCGGCGCAGAAAGAACTGCAGAAGTACCGCATCGGCCCGCTGTTCACGCCGCCAAGTTTGCAAGGCACCGTGCAGCGTCCGGGCATCATCGGCGGCGCGAACTGGGGCGGCGCCGCGTTCGATCCACGGTCGGGGTTGCTGTTCGTGAAGACGACCAACCAGGCGAACATCGGCCGCGTCGGCAAGCCCGATCGATCGAGCGCGAACCCGCGCGCCGACGAAGTCGATGCCGATCTGGTGCGCGTCGGCGACACCAACGCCGAGTTCATGAACGGCATCCCGCTGCTGAAACCGCCGTACGGCCACATCGTCGCCATCGATCTCAATCGCGGCGCCATCGCGTGGCGCGTGCCATTCGGTGACACGCCGTCGCTGCGCCGCCATCCGGCGCTGAACGGCGTTGCCATGCCGGCGTCGCTCGGCGTCGCCGGCGCACCCGGCGTGCTGGCGACGGCCGGCGGACTCGTGTTCGCCGGCGGCGGCGACGCCGCACTGCATGCGCTCGACTCGTCGACCGGCGCCGAGCTGTGGCGCCAGGCCCTCGCCCGGCGCGCGAACGGCACGCCGATGACCTATCGGTCCGCCGCCGGGCGCCAGTTCGTCGTCATCGCGACCGGCGCCGGCGAAGATGCGGCGCTGATCGCGTTTTCATTGAATCCACGCGCCGCCACCGGGCGGAGCGGATAATCGGAGAAAAAGAGGACCACGGTGATTGCTGCACTGTTCTTCGTTCTTGCGGCGGCGACGCCTCTGACCGGCGTCGTCCGCGACTCAGTCGGCGGCGCCGTCGTCGGCGCCGCGGTCGTCATCAAGCCGGCGTCCGGCGCCGAGCGGCAGACCGTGACCGGTCCGGACGGCCGCTTCTCGGTCGATACGCCCGACGGCGAGGACGTGACGCTCGTCGTTCGCGCGGGCGGCTTCGCCGAAAAGACCGCGCGCGTGTCGACGAGCGACCGCGCCCGCGAGCTCGAGATCGTCGTATCGCCCGCTGCGATTCTCGAAACCGTGACGGTGACGCCCGCGCGCAGCGAGCAGCGGGCCGGCGACATCCCTGCGAGCGTCAGCGTGCTGACGAGCGACGACATCAAATCGTCGCCGGCGGTAGTGGCCGACGACGTCCTGCGGCAGATTCCCACGTTCAGCCTGTTCCGCCGGACGAGCAGCCTGTCGTCGCACCCGACGTCGCAGGGTGTGTCGCTGCGCGGCATCGGGCCGAGCGGCGTGAGCCGGACGCTCGTCCTCGTCGACGGGGCGCCGTTCAACGATCCGTTCGGCGGCTGGGTGTACTGGACGCGCGTGCCGCTGGAGAGCACCGATCGGATCGAGGTGGTGGACGGCAGCAGCTCGAGCCTGTACGGCAACTACGCGATGGGCGGCGTCATCAACATCGTCGGCGCGCGTCCTGCGCGGCGCACGTTCGAGCTCAAACCGCAGTACGGCAACCACAACAGCCCGAAGTTCGACTTCATCGGCAGCGACGTCTGGGACAGGCTCGGCGTCGGCGTCGACGGCAGCATGTTCGATACGGACGGATTCCCGATCGTCGCGCCGAGCGAAAAGGGGATCATCGACAACAACGCGACCGTCACGTACCGCAACTTCAACGTCAAGTTCGACTACAGCGCCACCGATCGCGTGAAGGCATTCTTCCGCACCGGCTACTTCAGCGAAGATCGCGGCAACGGCAAGATCAACGAGGTGAACGACACGCGCTGGAAGTCGGCGAGCGGCGGCGTCCGCGTCCGGATGCCCGATGAAAGCGATCTGCAGGCGAGCGTGTTCGGCGATTTCGAGAACTTTCACAGCACGTTTCTCGCGGTGACGGCGCCGTCGGCTACAGTGGCGGCGCGCAGCATCGTGCGCCTGACCGTCGACCAGCGCGTGCCGACCAACGCCGGCGGCGCGATGGTGCAGTGGGGCAAGGCGCTCGGCTCCTGGAACTACTTCACGGCCGGCACCGATTACCGGTGGGTCGACGGCGACAGCCAGGAGGATTCGTACAACGCCGCACCCGGTCCGGTCACGCCGCCGGTGCAGAACGCCGTCCTTGCGCTGCAGCGGGTGTCGGGCGGCACGCAGCGCAGCATCGGCGCGTACGCGCAGGACATCGTCACGCCGTTGCCGAAAATGACCTTGACGCTGGCCGCGCGCGTCGATCACTGGAAGAACTACGACCCGCACAACCTGGAGACGGCGGTGATCGCCGGGACCGCGGTCAACAACAAGCCCGCGTGCTTGGCGACCGGCGGCGCTCCGCCGACGTGCCTGCAGGATCGCGACGACACCGTTGTCAGCCCGCGCGCGGCCGTGCGTTATCAGCTCGCGCCGTGGATCAGCGCATGGGGAGACATCGGCGCCGGATTCCGCGCGCCGACGCTCAACGAGCTCTACCGTCAGTTCCGCGTCGGCACGGTGCTCACCCTCGCCAACGATCAGCTCGGTCCCGAGCGCCTGGTCGGCGGCGAAGCGGGCGTGAGCATCGCGCCGCTGCGCGACCTCACGATCCGCACGACGTGGTACGACAACCGCGTCATCAATCCGGTGTCGAACGTGACGATCGCGCAGGTCGGCGCCAACGTCACGCAGCAGCGGCAGAACCTCGGCGGCACGCGCATCTGGGGCGTGCAGAGCGATCTCGAATACCGCATCGGCACGTCGTGGAAGGTTTCGGGTGGCTATCTCTACAATCAGGCGACGGTCACCGATGGCGGTCTGACGAACGCGTCGCTCGTCGGCAAGTTCCTGCCGCAGGTTCCGAAGCATCGCGGCTCGGCGCACCTCACGTATTCCGACCCGAAAATCGCCAGCGTCGCGTTCGGCATCATGGTGCTCGGCATGCAGTTCGACGACGACCAGAACTCCCGGGTCATTCCGGCGCCTGCGCTGAGCGACGCGGGCTATGCGGCGTCGGCGGCGCCCGGACTCCCCGGCTACACCATCGTTGATTTCTCGGCGACGCGGACGATTGTGAGAAACGTCGAAGCGTTCTTTGGGGTGGAGAACGTTTTCGATCAGACGTACTTCGTCGGCACGCTGCCGACGACCATCGGCTCGCCGCGGCTCATCAATGGGGGGATCCGCGTCCGGTTTTCCGGGCGATAAGGCGCCGCTCGGCTAAAGCCTCGCGCTACGAGGTCGTAGCCCGAGCGTGCAGGCGCGGCGGACTGTAGCGCGACCTTTTCAGGCGGGCGGCGTTCGCAAGCGTGGCTGATGGCGAGGAACTTGCTGTTCCTGAGCTGCGATGAAGCTCATCGTTCAGCCGGAAGCCGGCATCGCTCCCATCGTCAGCGCCATCACGGGTGCGCGCAAAAGCATCGACATCCTGATCTTCCGGCTGGATCGCATGGAGATCGCGCGCGCGCTGGAAAACGCCGTGAAGCGCGGCGTCCATGTCCGCGCGCTGACAGCGCATCAGAATCGCGGCGGAACGAAGAGCCTTCGCAAGCTCGAAATGCACCTGCTCGAGGGTGGCGTGACCGTGTCGCGTACCGCCGACGACCTCGTGCGGTATCACGGCAAGATGACGATCATCGACGGCCGCGTCCTGCACCTGTACGGCTTCAACTTCACCGGCCTCGACATCGCGAAGAGCCGCAGCTTCGGCCTCATCACGAAGAACGAGAAGCTGGTGGCCGAAGCGGAGAAGCTGTTCGAGGCCGACTTCGAGCGCCAGCAGTATCTGCCCGCCAACGGTCGATTCGTGGTGAGCCCCGAAAATGCGCGCGAGCGGCTCGCGCGCTTCATCAAGGGGGCGCGCCGACAGTTGCTGATCTACGACCCGAAGCTGAGCGACGATTCGATGCTCCGCCTCATCACGGCGCGGCAGAAGGCCGGCGTCGAGCTGAAGATCATCGGCAAGGTCGAGGACAAGTGGAATCTGAAATACGAGAAGTTTCCGGGCAAGCACCTCCACATCCGCGCCATCATCCGCGACGGACGCCGCGCCTTCATCGGCAGTCAGAGCCTCCGCAAGCTGGAGCTGGAGAAGCGGCGCGAGGTGGGCATCATCGTCACCGACCGAGCCATGGTGCGCGAGATGAAAGAAGTGTTCGAGCGCGACTGGGCGCAGACCGACAGCGGAAAGAAGGAGCAGAAGAAAGGGAAGAAACAGGCGGCGTGACTTCAAACTTTCTGACTTCTGACTTCTGACTTCAAACTTCCAACTTCCTGCGGGCTTCTCCAAAAGTCCATCGTCGACACGCGATGCACGCAGCCGACCGTGCAGTACGGCGCGCACGGTTTTGGCGTCGCGAACTCGCGGCGGATGTCGTCGATCGTGTAGGTCTCGAGCGGGACGGCGGGGTAGCCGCGTTGCTGCGAGCAGTAATGCACCAGGCCGTCTTCGCACACGTACAGGTAACGCGCGCCCGCGCGGCAGCGCCAGTCGTTCGGCTTGCCGTCCGCGAGGTTGTCCTGGAAGCTGCGGATTCCTGAATAGAGATTTTTCAGCACCTGGCTGGCGCCGTTGATTGCGGCCGACACGTCGTCGTACACCTTGCGCTCGACGGCGCGGAGCGGCTTCAGTCGTCCCGATCCGTCGTGAATGATGCCGATTGAGGTCGAGAAGCCGAGCTGACGCGCGCGCGTGTTGATCGTCCGCGCATCTTCCGGATTTCTGATCCCGCCGCCGAGCACCGAGTTGATGTTGACGTCGAACGCCGCGAACGTCTTCAGGTCCTGCAGCTTCCGGTCGAGTACCCGCAGGCTTTTTTTCGACACGTCGTCCGGTTCGACGTTGTCGATGCTGATCTGCAGGAAATCGAGCCCCGCGTCGTTCAGCTCCTGAATTCGCTTCGGAACCAGGAAGTAGCCGTTGGTGATGAGGCCGGCCATCATGCCGCGCGCGCGAATGTGGCGGATGAGATCGTCGAGATCGGGATGCAGCATCGGCTCGCCGCCGCTGAACGCGACGACCGACGTGCCGAGCGTGGCGAGCTTGTCGATGCGCCGCTTCAGGACGTCGCCCGGCACCGGCGGCGACACCTTGTCGTACTCGTTGCAGTAGCCGCAGTCGATGTTGCAGCGGCGGATCGGGATGATCTGCACGAGGAGTGGATGCGCCGTGTGCACGAGCCCGCGCACGAGCTCCCGTGCGGATCGCGCCTTACGGTTTGCGGTCGTGAGAAGCGCCAAGCGAAAAATCATACCTTACGCGATAGAGGGTTCTGCCGGACGCAGACGCTTCACGCGCTGGCCGACCTTCAGCGAGCCGTTGAAGATCGTTCCGACCGGAATGAAGCCGAAGAGCTGATGCCGCGCGACGGCTGCGAGGCCCGCCGACGCGATGCAGCCACACTGGCTGCAGTCTGGAGCGCCGCCGTACTGGCACGGCGTGACCCTCGTCTTGAGATCCGCTGAAAATACCGTCGTCGTCCGCGCGAAGACGCATTCGTCCGGCGACTCGGGTGGCTCCGCGTAAACGTCGATCAAGCCTTTCGGAAGCGCCAGCTTCGGATATCTGAGTCGGAGCGCGTGCAGATCGTTCACGACCATCTCGCGATCGGCGGGACGAAGGCGCTCATCGGACACCTCGCCGATCTGCGGCGTGTAAAGGCTGATCCAGATTTTCTCGACCTCGGGCCGCGCCGACCAGATGCGAAGGAACTCGTCGATGTAGCCCGGACGATGAACCTGCTGGCGCGTAATCGTGCAGTGGACCGTGATCGTGTGCCCCTGAATGTGTTTGAGAATTCGTTCGTACGTCGCCGGCGTCCGCCGTGCGTCGTGCTCCGGCTGCAGGCCGTCGATCGAGACGACGATCGACAGCCGGAAGATACCGCGCCAGTGTTTGGGGATTTCGCGGACCGCGCTGGTGACGAGCTGCGCGTGGATGCCTCGCTTCGACAGCATCGGCAGGATCACATCGAGCTCGCGGTAGCGCACGAGCGGCTCGCCGCCGACGATCGAGACGTGCAGTGGTTTGTGCCGATCGACGACTTCCATGAACTTGTCGACGAGCTCCTGGCCCTTGAAGTCGCGCACTTCCCGAAGCGTCACCTCACCGCCGAGGTGGCCGTCGCCGTACGCATAGCATCCGGGGCAGCGAAGCGGGCATTCACGAGTGATTTCAATCGAAAGAGCGGGCGTGTATCCGCTCAGGATCCGTCCCCACGCCGAGAAGATGGCTTCCATGGTTGTCCACTATAATCCGGCATCGTATGAAACGCCGAACACTACTTCAATGGATCGCGTCGGTGACGGCGTCGTGGCCGCTGCACCGCGTGCGGCTTCTCGCTCAACCGAGCGAGCTGACGCCGGACGCAGTCGCGACGTTGCGCGAGATCGCAACGACGGTGCTGCCCTCGTCTCTGGGAACGGCACGCGTTCGGGCGATCGTAGAGCGGTTCGTCGCGTGGACGCGCGGGTACCGGGAGGGCGTGGCGCTGGCCCATGGCTACGGGCACCCGCGCCTGCAGAAATCCGATCGGACGCCGGTGCCGGTATACAACGCGCAGCTCACCGCGCTCGACAAGGAGGCCCGCGCAAAGGGCGGCGCGTGGTCGGCGCTCGACGTCGAGTCGCGCCGCGCGATCCTCGACGCCGCGTTCGCGAAAGCCGGCGTCCGCGGCCTGCCGCCCCGCCCACTCGGCCAGCACGTCGTGGCCGACCTGATGGCGTTCTATTTCCGGAGCAGCGAGGCGAACGACGACTGCTACAACGCGATGATCAATCGAGAGGTGTGCAGACCGATCGCGATCACGACGAGGAAGCCCGCACCGCTCGGCTGAAAGCCTCGCGCTACAACGGTCGCAGTCGCCTCGCGCGACAACGGTCGCTGTCGCCTCGCGCTACAACGGTCGCTGTCGCCCCGCGCTACAACGGTCGCTGTCGCCTCGCGCTACAACGGTCGCTGTAGCGCGAGCCTTTCAGGCGAGCGGGTGCGCGAGGCTTTCAGCCGAGCGCGGAGACACGTATGCCTACCCACGAATCCGACGTCTGCATCATCGGCGGCGGCATCACCTCTGCGATGCTCGCGCAGAAGCTCTCGGAGCTCCGTCCGTCTCTGCACATCACCGTCGTCGAGGCAGGACGATCCATCTTCGACGTGGAGAACCGCGGGCGTTACCGCGAGCGCGCGATCGCCTACGGGGAGCATCCGTGGCCGGATGATTACGTCGAGGATCAGCAGGCCGAGGGCATCATCTCGATGACGATGGCGGTTGGCGGGTTGGCGCTGCATTGGGGCGGTGCCTGCAACCGGTTTTCCGAAGAAGACCTGCGGCTGAAATCGATGTACGGGCTGGCGGTCGACTGGCCGATCGAGTGGCGCGAGCTGGAGCGCTATTACTGCGAGGCCGAGCGCCGTCTCAACGTCGCGGGAGAGCCGAGCGCGTATCCGCAGGACAAACGGACCGAACCCTACCCGCAGCCGCCGATTCCGCTCTCGTTCAACCTGCAGCTGTTGAAGCGATGGGCGGAGCAGAGCGGCCTGAAATTCGATTCGCTGCCGATGGCGCGGAACCTGACGCCGTCCGGCGGCCGCGGCGCCTGTTGTGTGTACGACACGTGCGGTGAAGTGTGCCCGTCCGGGGCGCGCTACTCACCAGACTTCACGTTCCGCCAGCTGATGGAACTAGAGAAGATCGTCCTCCACGATCGTACGCTCGTCCGCCGTCTCGTCCTCGACGATCGCCGGTCGACCGTCGCCGCCGCGCAAGGATTTCATCAGGATCGCCGCGCCGATACGGTCGAGTACCGCGCGAAGACCTTCGTCATCGCGTCCGGTTATTGCTGGAGCTCGCATCTGCTGCTGCTCTCGGCGAACGCGCGCTTCCCGAACGGGCTCGCGAACCGGTCCGGCCTCGTCGGCCGCTACATGAACGGCCACAAGTTCGTCTCGGCGACGGCGAACATCGACGATCAGACGTTTCCCGGACAGAACATGACGCACAGCCTGATCTCGCGCGAGTACTTCCGCTGCGGCGCCGACAAACCGTTCGTGCGTCACGACACGCGCGTGTGGGAGAGCTCGGCCGGCCGCGATCCGCGGCTGCGGACGCCGGACGGCAGACTGCTGCTCGGCGACGAACTGATGGCCGACTGGCGGTCGCGGACCAAGGGCAGCTCGGTGCGGCTGCGTGCGTACGTCGACGTCCACCCGTCAGCCGACAGCCGGCTGACGCTGGATCGATCGAAGAAGAACCGCTATGGAGATCCGATGCCGAAGATCGAGCATCGCTTCGACGAGGCGACGCTCGCGCGCGAGGCGGCGGCGAAGACGCACGTGCTCGGCGTCTTCAACACGCTCGCCAGGGCGAGCAACGGCCGCATCGTGAGCACCGGCGAGGGCGACTACCTGGATCATCCCGGTGGCGGCTGCCGCATGGGCGCCGATCCGGCGACGAGCGTGTGCGACAGCTTCGGCCGCACGCACGATCACGAGAACCTGTTCGTCGTCGGCGCGCCGACGACGCCGACCGGCGGCTGCACGAACGGGACGCTCACGTTCGTGGCGCTGACGCTGAGGTCAGCCGACGAGATCGCGCGGGGATTTTCGTCGTGATTCGGGATTCGGGATTGGGGATTCGTCAAATCCCAAATCCCGAATCCCAAATCCCGAATCCCGAGGAGTGTCACTTCACCGCAGTCATCATGATCTCGACGGCGGCGTCTGCGCCCATGAGCCCCGTGCCGACGGTGGCGCGCGCGGGGAAATCCTTCTTCAGCGCCTCCCGGTACGCGGCGTTCATGCTCTGGTAGTTCGCCATGTCCGGCAGGTACACCATGCTGTCGACGACGTTCGGCCACTCGAAGCCGGCGGTTTTCATGGTGCGCTCGATGCGCGCGAGCGTTTCGGCCGTCTGGGCTTTCGCGTCGCCCTTGTTCGAGGCGGTGTTTCCCGTGATGCCCGCGACGTAGAGGCGGTTTCCAACCTGGATCGCTGAGCTCAGGTTGGGGTTCGCGGTGCCGGCGGTGCCGTCGGCATTCGGCGTGGTGATCGCCTTGCGACTCGAATCCCTGACCGCGACCATCGTGATCTCGACGAGATAATCCGGGCTCGCGAGGCCCGTCCTCGCCGTGGCGCGTGCCGGCATCGACCCCGCGGTGAAGTATGGACGGTACGCCGCATTCATCGCCTGGAAGTTGGCATCGTCGGTGATGAAGACGCGCGAGCTGACGACGTCGCCGAAGCCCATGCCGGCCTGCTTGAGGATCGCGGCGCCGTTGTCGAGGATCGTTTTGGTCTGCGTCGTGACGTCGCCTTTGACCGTCGTGTTGTCCTTGCCGTTGCGGCTCACGAGTCCCGAGAGGAACAGCGTGTTGCCGCTCTTGATTCCGTAGTTGTACGGCGCCGGCGATCGCATCCAGTCGGTCGGATGGACGACGACACGCTCGCCGCCGTTCGCGACGGCGACCATCGAGATCTCGACGAGGCCGTCGGGATTGGCGAGCGGCTGCGTGACGATGACGGTCGTACGCGCCGGCGGATCCTTCGGCCAGAAGGTCGCGTAGACGTCGTTCATCGCGGCGAAATCGGCCGGACTCCGCAGATACACCATCGTGCTCGCCGCGTTGGCGAGGCTCGAGCCCGCCGCCTTCAGCGTCTTGTCGATGTTCTCGAGCGTCTGCTTCGTCTGCGACTTGATGTCGCCCTTGTTGTTGGCATCGGCGCCAATCGTGCCGGCGACGTAGACCAGTCCGCCCGCCTTCGCGGCGGCGCTGAACGGGCGCGTGGCGTCGGCGCCGAAGATCTGACGTCCCGATTGTGCGAAGGTCATAGACACCAGCGCGGCAACGAATGAGAGAGCTGTGAATAGGCGCATAGTGCGCGGCATTGTATCTTAAGAACAGCAGAAAGCGCCTGCGGCCCGAGCGAGCGCGCATGCGCGAGTGAGAGCAAGCGGGGGCAGCCCTGAGCCCGCGTGGGGGTGGGGCCCCACGCGAATGAGAAAGTTCCCCGCGAGCATAAGAACATGATCGAGAAACGGCGGTCGAAGATTCACGGGTGGGGCGTTTATGCGACCGAGACCATTCCGAAGAACAAACGGATCATCGATTACGCGGGAGAAAAGATCTCGAACCAGGAGAGCCTCAGGCGCGAGCGGCGCTATATCGGGCGCGGCCACATCTGGTGCTTCAAGCTGACGAACCGCACCGTCATCGACGCCGGCGTCGGCGGCAACGTCGCGCGCTTCATCAACCACGCCTGCCGTCCCAACTGCTACATCCACATCGTCGACGGAACGATCTGGATCCGTGCGGCGCGGAAGATCCGCAAGGGCGAGGAGCTGACCTACAACTACAACACCGACGGTGAAGGGTTGATCAAGTGCCGCTGCCGTCCGGGATGTCAGGTGCTCCTCTGATGACCGTCTACTACCTTCATGGGTTCGCGTCGGGCGCGAAGTCGACCAAGGGCGGATATTTCGGCGATCGGCTCCTCGAGCGCGGCATCGCGCTGCGCTGTCCCGATTTCAACGAGCCCGACTTCGCGACGCTGACGCTGACGCGAATGCTCGATCGACTCGAATCGGAGCTCTCTCGCTCGACGCGCGAGGGCGCCGTGCTGATCGGATCGAGCCTCGGCGGCACGCTCGCCGTTCTCGCTGCTGCGAAGTTCCCGCGGCAGGTGAAGAAGCTGGTGCTGCTCGCGCCGGCGGTGATGTTTGCGAAGCCAGGTCATCACCTGCTGCCGCCCGAGCGCGTCGATGACTGGCGGCGTCGCGGCGCGCTGCCGTTCTTCCATTACGCGTACGGCGAGGAGCGGCCGCTGAACTACGCCTTCTACGAAGACAGCCTGCGGCACGACGCCTTCGATGCGGCGTTCAATCAGCCGGCGCTCGTGTTTCAGGGATTGCGCGACGCGTCGGTGGATCACGGGACGGTGGAGCAGTTCGCGCGCACTCGCCCGAACGTCACCTTGTCGCTGCTCGATGACGATCATCAGCTGATCGCGAGCCTGCCGCGCATCTGGGACGGCGTCGCTGATTTCCTCGAGCTGCACGAATGACGCGTTCGTTGGTCATCGCCCTGATTCTTGCGTTCGGCGTGCAGAACCCCGAACCCCGAACCCCGAACCAGGAACGGAGAACCAAGAACCTCGAACCAGGAACCCGGAACCCCGAACCCGTGTTGCGAGTGGGATTTGCGAGACCGGGCGGCGGATATGTAACCGAGACGATGCCACTCGAAGCTTACGTTGCGCGTGTCGTGGCGGGCGAGGCGCTACGCAACAGTCAGCCGGCGGCGCTCGAGGCGCTCGCGATTACGGTTCGCACCTTCGCGCTCGCGAACCGCGGACGCCATCGCGCCGACAACTTCGACTTGTGCGATCAGACGCACTGTCAGGTCGTTCGTGCCGCGACGGCGGCAACCGAGCGCGCGGCCCAGGCGACCGCGGGCCGTCTGCTGCTGCGCGACGGCGCGCCCGCATCGATCTTCTACACGGCGTCGTGCGGCGGCCGCACCGAAATTCCCTCTGCGGTGTGGCCGGGCGCCGAAGATCCACCGTTCCTGCCGTCTCATGAAGACGAGGCATGTCGGGGCGTGCCAGAGTGGTCGGCGGAATTGCGCGACGCCGATCTCGTGCGCGCGCTGCGCGCGGCCGGCTTCCGGGGCGAGCATTTGCGCGACGCGCGCGTAGTCGCGCGCTCGGGGTCCGGCCGCGTCGCGTGGATCCGGCTCGACGGTCTGCGGCCCGATGAGATCAGCGGTCAGGATCTGCGCGTCGCCGTCGGGCGCACGCTCGGGTGGCAGCACATCAAGAGCACCGCCTTCGATGTGCGGCGCGCGGGCGACCGGTTCCGCTTCACGGGTCACGGGTCGGGCCACGGTGTCGGCCTGTGCGTGATCGGATCGGCGCGGCTGGCCGAACGAGGACAAACGCCCGAAGCCATCCTCGCTCACTATTTCCCCGGCCTGCCAATCTCCGGTGTCTCGGGGCTCTCCGGGATCTCCGGCGTCCGACACCTGCCGGACCCGGTCATTTCTTTGACGCTCCCCGACGAGGACGAGGGGGAGCGGACCGCGATCGAGCGCCGGGCGCTTGGCGCGCGCGACGAAATCGCCAAGGTCCTCGGCGTGGCGCCGCCGCCGACCATCACGCTGCGGTTCCATCCGACTGTCGATGACTACGCGCGCGCGACCACGCAGCCGTGGTTCACCTCCGGAGCGATCGTCGACGGCGAGCTGCACCTGCCGCCTCTCGCCGAGCTCCGCGATCGCGGCGTCCTCGATCGCGCGATGCGGCACGAGCTCGTGCATCTGATGACCGATGGTCTGCTTGCGACCCGGCCGCTCTGGGTCCGCGAAGGCGCCGCTTTGTACTTCTCGAATCGCGACGCCGCGCCGCCGGCCGCAGTCCGCGCGCCGTGCCCCGGCGACAACGAGCTGCGGCGCCCCGTCTCGGCCGGCGCGCTGACCAGCGCGTACGCGCGCGCCCGCGCCTGCTTTGCGCGGCAGATCGAGCAGGGGAGAGACTGGAGGAACGTGCGCTAGGTTGCGCTTCACTTCGGATCGGGCACGACCGGTCGCTCGTACACCTTCTTCAGCGCTGCCTGGTACTCCGCGAACAGCGCTTTGATCCCGTCGAACTCCTTCTTCACAGCCGATCGATAGTCCGCATGCGTCGCGAAGTCGTAGAGAATCGCGGTCATCGTCTGAGCGTCGACCGTGAACCCTTTGTGACCGATCGGCTTGAGGTTGTCGGCGTCCATTTCGTACGTATGATTCGGCGCGGTCGACGACTGCGCCGTGATGCCGATGCCGGGGATGTCGCGCGACACGCTGCCGGTCTCTTCGAATCCCTGCGGCTTGCCCGGCTCCGGCTGTACGTTCGTCGCGCCGAAGATCTTCATATATGCGAAGCCGAGCTCGCCGAGCGTTGCCGTGCCGATCCCGTCGCGGTTCTGTCCGTAGTGATCGATCTTCACTTTCGTGCCCGTCGACAGCGCCGCGGCTTTCGCCGCGTTGTCGACGAACTCGGTCACCTGCGCGAGATACACCTCATCGGGGTAACGGATGTAGAAGTCGGCCGCAGTCCGATCGGGCGTCACGTTCGGGGCCGCGCCGCCCTCGGTGATGATTCCCTGAATTCTCGCCTCGGGACGGATGCTGCTCCGCACGCTGTCGATGTTATTGAACAGATGGATGACGCCCTCGAGCGCGTTGCGTCCGTTCCACGACGTCATCTGGTGCGCCGGCGCGCCGCTGAACGTGTACTTGACGCCGTCGATGTTCAGACAACACGTGCCGAAGCCGTACCGCGGACGCGACGTGACCGTCGACGCGTGGCTGCGGACGATGACGTCCATGCCGTCGAAGGCGTGCGCGAGGTGCATCTCGGTCTTCGCGTTGGGCGGCATCATCTCCTCGCCAGGTGTCCCGAAGACTGTGACGCTGCCGGGCGTCCGCGTGCGCGACAGGTACTCGGACATCGCGACGGCGACCGCGATCCCTGCCGGCCCCTGCGCGCTGTGCTGATCGCCGTGAAATGCGCCCTTCGTGCCGCGCAGCGCGTCGTATTCCAGGATGACGCCGAGATTCGGCCTGCCGTTGTTGCCGCGGTATCTCGCGACGAACGCGGTCGACAGACCGGCAGTGCCGGTTTCGATGCTGAAGTTGTGCTGACGCAGATAGTCGGTGAGCTTGCCGATCGACCGCGTTTCCTGGAAGCCAATCTCGGGATGCGTCGCGATGTCGTCGGCCATCCCCAGCAGCTCTTTCTCCATCAGCTCCTTCGCCCGCGCGACGACCGCGTCGCGTTCGGCGCTCGCGGCCGTCAGCTTCGCCACCATGCCGGGAACGTCGAGCGACTCCTCGAGGGCCGCCATCTTTTTGAGCACGTCGCGCGCGGCGGCGCGCTCCGTGTCGGTTTCCTGTGCGCGGGCGGTGGGCGGGGCGCAGACGGCGATAAGGACGGCAAGGCGGATGAATCGATTCATCCGGGCATTATAGTCAGCGGCTTCCGGCTATCGCTGTCAGGTGTGTATGTCGCCCCATCGAACTTCATCGCCATGACGAAGCAGCAGCTTGCGAATTCTCAAGTACTGCTCGCCGCCGAGACGCTTCGACAGCTTCTTCGCGTTCCACACGACCGCCTGGCGCACGAACGGCAGCCACGCTCCAGATACGAGGCCGGCGATGACGTCGGTTGTCGTCCAGCACTGGATCGTGAAGCGGCCGACGAGCGTGAGACCGGACGCCTGGCGCGGCGTCCGCGTCGGCTCGGACGTGAACAACTGTCTGATGCCGGCGCGCGCGGCGGCTTCGGCGACCGCCGGGGCGAAGTCGCCGCCTGGTACCGACGCGATCCGCACCTCGCCGCCGATGATGTCTTCGAGCGTCCTGCAGCTGCGTGTCCACTCGTCGAGCAGCTGCGGCCAGGAGCAGTGGCCCATGCGCAGCGGGTGCGAGCACGAATGGCTCCCAATCACGTGACCGCGCCGATGGAGTTCCCGGATGGCGCGCCCGTCGACGAAGCCGCGCGTGCCGATGTAGTTCGTGGTGATCAGAAAATGTCCGACGAGCCCGCATCGTTCGAGCGCGTCGGCCGCTGCGGACGCGCTGATGCCGCCGTCGTCGAAGGTGATCAACGGGGCAGAAGACGATCGTTTCAGCGTCGCGAGATGCGCGTCGAACGTCTGCGGCGTCACCTTATATAAAGCCGCATCGCGGCCGGGAAATCCGCTCGAGTCTTCTGCGCCGGCCTCCACGACGTCGTGGTACATGAGGGCGGTCATCATTCGTTCGGTAGCGCGAGGCTTTTGGCCGAGCCATCGAGGGCGACGTTGGAGGGTCCGCTCGCTTTGAAGGCTCGCGCGCCGCGTCGTCGCCGCATTCGTATATGTGCGCTGAGCCACGGCTGGCCCCAGGTCGCGGACGAGCGGCCGGTGGTGTCGATGGGTTGCGCCGTGCCGGCTTCGATCGCGATCAATGCGTCACGGATCGCGTCGAGATGCTCGAGAACGACGCGATGCTGCGTCACCACGTGCGACTCCGACACATCGGCATCGACGCGGAAGAATCCGAACACGGGACCGGTGTCGACGCCGCGATCGATACGCAGCAGCGTCATTCCGACGTTGTTGTGGTCGCCGTTGGCGCGCGCCCAGAAGCAGCCATGCGCATTGCGATACTCCGGACAGATCCCCGGATGCATGACATACGTCCCGAGATGCGGGATCGTGAATACCTGTTCCTTCAGCAGCGTCTTGCAGCGCGCGATGACGAGATCCGGTTGCCGCTCGCGCAGGAACGTTTCCGCCTCTGGCGAATTCGGTGACGACACAACGAGCTCCGGCGCCCGCGGCCGAATCGGAAACAAGCCGCGCAGACGTTCGAGCTCCTGCCGCTCCCACGCGACGTCAGCTCGGGCGTGGGCAAGGCGGTAATAGGCGCGGAAGGCGAGCACGTCGAGGAAGCGTCGCCACCCGACGCGCCTGATCTCGCGTGTGACGCGCTTCCGCAACTGTCGACCGGGTTCGCGGATGACGACGGTGCCCGCGAAGGTCGAAAACGATCCTAGCCAGCGAACGAGTCCCTCTCGATCAAGGGAGGCGCTTTCGTGACAGATGAGAGCGGTTTTCACCAGCAGATTCCCCGATAGTCCGCCTGCAGCAGCGATCCATAGATCGGGAGCCGCACGAGATCGATGATGATCTGATCCGCCCGGCATTTCCTCAGCGCGTCGGCGAACTCCGGCGACTGGTTGCCCACGACAATCACTTCCGACTTCTCGATGACTTCATCGACGGCGTTGCACAGCAGCGAGGACAGGTGCGGTATCTGCTTTTCGATGTACTCCTTGTTCGAGCCGACCAGCTTCGCCAGCGAGACGTTTTTGTCGTAGATGCAGACCGACAGACCCTTGCCGAGGAGCTGCTCGGCGAGAATCACGATGGGGCTCTCGCGTAGATCATCAGTACCCGCCTTGAAGCTGAAGCCGAGCAGACCGATCTTCTTCCTGCCCGTGTCCATCACTTGATCGAACGCCTGCTGAATCTGCAGCCTGTTGCTCGGCAGGATCTGTGAGATGACGGGAAGCTCGACGTCGAGCTCCTTCGCACGGTATTGCAGCGCGCGCACATCCTTCGGTAGACACGAACCGCCGAACGCGAATCCCGGCTTCAGGTAGCACGAGGACAGATTCAACTTCTCGTCGCGGCAGAAGATGTCCATAACGTCGTGGCTGTCGACGCCGACGCGCTTACACAGGTTGCCGATCTCGTTCGCGAAGCAGATCTTCAGCGCGTGCCACGCGTTGCTCGTGTGCTTCATCATCTCGGCGACGCTGATGCTCGTGCTGACCAGCGGCGCGTCAATCGATTGGTAGAGGGCAATCGTTCCGCTCGCGTCAGCGGCGTGGTTGTGGCCGACGAGCGTCAGCGGCGGCTTGCGGAAGTCTTTCAACGCCGTCCCCTCGCGCAGAAACTCCGGATTGACCGAGACGCCGAACCCATCGCCGTAGGTCTTACCCGACTCGCGCTCGAGCGCAGGAATGACGACGCCATGCGTGGTGCCGGGCAGCACCGTGCTGCGGACGACGACGACGTGGTAACTCGACTTGTCCCGAAGCGAGGCGCCGATCTGCTCGCTGACGCGCTCGAGATACGTCAAATCGAGGCTGCCGTTTCGGCGGCTCGGCGTACCCACGCAGAGCAGCGACACCTCGGTTTCGCGAACGGCGTCCGCCGTGTCGGTCGTCGCGCGCAGCCGCCCCTCGGCGACGGTCCGCGCGAGGACGTCCTCGAGCCCCGGCTCGACGATCGGGCTCCGTCCCGCGTTGATCGCCGCCACCTTGTCGGGGTTCACGTCGACCCCGATTACGTGATGTCCGTCCGCGGCAAACGATGCCGCCGAGACGCTCCCTACGTATCCAAGACCAAAGACGGAGACTTGCATGGATTGATTTCTCCAGCGCGCCGGCCGGCAAAGCGGGCCAGCGCGATTTCCAGTTCACCCGCGACAGCCGACCAGTCGTACTTCTCGACGACGAGCGCGCGGGCGGCGACTTCGAGTTGCTGGCGTCGGTCTGCGTCGCGGATCAGGACGACGACCGCGCGGGCGAACGATGCCGGATCGTCGGCGACCATCACGTGTGTTCCGTTGGTGACCGGCAGACCTTCGGCGCCGATGGTCGTCGACACCACCGCCTTGCCCATCGCCATCGCTTCGAAAATCTTGAGCCGCGTACCGCCGCCGATGCGTAGCGGCACGACGTACACCGATGCCTCCCGCATGTACGGCCGCACATCGTCCACGCGTCCGGTGACGACGATGCCGGCTGCGTCGGCGAGTTTCTTCACCGCCGGGGTCGGCGCGCGGCCGACGATCGTCAATCGCGCGAGCGGTTCCTCGGAGCGGATGAACGGCAGGATCTCGCGGCAGAAATAGAGCATCGCATCTTCGTTCGGCAGCCAGTCCATCGAACCGGTGAAGATCAGACTGGGGACCGGTTGCCGGTTGCGGGTGACAGGTTGCTGGTCTCTTGGGACTGGGCTGAAATACGCCGTGTCCACACCCGTCGGCACGACGTGCACCGGCTGGCGAATCGCGTCCGGATACAGATGCGCGAGCGTTTCCCGATCGGCATCGGATACCGCGAGCACGCCGTCGAAACGACGGAGTGTCTGCCGCTCATATCGCAGCATCCGCCGATGCTGTGCGCCGTATAGCAGCTTCGAAAGGACGCTCCGCTTCGTTTCCGCATGCCTGCGCCAGATCTCCGACTCGACGTTGTGCGTGAAGATGACGGACGGGCACGGCAGATGCTCGGGCAGGTTCACCGCCGGGAACAGGAAATCGCAAACCAGCAGATCGAACGACTCTTCTGCGAACAAACGATCCAGCTTTCGCCGAAACGCGGCCGACCGATATTTCCCGACGGCATACGGCAGTGGATCGACGACATGCAGCGCCGCGTCGGCGTAAAAGCGCACCGATCCCTTTGCCGGATCGCTGCGCTCGATCGTCTCCACGCGTGCCGCGACTTCCTTCATCCCCTCGACATCGGATCGCGCCGTCCCCGGCTCGGCAAACGCGAGATAGGTGATCTCGTGACGCCGCGCCAGATGGCGCATCAGGTGCCACGTCCGCAGCTTGCCGCCTTTGTCGAGCGGCAACAGAAGGTCCGATTTGAGCCACAGAATACGCATCGTGCTCTACGCCGCGCGGGGCCCCACCCCCGCGCTCGAAGCTGTGGTGCCGTAGCGCTCGGGTACATCCAGAACAGAGCGTCGCGGCGACGCTGCCACACCGGGCAACGCCTGAACTCCTTCGTTATCGATGAACGTGCGGTGCCACAGCTCCAGGTTCAACAGGCTCCACAGACGATCGCCGCCGTCGGTGCGTCCGTCTGCGTGATCGCGCAGCAGGCGATCGACGGCTGGCGCATCGATGATGCCGCGCTCGCGCGCGCGACGGTCCAGCAGCACCTCTCGTACCATTCCGTTCCACGCGTCTCTTGTCCACGATGCGAACGGCACCGGGAATCCCATCTTCGGGCGATTGAGGATCGATTCCGGCAGAACCCCCTTCATTGCCTCGCGCAGGATGCGCTTGGTCGTCACGCCCGAGAGCTTCCACTCGTCGGGGAGTCGAGCGACGAACTCGACGAGCACGTGATCGAGGAAGGGGACCCGGCTCTCGATCGAGGCCGCCATGCTCATCTGGTCCTGCTTCATCAGCAGCTCGACGAGGTAGGTCTTGATGTCGGCGTAGAGCAGGCGATCGAGCAGCGTGCTCGACCCGTTTGGCCGCTCGAAGTAATCGAGAGACGGCCCGTAGGCGTTCGACTTCGTCGCGCCATCGCGGAACGCGGGCGCGAGCAGCCGCTGCTGATCGGACAGGCGGATTGCCGCGAAGTTGTCGAGGAACATCGCCTCCGGCGTGCGGTCCATGGCGAGAAACGAACGGCGTGCGTACCGTCCGACCAGTCCTGGCACGTGCGGGACGATGCGAGAGGCCACCAGGTTGCGCACGCCGCGCGGCACCGCGCGTTCGTACACAGTTCCGGCGCGCCAGTTCCACGCCAGGCGCAGGTATTTGCCGTAGCCGGCCATGAGCTCGTCACTGCCTTCGCCCGTCAGCACGACGGTCACGTGCTGGCGTGCCAGCGCGGAGACGTAGTAGAGCGGCACGCTGGAGGGATGCGCGATGGGCTCGTCTTCATGCCACACCAGCTTCGGCAGCGCGCCAAAGAAATCGGCGTCGTCGATCACGACCTCGTGCGACTCGGCGCCAATCGTTCGCGCGACCTCGCGCGCGTACTCGAGCTCGTTGAACGCGCGTTCCTTGAACGCAATCGAGAACGTCTGCAGCGGCCGATCGATGAGCCCCGCCATCAGCGCGGCGACGGCGCTGCTGTCGATGCCGCCCGAGAGGAACATGCCGAGCGGCACGTCGCTCATCAGGCGGAGACGAACCGATTCGGTCAACAGCGATCGGAATTGATCGACGACGTCACGGCCACTCTCGCCTGAAAGGCTCGCGTGACCTCCCGAGTGTGGCGCGAGGCTTTCAGCCGAGCGGGAGCGCTCCGAACGCTCGCCAACCGGCACGTCCCAGTACTGTCGCACGCGAATCTCGCCGAGCTCGAACACGAGCTGGTGGCCCGGCAGCAGCTTGTAAATCCCCTTGAACAGCGTTTCTTCGCCCGACGTGTAGCGCGTGCTGAGGACTTCGGGCAGGACGGCGTAATTCGGATCGGCCGGCACGAGCCCGCTCGCCAGAATCGCCTTGATCTCCGATCCGAACAGCAGCGTGTTGCCGGCGCGGCACCAGTACAGCGGTTTGATCCCGAGGCGATCGCGCGACAGCAGCAGGCGCCGCTTCGGGGCATCCCAGATTGCGAACGCAAACATCCCGCGGAATCGGTGGACGCAGTCGTCGCCCCACTGCTCGTACGCGTGGACGATCATTTCAGTGTCCGACTTGGTGCGATAGCGGTGACCGTGCGACTCGAGCTCGGGCCGGACATCCCCGTGGTTGTAGATCTCGCCGTTGTAGATCACCCAGATGGTGCCGTCCTCGTTCGACAGCGGCTGCTGACCGGTGCTCAAATCGACGATGCTGAGCCGGCGATGCGCGAGTGCCGCGAAATCGTCGCAGTGGAGTCCGGCCTCATCCGGTCCGCGGTACTGCATGACGTCGCGCATGCGCAGCGCACGCCGCGGCGCCTCGCGATCGAGTCGATCACAACCAACGAAACCTGCGATCCCACACATTATTCGATGCTCGCGGGGCGCCATGCCCCATCGGTGATTCGCTCGCGCGGTTCGGATCGCGTGTGTTTGGAACGGGACGCCGCGCGCCGATGCGCGTCGAGTTCAGCCGTGTGAACGATGGCGATACGCCGCTCGCGGCACCATCGAGCGAAGGAGACCATCCGGCGCCCGGCGGCAGGGCGTCGGAAGCTTCTCACGTCGAACTGCGCAACCGACGAAGCGGTATCCACTGCACGCTGCAGCCACGCACCTCCTTTACGAAGGCAGGCGACGTGCACTTCCCAGCGCCGCCGATCGAGACGCCGAATCAGCTCGATCATCTGGTGCTCGGTGCCGCCGGGATCGAAGCTCGCCATCACGACGGCGAGTGGAATGCGACTTTCAGGCCACATGCGTGGGGACGCTCGCTGTCCTTGCTACCGGGGCGGTGACGACTTCGTCGTACAGCTTCAGCCAACGCTCGCGCACCGCCGCCCAGGTGAACGCCTCGCACTTCACGCGGGCGGCCTGCGCGAGCCGCCGCGCGAAATCCGGCTGGGCGAGCAGGCGAAGCACGCCTGCCGCGAGGGCGCGGTGATCGTGGACGTCGGCGAGCAGGCCGTCGCGTTCGTGGGCGACGAGCACCGGAACGCCGCCTGCGTTGGTCGAGACGACGGGCAACCCGCTCGCGAACGCCTCGATGACCGAGTTCGGCATGTTGTCGACGTTGGGACTCTGAATGTAGATGTCGTGATCCGCGTAGACGCGGTGGATCTCGTGCTGGTCGACGTAGCCGAGAAATTCGACCTGCGCGAGCCGGAGTTTCTCGACGAGCGATCGCAGATGACGCTCGAGCGGACCGCCGCCGACGAGCGTCAGGCTGGCGTCCGGACGACACGTCTGCACGATGCGAAACGCGCGAATCGTGCACTCGACGTTATAGAGCTCGTGGAAATTCCTCGTCGACAGCACGCGCGGTCGTAACGGCTCGCGGTCGCGAAAGCGGAACCGATCGAGGTCGATGACGTTGGCAATCGCCGTCGCGTGCAGGCCGAATCCCATCAGCACGTCGACCAGGTACTGAGACGGCACCACGATACGATCGGCGCTCGCCATTACCGCCCGGGCGATCGGCGAACGCTGCAGATGATCCGCAGCCTCGCCGTTGCGATAGTTCAGCACGACCGGACGCGCAAACGTCCGCGAGGCGGCCACGGCCGGCAACGGCGCGAGCCAAAAGCGTGCGTACGGCGCGGCAAAGACGTGTACCAAATCGGCACCCGCAAGCGCCGATGGCAGACGAGGGACGTACTGCGCCAGCATCACCGCGTTGCGCGCCCACTTGAAACGCACCGCGGGCGCCATCCACCGCGGCGGCGCCGGATTCGAGGCCACGAACCAGGCATTCACGTCCAGATCCGAACACCAGGCACGCACGAGACGGTCTGCCTGTACCGCCTGGCCACCGAGGGTCTGCAGCGACGGGGCGACGATCGCGACGTGAAGCTTGCGCATCGACACGATTCCACTATGCCGCCTCGACGCTTGCCGTGAACGCCCGCACGCCGTCCGACGCAGCGCCGGTCGGCTGCACACGTTGGACGCCGTCGATGAACCGACGGAACCAGAGCTCTAGCATCACCAGCGTCCAGAGCCGGTGGGGGTGGTCGTGGACGCCGTCGCGGTGCTCGCGCCAGATGCGCGCGACCTCGCGGTCGTCGAACACGCCGCGAGCCTTGAGACGGCCGTCGAGCAGCAGCTCCTGCACCATCGGGACGAGCGGCCCGCGCAGCCATTGACCGATCGGCGCCGCGAATCCCTGCTTCGGCCGATGGACGATCGACTGCGGAATCCGTCGCGCAAGCAGGCGTCGGAGGAGATACTTGCCGCGGCCGTTCCTGATTTTGAGCGTCGACGGAATGGACGCCGCGAAGGCGAGCAGCTCGTGATCGAGCAACGGCTCACGCGACTCGAGCGACACCGCCATGCTCATCTTGTCGACTTTGGTCATGATGTCGTCGACGAGATAGGTCTTGACGTCGACATAGAGCGCGCGGTCGACCGGATCGGACGACGGACATGCCTGATATGCGCTGCGGAATCCTACGAACGGATCGGCATCGCGCACCTCTCGCGCAAAATCAGGCGAGTACAGCGCCGCGCGGAGACCGTTCTCGAACATCCCGTATGCGTGCTTCTGCGCGTACGCGTCGGCGGGCGCGAGCGCGAGGTGCCGAAGCGACCGGGCGCCTTTCACCGACAGCGGCAGACGTGCGGCGAGCCGCCCCGCGAGGCGGCTTCCCTTGATGCCCAGCCACTGACGCGCGGCGACTTCCCACCGCTCGACACGATGCCGCGCGTAACCGGCCCACAGCTCGTCGCCGCCGTCGCCCGACAGCGCGACGATGACGTGTTCGCGCGCCGCCTTCGAGACGTAGTACGTCGGCACCGCCGACGAGTCGGCGAACGGCTCGTCGAGGTGCCAGGCGAGCTTCGGAAGCAGATCGACGATGTCGGGGCGGACGATCTTCTCGTGCGATTCGGTCCCAAGATGGGTTGCGACGGTGCGCGCGTATTCGAGCTCGTTGAACGCCTGCTCATCGAAGCCGACCGATGTCGTCACCACGCGGGTCGGACAGCTCCTCACCATCGACGCGACGACGAGGCTCGAATCGATGCCGCCCGAGAGGAACGCGCCGAGCGGCACGTCGCTCAGCAGACGGAGCCGCACCGATTCGTCGACGAGCGCCTCCAGGCGATCGAGATACGCCGCTTCGCGCGACGGATCGCCGTCGCCGGTAAACGTGAGATCCCAATACCGGCGGATCGTCACGGATCCGTTCTCGGCGACGAGCAGATGTCCGGCCGGCAGCTTCCAGATGTTTTGATAGATGGTGCGCGGCGCCGGCACGTAGAGCAGCGCGAGGTACGCGTCGAGCGCCTCCGCGCTCCAGCCGCGCGGCACGTCCGGATCCTCCAGGAGCGATTTGATTTCGGATCCGAACGTGACGCCGCTCGTCGTCGTGCAGTAGTACAGCGGCTTCACGCCCAGGCGATCGCGGACGAGGAGCAGCCGTCGTTTCGGCGCATCCCAGAGCGCGAAGGCGAACATGCCCCGGAAGCGATCGACCGCGCGGTCGCCCCACTGTTCGTACGCGTGAACGATCACTTCGGTGTCGGTGTTCGTGCGGAACCGATGGCCGAGCCCCTCGAGCTCCCGTCGAGTGTCGGCGAAGTTGTAGATCTCGCCGTTGAAGACGATCCAGATTGTACCGTCCTCATTGGTCAGCGGCTGACCGCCCGTCGAGAGATCGATGATGCTGAGGCGGCGGTGCCCGAGACCGACGCCGTCGCCGACGTAGAAGCCGTCCGCATCCGGACCGCGATGCGCGACGGCGGTCGTCATCGCGACGAGGCGGTCGCGATCGATCGGATGATCAGGATTGAAATTGAACTTGCCCGCTATTCCGCACATGTCACGCGCTCGCGCCTCGCTCGACTGACGACTGACGACTTGCACATGATGACGGACCAATGCGGGAGGCTTTGGCCGAGCGACTCAGCTCCATCAGATATACGTCCTCGAACGCGGCCACCATCCGGTCGAACGAATAGCGCGAATGCGCCTCGGCGCGCGCGGCCGCGCCGAGCCGCTCGCCGAGCGTCGCGTCGGACATGACGCGCACGATGCGGTCCGCGAGCGCATGCGGGTCGCCCACCGGGGCCAGCAGCCCGGTTCTGCCGTCGTCGATGAGTTCGAGGATGCCCCCCACGGCCGACGCGACAATCGGCAGTCCAGCCGCCATCGCTTCGAGCACCGCGTTGGGGAATGCCTCCGATCGAGAGGGGAGGACAAACAGGTCCGCCGCGGCGAGCCGCCCCGCGACCTCGTCCTGGTGCCCGGCAAAGGTGACCGCGTGCGCGACGTTCAGCGCGCGCGCGCGCGCTTGCAACGCTTCGCGTTCGGGACCGCCGCCGACGAGCTCGAACACGACGTCGGGGAACTGCCGGAGCACGTCGACGGCCGCGTGGAGCAGCACGTCGTGTCCCTTTTCGCGGCGCAGGTTCGCGACGACGACGACCGTGCGCCGCCTTCCCCGCTGGCGACGTCGTTGAAACGGTTCGAGATCGAGTCCGTTCGGTACGATTGTGATCTTCCGCGGCGGCACGCGTTCGAGCCGGAGGCGCTCGGCGGCGGCGCGCGAATTCGCGACAATCTTGTGTGCAGCGCCGTACGCCGCGCGCTGCATCGCGATCTGAGCCGCCGTCTTGTCGGGGTTGATCTCGCGGCGGTTGCCGATCCGGACCGGTACGCGGGCGAGCGCCGCGGCCGGCAGAGCGAAGATGTTCGAGTAGAGCTCTGTGCTGTGGACGATAGCGATTTTCCGGTCTCGGCACCAGCGCGCGAAAGCCCACACGTGACGCAGCGCGTCAGGCGTGCGGAAGCTTTCGATCGGGAACTCGACGACGGATGCCGCCGCTGTGACGACGCGTTCTAACCACGTGCCACGTGCGTGAAAGCACGGCACGTGAACCAACCATCTCGCCGGATCCAGCCGCCGCACCAGCTCGATCATCTGCCGCTCCGTGCCGCCCGGCTCGAAGCTGGTCATCACGATAGCGACTGGAACAGCCGACGACGGCACGCGCGCTATCTGAGCAAGGCAGGTGCCAGTCGAGTTCGCAAAATGCGCCTATTTCTTCTTCAGCGCGTCGGTAACGCGACGTCCAACGGAAACGCGGGTGTCGAGAATGGAAAGGAATTGTCCACGTAAGCGCGATGCCACCGCTCGAACACGACGAGCTGCCACAACCGCAGTGTGTGGTCGCGCTTGCCCGACAGATGCTCGTTCAGGATCTGCCGCACGAACGCAGGCTGAAAATAACCTCGCTGAAGCGTCGAGGCGGACAGCAGTGTGTCCGCGAACAGTTCGCGCAGGTTGCCGCGAAACCAGACGCCGAGCGGGACGCCGAAACCCTGCTTGCGCCGTTCGAGGATCTCGCGCGACAGCAGCGTCGCGGCCACCTCTTTGAGCACGTGCTTGCGGCGCCCGTTCCTGATCTTCATTGAGGACGGCAGGCGGGAGGCGAACGCGATGACCTCGTTATCGAGCAGCGGCACGCGCGACTCGATCGAGTGAGCCATGCTCATGCGATCGACTTTGGTCAGCACGTCCTCGGGCAGATATGTCTCCGCGTCGAAGCGCATCATCTGGCTTGGCCAGGCCAGGTGCGCGTAGCGGTCGAAGTGCGTGGCAAGGCGCGTCTCGGGATCGACGCCTGAGGTAAGACCTTCCTGCACGTCGCGCGTCAGCAGCGCAGGCTTTTCGTCCGATCCGAAGAAGCGAATCGAATCGACGTACCGCCCGTGATCGTCGCGCGACACGTGGCGAAGGAAATTCTTGCCGCGCGCTCCGTGCGGCAGTCGCGCGGCAGCGATCGCCGCCACCCGCCGCAACGCGCGGGGACTGTATCGATCGAAGGCGACCACGCGCGGATGCGGCACGTACCGATCGTAGCCGCCGAACAGCTCGTCGCCTCCGTCGCCAGACAGCACGACGGTCACGTGACGCCTCGCCATCTGCGACACGTACCACGTCGGAATCGCCGAGGAGTCGGCGAACGGCTCGTCGAAATGCGAGACGAGCGCGTCGAGGATGTCGACCGCGTCGGGCTTCACGACGAATTCGTGATGCTCGGTGCCGAAATGGCGCGCCACGCGACGCGCATGTTCGAGCTCGTCGAACTCGGGCACGTCGAACCCGATCGAGAACGTCTTGACGCGGCTGCCGGACTCCTGCGCCATCAGACCGACGATGGTGCTCGAGTCGATCCCGCCGGAGAGGAACGCGCCCAGGGGCACGTCGCTGACCAAGTGCGATTTCACGGCGTCGGCGATCACACCACGTAGGTCAGCGATTGCATCGCTTTCCGATCCGCGATAGTCCTCGTCGACCGGAAGCTGCCAGTACTGTTCGATCGAAACGTCGCCGTCGTGCCACGTCAGCAGATGACCGGGCGGCAGCTTCCGCACGTGCTTGAAGATCGATCCGTCCCGCGGCGTGTAGAGGAACGACAGGTAGTGATCGAGCGCGTCCAGGTCGAGCTCACGCAGCAGGTCCGGCGCTTCGAGCAGCGACTTGATCTCGGATCCGAAATACAGCCGCCCGCCGACAGTGGCGTAGTGCAGTGGCTTGATGCCGATGCGATCGCGTGCGATGAGCAGTGTTCGCGACCGCGTGTCCCAGATGGCGAGCCCAAACATCCCGCGCAACCGTCCGACGGCTCGGGTGCCCCACTCCTCGTACGCGTGCACGATCGTTTCGGTGTCGGTCGACGTGTAGAAGCGGTGGCCGGCGAGTTCGAGCGCGCGGCGCAATTCCCGGAAGTTGTAGATTTCGCCGTTGAACACGATCCAGACCGTCTCGTCTTCGTTGTGGATCGGCTGATGGCCGGTGGACAAATCGATGATGCTCAGGCGCCGCATCCCGAGTGCGACGCCTGGCTCTACCCATACGCCTTCGTCATCAGGTCCGCGATGACGAATCACGTCGCACATCCGATGCACCAGCGCCCCGCTCGCCTCGACGCTCAACGGCATCGCACTGCGAGACGACTCGACGAAGCCGGCAATTCCACACATAGGCGTAATTCCCTGATACCGGATCCTGAAATCCGAACTTCGAGCTCCTGCTAGCTTCTCGGCACGCCCCGACGCTCGGGCGACACTCCACATTCGCGCCCGTTGACAATCAGCTGCGCACCGAAGGCCGGACCGGCGATGCGTACTGCGCCTGAAAGGTCGAGATGAAGATCGGGCGCTACCTGCGGCAGCACCAGCTGCACGCCGCGGCGTCCTGGAGTTCTCACCGACGATCCGTCGACGAGCGCGAGCCGCAGCAGCTGTCGCTGGCCCCCTGTGCGGCAGAAGAGCATGTGCGCGTCGGTCTCGAACTCCGCGATACGCCAGCTCGGTGTCACGCTCGCGTCGGACCTCGCTCCGACTTTGACGTCCGCAATCGCGAAGTAATCGGTCGATTGCTTGCGGGAGATTCGCAACGCCATGCTCTGGTCGAGCGTGCCGGCCTCGGCCCAGACCGGCGCCCAGTCGACATCCGTGACGGCGTTGTCGGGAGTCAGATCGAACACACTGACCATCCAGAACGGCACGACATCCTCGTGACGCACTCGCATCGTCCTAGTCGGCTCCACGCGGCCGTACACCGGCGAGTACCATCCGAGGCCCGACTCCGAATCGGCGAGGAGGAGATCAATCGATCCGCGCGGCGCGAAGAACCCGACGCGTTCGATCATCGAGGTAAGCGATGCCCGATTGCCGAGGATCTCGACCTTCCAGCGGGGATCCAGATGCCAGTGGACCGCCACGTCGTGCGCGTCCGTGCCCGCGATGCAGTCGGCCACGATCAGCAGATCGCGATGGATCGCGAGCACGTGACGTCGATGCGCAAGCGGCGCGTACCCGTCATGGACGCCGCCGAAGTAGTCGAACCCGTCGTTGGTCCTCCACCGCTCGACGCGCGCGTGCGCGATCTGTGACCAGTGGAACGGCCCTGTCGGCGTCGATTGCGGCCGGCGATCGATCGTCACCGTGTTGTGCATCGCCGTTGACCGCATGCGGTTTCGCAGGGCGAGATCGCTCGTATAACACGCGGTACCGGGATCGATCAGCAGCGGCAGTCCGCGAACCGTCAGCGTCAGCGACAGCGCGTCGGCGTGCGCGTGACCGCAGTTCTGATATCCGTGCGGACCGCCGTCGATCACGAGATGCGTGCCGTCGCCGGATCGCGAAACGTAATAGCCAGTCTCCGGCAGCGCGGCCGACGTCCACCCTGTTCGTGGGGTTTGCCTTCTTCGTCGGGCAGGCTTTTCAGCGACGGCCCCCTCGCCTTTCAATCGGGATTCAGTGGCAGCGGCGAAAATCGGATGCGCGAGCATCCACAGTGCTTCTTCCGGCAGCGCGCCGACGCGGAGGTCGTCGCGGTCGACGAGTGCGGCGGCGACGCCGAGGCTGTCGCGAACATCATCCACGCACCGCGCCGTCAAGGGGCGCAGGACGCCGCCGTCGTCGTCCCCGAGGTGCGGCAGCCGGCCGCGGTCGTCGGCGAGCAGCCGCGCGGCGAGCGCGAGACGGCCGACGGTGCGCTCGAACGTGTCGGCCACAGGATCGCGCGTGATTCGCGCGACGACGAGCGCGAGCGTGTAGAAATCGAGTGTGTAGCGATGGTAATGCGTCGACCGCTCGCGGTGCCCGCCGTCGGCGGCGATCTGGCGTTCGATTTCGTCGACGAGCACACGACGTCCGACCGCCTCGCGCCGGGGGCTCGCCGCGAGCTCGGGCAGCGTGCGGCCGGCGACGTACAACGCGAGCGCCTCACCGAGCAAATGCGTGTTCGGACTGAAGTAGTACGACAGGTAGCGCTCGACGTGCGTCAGCTGACGGTCGACGCCGAGCAGCAGATCGACCGTCCACGGCGACGCGTCTTCGCTGTCGGGATCGACGAAGAAGTGAAGCGCCCACAGCCACGACAGGGATCGCAACGCGAGCTCGAGCATGCTCGTCCAGTTCATGCCGAGCAGGGGCGGATTGCGTTCGAGCCAGCTCGCGAGCTCGTCGAGACAATGGTGTCGGTACTTCGCCTCACCAGTCAGCCAGTACGCGCGGCCCAGCGCCAGCCAGTGCTGGTGCCGATTCAACTGCCAGATGATCTTGTGGTCGCCGCAGGAGGCATCCAGGTATGGCACGCTGGTCCAGAAGACGTCAGGCGCGCGCCGATCGTGAACTGGGTCGTAGTTCCATTCGAATCGTCCCCGACCGTCGAAGCGGAGGCCGCGATAGCCAAGCAGGTCGTAGTGCCCCGACAACACACGATCGGCACGCGCGGCTGCCTCCGAAGGGCTCGCCGGGAACTCGCGCACGACCCGTTCGACTAGCGCCCGCCGAATCGCACGCGCGATAGGGAATCGCTGCGGCGCGTCGGCAAAATGACGCGACAGCGCGCGATGCGCCTCGTCGAAGTCTTGCAGCGCGAGGCTTTCAGCCGTTTTGCAGAGGCTCGCAGCCGAGCGCGAGAGGCGCGATGCCAGATCGCGCCGATTCCATCGAGGCCTCACGACCGCCGCGGCGGTGCGATCGAAGAGCGTCCGTGCCTTCGCGCGACTCCGCCAGGCGAGCTCTGTTTTGTCCATGCGCGCGAGCCGTGCGAGCGAGCGACCCTTCATGAGGCCTTCAGCGTAGGAGCGGAGCGTGTTCCGTCCCGTAAACGTGCGCCGCCCTGCGCGACAGGCGCTGGAACGGGTTCGCGTCGAGCCAGTTCGGGGGCGGGTCGAGCAAGCGCGGCGACCGGTCCAGCGACCTCGTCGCTTGCATCGAGAACGCTCCGGTACGCGTTCAGCCACTGTGCGCGGACCGCAGGCCACGTGCACGTGCGCGCGAACGCGTACCCGTTCTCCGCGAGATGACGGGCGTACGCCGGACGGTCGAGCAGTGTCACCACGTGCGCTGCGAGCCGTTCGTGATCGTCGAGCGGCGCGAGCAGCCCGTGCTGGCCGTGCGTGAGGATCGCGGGTACGCCGCCAGCTTCGGTCGAGACGACCGGAAGGCCGCTCGCGTATGCCTCGATGACCGACGTCGGCATGTTGTCGACGACTGGGCTCTGAATGAAGATGTCTGCGGCTGCATAGAAATCCGCAATCTCGTCTGGCATCACGCGTCCCGCGAATGTGACGTGGCGCAGCTCGAGCCGATCGACGAGCGCTCGCAACGGCTGCTCCTGCGGGCCGCCGCCGACGAGGGTAAGCCGTGCCTCGGGCCAGCGGTTCTGCACGAGCCGGAACGCACGGATTGTGCAGGCGACGTTGTAGTGGGCGTCGAAATTCCGCGTCGACACCAGGCGCGGCCGCAGCGGGTCGCGGACGTGGTAGCGGAAGTGCTCCAGATCGACGATGTTCGGGATGACTGTCGCGTCGATACCGAACGTGCGAAAGACATCGACGAGAAAGCGCGACGGTACGATGTTGCGGTCGGCCCGGCTGATCGCCCATCGCGCAATTGCCGATCGGCGCAGATGATCGCGCGCCTCGCCGCTGCGATAGTTGAGGATCACCGGGCGGCCGAGCAGACGCGCGACGATCAGAGCCGGCAGCGGCGCGAGCAGGAATGACGAATACGACGCCGAGAACACGTGCACGATGTCGGCCTGCGCCAGCTGGCGCAGCAGCTGCGGGCCGTATGTCAGCTCGGTGACAATGGTGCGCAGGTACTTGACGCGTGTGACCCATTCCAGAGCCTGCGATGGCGTCGGGTTGACGGGCACGAGCCATGCGTCAACGTCAGGATCGTTCCGCCACGCCCGAAGGAGCCTGTCGGCCTGGACCGCCTGTCCTCCGAGGATGCGCAGGGACGGCGCGACGATTGCCACTCGAAGCTTGTTCACAGGTGACACGACGGTCTCCGCGCTTCAGGGCTGGGGCCGCGAGCTGCGCGGGTCTTTGGGCAAGCCTGCCGCAATCACGGGTGAGGCTCCAAGATCCTCACCGTCACTGCCTGCGCGCTTCCATGCGCTGGTTGGAACCAGGCGATAGTCGCCGGTTTCGTACGACACGAACTGTGCGCGGAATTCGGCGGACGACGGGAACCGGTTGCCGCGCGGATATCGCGCGGGGTCGCCGTCGGCGATCACGTTCGCGACAATCTCCGCCGCCGGAAAGTACGCCGAGATCGTGTCGGCCCCTGGTGAATGATCGCTGCCCATGATCCCGTAGTCGTTGTGACGCGCGACGTTGTTCGTGAACGACAAGCCGAGCACCCTTGGACCGTCGGCGAGGACGACGCCGTGCGCATGCTCCTGCACGATCGTGTTGTGATCGATCGTGATGTCGCGCGCGCCTCCAACCAGGAGGAACGCATACCCGTTGCCTCCCCAATTCTTCTCGTCGATATCGGCCAGCACGTTGTTGCGAATCGTGATGTTGCGCGTCTGCTGACTGGGGTGATTGTCGTCGAACCCGAGAATCGAAAACCCGCCGCCTGCATGCTGGAGCAGGTTGTATTCGAATACGACGTCCTCGACCTGACACCACGGGCAGCCGCCGTCCTGGTTGCGAACCGTGAAGAGGACGCCGACGCCCGATTGCCCGCCCGACCAGTTGAACTGAATGATGTTGTGACTGATCGTGACCCGGCGCGCGTTTTTCAGTTCGACCAGGTTCTTGACGGTCCACCTCTCATTCCGCCAGCTCACCGGCTTCGAGATCAGATTCCCGGTGATGCGGATGTCGGCGGGCACGAGGTTCGGAATCGCCGGGTCGGCGCCGCCGAACATGATGTTTTCGCCCGAGCCCTCGAGGTAGTTGTTGCTGACGGTGAACGGACCCGGGCCGTTGAATCCGGCGATCGCCTGTGCATCCTGGCCGATCCGCTTACAGTCGGAGATGTAGGAACCGGTCACGGTCGTCGCCGCGCTGTCCAGCGCGACGCACCGTTTGGCCCCGACGAGGCTGTCGCCGTGGATGTAACACCTGTCGACGACGAGATCGCGCGGCACCTGCGCGACCGCGTTCTGCGAAGGCCCGGAGCTGCCGAGCGCCAGGATTTGGTCCGTGCCGCTGCCGCTCGCCGCGCCCTGCAACTCGAGCAGGGCGAGGCGCCAGTGCTGTGCACCGGAAGCCGTCTGGATCACGGATTGGTTGTTCGGCGACCGCAGCTTCGCGAGCTGACGCGCCGCCTCTGGGGTCATCCGTTCGTTCTCAGCAACCGTGTCGGGCCCCTCGGTGGTGATCGTGATGTACTGCGCGCCATCTTTCTGCGGGAGCGTGAAGTTGCCGACATAGGTCTCGCCCCGCGCAAGTGCGATGGTGTCGCCGGGCCGCGCATTGGTGAGCGCCATGTGCAGATCGCCACCGGCCGGAACCACTATCGTTGCCGCCGAGAGTGGCGACGCCCAGAGGCAGATCGCTGCGAGCGCCGCCTTCGCGGCGGGGCGAGGCCGCCGAAGGCTCAATCCGCCTCCCGGACGAACACGAACTCGTTGCATCCGAGTCCGACACCGCCGCATTTCAGCGTCACCAGTCGAAATCCGCGCCTCTCGTAGAAGTCGAAGATCGCTTCCGGTGTGGCGGCCTCGTACGGATAACCGCCGACCCAGTCGACGATGTCGCGCCAGTGGCTCATCCCACGTTCCCCGACCGCGGTCCAGCTGCGGAGGTGGCTGAGGGCCTCTCCTCGCAGGCACGCGCCAGCGAAGGCTCTCGCCTCGTTTGGCGCGGCAGCGATCGCCGTGAATACAGGACGCAGCGCGTGCGGCAGCCGGTTGTACGTGCGCTTGATGACGCGCCAGCGCTCGGTTCGGGTGCCGAGATCGTTGTAAATCGCGATGAACAGCTTCCCCAGCGGCGCGGTCGGGAGGATCGCGTTCTCGAGGGCGTCGTACATCTTGCCGGTATGGTGCAGCACGCCCCACGAGTAGACCACGTCGAACTTGCCGAGCGAGGTCAGATATTCGCGGTCGAGTGCCGATCCCTGTTCAATCCGCCAATTGACGTCGGCCGGAAAATATCGGCGCCGTAGTTCGAGCGCGCAGCGAACGCATTCGCGGTCGAGGTCGAATGAATGCACGTGCGCGCCAAGCCGGCGCGCTGCGAGGCTGAAGAGGCCCGACCCGCTGCCGATATCGAGAAAGCGGCGTCCTTCGAGCGTCCGCTCCTTCAGCATCGATAGCAGCGACATTTCCGCCCGCCGGATGCGCTCGTCGTCGAGTACTGTCAGGAAGCGAAGCCAGTTCCTCCCGAAGGCGAACCGGTCCGCTTCGAGCACACTCGCCGATGGGTGCAGGTCACCCGCGCCGGAGGAAGTGCGCAGCTCAGGCGCGGTGATCATGGTGGACCTCAGCGGAATGCCATGAATGGAAGGCCGGAGAAGCCGCCGGCGCACTCGCTGCGCCGCGCCTCCTTAGCGCGCGCTTGAGGCGGTACGCCCACAACAGCATCACGGGGGCGTATCTGCTCAGACGCGCGACCGTCGCAGTCATCAAGTCACGTCTGACGTCGAGAAGAGAGTTGAAATCATCGCTGGCCGCCGCGAAATTGCGGCCCACGAGATTCGCTTTGGCGCTGGCGAGCAATCGCTCCTCCTCGAATCGCGCGAGCTGTTTCCGAATCACCGCCAGCTCGCGAGGGCGATCGGCGCAGAGTTCGCGCGCGTTTCTGAACACGCGCAGGATGCCGGTGATCATTTCAATCTCGTTGGCCGAAATGCTGTCGGGCCGGCGGCGGTAATGTCCGAGCGGAACCGGGTTGCGCACGAACACGAAGCCCGCGTGCGCGGCGCGGATCCAGAAGTCGTAGTCCTCGTTCAGCGGCAGACGCTCGTCGAATCCCGTGATGCGTTCGACTACGGCGCGTCGGAACACCGACATGATGAACACTGAATTCTCGCGCTCCAGGATGTCTCGCAACGACAGCTGCGGGCACGATTTGCTGATCGGGTTGATCGGCTCGCCGTCCCTGGCGCCACCGAGGTTGTACGCGTTGCCGGTGACGATGTCGACCGTGCGCGAACTGGTGAGGATGCTCATCTGCGCGTCGAGGAACGTCGGGTGCCACAGATCGTCGCTGTCGAGCAGCGCGAAGTACTGGCCACGGGCGTCAGCGATCGCCGTATTGCGCGCGGCCGAAGGTCCGCCGTGCGGTCGTGTGAGGATCCGGATCCGCGGATCGGTGCGCGCCCAGGTGAGAGCGATGTTCCTCGTGTCGTCGGTCGACCCATCGTCGACGATCAGGAGCTCGAAATCGCGGAATGTCTGCGCCAGCGCCGACGCGACGGTCTGCGACAGGAATTCCGACGCGTTGTACGCCGGCGTGATGATGCTGATCGTCGGCGGGGCGGTCACGGAGCCTCCGCAGCCGCCATCGCGGTACGTGATGAGCTGGATATGGATTGGCAACCGACCTGTTCGTGTGCGCCGGTCCCATCGGAAAACAACTCCACATTAGTGGAATGGCTCGGCCGTCGAGGAACACTGATGGTCAAAACGAGGCGTTCGATAGAAGGAGGACCGGAAGTCGAGAGTCGATCGAGCATGACGAAAGGTCGCGAAGCATACTGCATACCGACCCCAACAGGAGCGGAGCCCAGCTGTCGCTGGCCACCTGTCACCCTTGTATAAGAGGATGCGGGGAACGACCTGTCACATGCAGGACAGCGTTGTGGATCAGGACGCGCTCGTCAGGTGTCAAGATTCCGGTCGCCAGGAGCGTCGTCGCGTACACAGCGACGAACCAGACGCCGCATACCACCAGTGCCATCAGCGGCGACGCCTCGACGAGCAGCGGCCGGACGATATTCGTCAACAGTCCGGCGGCAGCGGAGGCAATGGCGATTTTCCCGAGGTCACCGAACAGCGCGATGTCGCGGATCGCCACATCTAGGATTCGTATCACTCTCGTGACCGTAACGATACGACCCACGTAATTGGAGATGACCATCAGCGTGATGGCGCCGAGGAGGCCGAACCGTCTGACGCCAAAATAGAGCGCGACCGTGAGACCGACGAACAACACGCCATGCAGTTTCATCAGGAAATGCCGATGCTCGGCATACGCGCGCATGATCGGATCGACCAGCACAATCGCAAGCGGTATCAGCGTCAGGTTGACGGCGAATATAGGAACGCTGTCGACATAACGATGTGTGAAGAGCGCGACGATGAACTCGCGCCGCATCACGAGCAGGAACGCGTACGCCGGAAAATGAACAGCGGCGAGCTTGCGCATCACACGCGCGGTCAGAAGCAGAATTTCGCGAGTGCGTCGCTCGTGCTGGAACAGGCTGATCCTCGGAATCATGACCGAACCGACCGAATCCCCGACGATGGCCACCAGCGGCAGTTGGAAGCATCCGATCGCATAGACCGCGTACGCCGCCGCGCCGAACTGGTGCGAGACGAAGTAGCTGTGGAGATCCATCTGCAGCGTCCAGAGCGTGCCCGCGACGCCGAATGGAAGGGCGTACGCAAATTGTTTCCGGAAGAACGACGCATCGATTGCGCGCCAGAAGCCCGGGAAGCGTCTCGACAGATACGCCATCAGTGCGGTGACCTGCACGACGCCCTGCGCGATGGCGGCGGACACGAGTGCGCCGACCGTGCCGCCGAATACGGCCGCGGCGAGAAAGAATGCAGCCCGCGTCGCCTGAATCGCCAGTATCGCGGCCGAGGCGATTTTGAAGTCCTGTTCGGCAATGGCGACGATTTCGAAGAAGGACCCGAGCACCCAGAGTACGACGATTACGCCGACCCATGGGGCATATCGTGCGGCCGTCGGCTCGCTGAAGATCAATACGAGGACCGACGGGAACAACGACAGCATCGCAGCAAACAGTGCTGCCACGCCCGTGGTGAACAGCACAACGTTCAAGACCGTTTGATTGCGATGGGCTTCGTCGCGGGGCAGGAAGTAATACGCGGTCAGACCAAAGCCGAGCGGCAGCAGGTCGACGGCCGTACCCACGACAAGAAAGATCTGCTTGTAAAGCCCGAACGCATCCTGCGGCATCCGCCGGACCAGGAGCAGCGGAATCGCGATCGTGAACGCAAGGGCCGTCGTTTTCGCCGAGACAAGCCAGCAGGTGCGGACCGTAAGACTGCTGGTCGGGGAGAGCGAAGGCATCGGTCCAGGCGGCGGCCGTCACGATTGGTTAAGCACGAGCCGTTCCTGAACCGAACGGCTCAGGTGCAACGCCTCAGACGGTAGGAAGGCGATCAGCGGGACGCTGGTCGTCCCGCTGATCGC
>Ga0209474_10000064_pt1 | contig 122202 bp, 100 predicted proteins | sample GraSoiAngelo_145_FD_185902 | JGI IMG/M metagenome (GOLD analysis project Ga0209474, IMG submission 185902) | Grasslands soil microbial communities from the Angelo Coastal Reserve, California, USA - 14_1009_05_20cm (SPAdes) (version 2) | ecosystem: Environmental > Terrestrial > Soil >...
TGCCAGACGTCTTCAACGCCGAGCGCACGTCCTGCTGGCCGCGAATGCCCGCGCCGATCGCGGCAAGGCGAATCCGGTCGTTCGCCGAAACGCCCTGCGCAGCAGACGGAGCCTGCGTGCGCAGGATCGTCGGTGTCATCGCCGTGCCCGCGGCGACGGCCTTGAGAAAATCACGTCGTGAACGTCGGTCACCCATAGCGTCCTCATCTCTTTCACTTGCGCGTGGGGCCCCACCCCCACGCGCTTGATCCGTGACGCCTCCCCGGCTTCGCGCTGCGCGCGCGCCGGCCGTCGGCGTGGCCGCAGGCGCTCTTTCACTTGCGCGTGGGGCCCCACCCCCACGCGCTTGATCCGTGACGCCTCCCCGGCTTCGCGCTGCGCGCGCGCCGGCCGTCGGCGTGGCCGCAGGCGCTCTTTCACTTGCGCGTGGGTCCCACCCTGACGCGCTTGATCCGTGACGCCTCCCCGGCTTCGCGCTGCGCGCGCGCCGGCCGTCGGCGTGGCCGCAGGCGCTCACCAATCGAGCTTTGCGCCAATGCGCCACACCCGGGGCGGCACGATCGCGAGCGGTCGCAGAAACGAATTGCCGGAGCTCCAGCTGGTGTTCTGAATCGGATTCGCATTGGTCAGGTTGTAGACGTCGATGAACGGCGAGAGGCGCGCGCTGCGGACGTTCGTCACCCGTTCGATTCGCACGTCGACCAGCGACACGTTGTCCTGTCGCCGCGCGTTCAGCGGTTCGGCGGGAATGCGCACGTTGCCGTAGTTGAGCGACGCGACGATCGTCCGGCCGAAATTCTGGCCGCTCTGGAACCGGTAGATCGGGCTGATCTTCAATCCCCACGGCCCCTGCCACGACGCATTCAGCTTGGCCGAGAGATCGCTCGATTTCTCCTGCCCGTTGGGCTCGGTGTTGATCAGATCGTTCGGCGTGATCGGAAGCTGATTCTGGCGGAAGCTGGTGTCGAAGAACGTGTTGGCCTGCGCGTAGCTGGTGGTACGGGCGAGCGACGCGATCGCGGACCAGCCGTGGCTCATGCGCTTGGTCGCGGTGATCTCCCACGTGTAGTAATTGGTCGTGGCATCCGGCACGTTCATCAGGACGTTCCTGACCGGCAGCGACAGGTAGTCGGCCGCGAGGTTCCACGCACCAATCGCCGGACCGTCGTCGAGGTTGCCGACGATGCCGTCCGGACCGGGATCGGGGACCGTTCTGGCGACGTTGAACGCCGCGAACGGCTGATTGGCGTTCAGCAGTTGGTACAGTTGCCGTTCCGTTCGCCACACGAAGCCGCCGCGGATGCCGAAGTTCGCCGCCACCTCGCGCTCGATCCACGACGCGACTTCCTCGGTTCGCGTGTCTTCGAGATTCGGATCGATCGCGGAGCTCGCGACGCCGCCCAGCGACGAAATCAAACGTCCTTCTTCGCCCGGCTGCCACACCCGGTCGCTGTTCAGGTCGGTCCACATGTGGCGGCGCTGCCAGACCGGCGGATTGGGATTGGCGGTCGCGCTGAAGTCGGCGCCAGGATTCCACCAGTAGCGCCCGTAGTTCGCCTTGAGCATCGTCTTGCCGTTTCCCAGGAGATCGAACGTCGCGCCGATGCGCGGCGCGAAGGTGTTCCAGATATTCAAGTCGTCGACGGCCGGAAACACCGCGGCGACAGGATTGAATCGATCGGCCTCGTGGACTTGCGCCGGCAGGAAATTTCGATAGCGATCGAATCTCAGACCGACGTTGAGACTCAATCGCCTGGTCGGCCGCCACACATCGCTCACGTAGGCGCCATAGGTCCACAGCCCGTTGACCGACCGTGTCGGGTTGCCGAGCAGGTACACGTCGAGCGGACTGCCGTTGCGAAGAATCTGGACGACGTCCGCAAAAGATCCGGTTCGCTCGGTCTGGTCGGTCGTATCGCGGAAAATCTCCCAGCCGATCTTGAAGTTGTGATCGCCGAGCCAGCCATTCCTGAAGTAGCTCACCGATCCGAGCACCTGGTTGCGGCGGATGTCGAGCTCGCGCCACCGCGAGGAGCCGGAGACCAGATTGTTTCCCAGGTCTTCGTACCGTGGCGCAGCCGTGTAGTTGGTATCGGGCCAATCGAATCCGTACTGGCCGGCGCGAGCCTCGAAGAACAGCGCGTCGCCGACGACCGTGTTCACTTCGCCTTTGTAGATGCGCGGGTACAACCATTGATCGAACGACGCGTCCTCCGACGTGAAGATGCCCGTCAATCCCAAGGCAAACGCATCCAGTCGATTGGGCTGGTGTTTCGTGTTCCGCTCGATGTATCCGACGAGCTTCGTATTCTTGGACAGCGTATAGGTCGCCTTCCCCGTATACGTCGTCAACCGCGTGACGAACGGCTTGATCGCGAAGTTCGGCAGCCGCACTTCGGTCTCCAAATCGCGCACTGCTCCGTACCACCACAAGCGATCCTTGACGATGTATCCGCCCAGATCCGCGCTCGTGTCGCGGAAGCGGTGAAGCCGGTTGACGTCGCGCGGCTCCAGTCCGCCGCCGCTGGTGATGCCGCGCGCGATCTGGTCGTCGTCGATGTTGAACGATTGCCACCGCTCGTTCTCGTAGTGCGCCGTCGCGGATCCGTGATACGTGTTGCCGCCCGACTTGCTGATGAAGATCATCTGGATCCCCGGCACGGCCATCTCGGCGGTGTGCGCCGCGGCGTTCACGGCGATCTGCTCGAACGAGCCCATGTCCGGGTAATTGCCGAAGCGTTCGGTTCCTTGCGTCGAATTGATCCCCTCGATCATCGGGCGGTTCTGGCCGGTCGTGCCGTAGGCGTAGTAATTCGATTGCGATCCCGCGGCACTGCCGCCGACGTCGACGCGCGTCAGCTTCAAGGCGGGCGTCTCGGAGAGCAGCGCCCAGTAATCGCGGCTGCCGCTTGGCAGGCTCGCCAGCAGCGGCGCGTCGAACGTCGTCGTGATCTTCGTCGACGCGGCGTCGACGACCGGGGACGCGCCGGTGACGGTGACGTTTTCTTCGACGGCGCCGACCGACATCTGCACGTTGAGGGTTGCCGTGAAGCCAAGATCGACGCGGATTTCCTTCCGCGTGAGCGGCGCGAATCCGTCGAGCGTAAAGACGACGGTGTAGTCGCCGGGCGGCACGGCCGGGAGTCGATACGCGCCCTGTTCGTTCGTCGTGGCGATTCGAGTGCCCATCATGGCGGGACCGCTGACGGTCACCGTCACACCGGGCAGCACCGCGTTGGTGTTGTCGGTGACCCGACCGTCTATGGCGCCCGTGGTCGCGCTGACCGTCTGTGCGGCGGCGGCGGTGATTGTCAGGTGGATGACGAGAAGAACTGCGCCGACATAGCGTGCCATCGTTCGCCTCCTCGCGCCGATAGTATGAGCCTGCCGGGGGTCGGCGAGCCCTGCAATCGGCAATCGTCAATCGGCAATCAGGGGCAGCGCAACCGGTTCTCCTCCGCGTTCGGCTGAGCGGTCAGCAGCCAGACAGACCTCCATGGTCTTCTGTGCGTCGAACACGCTGATCGATGTTTCGCGATCGTCGAGCACGCAGGCCACGAGCTCGTCGATTTCGGCCTGGAACGGGTGATGCGACACGTCGGCCGAATCGGGCATCGTGCAGCGGATGCGAATCGCCGGACGGCCGCCCTCATCGGCCATGGCTTCGAGCCGCACGTCGGGAAACGGATTGGCCGCTGCGAGCGCCGCGAGATCGAGCGGCGCATCGAGCCACTGCAGCACATCCTGCCGAAGCGTCGCACGATCGCCCATCATCTCGACGACAAATGTGTACGGCAGCATGAAGTCGGTCGAGCTGGTCACGTGGCCGAGCGCGGATTGCTCGAGCGTGAGGTTCGCGACGATCGACGTCGGCCATTCGTATCCGTCGGTGAAGTGCGAGTGAAACGCGCTGACCGCGGTCGCCTCGAGGCCGGAGCACCAGCGGAGCGCGTCGACGGCGTGGCAGCCGGCGGCGAGCAGGTGACTGCGGCCGCTTTTCCGTGTACGCACCCACGACCAGCCGCTGTACCAGTCGGTGACCCGTGACAGGTATTGCGTGCGCGCGAAGCGAATTCCACCGAGCCATCCTTCCGAACGCAGCCAGCGCGCGAACTTCAGAAACGGGTTGTAGCGCAGCTCGAAGGAGACGATCGTCCGCACGCCGGCCCGCCGCACGGCGGCGCCGATCTGCGCCAGTTCGTCGACGTCGAGCCCCGTCGGCTTTTCGAGCAGGATGTGCTTGCCGGCGTTCGCCGCCGCCACCGCCTCGTCCGCGTGCAGATGATTCGGCGTCGCGATCGAGACGATGTCCACGTCGGGCGAGGCGAGCACTTCGTCATAGCTGGTGGCGATCCGCGCGTCGGGGACGGCGATGCCGTACTTCTCGAGGTTCGCCCGCGCGCGTCCGATGTCGCGCGCGTACAGCCACGTGATCGTCGTCCGCGGGTTGCGCAGAAACGCCGAGATGTGTTGCGAAGCGCACCAGCCGACGCCGCAGACGGCGACGCCAAGCGTTCGGGATCCGGTAGGCATTCCAGCGGCCGGTAGCCTAAACTACCGCGCATGCGGAACGCAAAAAACAGCATCCGGTCGATCGCCGCGGTCGTCGTCCTCATCGTTCTGCCGCCGCGCGGCGAAGGCGCGTCCGACTTCGTGTCGTTGTTCAACGGACGCGACCTGACTGGCTGGAAGATCCCGGCCGGCGACAACGGTCATTGGCGGGTCGTCGACGGGGTGATCGACTACGACGCTGAGAGCGAGGCGCGGGGCGACAAGAGCCTGTGGTCGGAGCGATCGTTCGGCGACTTCATCCTGAGGGTCGACTGGCGCATCAAGAGCACGCCGTACGTCAATCCCGCCGTGCCAATCATCCGCTTCGATGGCACGCACAAGAAGGATGCAACAGGACGCGAGATCCGCCTCTCGGTGCCCGACTCCGACTCGGGAATCTACCTGCGCGGCTCGAGCAAGTCGCAGGTGAACATCTGGTGCTGGCCGACTGGATCGGGAGAGGTGTACGGGTACCGCACGGATACGTCGATGCCGGCCGCCGTGCGCGCCGGCGTGACGCCGAAGCGCAACGCCGATCGCGACGTCGGCCAGTGGAATACGTTCGAGATCACCATGCGCGGCGATCGACTGACGGTCGTGCTCAACGGCGAGGAAGTCATCGGCAACGCGCAGTTGCCGGGCATCGACGCGCGCGGGCCGATCGCGCTGCAGCACCACGGCGAAAAGAAAGGCGGCGCATGGGTCGCGCCACCCAGCCTCGTCCAGTTCCGGAATATTTCTGTTAGAGAATTCTGAGACTTCTCACTTCGTACTTTGTGACTCCGCGCCTATCGTCCTTACCAGGAAGTACGGCTGGTTCGACAAATCCGCCGTGAATCCCGGATAAATCGCGGCGCGTCCGGTTGATGCACCTCGAAGTAGTAGAGCAGCGGATGGGGCGACCGCGTGTAGTCGGCCGGGATGATTGCGCGGTGAATCGACGATGAGGGACACCTCCTGTGCGGCGGCGCCAAGGCTGCGCACCGCCGTCATCCCGACAGCAACGCCGGCGCGCTTCAGAAAATCTCGTCGATCCACGTGGCCTCCCGACCGGGCAACAACGAGTTTTCAATTATTCAGCGACACCAACTCATCCGCCCGCATCATCCGAGTCCGTTGACACGCGTTGACCACCATGCTATTGCTCGCCGAACATTTGACCTCCATCGAGCCTGTATTGCCATGATGAATCGCGCACCGCTGGTCGTCGTCTTGGTGATCGGCGCAATGTTCGAAGTCGGCGCGCGTTACGGCGCGTCCGACGTCTCGATCGTCCGCAACGATGCCGCGCGGCGCGTCGACGTTCTCGTCGGCGGCAAACCGTTCACCTCCTACATCTATCCCGCAACGATCAAGAAGCCGGTGCTCTATCCGCTGCGCGCGGCGAACGGCACGATCGTCACGCGCGGATTTCCGCTCGAACCGCGTCCGAGGGAGCGCACGGATCATCCTCACCAGGTCGGTGCCTGGTTTACCTATGGCGACGTGAACGGAATTGACTTCTGGGGATACTCGGATGAAACGCCAGCCAACGAAGTGCCGACCAAGGGCACAATTGTGCACCGCGCGATCACGCGGACCGTCGATGGCGCCGGCCGCGGCGAGCTCGAGGCGACCGCCGACTGGGTGATGCCCGACGGTTCCGTGATTCTGGCGGAGCAGACGCGCTTCGTCTTTCATGCGCGCGGCGACTGGCGCGCCATCGACCGCATCACACGGTGGACCGCGCGCGACAAGCGTGTCGTTTTCGGCGACACGAAAGAGGGCGCCTTTGGCATCCGCGTCGCACGGACGCTCGAGCATCCATCGAACGAACCCGAGGTATTCACCGACAGCAACGGAAACGAAACGACCGTACCGAAACTGGACAACACAGGAATCACCGGCGAGTACCGCAGCAGCGAAGGGAAGGTCGGCGATGACGTGTGGGGAACGCGCGCGCGCTGGATGATGTTGACCGGGATCGTAGATCGTGAACCGGTGACGCTCGCGATTCTCGATCATCCGGGCAATCCCGGATACCCGACGTACTGGCACGCACGCGGCTACGGCCTGTTTGCAGCGAATCCGCTCGGATCGGCAGACTTCACCGGCAGCAAAGCGCGGAACGACACGACGCTCGAGGCGGGAGACACCCTGACTTTCCAGTACCGGATCGTGATCGTGTCCGGGAAAGCCTCGCCGGAACGGATCGAATCCGAGTACCAACAGTTCGTGCGATGACGCGCATAAAGGCTCGTAGCACGCGCGATTGTGTCGGCTTTCGGGTATTCTGTGTCTGCGAGATGGAGCTGCGTCGCTGATTCGGCGGAATACTCTGCTGTAACTTGACGTTGTAACCCTGTCGGAACGGGAGGAGGTCCTTGTGGCGAGCGACAACAACGATCGGGATGGATTGTCACGCCGCGAGTTCGCGGCACGGATCGGTGCGGCGGCGGCGGGTGTGGCGGTCGGCGGCGATTTGTTCGGTTCCGGCCTTCGCGCCGCGCCGAGCGTCGGCCGGCGGATTCTCGGCGCCAACGATCGCGTCGTGCTCGCCAGCATCGGCATCCGCGGTCAGGGCAACGCGCTGAAGCGCGGGTTCGCGCGCCTCAAGAACGTGGAGCACAAAACGCTCTGCGACATCGACGCGAACCTGGCGGCCGAACGCATCCACGATCCGCGGCTGGAGGACGTGCCGACGTTCAAGCCGCAGTTCGCGCAGGATTTGCGGCGCGTGCTCGACGACAAGGACATCGACGCCGTCGTCATCGCCGCGCCGAACCACTGGCACGCGCTGGCCACCATCTGGGCGCTGCAGGCCGGCAAGCACGTGTACGTCGAGAAGCCGGCGTCGCACACCGTGTGGGAGGGGCGCCGGATGGTCGAGGCGGCATCGCGCTACGACCGCATCGTGCAGGTCGGCACGATGAATCGAAGCCGGCCGGCCGTTCGCGACGCGATCAAGTTGATCCACGACGGCGGGCTCGGCAAGGTCTATATGGCGCGCGGCCTCTGCTTCAAGCCGCGCCCTTCGATTGGCAAGTACCCCGACGGCCCGATGGCGCCCGGCGAAAAGTACGCGCTGACCGTCACGTCGACCTCGTATGAACCGACCTACGACGAGCAGTACTTGTCGAAGGTCGACTACGACCTGTGGCTCGGCCCGGCGCCGAAGCGGCCGTTCAACCGCAACCGCTTCCACTACAACTGGCACTGGCACTGGGACTACGGCAACGGCGACACCGGCAACCAGGGACCGCATCAGTTCGACATCGCGCGATGGGGACTGCAGAAGCAGGAGCACCCGGTCAAGATTCGTTCGGTCGGCGGATACTTCGGCGAGGGAGAGTCGTCGCAGGAGACGCCGAACGAACAGACGACGATGTACGAGTACGCCGATGGAACAGTGATGGAATTCGGGACGCGCGGCGGCTTCACCAACGACGAAGCCGGCGTGAGGATCGGCAATCTCTTCTACGGCACGAAGGGCTGGCTGTGGATCGAAGAAGCAGGGAAGAAATGGCAGTCCTACTTCGGACCGAAGAACGAGAAGGGTCCGGGATCGGATGCGCATGCCGGTGAAGGCGACGAGCCGACGGGCCTCACGACGATCGAGTATCCGCACTATCAGAACTTCATCGACGCGATCCGCGCGGGCAATCCGAAGCTGCTCGCGTGCGACATCATGGAAGGTCATCTCTCGTCGACGCTGCCGCACCTCGCGAACATCTCGTACCGCGTCGGACGAGCGCTCGTGTTCGACGGAAGCAAAGAGCGGTTCGTCGACGACAAGGACGCGGACCGGCTGCTGACGCGCGAGTACCGGAAGGGGTTCGAAATTCCGAAGTCGTTTACATAAACCGCGTTCACGCCAAGACCCGAATCCGGCGCGACATCGGTCGCGCCGGATTCAAGAAACCCTTAACGCCCCTCCCTCGCGCCTTCAACTCCGTTATATAGTCTGCCGCGCCCGTGTCATGAGGTGTGATATGCGCGTCGGCCAACACATCCGTTTGCTGATCGGAACGTGCGCGGTGGCGCTGTCGGCTGCCGCCGCCACTCGCGCGCAGCCGGCCTATCGTCCAGGCGTCGTCAACCTCGCGGCTCGCGAGTGGTTCCAGAACGCGCGCTTCGGCCTGTTTGTCCACTGGGGCGTCTACAGCGTGCTCGGCGACGGTGAATGGGTGATGAACAACCGGCGGATTCCGGCGGCCGATTACGAGAAGCTGCCGGCATTGTTCAATCCGACCGACTTCGATGCGGCCGAATGGATCGCGCTCGCGAAAGCCGCGGGCATGAAATACATCACCATCACGAGCAAACATCACGACGGCTTCGCGATGTTCGACTCCAAAGTGTCCGACTACAATGTCGTCGCGCGCACGCCGTACAAGAAAGACGTCCTGAAGGCGCTCGCCGACGAATGTCGCAGGCAGGGGCTGAAACTGTTCTTCTACTACTCACAACTCGACTGGCATCACGCCGATTACTTTCCGCGCGGGCGCACCGGACGTGACGCCGGCCGGCCGGAGCAGGGCGAGTGGTCGCGGTACATCGACTACATGGATGGCCAGCTGCGCGAGCTGTTGACGAACTACGGCGACATCGGCGGCATCTGGTTCGACGGCTGGTGGGATCGGCCCGATGCCGACTGGCGGCTCGACCACACGTACGCGCTGATCCATCAGCTGCAGCCGCAGGCGCTCATCGGCGCCAACCACCATCGCCGTCCGTTTCCGGGCGAAGACTTCCAGATGTTCGAAAAGGATCTGCCGGGCGGCAAGACGGCCGATTTCAACAAGGACTCGGAGGTCGGCGATCTGCCGCTCGAAACCTGCGAGACGATGAACGGCGCCTGGGGATTCAACATCACCGACCGGCGGTACAAGTCCACCCGCGATCTGATTCGTTACCTCGTGCGGGCGGCGGGCTCGAACGCGAACTTTCTCCTGAATGTCGGGCCGATGCCGAACGGCCGCATCCAGCCGGAATTCGTCACCCGCCTTCGCGAGATGGGCGCGTGGCTCGCGAAGAACGGCGACGCGATCTACGGCACGCGCGGCGGGCCGCTGACGCCGCAACCGTGGGGCGTCACGACACGCAGGGGGAACCGCGTGTACGTCCACGTGTTCGATGCGCCCGAGAAGGCATTGCTGATCCCGCCGCTCGGGGCCAGGGTTCGTTCCGCGCGACTGCTCGGCGCGGGACGCGCGGCGGAATTCTCCGAGCACGATTTCGGCATCGTCGTCAAGCTGCCGGCGGAGGTCGTCGACCCGATCGACACGATCGTCGCGCTCGATCTCGACGCCAAATCGTGATCCAGCCAACCAAACTGGGCGCGACAACGACGACGTCCGCAGCCGCACGTCGCTAGGAGCGCCACGGGCGCGCCCGCCGGCGCGGAGCGGGGATCGGGGCCCCCGCGAGCGGACGGCGTAGGGGGTTCGCGGGGGCGAACCCCCCGGATCTAGTCAGGAGGACGCATATGACGCGTGTTCGCCCGTCGACGATCATCGCGGGATTGGGCGTCGTGATCATGGGCCTCGCGCCCAGCCTCGCCGCAGGACAGTCGGCGCAATCCGCAAGCCTCGTCGGCAGAGTGGCCGACGAGTCCGGTGCCGCAATGCCTGGCGTCACGGTCACGTTGAAGAGTCCCGCGCTCCAGGTGTCGCAGTTGAGCGCGGTCACGGGCGCCGAGGGCGACTATCGCGTCCTCGAACTTCCACCGGGCGTATACACCGTCACGTTCGAGCTGACGGGCTTTCAGACGTCGGTCCGCACCGACGTGCATCTGACGACCGGCTCCGCGGGCCGAGTCGACGCCATGATGAAGATCGGTGCGCTGTCGGAAACGGTGCAAGTGACGGGCCTGAGTCCTGTCGTCGACACCGTGAACGTCGCGGGCCAGACGACCCTCGTGCAGGAGCAGCTGCGCAGCATTCCAATGGGCGGGACGATGCAGGAGATGCTGCCGCTCGCCGCCGGTCTCAGCATGCAGACCAAACCGGACGTCGGGGACAGCAACCTCGCATCTCGCTCGGCGATCATCACGTACGGCGTCGTGCTCCAGGCGACGCTCGACATCGAGGGGATCAACACGGTCACCGCTCACGACGCCGACACGGCCGTTTACCTGAATTCGTTCGCGCTCGAGGAAGCGCAGTTCAAGACCAGCGGCAACAACGCGGAGATCGCCTTCCCCGGCGTGGCGCAGGTCGCGGTGATGAAGTCGGGCAGCAACGCGTTCCACGGCAGCGCGCGCGGTTCGTACGAGAATCCGAAATGGCAGGGCAACAACGTGACCGCCGAGCTCGCCGCGCAGGGCATTACCAATCCGAATCCGATCGTCGATCCCGGCTTCTACGACTACAACTTCGATCTCGGCGGCCGCATCGTGAGAGACAGGCTGTGGTTCTACGGAGGAACCAGTCAGCAGTCGGTCAAGCAAGGGCAGATCGGATTCGTTGCGGCGCCGAACGCCGACGGCTGCTGGTTCGCCAGCTGCGGCGGCACGACGCCCGGCACGACGGCGCAGTCGCTGCCGCAGTTCAATTGGAAGGTGAATTATCAGGTGCGGCCCACCACGAAGCTGATCGCCTCGCAGTTCAGCGCGGTCAAACATCATTCGACCATGGGCGGAGCCGGCCAGCTGAGACCGCTGCCGTCGACGACGTTCCAGCGCCAGCCCGATCAGACGTGGAAAGGAGAAATGCAGAGCGCTCCGCGCAACAACCTGCTCCTCGACGTGATCTACGGCTACGGCGGCTATCACACCCATTACATCGCGCAGCCCGCCACACAAGTCAGTCAGTACGGATTTCCGGACGGCACCGACGTGAAAGGGAATCCGAGCAGCATCGAGTTGAGCAACAACCTTGTGTACGGACCGAACGAATCGGTGCAGGATCGGCCGCAGAACCGCTACGAGCTCAAAGCGACCGTCACGTACATTCCTTCGGAGCCGCACCTCGGCGGGACGCACCAGTTCAAGATCGGCACGACCGACGACTGGGAAAACGCCGGCACGAGAGTGCTCGAGGACAAAGCGTCCGGCGACTATCAGCTCCGATTCAGCCGCGGCGCGCCGTCGCAAATCGTCGTCTACAACTTTCCATTCGCGACGTCGACGAACACGCTGCTCGGCCAGGCGGTTTATGTGACCGACACCTACACGTTGCGGCGCGTGACGCTGAACGCCGGCGTGCGATGGGAGCGGTATCGCAATTTCTATCCCGAGCAGACGAAAGAGGCGGGGCAGTTCAGCGCGATCTTCCCGGCGCGCACCTATCCGAGGCAGGACGTGCTCACCTGGGTCGACACGGTGCCCAGAGTCGGCGCCGCGTGGGACCTGACGGGCAACGGCAAGACGGTCGCCAAAGCCTCGTTCGGCATCTTCGGCGACACGATGGGAGACTTGTACTCGAACGCGTTCAATCCGAACGGCCAGGCGACGCAAACCTATTCGTGGACCGGCCCGTGCCTGGTCACGCAGTACAGGAACGACACGTTCAACGACACCAGCTGCGACGTCACGCCGCAGTTCCTCGCGACGCTGCCGTCGCTCACGCCGCTGAGCGCCACCGGCGGGATCAACTCGGTGATCAATCCGGATTTGAAACAGAACACGACCTCCGAATACACCACGAGGATGGAGCGCGAGCTGATTCCGAACGTGGCCGTCAGCGCAGGCTACGTCTATCACCGGATTCTGAACAACTACAACACCAACCTTCAGTTCCTGCGGCCGTACGACACGTGGATTCCCGCGGCGGGTACGTTCGCCGACGGCCTCACCGGCAGTCCTGTGACCATCTACACGTATCCCGCCTCGGAAGTCGGCGCCGCGTTCAACGTCCTGAAGGCGGCGAACGCTCCGACCGATCGGCCGGACACGTACCACAGCATCGAAGTGGCGGCCACGAAGCGCTATTCGAGGAAATGGACCGGCGCCGCGTCGTTCTGGACGACGAAGAATCACCGGTGGATCACGGGCAACAGCTCGGGCGGCAACGGAAACACGCCGCAGAGCCCCAACGACGATCGATTCGCGGTCGACGACACGTGGACGTGGGAAGCGCGGGCGAGCGGCACGGTCAACTTCCCGATGGACATTTCGTTGTCGTCTTCCTACCGCGCGCAGTCGGGCGAGCGGGAGCAGCGGACGCAGCAGTTCTCGGCGGCTTCGTCCGTGCTGCGGCAGGGCTCGGTGACGCTGCGGATGGGCGAGTACGGCGAATACACGGCGCCGACCGTGCAGATAGTCGCGATCAAGGCGACGAAGAGATTCGGGCTCGGTCAGGGCCGATTCTTCGAGTTGAACTTCCAGGTCTTCAACGCGCTCAACGCGAGCGGCATCACGTCGATCAACCGCCTGACCGGCCCACAGTTCGGATTGGCAACGGGCATCGTCTCTGCTCGAGTCGCACGCTTCGGAGGCGGGATCACGTTCTAAGAGAGGAGCGCAGCATGCGCGTGGGGATCGCTGCCCTGTTCGTCCTGATCATCACCGGCTGGCTCTGGCACGACGCGCGGGCGCAGAGCGGAGGACCCGTCGTCAGCGGCGCGCACCGGTTCGAGAAAGTCGTCGACGGCATCTACTACGCGACCGCGTCGGGGACGATGACGGTCGGCTCGAACTCGCCGGTCATCGTGAACGACGACGAGGCGATGGTCGTCGATTCGGAGATCACGCCGGCGGCGGCGCGCGCGCTCGTCGCAGACCTCAAAGCGGTCACGAACAAGCCGGTCGGCTACATCGTCGATTCGCATTATCACTACGATCACGCGTTCGGCAATCAGGTGTTCGCGCCGGCGATTCCGGTGATCGGCCACGACAACACGCGGAGGCGGCTGCTCGGGGAGTTCGGCAACGTGATGGAGCAGTACACGTACTTGAACAGCGTGCAGCCGGTCCCGGCGCGGCTCGAGTCGCTCAAGCAGCGGATCGCGGAAGAAAAGGATCCGCAGCAGAAGGCGTCGCTCGAGCGCCAGGCCGCGAACTCGCGCGCGTACCTCGAGCAGGTGAAAGAGACCAGGGTGACGCCGCCGAACGTGACGATCGACAAGAAGATGACGCTGTTCCGCGGCGGCCGCGAGATTCAGATTCTGTATCTCGGCCGCGGGCACACCGACACGGACGTCGTCGTGCTGCTGCCGAAGGAGCGCATCGTCTGTACGGGCGATCTCATGGAATCGCAAATCTCGTACATGGGCGATTCGTTTCCGGAAGAATGGATTGCGACGCTCGATCGGTTGAAAGCGCTGAACTTCGACACGGTGATGCCGGGACACGGCGTCGTGTTCAAGGGCACGGCCAAGATCGACGCGTTCCAGAAGTATCTGCGCGACGTCATCAATCAGGTCAACGCCTCGCGCAAACAGGGTCTGTCGGCGGAAGAGGCCGCGAAGCGCGTCGACGTGACCGCGTACTCAGGAGAATTTCCTCAGATTCGCGGCGTCGGGATCGATGCGGCGGCGGCGCGCAGAATCTATCAGCTCGCCGAGCGGCCGGAGTGATGAGCGATGCGTGGCCAGGGATTCGGGATTCGGGATTCGGGATTCGATCGTCCGATCGGCTTCGCGGAAAATCGTGTAAGGTTATGTCCGGTTTCGAATAATCCGCTATCGTAATAATCACGCTGGGGCTAACCGCGTTCCGCCCAGCGATGCCATCGATCGAGAATCTCCGGCCGTTCCAGCAACGCGGCCATGTCGCGAATCCGCGGCTCGAGATAATCGCGATCAAGGTCGTGGATCCGGCGTCGCGTGAGCGCTTCCGCATCGGCCAAATCTCGCGAGCGCTCGGAAATGATCTTCATCAGCACGAGATCCTCCGGCGTGACGACACGCACGGCGCGTCCGGCGAGCGTGATCGTGCGCGCGCGCCGAATCGCGTCCATTTCGAACGGCAGGAGCGCGAAGATGACGTCGATCCGGACGCCATTCGGCGTGTCCAGCGGCAGCACACGGGTCTCCTGGACAAAGGCCACCGGGTCGGCGACCGCGAGCCGAATTCGTCGGCTGATTTGGTCGACGGTGTTCGGGATCGCGTCCTCGTCAACTGCGACCGTGACGTCGACATCGACGGTGGCACGCGGCTCGCCCCACACCGCATTGGCAATTCCGCCGATCACCATGTAATCGATCTGCAGGCGCTCGAGAAGGGCGACGATCTCGGCGAGCGCCTGCTCGAGAACGGTCATCGAGAAACGTGTTTCAGGATTCGGTGCAGGCAGATAACGCCGCTCGCGTCGACCGGGCGCTCGCGGACTGCCGTTGGCAGGATCTCGTATAGCGCACCGATCGCTTCGAGGGCGGCAGCTGATCCGAGCACGGTAGGGTGCGTAGATTCCCACTGCGCATATCGATCCAGAGACGTCGCACGCCGACGCACCAGATCATGGAACGCCTCGTCGAAAGCCACGGGACCATTGTAGACGTAGCCCTTGTCACAACAACACTCGAACGCCGTTGGGAGTCCGACTCCCTGTCGCTGATGGAAGATCCGAGCTCGCGCAGGACTAAACTGACCGCATGACCCTGAGCCGCTCCGACAGCCGCCTGCAGCGCTGGGCCGTCCGCGCCATCGCTGGATTTCTTGTCGTCTACATGCTGGGTGCGTTCGGCGTTCCGACGCTCGTGCCCTACCTGGCGGTGATCATCGCAGTCGTCGCCGACGCCGTTCGATTAGCAATTCAGGGTCGTGGAACCAACTCTCCTCCACCGCGCGACCAACGGCCGAAGGAAACGATTCACTGACGCTACGGTTTCTCGTGGATCGCGCCCCGAACCTTCTGTTCGAGGTCGGGCGTCATCGTCCGGATGTTGTGATCGTTCCGCGCGTGTTCGGTCGCCTTGGCCATGACTTCTTTTTCGTCCTTGCCTTCGATCACACGGTCGCACCCGGGCATCAGATCGCCGCAGCGCAGCTGTTTGGCCATCGCGCACCTCCAACCGGTGAGCGTAGCGCGACGCCGCGAGGAGCGCAACGTGTGTCGTCCATCCCGCGCGGCGGAGGGCGAGTGGGAGGGTTTCAAGCGAGGGGCGGTCGCAGGGTGGCCCTGGGCGGCGGCATCACGCCAACGGCTGCGCTCCGGTAGGCGGTCGGCGTGACGCCGAGTTGCTCTTTGAACTGGCGGTAAAAATTCTTCTTGCTCCGATACCCGACGAGAAGACTGATCGCTTCGATTTTCTCACCAGCGCGAATCAGAGAAGCGGCGTGGTACACCCGCACCTGTGTCAAGAAGCCGTGAACCGTCTGGCCGGTCTGATCGCGAAACAGCGTGGCCAGGTACCTCTTCGATCGACCCAATGCGGCGGCAAGGACGTCGAGCGTGAGTGGCTCGGCGTAGCGCTCCTCGATGAAGGAGAGCATTCGCGCGACCAGCGGCGACGCGAGCTCCTGAGCACGCCTCAGCCCGGCGAGCAGCTCGCCGACCTCGACTCGGAATTCCGCAAGAACGTCGCGCCTCGACAAGGCGTCGAGTGACCCGGTTGGCTGCTCGCGATCGAGCGGCTGCGCGACGGCGTCCTGACCCAGGAGTACTCGAATTTCCGCTGTCAGATCGGCCAGCAACACTCCCAACGCAACCGCGTCCTCGAGCTCTGATGCGGCGATCGCATCGATGAACCGGTTGATGTGCTCCGGCCACTCGTCCGCGGAGCGTCGCGAGAGGTGACGCAGCAGATCTGTCTTGAGCCGCACCGCAGTAACCAAGCCGGGCAGATTGATCAGAGGCCGAGGCATAGCGACGTGTGCATCGGCCGATCGATTCGGAGGAGGCACCGAACTCCTCTTCACGACTGCCGAATTTCGGCGGGGGCTGATTGAGACAGCAACGACGGTACCGCGGGTCGGCGGCCGTGCATGGAATTGAATCACCAGCGTCACGTTCGTCGCGCGAGTTCACTTAAGGCTAACCGGTGTCGGACTTGATGGACACGACATCGAGCCCACACAAGCGCGTTGGCGGACTCGCGCGTCAGTGAGCCGGGTCTGGTCTTGCGAGCCTGTCACGAAAACCGACGCCGACGTGTCCGACCTTGGATCTCATCAACGGATGTGACATCGCGGACGTCACGAAAGGAAACGACGCGCGGCGCGGTTTCGAGGCAGGCGGCACCAGCGCGAAGTCGCAACGACGGATCGGACACCACAATTCTCGCAACCGGAACTCATATCTGCCCGACTGAGATCACATACGGATTTCAGTTTGCTGTCGACACCCGTCGTTGTTACGAGGGGGTGATATGAGAGTACACACTGTGCGGCGGCGATGGCTCATGGTTGTGTTCTTCCTGTTGCTGGCCGGACTCTCGGTGGGCCCGGCCGCGCTCCGCGCCGACTCCGGCGCGATTTTCAGCGGGCAGGCGACCGTCGTGCGCGCCACGCTGCCGCTGACCGGCATGACGATCGTCGTGTCGGACACGGGAGCGCTCCCGCAATCGGGAGGAGCCCGGGAAGCTTCTCTGCTGGAGGTGAACGAACCGAACCTGGTGACGGCTGAAGTCGCTCACGCTTCGACGGTGGGCCAGGGCGATCGCAGTCGCTCTGAAGCGTCGGTGGCCGCCCTCGCCCTGACAGCGGGTGGCAATACGATCGGAGCCGACTTTCTGATGGCGCGCGCGACGGCGGTGTGCGGGCCCGGAGGCGCGTCTGCCAGCGGAAGCTCCGAGCTGGTGGGACTCGCCATCAACGGCCAGTCAATCGTCGTGAGTGGCGAACCAAACCAGACCGTCGCGCTGCCATTAGGTGCCGGCCAGGTCATTATCAACGAGCAGAAGAGCAACAGCACTGGCGACATCACCGTCAACGCGCTTCATGTGACCGTGCCGGGCGTCGCTGACGTGATCATCGCGTCGGCACACGCCGATATTGCCTGTCCTGCTCCGCCACCTCCGCCGCCATGCCCCGGGTCCGATTTTGTGACCGGTGGCGGATCGATTTCACCGTCCGGCGCAAGGGCAAATTTCGCAGTCGCGGGTGGGATCAAGAACGGAGCCTTCTGGGGGCATCTCCAGTACATCGATCACGCCAACGGGCCGCGTGTGAAAGGAACCGGCGTGACGGCGTACAGCGTGACCGGCCCCACGACGCGCCACATCGAAGGCACTGCCGACATCGACGGAACGCCTGGCACTTACCGGGCGGATGTCGCTGACAACGGGGAGCCCGGTCGCGACGACACGTTCAGTCTGACCCTGTCGACCGGCTACAGCGCGATCGGTTTCCTGAGTGGCGGAAACATTCAGCTTCACACGCCGTGTCAGTAGACTGAGCGAGGCTAACCGGGCGGGCTCTGCGCGAGGCCGCCCGGCGAACCTGATCGGCGCTGGTTCGCCTAGCCCACTTTCAACTCGCGGACTGCACGGCCCGCTGCGCGCAGGTTCGCCAGCGGCATCTCGGAGTACTTGCGCGACAGCAGGACGCCGTGCGCGCCGCCGTCGAACGCCGCCTTCACCGCCTGATACACGTCGTCGGGCTGCGTCTTCTTTTCTTTCGGCCCGGTCGGAATGTCGATGTCGATGCCGGGCCAGATCTTCACCTTCGACGACACGCCGGCGACCGCGCGGCGGGTCTCGCGGCGCACGTAGTCGGCCGACAAACCTTCCTGCGGGATGCGATCGAGCGGCTTCTCGTCTCCGTAATGCTGCAGACTGTACGTCAGCTCGAGCGTCTGCTCGGGCGTCAGATCGGCGAACAGCGTGGAGTTGACGTTGCGGACGTACTGCGCCATGCGCGGACCGCCCGAGTTGTTGTACATGACGACTTTCAGAAAGTCCGAGTAGCCGCTGAAAGCCGCGTAGTCCTGCTCGGCGCGATAGAACGGCGAGAACGAGTTGTTGTGCCAGATGTGCCAGCCGATCCCCTTGGCGGGCCGAACCTCGTGCGCCTTGCCGTACATGTCGCGGTAGGTGTCGCGCAGCGCTTCGTTCCAGAGCCGCTCCCAGGCGAGCACTTCGGGATACTCGACGAGAGTCCGCCAGAACGTGACGAATGCGCCGTCGGTCGGCCGTTGGCCGGCGCGCATCGCGTTCACCCACGTTTCGAGCGCGATGTATCCCTTGCGCGCGCGATCCGCATCGATGCCGGCTTTGCGCGCCGCGTCCAGACAGTGCGGGCAGAAACAGCCGACCGATGCCGGGTTCGCGCGTCCGCCGTGGTTCGCGCCGATCGCGTTGTCGAGCGGACCCTGCCGCTCGCTGCCCCACATCAAGCCGTCGACGTCGTAGGACCGCAGATAATCCTCGACGAGACCGAGCCAGAAGCTGCGCGTATTCGGGTTGCGCATGCAGACGCGGGCCGTCGGCTTGCCGTGCACGTCGACTTCGACCGCTTTGTCAAGGCCAGGCACATCCTTGTTGAAGACGTCCTCGAACCAGCAGATCACTTTCATGCTGCGCCGATGCGCGGCCGGCAGCACGTCGGCGATCACGTCGTAGCCGGGATGGTCCGGCGCCTTCTCGGGCGCGATCGTCGTGTTGCGATAGAACTGCGGATGCGGCGTCGCGAAGTTGCCGCCGTGGTAGTTGTCGTCGTATTCCTGCCTGCCGTGATCGGGCAGAGGGTTGCCGCGCGGCTGACGGCCCGCGATGCCGCGTCCGTACGTGAACGTCGCGAGGAACAGCGTGTTGATCGCCGCCATCTCGCGGAAGCCGTCGAGCACTTTCTCGGTGCCTTCGTCGACGAACGACACCGCGCCGACCTGGATGCCGATCATCGCGGGCTCCGCGGCGGCAAGCGGCGTCCATCGGCCGAGCGCGGCCGCGCCGGCCGTCAGCAACGAGCTCTCGAGAAATGCGCGCCGATCCATAGGTCCTCCAGCGATCAGGTGAGCGCGATCACTTCGTAGTCGGTCACCGACGGCACCTCGAAGCGGACGAGGTCGCCGTCCTGCGAGAAGGGGAGCGCGCGCGCCGTCCGCAGCGCGCGGACCGCGGCGATCCGCCGTCCGCGTGACACCGTGAAGGCCGCCTTCTGCGCGCCGATCGCGTAGAAGCGGCGGATGAATCCACGCGTCATGTTCGGATTCGTGTAGTTGAGGATGTGCAGCGCGTACCCAGGTTCGGTTTCCCAGGCGAACGTCTCGACGATGCCGTCGCCGTCGAGCGAGACCAGCGGCCGCGTATCGCCGCGCAGCCAGCGGACCGTGTTCTGGAGCAGCAGACCGAGATCGGGATTGCCCGAGCGCCAGAACGTGCGCTCGACGTCGCCCGCGAAGTACGCGACGCGCGATCGACTGCGATCGTGGAACAGCGCTGCCGGTTGATTGGTGCGCGGCGTGCGCGGAAACACCATCTCGGGTGGGAATGCGGGGTAGTACGGCACCACCGTCAGCGAGACCGCGTCGCCGGCGGCGGTCTCGCGCAGCGGCACCCGGTTTTCAGGTCCGGGCAGCAGCGCCGTCCCCTCGAAGCCGGTGAGCGTCGCATGGCGCCGCTCGATCCGCATGTAGCTGTTGCCGAGCGGACCGATCGTGTCTCCGTCGGCGCTCGCGCCGAACAGATCGGCCAGCGCGAAATCGGATCGCCGATCGCCCCATTCGCTGTAGAGCGAGGTCTCGAACGTCGCGAGCAGCGATCCGCCGCCGCTGACGTAATCGCGAATCTGCCGGCAGTGCTGATCCGATACGTACGCCGCGTTCGGAATCAGCAGCGCGCGATACCGGCTGAGCGTCTCCGTCCGCAGGTCGTCTTCGTGAACGAAGTCGAAGAAGAATCGTCCTTCGAGCAGCGCATAATACAGTCCTTGCAGGTATTCCGCCGTCTGCGCGCGCTCTGCGCCGCGCCAGTCCCTCGGTCCGCTGCCCGATCGATAGAAAGCAATCGTCCGCTGCGGGTATAGGACCGCGACGTCGGCCACCGACCGCGTGTTGCGGAAGTGCGGCTCGTTCGCGGCGAGCCAGGCGAAGAAGTCTCGTCCCACTTCCTTCCATCGGGTGTCTTCGGGCGCGCCGCCGAGCCAGTGGAACCACGGTACCATGCCGCTCGCCGCCGTCTGCGCCATCCACATCGTCGTCTCGGCCGGCGCCTTCGCCACGTGACGCCATGTCGGCCGGCTGTTGCTGTACGCGCCGGTGACGTTGGTGACCGTGCGGTCTTCCATCACCGCGCGCGCGACGCGCCCCTGCTGCGCGCAGTCCCAGATTACCGTGTCGCCGCCGCGCCCCTGGTGATCCGCGTTGAACCAGCGCGCCACCTCGCCGAGGCGCTTCACGTTCTTGACGGTTCGAATACCGCCGCCGAGATTGCCGACGTACACCGATTCGGGCCGTGCCTCGGTGACCGACGCCTGCCAGCGCCGCCACACGTCGAGGACGCGATTCATGTAGGCGTCGTAGTACTTGCGATACAGGGGACTGGTCGCATCGGTGCGGTCGGGCGGCACACCGCCGACCTGCTCGCGGTACACCTTGTGGCAGCGCTCGCAGTGACAGACAGCGAGATCGCCGGTGCTCGGCCAGCCATTGGTGAAAAAGCCGTCGATCGGATATCGCCCGTTGAGCTCGCGATAGATCGCCGGCATCTGATCGGTGAAATACGGGCCGAACATGCACGTCTTGTACAGCCACGTCGATTCGTTGTGCGGGCGCGGCGATCCGTCGCGATTGCGCTCGAACCATTCGGGATGGGCATTCAGCGCGTCCCCGTACGCGTAGTTGCAGTCCATGCGCGCGACCAGACGCATGTTTCGCGATTTCGTCGCAGCCGCCAGCTCGCCGAACAGATCGCGCGATCCGAGGAACTCGCTGCGGTGGTGATAGCGCACGTCGGTCGGATAGAACGCGACGATGCCGCCGCCGTTGAGGAGCAGGGCGTCGAGCTTCAGCGACGACCAGTAGTCGATCCAACCGGCCACGTCGAGCGTGAGCGGATCGCGTTCGTTGAGATTCAGCTGGCCGCAGCGCCGCATCGTCGCGTACCACGGACGCTCGGCAGCGGCCGCGTTACGCGAACCGACCGCCGCGACGATCAGCGATCCCGACGATGCCGTAAGAAATTCGCGGCGTGTAATCATGGCCGTTCATGGAAACGAGACCGGCGTCGTCATGACGATCGGAACCGGCCTGCCATTCAACACTGGCCGCCGGCTGGAAGCTGCGCGTTCGCGCCGGCGTTGCGAGTCGCCATCGCAATCTGCACCTGTTCAGCGTCATCGAACGACTGGCCGCCGCCGCCACCACCTCCGAACGCACGGTAGAAGAGCACGGCCACGGCACCGGGATCGGCGAACAACTGCTGCTGGTCGACGCGATCGAAGAGCTGCACTGTGCCGAGAGGCGATGTGAACCCGATGCCGGACGGCAGGCCGCGGGCGACATACATAGAGTACTGATCGAGAACGGCATCGCCTTCCCATCGAGCACCGAGTGGCCACTCGCCGTTCAGCGCGTGGAACGTGAACGTCTCGTCGACGACTTGCCGGACCGTTCCGGCATCTGCGGCATAGCTCACAAGCAGTATCAGCCGCTGCTGCGCCTGGTTGAACAGCGCGCGGACGTGCCCGTCACGCCGCCGGACGATGTTCACGCGCGCGTCGCCTTCCAGGATTACCGTGTCGCCATCGCGCGCTTCGAGCCGCTGTCCCTGCACCGGAGGATCAGGCGATGGCGGCTGCTGACCGGCGATTGTGCTGGTCGTGGCGGCGTTGAGGACGATGACGAGGCCGGCCGCGCTGCAGAGCCGTGCGTGGTGTTGCTTCATCAAACACCTCAGTTGCGCCTGCACGGAGGACATGGACTCGAACGCGACCGCGAACATGAAGCCACGAACAAGCGACGTTAACGCAAATCGATCGCGACGACTTCGTGGTCGGTAATCACCGGCACGGTGACGTCGACGTATCCAGCTGACGCTTCCACGCGCGGCGTCTGGTCGGCGACGAGCAGATGCACGCGCGCGACCGATTCGCGCTCCGGAATCCGCACGCGGACTCGCTGCTCGCCGATTGGCAGCAGCTCGCGAACAGGGCCTTTCATCATCATCGGGTTCGTCAGGTTGACGAGATGCACGGTCATCGACGCCTTCTGTCGCCAGATCGTCACGTCGAGGATACCGGGACCGGAGACGGCTACCGGCCGCTCCTCGCTGGTCGCCCACTCGAGCGCGTTCGCAATCAGCCGGCCGTGATCGGCGGACAGCACTTCCCAGAACACTCGATCGATATCCCACGGGAAATAGACGACGCGCCCGCGGCCGATCTCGCGCGGGAACAGTTGCGGGAGATCGGGCCGTTCGCCGCGCGGGTAGACCATCTCCATCGGCAGATCGGGATACGAAGGAATCAGCGTCAGCGGCGCGGAGAAGACCGGCGCGGCTGACGTGACCGGCACGCGCCAGACGCCGTTGATGATCCGTGGCACGCCGTCGAAGCCCGCGAGCAGCGGATGGCGCGGTACAGACGCGCCGGCATGCTGCAGGCGCAGATACGAATTGTGCATCGGTCCTTCGACCGGCCCAGCGCGACGCGCACCGAACAGATCCGACAGGCCGAAGTCGGCGCGAGGGGCGCCGGCCTCGTCGTACAGCGACGTCTCGAACGTCGCGACAATGCCGCCGCCGCCGGCGACGAACGCGCGCAGCTGATCGCACTGCTGGTCCGAGAGGCACGCGACGTTGGGCAGGATCAGCAGCTTGAACGGCTCGAGCCGCTGCCGGTCGAGCAGGCGATCGTGCACCATCTCGAAGGGGACGCGAGCCTCGATGAGCGCGTGATAGAACCCGAGCGCGTGATCTTCGACCCGTTCGCGCGCGCGGTCACCGCCGTAGAACGTCGCGGTCTGCTGCGAGTAGACGAGGCCGACGCGCGCCAGCGGCCGCTCGTTGCGCAGGTAGGGCTCGACGCGGTGGTGCCACGCGTAAATCTTCTCGACCATCGGCAGCCATCGCTGGTCGTACAGCTCGCCGGAGAATTTCGTGAACCAGGGCCGCATCCCGTTGGCGGTACCCTCGGCGACCCACATCCGCAGCTCGGCCTCGCCCTGCACCGAATCCTTCCAGCGATACGGCTCTTCGATGCCGACGCTGAAAATGCCGCCGACCGGTTTCGAGCCGAGCACGGCGCGGTATTCCTTCGCGCTCTTGCCGTTCGCCCAGATCGGCATCAGCCCGCGCCGCGCCTGACGATCCGCAAAAAGGATGTCCGCGATCTCGCCGACGGTCTTCATGTCGAGCGGGCTGAGCGCGCCGCCGCCGGCGTTGGCGATGAACCGCGCGCGCGGGTTGATCGCGCGGATCTCGCGATCCCACAGTCGCCACAGATCGAAGAGCCGCTGTTCCTGCCACGCGAGATAGGCTCGGCGCGCGCGATCCCTCGGATCGGTCGTCCGCGGCAGATCGAGACCGGCCGCCGAATGGAAATTACGCTGGCAGTGCTCGCAGTAGCACATGCCCGATCCCGACCACCGGTTGCCGAAGATGCCGTCGACGCGGTAGCGCGACGCGATCTCTTTGTGAACCGCGGTCATGAACTCGAAGTTGTACGGACCGAGCGCGCACGTCACCCACAACTCAGGGGACGCCCAGTGGCGGCGTTTCTCTCCGCTCGCGTCGACGGCGATCCAATCAGGATGCGCGTCGTACACGTTCTGATGCGCGGCGTGCGGGTCGGTGCGCGCGATGACGACCATGTTCCGGCGACGGCATCCTTCGAAGAGCTGACCGAACGGATCCGCATCGCCCATCCAGGCGCTTCGGTGATGCAGCGGGACCGCGGTCGGGTAGTACGCGACGACGCCGCCGGCGCTCAGGCAGGCGGCGTCTGCGTGGATCCGCGTGAAGTAGTCGAGCCAGAACTGCGGATCGTACCGGCCGGGATCGTTTTCGACGAGCGTGAGCTGCGCCCATCGCATCGGCCGATCGAACCAGTCGACGTCCGGAGCCGCCTCCGCCGAGCGCGGCGCCGCCGCTCCGTCCAGCCCTGAGCGAGCCGCGCGAGTCGAACCGGTCGCGAACGCGGCTCCGGCAATCGTCGAAACGACGACGAAGTCTCGCCTGGAGATCTGCGCCACGTCAGAAGCTGTATCTCATCGCCAGCTGAATTACTCGTTCGCCGAGTTTTCTCGTCACCTGGCCGAACGATCCGCTGTTCGGGTTGTTGTTCGCAACGTCCCAGTTTGGATGATTCAGCACGTTGAACGCCTCGGCGCGGAACTGCACCTGCTGACTCCCGGTGATCGGCACGCTCTTGCGGATCCCGAGATCGAAATTCCACGTGGGCGGATTGCGAAGCATGTTTCGCGGCTGGACGCCGAAGGTACCGACGGCCGGCTTGGCAAACGCGGCCGGATTGAACCATGCGGCTGACGTCGTGAACGGTCCAGGATCGATCGTCGGGTCGCCGACCAGATTCCAAAACTGGTTGCCGCTGCCCGAACCGACGCCGGCGAAGTCGTCGTTGCTGCGGACCGAGAACGGCGATCCCGATTGATACTGATAGACGCCGGTGATTTGCCAGCGACCCAGCACACGACCAGCCAGGTCCAATCGCTGTTGCATGAACGGCAGCTCGTAAATCCAGTTGGCGATCAGCACATGCGTGCGATCGAGGTCCGAGATGCCCCAGTACCCGCTTTCGTCGTACGTATTCGGCAACACGTCGGTCAGGCTCGATGAGTTGTCCTTCGTCCGCGACAGCGTGTAGCCGACGCCGGCGTGCAGTCCGCGCACGACGCGCCGCTCGACGCCGATCTGCAAACCGTGATACTGCGAAAGGCCGCTGTTTTCGGCGAGACCGATCGGCCCGTACCCGAGATAGGGCCGCAGCGCGTTCGCGTTGACGCCGGGGTTCGCCTGCAGCGTGCCCGGCAGCAGCTGATTGATGTTGCGCTTGCGCTGGTTGTCGATGCCGCGGCGTCCGACGTACCCGACTTCGACGGTCGTCGCCCACGGCAGCTGGCGCTCGATCGTCAGGTTCCAGCTCCACGCGCGCGGCATGTCGAATACCGGATCCTGCGCCGTCACGACGAGCGGGAAGTCGCGGCGCGTCGCGCCGCCGGGCGCGTCGATGGATCCGTTCACGACCGTCTGCTGCACCTGGAAGGGTGGATTGCCGCCGAGCGCGGTGTCGCGGTTGATCATCGGCCGGTTGTAGAACAAGCCGAGTCCGGTGCGGAATACCGTCCTGTCGGTGATCGCGTAGGCGAGGCCGAGACGCGGCTGGAACATGTTCTTGTGCGTCTGCGCCAGGCCATCAGGCAGGCCGTGGCGGAGACGATCGAATCCGTCGTTGACGCCCGGCGCGCCCGGCAGCACGACGCCGTTGAGCGGCACGCCGCCGCCGACGATGAATCCGCTCGCGCGATCCACTTGCTGCGCCTGGCTCGGATCGTAGAATCGCGGATCGAACGACGCGAGGTTCCCGTTACGGCTGTACCACTGCGGCCACAACGAATAGCGCACGCCCGCTTCGATCGTGACCTTGCTGCCCGCCTTCCAGCTGTCCTGCGCATACGCATCGAACGCGGTTGCCACCCACTGCGTCGAGGCTTTCGCGCCGAACTCGTTGTAGTCGTTGAAATTCCCGAGCAGCGCGTTGGCCATCGCGAGTCCCGAGGTCAGCGGGTGGCCGGCGTCGAGGAAGCGCACCTCTCCGTTCTGGTTGTTGGTCGCTCCCTGGCTCGCGGTCGTGAACTGAATGTTGTCGTCCTGACCGGAATGCTCGACGACGAAGCCGAACTTCGCCGTGTGGTTGCCGATCACCTTCGTCAGGTTGTCGGACCAGGTGTACACGAATCCTGCCCACGCGCCCGGATACGCGTCGGCGTCGAGCGTGGACAGGCCGGTGATGCGGATTGTCGGAATTTTGCCGGGGGCGAGCTTCGTGCCCGGGAACAGATACGGGTAGTTGAGGCCGTAGGTCGCGCGATCGCAGCGCGCGCCGCAGGCGGGATCGAGATCGATGGTGCCCGTCCCGTCGGAGTTGAACGCGAAGGTGAACTCATTCAGCAGCGTCGACGAGAGCACGCTGTTCCAGCTCGCGGCGCCCAGCTTGTTGGGGCGCGACCACGCCCATTGCACGCGGTCGGTCATGTTGACGAACGGGTCGTTGAACGTCCACGGCGTGTACCCGATGCGCGCCGAGAACCGCTGGCTCGAGGTCGGCACGTAGTCGAATTTCACCGTGTCCTTGCGGAGGTCCGAATGGCGCGGTTGAGTCCCGATCCAGTTCGCCGTTCCCTGCTGGAAGCCGGGCGTCGGCAGCGGATAGACGTTCATGAGCGCCTGTCCGTTCGGGCTGATCCGACTGGCCGGGATGATGTTGTTCGGGAACGGCTGGCCGGTGAGCGGATCGATGATCGTGCGTGCGCGGCCGAAGAACGGGTTCGACGGGTTCAGCAGCTCGCTGAAGTCGCCGCGCCGCATCGCCGCGGTCGGCACGGTGAGCGTCGACGTCGGCGTGTCGCGGCGCCGGATCCATTCTTCACCCCAGAAGAAAAAGAGCTTGCTGCGGTCGGCGTTGAAGCCGCCGGGCAGCAGCACCGGTCCGCCGAGGTGAAATCCCCACTGATTGAAGCTGTACGGATCGGGGCCGTTCGACAATCGCGGATCGCCGCTGCGATTCCGCTGCCACTGGTTCGCGTCGAGCGCGGCGTTGCGGTAGTTCTCGAGGCCGTCGCCGTGGAACTGCTGCGTGCCGCTCTTGGTGACGAACCGAATCTGACCCGCCGAGGAGCGGCCGTACTCCGCCCGGTAATTTGCGGTGAGGACCTGCACCTCTTCGACCGTGTCGACGTCCTGCGCGCCGAGCATCGATCCCGAGGAGCGCGTCCGCGTCGCGACGGCGCCGTCAATCGTCACGAGGTATTCGTCGGCGCGCGAGCCGTTGATGCTGAAGCTGCCGTTCGACACACTGTCGGGATCGAACGTGCCGATGGTGCCGCCGCGCACGCCAGGCTTCAGCGACGCGAGGTAGATCGGGTTGCGCCCGTTCAGCGTGAGCTCCTGAATCTGGCGCGTCTCGATCGTGCGCGCGACCTGCGCCGTCGTCGTCTGCACGAAGGCGGTGCCGGCGGTCACCGTGATCGTTTCCTCGAGGCTGCCGAGCTCGAGCTCCGCGTCGACGGCGATTTGACTCGTCGCGGTGAGCCGAATGCCGGTCCTCATGAATTTCTTGAAGCCTGACAGTTCGACCGTGACTGCGTAGCTGCCGACCGGCATGTCCGGCAACACGTAGAAGCCATTCGAATTGGTCACGGTGCTTCGCTTGTTGCCCGTCGCTTCGTTCACGACGGTGACGGTTGCGCCGGGCAGCGCGCCCTGCTGCGCGTCGCGAACGAAGCCTGAGATTTGGCCGGAGTCGAATTGGGCGAAGGCGGCAGTGACGGGTGCGGCGATCAGAAGCGCGACGACAAACGCAGTTCGCATTCGCTGTCCCCCTTCCTCGTGCGGACGAGACGAGCGATGTTTATGCCTGCACCTCGCTGCTTGTCAACCAGAGCAATGAGGCAATGCGTGATTGCGGGTTGAGGGTTGCGGATTTAGGATTCCGGATTTGGCGCGAAAGACGATCGTTCATCGATTCTTCGAGAAGGTGTTCAACCAGCAAAGCCAGGCGGCGGACAGGCAGATCATCGATCGCGGGCTGGTGGTTCACCATCCGATGCTGCCGGTGGCACGGGTGGCATTCAGGACGCCATGCAGATGTTGATTGAATTCCGAAACAGCTTCCCGGATCTGACCTACACCGTCGACGATCTCGTCGCCGAAGGGGATAAGGGCGGGGCGCGCTGGACCGCCCGCGGCACGCACCAACGCGACTTCAAAGGAATCCCGGCGACCAGACGCGCCGTGACCGTCGCCGGCACGGACATCTTCGTCATCGTCAACGACCGGATCGTCGAGATGTGGACGTCAGCTCGGACTCGCTTGGCTTGATGCGGCAGATTGGCGCTAGCTATTGGATAGAGACTCGGTGGGCGAGGCGCTGCGGTATGCGCCTGCGATCGATCGTCGATCGACGGAGTGACTGGCAGGCGTTCGGGTGCGGCCGGACCCGCTAGGCATCCCCTCGCGCTCGGAGTCGGTTCAAGACTACCGATTGCGCCGAAACTCGCTCCGCAAACTCAGGGCAATCGTGGGGACGCACACGAGCGAGAGCGCGATGACGACCGACGTCGAGAGAATGCTGAATTCCCGAATTCGTACAAGGAACGCGAAAAGCGTAATCATCGGGGCGCTCAGATGCTCCATCTGCCGCAATGGGCGTAAGTTGGATTCTGAGCGGTGCGAGACGTGTGCCATCAGCGCTCTCGCCGAGCCCGCCAATCGCCATCCGCGCAAAGGCGATCTTCGGTTTCGAACAATCCGAATTCGTAACAACACACTGCGTGACCCTGAGCCGCTCCGACAGTCGAGTACGACACTGCGGTGTCCGCGCAATCGCCGCATGTCTGATCGTATGTCTGCTCGGGACCTTCGGGATTCCGACGCTTGTGCCCTAATCCGGCCCTAATCCCGGAGGGCGCCAGAGGGCACTTGCGTTGAGGTGCATAGTGCAGCGATCCGAGCCGCGTCGTGGAGCGACGGCGCTTGGCGCGCCGCGCGCCGTCGGAACAACACGCGCCGTCAGCATCATTATCTTCATCTTCAACGCGTACGCACGTACGCGACCGCAATTGCGGTCGCGTGAGGTGGCTGACGGCGCGTGTTGTGACCGATCGTGTGTCGACCGACGGCTCGAAGGCGCGCGACGCGCCGCCGCTCCACGACGCTCGGCGTCGCCGAGGTGGCTGTACTCGGAGAGGTGGTCCGAGCGTGCAGGCCGCCCTCGATCTGGCGCACCTTGAGCCGTCCGTCAACCCACGATCGCCCACAACACACGACGCCAGCCTCCAGACGCGGCCGCAAGCCTGCGGCCGCGTACGTGGGCAAGCCATTGAAATGACGCTGCTGGCGTCGTGTGTTGTTCGGACGGTCGAACGGTGCGCCAGAGCGAGGGTTGCCCGCACGCGGTCTCGCCGCCGCTGCGGCTCGCTCAAGGCGTCGGGGCGGGCGTTCGATCATTGACACCGGCTGATAACGCCACTGGCGCGCGCACTGGAGCGCCGCTGCATCGAGCAACGGGATGCTGCGTACCACATGCGCATCGGTGATGCCGCCATCGATCCCGATGGTGATCTCGACAATCACGATGCCTCGGATACTGGCTTGACGCGCCGCTTCCGGCAGAACCGGCGGACGTCTACCTCGATGGATCGGATTGCGCCGCGCCGGTCGCGGGAGCGATTACTTCCAGACCCGTTCCTGGCAGATCGAGACGACGCAGATCGATTCCATGACGCGATTGGCCGGCGGGACTTCGAGGCCGCGATCCGTCATCATCTTGCGGATCAGCGAGGCCGTCTCGGGGCGTGTAATCGCCGACTGGACGCCGACGCGGACGAGGCCGTCCGCGTAATCGATCGCCTGCCATCGGTGGCCGGCGATGGCCGACACGCTGTTGTCGGTGTCGCGGCTGCCGCCGTCGCGGGTGTCCAGCTTCGCGCCGCGGTCGACGAGCATCTGCACCACTTCGTTGCGCCCTTTGAGCGCGGCGCCCATCAGCGCGGTTCGCCCTTCCTTGTTCGAGGCGTTCGGATCGAGGCCGAGATCGAGCATCATGCGCACGGCGTCGACGTTGTCTCCTGGCGATCGCTCGTAGGTGACGCCTTCGACCCATCCGATGCCCGCAGACGCGGTGAGCGCCGTGTCGCCGTTTTCAGTGGCGATGAACGGATCGGCGCCGTAATCGAGCAGCAGCTGCATCAGCTCGACGTCGCTCGACTGCGCGGCGCGGATGAACGGCGTCGCGCCGTTCTCGTAGAACCACTGCATGGTGAAGATGGTACGCGTCAGCGTGTTGTCCCGGGCGCGGCGGTCCGGGTCGGCGCCGTGATCGAGGAGCACCGTGATGAACTCGAGATGGTCCATGTCCGGCTTCGGAACCGGATAGTCGCCGCCCTCGATGTTGCGGTTGTCGGTGGCGAGGTACAGCGGCGTCCAACCACCCTTGTTCGCGAGGTTCGCGTCGGCGCCGTGTTCGATGAGATACGCGCCAAGCTTGTAGTGCCGGTTGTTCGTCGCCGTGAGCAACGGCGTCCAGCCGTACTCGGACGTCTGGTTCACGTCGGCGCCGCCCGCGATGAGGTACTTTGCCGACTCGAGGTCGCCTTCACGGGCCGCGAAAATCAGCGGCGTCAGACCGCCGCCGCCTGCGCCGACGAGTCCCGCGACGATGACGTCCGCATCGTCTGCGGCATCATCAGGCGGCGGGGCCGCGGCTGGTGCGGGTGCCGGCGCCGCCGGCTGCCCGAATGGACGGCGTGCGTTGTCGACCCGAGCGGGAGTGCCGTCGGCATTGAGCGTGCCGCGGAATCCCAGGGAAATCTTCACGCCGTGGGCCGCCTCCCATTCCAGCTGCTCGTTGTACGTGCGTCCGGCCGCGGCAGCCGCAGCGTGTCGGCGGGCAGCCGCTTCGACAGCCGTGGTATCGACGCGCGGCGCCATGTAGTTGCGCGGCAGACCCGCAGGACCGCTGCGCGCGCCCACATCCGCGCCGAGCTCGACGAGCATCTTGACCGCCGGCGCGTGGCGCTGTTCGACGGCCCACATCAGCGCCGTCGTGCCGCGCAGGCGTTCCTTCGCGTTGACGTCGACGCCCGCTCCTGCGAGCAGCTTGATCGCCGCCGGGTTGCCGTTCCGCGCCGCGAACATCACCAGCGTTTCGCCGTTGGCGGTCACCTGCTTTGCGTTGCCGCCTGCGTCGAGCAGCGCCTCGATGATCGCGGCCTGCCCGTACAACGAGGCCATCGCGAGCGGCGTGATGCCTTCGCGATTCGCGGCGTCGATCGTCGCGCCTGCGCGGACGAGCTGATTCACCGCGTCGACGTCGCCGCGATACACGGCCCAGTGCAGCGCCGTCGCGCCGTCGACCTGCGGCGCGTTCACGTCGGCTTTCTGTTGCAGCAGGGTGCGCAGCGCGGTCTTGTCGCCGTTCATGACCGCATCGGCGACGGGACTCTTCGTCGCGCCGGAAGCGATCGAGGCGACAAGAATCATCATCGTCGTAGCGCACGCCTTCAGACCTGCCATGTCCATCGTCCCACCTACGCGAGCTGTGCGAGCCTGCCGGTGCTGTCGCCCTGAACGTCCTGATGAATGCCGAACAGATCGAGGACGCTGAGCAGCACGTTCCCGGTGGGCACGGTCTTCCGCTCGCAGGCGATGTGGCGGTTGCCTTTCAGCTGTCCGTTCGCGCCGCCGACGAAGATGTGCGGCACGTCGAAGTGCTGATGCTGATTCGAATTCCCCATGTTCGTGCCGTACATGACGAGCGAGCGATCGAGCAGCGTGCCGTCGCCGTCTGGAATCGACTTCAGCTTTTCGGCGAAATACGCGAGCGTCGAGACGTGATACCGGTTGATGTCGGCGTAGCGCTTCACCTGCACCGGATCTTCCTGGTGATGCGAGGCGCCGTGGAAGCCGGGGCTGACGCCGCCGTTGGGGAACAGCTCGCTCTTCGGGAACACGTACGCGCGCGCGGTGAGATCGCGGGCGCCGAGCAGCGTCGCGACCCGCGTGATGTCGGCGCGGAAGGCGAGCGCGACCAGATCGAACTGGAGCTTGATGTGTTCGTCGAACGAGTCAGGAATTCCCGGCGGCAGATCGATTTCAGGGATCGTCGCCGACGCTTTCGCCGCCAACTGAATGCGCCGCTCGATCTCGCGAATCTCGTCGGTGTACTGGGTGACGGTGCGGCGATCCGACGCGCCGAGCTCTTTCGTCAGGTTCGCGAGCTCCGCGAGCACCGAGTCGAGGATGCTGCGGTTCTCGCGCATGCGCGCGGCGCGCACCTCGGGCGTCGATCCCGAGCCGAACAGCCGCTCGAAGACGACCTGAGAATTCAGCTCCATCGGCAGCGGGCTGGTACGCTGAACCTCACCGGGTTTGGTCGGCAGCGCGATCCACGAAATAGAGTTCGTGTACGAGCAGCTGTAGCCTTCGCCGCAGTTGCTCGAGCTCGAGTTCGGATCTTCGACCGCGAGCTGCAGCGAGGGCAGCAGGGTGTCGGTCCCGATCTTCGCCGCGATCGTTTGGTCGATCGTCGCGCTTCCGACCGTCGCGTCGGATCCGGCGGTCTTGCGAGGCTTGATCGCCGTGAGGTACGCCGCAGCGACCCAGTGATCCGATCCGGTCGTCCCTTCAGGCGGCTCCGCAGACTTGGACCACAAGCCGCTGAGCACCGTGGTGTGCTCGCGCACCTTGCCGAGCCCTTCGAGGATGTACGGAAGCTTGTCGGGGAGCGCGCCTACGGTCTCCGGCACCCAGTAGCCGGGCGCCATGCCGTGCGGAAAGAAGATTCCCATGAAGCGCGGCCTCGGTGCCGCCGCGGTCTCGGCAAGCGCGGAGCTCGCGGGAATCATCGCGTCGAGAAGCGGAAGCGCCAGCGTGCAACCCGCGCTCTTCAGAAACGTCCGGCGCCGGATGTGTTTTTTCGCGATGAACATATCGCTATCGGGCTCCCTTGCCGCCGGACCTTTCCGCGGCGACGGTGTGACTCGGCACCGGCCGTTCCTGAACCTTCATGTTCACCTGGAACGGCGTGCTGTTGACGACGCCGAGGACGAGCGCGGAGAAACGATTGTCGCTTCGTTTCGCATCTCGGGCGATCGATCGCACGAGCGGCATGTCCTGATACTCGACGCCGCGTCCGAGCGCGTACGTCAGCAGCTTCTCGGCCACGACCTCGACGAACTGATCGGCATATTCGAGCAGCCACTTGCGCAGGGCGGCGGGGCCATCGATTGCCGTGCCGTCGAAAACTTTCGCCGAGGCGTCGACCGGCGTTCCGTCTTCATCGGTGCGCCACAGGCCGACGCCGTCGAAGTTCTCGAGCGCGAAGCCAATCGGGTCCATCAGCGCGTGGCACTGGATGCAGTCGGCGCGGACGCGATGCTGCAGCATCTTCTGCCGCATCGTCGGCTCCTTCGCGTTGCCGCGCGCGTCGGGCATCTTCGCCGGCAGCGGCGGCACGTCGGGCGGCGGCGGCGGCGGGCTCATGCCGAGGATATTGGTCATGATCCACTTGCCCCGCGTCACCGGCGACGTCCGTTCCGGCTTCGACGTGGTCACCAGGAACGCCCCTTTGCCGAGCAGCCCGCGACGCGCATCCATGTCGGGACCGAGCGTGACGCGACGGAACTGGCTGCCGTAGACGTTCGGGATCCCGTAGTGTTTCGCGAGCCGCTCGTTGACGAATGTGTAGTCGGCCGTCAGCAAGTCGACGACGCTGCGATCTTCACGGATGATGGAATCGACAAGGAGCTCGACCTCGCGCCGCATCGACTGGCGCAGCGGATCGTCGAAGTCGGGATAGATCAACGGCAGCGGCCCGGCGGCCTGCATGCCGCGAAGGTTCAGCCACTGTCCGCCGAAATTGATCGCGAGCGCTTCGGCCCGCGGATCCCTCAACATGCGCCGGACCTGACGCTCCAGGACAACGGGATCCTTGAGCCGCCCTTGAGCCGCGACGTCGAGCAGTTCGTCATCTGGAATCGTGCTCCAGAGGAAGAATGACAGCCGCGACGCGAGGTCGAGATCGCTGAGCCGATAGCTCTGTCCGGGCTTCACGTTCGACGGCTCGGATTCGATCCGATAGATGAATTTCGGATCGGCGAGAATCCTGGCCAGCACCAGCTCGACGCCGCGATCGAAATCGCGCTGCTTGCGACCGTTCTGGTAGAACTCCATCAGCGACTGCACGTCTGCGCTCGTTGCCGGCCGCCGGTACGCGTGCGTGGCGAGGGTCGTCACGATCTTGCGCGCGCACGCCGCTTCGTCGTCCCTCGGCGCTGCTCGGGACGACCCTGAGCCTGTCGAAGGGTCCGCGGCATTCGCGGGGCGGCACACGAACACTTTGCGCCGGCTCGGCGAATCGGTCGGCGCCGTCGCGTTGAACGGTCCTTCGATGCGCACCGTGCCGACATGCGGGAAGAAGGTGAAGCCGGGTGTTGGTCCCGTCTGCAGCGTGTCGCGCATGAAGTGGCGATCGAGATCGAGCAGCGGCGCAAAGTTCGTCGCGAGGAACGTCGCGCCGACCTGATGCTCGCCCGCCGTCGTCTTGAAGCGGACGCGCATGGGCGTGCCGCCGCGGCCGCCGAAGAATGCTTCCGGTCCCTGCTGGCCGCCGCCGGGCGGTCCGGCGGCGCCGCGGCCACGGGCGGCGGATTGGCCGTCACAGTTCGCGTTGGTCGCGCCGAACCGGCGGCCGCCCTGCCAGTCGAGCAGCTGCAGGCGCTCGCCGTCGAGCAGCACTTCAAGCTTTTCGCACGGCACCGAGCCGAAACCTGTCGGCGACATGTTGTCGCCGAAGATTGGCGTCACGGTCACTGAATACTCGCCGTCGGACGGAAACACGTGCTTGACGAGCATGCCGCCGCGCGTGCCGAAGGGAAGTCCCTCGATGTGGTAATCCTGCGACGTGTCTTCCGGTGTGCGGTAGACGACGAGCGTCGGCGCGGTCGGCTCGCCGATCGCGAGACGGCTGATCTTTCCAGCGGCCGACACGTACGCTTCGACGAGCGTTGACGAGATGCCGAGCGCGCCGGCGATGTTGTCGAAGCCGAACGTCGAGTCGTCGGAGGGCAGGTACTGCGCCGGATCGATATCGAGATCGAGGAGGTCGCGGACCACGTTCGCGTACTCAGTGCGGTTCAGACGATGGAGCCCGGGCGCCGGCATGTACGGCGGCGCGTTGCGATCGAGCTCGTTCTCGAGCCAGCCGATGAACGCGGCGTAGGCCGCCTTGTCGGGCCGGCGCACGCCAGCCGGCGGCATCATGCCGGCCCGCAGCTTGCGGACGACGGTCTCCCAGATGTCGGCATGCTCGGCGACGTGATTGATGTCGACGTCGTCGAGCATCAGCTTGCGCGCGGCTTCCTGTCCGGCGGTCTTGGCGCGTTGGCTATGACAGCCGACGCAGTACTGATTGATGAGCGCGCGCTGCGGCGAGACGGAGGCGGCGGGCGGCGTCGCGGACGGTTGTGGCGCGGCCTGCGGTGCCGGCGCGGCTGATTGCCCGGTAGCCGCGACCGCGAACGGAACGGCCGCCACGCACGCGGCGATCACGAGTGTCTTCAACATCGGCACGCGATCTCGGAAGAACACAGCGAGGGCAGAGGGCAAAAGGCAAAGGGCACGGTTTTGAGAGGTGCCCTTTGCCCTCTGCCCTTTGCCCTGTCGTCGTTCATGATAACCCCTTGAACTGCCATATCTGATGTCGCGAATTGTAACCGGATCGGCGGGCCCAAAAAGGAGAAATCGCGGTAGACTTCGCGCGCGAACGTTGGAGGGCTGACGCCATGGCGAACGCGAGAGAGAATCCCCTCGGTCGTCGTCGATTTCTGAAAGGCGCAGCTGCGAGCGCGGCCGCTCTGGTCGCGAAGTCGGCGTCGATCTCGGCCCAGCCGCAGGAAGCGGGCACGCCTCGCACGAGCCCGGCCGCGCCGCCCAACGCTCAGTTGGCGGCCGACACCGAACCACCGCCGCGCCGCGCCGCGTCGCGCATCGTGGAACGGCCCGGCTCGGACTTCATGGTCGACGTGATCAAGACGCTCGGCTTCGAGTACGTCGCCGCCAATCCGGGCTCGAGCTTCGAAGGCCTTCACGAATCGATCATCAACTACGGCGACAACAAGCTCCCCGAGCTGCTGACGTGCTGCCACGAAGAGTCGTCGGTCGCGATGGCTCACGGCTACGCGAAGATCGAAGGGAAGCCGATGCTCGCGGTCGTGCACGGCAACATCGGCCTGCAGCACGCGTCGATGGCGATCTACAACGCGTACGCGGATCGCGTGCCCGTGGTCGTCATCGCCGGCAACTGGCGCGACGCGGGCACGCGCGCCAACGGCGTCAATTCGTACCACAGCGCGCAGGACATGGCGCTCATCGTCCGCGACTACGTCAAGTGGGACGATGAACCGGCGTCACTGACGGCGTTCGCCGAGTCGGCGGTGCGCGCGTACAAGATCGCGATGACGCCGCCGATGGAGCCGGTGCTCCTCGTCATCGATCACGATGTTCAGCTGCGCGCGATGGGCGACGCGCGTCCGGGCATCCCGCGCCTGACGATGCCGTCGCCGCCGGCGGGCGAGCCGGGCGCCGTGCGCGAGGCGGCGCGTCTGCTGGTCGCGGCGGAGAATCCGCGCATCAACGCGGGACGCGCCGCGCGCACGCCGAACGGGATCGCGCTGCTCGTCGAGCTCGCCGAGCTGCTGCAGGCGCCGGTCAACGGCGGCGGCGATCGCGTGAATTTTCCGTCGCGCCATCCGCTGGCCGGAAACGGAAGCGGTGCCGGCGACGTGATTCTGAACCTCGAAGTGCAGGGCGGCGGCGGACCCGGCTTCGCCGGCGGCGCGCGCGCGGCAAATGCGAAGACGATCAACATCTCGTCGCTGGAGCTCTACATCAAGAGCAATCTCCAGGACTTTCAGCACCTGCCGGACGCCGACCTGATCATCGCGGCCGATGCCGAGGCGACGCTGCCGGCGCTCGTCGAGGAAGTCAAGCGTCAGCTGACGGCCGATCGCAAGCGCGCGCTGCAGGAGCGTGGAAAAACGATTGCCGACGCGCATCACCAGGCTCGCGTCGCGGCCGCGGAAGCTGCCGCGTACGGATGGGAATCGAGCCCGATCAGCCTGGCGAGGCTGTCAGCGGAACTGTGGGCGCAGATCGAACGCGAAGACTGGTCGCTCGTGTCGTGGCAGGGGTTCGTCAGCGGGTGGCCCGGCCGGCTGTGGAACTTCGACAAGCACTACCAGTACATCGGCGGACAAGGCGCGGGCGCGATGGGATACGGCGCGCCGGCGGCGGTCGGTGCGGCGCTCGCGAACCGGAAGCACGGACGCCTGTCGGTCAACATTCAGACCGACGGCGATCTGAACTACGCGCCTGGCGTGCTGTGGACGGCTTGCCACCACAAAATCCCGCTGCTCACGGTGATGCACAACAACCGCGCGTACCACCAGGAAGTGATGTTCATCCAGCAGATGGCGAGTCAACGCAACCGCGGCGGCGATCGCGCGCACATCGGCACGACGCTGCGCGACCCGAACATCGACTACGCGAAGATGGCGCAGGCGTACGGCATGTTCGGTGAAGGACCGATTGCCGATCCAAAGGCGCTCGCCCCGGCGATTACGCGCGCGCTCGATCGGGTAAAGCGAGGTGAGCCGGCGTTGCTCGATGTCATCACCCAACCGAGATGACAATGGATCCATTCGTGTAGCGCGAGCCTTTCCGTGTAGCGCCAGCCTTTCCGTGTAGCGCGAGCCTTTCCGTGTAGCGCGAGCCTTTCAGGCGAGCGGGAGGCGTACGGCGCACGTGAACAACGGCGAAAGTTACGCTCGGCTGAAAGCCTCGCGCTACGGAGGGAGACGAAGATGCGATTTCGTGCTTTCGTGGTTTCCTCCCCGTTTGTGTTGCTGATGCCGGTCCTTGCGGCGCAAACACCAACGGCGCCTGCTGGGAACGTACAGAACGGCAAGGAGCTGTACGCGAGGTACAGCTGCTACGCGTGCCACGGATACGACGGACACGGCGGCGCGGGCGCGCGTCTCGTGCCGATGCAGATGACCGTGGAGCGGTTCACCGCCTACGTGCACAACCCGCGGCAGATGCCGCCGTATACGGAGAAGATCCTCTCGGACGCGCAGCTCGCGGACCTGTTCGCGTACATCAAGTCGCTGCCGGTCTCGCCTGCGGCGAAAGACATCCCGCTGCTGGCGCGCATCATCGGTGAACGCCCGTAATCCAAGCGGCAGCGCCGCGAACAAGATCCGGAGCGTAAGCGACGCCAGCGCGTGGGGGTGGATTCCCACGCGAAATAAGAAAAGGAGCCCGAGCATGACACGCGTGTTGTCCGGAGTAGTCGCGTCCAGCCTGTTTCTCGTGTGTGCGTCGGGTGCCCTCGCCCAGCAACCGCCGGCGCAGCAGCAGCCGCAGGCGCCGCCGATGACGAACCTGCAGGTCTACCCGAAGGACACACCGCGTCCGGAGATCGTCACCACGATGCAGGGTTTCGTGCAGGCGCTCGGCGTGCAGGCCTCGGGCGGATGCGGCTATTGCCACGAGGGACAGGCGCCGCAATTCAACTTCGCGTCGGACGCGAAGCCGACGAAGATCGTGGCGCGCAAGATGATCCTGATGGCGCGCGAGATCACGGCGAAACTGCCGGAGGTCACCAGTAAGCCCGCGGCCGAGGTCGCGCGCATGCGGTGCGCGACGTGCCATCGCGGCGTCGCGATTCCGAAGCTGCTGCCCGACGTGCTCACCGACACCGCGGCGAAGAGCGGCGTGGCGGCGGCGATCGAGCAGTATCGCGCGCTGCGCAAACAGTATTACGGCGCACAGAGCTACGACTTCAGCGAGCCGGCGCTCGTCGCCCTCGGCAATCAGCTGAGTGCGGCGAACAAACCGGACGATGCGCTGGCGTTCCTGCAACTGAACACGGAGTTCTATCCGAACTCGGCGCCGACCTATGCCGCGATGGGGCAGGCCTACACGAGGAAGAACGACAAGGACAGCGCGATCAAGAATCTCGAGAAGGCGGTGCAGCTCGATCCGAACAATCAGCAGGCGAAGCGACAGCTGGAGCAGTTGAAGAGCAGCAAATAACATGGAAGAAAGACGGAAGACGACGACGGGATCAGATCAGCACGATCACGATCATCAGGCCGTGCCCTCCGACCTCGCGCTGCGCGTGAAGGCGATCGAGTCGCTGCTCGTCGAAAAAGGGCTCGTCGATCGCGCCGCGCTCGACGCCATCGTCGATGCCTACGAGACGAAGATCGGCCCGCGCAACGGCGCGCGCGTAGTCGCCCGCGCGTGGGTCGATCCGGCGTACAAGAAGCGGCTGCTCACCGACGCCACCGCCGCGATCGCCGAGCTCGGGTACTCGGGTGGTCAGGGCGAGGACATGATCGTTCTGGAAAACACGCCGAAGGTTCATAACCTGATCGTCTGCACGCTCTGCTCGTGCTATCCCTGGCCCGTGCTCGGACTGCCGCCGGTCTGGTACAAATCGGCGCCGTATCGGTCGCGCGCCGTGATCGATCCGCGCGGCGTCCTCCGCGAGTTCGGACTCGAGCTGTCGGAGGAGACCGAGATCCACGTGTGGGACAGCACCGCCGAGCTCCGCTACATGGTGCTGCCCGAGCGGCCGGCGGGCACTCAGCACATGAGCGAACAGGAGCTCGCCGGGCTGGTGACGCGCGACTCGATGGTCGGCGTCGCGAAGGTGACCGCCGCGAAATCCGGAGCCGCGCCATGAACGGCGTCCACGACATGGGCGGCATGCACGGCATGGGGCCGATCCGCCACGAACGGAACGAGCCGGTGTTCCACGAGCCGTGGGAAGGCCGTGTGTACGCGATGACTCGCGTTGTGCGCGCCGGCGGCGGACGCCAGAATCTGGACAACTCGCGTCATCTCCTCGAGCTGTTGCCCCCGGCCGATTACCTGCGCATGACGTACTACGAGCGCTGGTACGCGCGGCTCGCGAATCAGCTCGTGGCGAACGCGATTGTCACGCGCGAAGAGCTCGACACTGGACATGCCGCGGCGGGATCTCCGAAGGCGGAGCCGCGCGTGACGGCGGCGATGGTTCCCGACATGGTCGCGCGCCGAAACTCAGCGCGGCGCGAGGCCGCGGTCGCGCCGCGATTCAAAGTCGGCCAGCGCGTGCGCGCACGCGACATCAACCCGGCGGGCCATACACGGCTGCCTCGCTACGCGCGTGGCAAGAGCGGCGTCATCGTGCGCGACCACGGCGTCTTCGTGTTTCCCGACACCAACGCCGAGTTCTCGGGCGAGAAGCCGCAGCACGTGTACTCGGTGCGGTTCGCCGCGCGCGAGCTCTGGGGGCCCGACGCCCCGCCGCGCGACTGCGTGCACATCGACATGTGGGACGACTACCTTGACCGCGCCTGATCCGAAGATCGACGCTGAACGGCTCGCGACGCTGCCGCGCATTCCGCGCGACGAAGGCGGACCGGTATTCGCCGAGCCGTGGCAGGCGCAGGCGTTCGCGCTTGCCGTCAAACTCTCGGAGGCGGGCTACTTCACATGGAAGGAATGGACATCGGCGCTCGCCCACGACCTGAAAGCCGCGGCGGATCGCGGCGAGCCGGACGATGGCTCACGTTATTACGATCGCTGGCTCGCGACGCTCGAACGCCTCGTCGCGGCGAAAGGGCTGACCGATCCGGCGGCGATGCTCGAGCGCAAGGAGGCATGGGCTGACGCCTATCGCCACACTCCACACGGCACGCCAGTGGAACTGCGCCCGCGCGAATGACTCGCCGCGTGGATGTGACGCGTGGGTGTTCGGCGGCGAGGAAGGTTATTGTCGCAACGTGAAGGTCTTGATCGCCTCGACGTCGGCCAGCGCGCGGGACGATGTTCCAGCCCATTCAAGCTGCGCATCGTGCCGGTTCAAGCCGAACACGAGAACTCGAAACGAGTGCTGAAAGCGGCCTTCCTCGTAATGAACCAGACAATGGTCCGGGCCGCATGCAGCGTTGATCAACCGGCGTGACGGAGCGTGTGGCGCCAGCACCATCTGCCAGGGGTTTGCTTGAAATGACTCGCCCGGATTAGCGAGGCTGAGTGCGCGTTCCTTGAACAGCGTACGCATCGCCTCACGAACAGTTGGCGGCAAATCTTCTATATGCGACGCCGCCGTCAGCACCTCAGCCCGAATGGTCGCGCGGTGAGCAGGCGAGAGCGTGTAATGCGTCGTGATTCGTGAACACTGCGATGGAAGTGAAATTGAAAATCCCAGGATTGCGCGGTTCACGAATCGGAACGCCGACCGCAGGACTGCGGTCGCGTGAGGTGGCTGACGGCGCGTGTTGTGACCCATCATGTGTCGACGGACGGCTCGAAGGCGCGCTACGCCCCGCCGCTCCCCGCCGCTCGTCGTCGCCGAGGCGTCGTTAGTCGGAAACGTTGCACGAGCGTGTGGGCCGCCCTCGCTCTGGCGCACCTTGAGCCGTCCGTCAACCCGCGATAGCACACAACACACGACGCCAGCCTCCAGACGCGGCCGCAATCCTGCGGCCGCGTACGTGGACAAGCGATTGAAACGAAGCTGCTGGCGTCGTGTGTTGTTCGGACCGTCGAACGGTGCGGCGGAGCGAGGGCGGCTCGCACGCGATCTCAACCCTGAAGGCGTAGTCAGCATTCGGCCTCGACATTTCGTCTGCTTCCGCGCAATCGAGCCGGTCTCGTCGTCGCTGCTTCGACGCCTCGACCCAGGCGCGACTCACGTGATACCGCGCGGCGAAATGCTCTAATAATTCGGCCAGTACTTCTTGTGGCAGTTCTCGCAGGCTTCGTCGATCACGCCGCCGATCCGGTACAGCTCGTCGACGTTCTTCGCCTCGGCGGCGCGCAGCGCGGCCGACGCGGAGTCGATCAGCTCCTGTGACCGCTTCATCCATTCGCCGCCATCCTTCGCGCGCGGTGGCATCATCAGCAGGTTGCCCGCCTCGGTGAGCATCATCGCGTGGTTGCGGACGTTGTCCCATTCTTCCTTGGTTCTCGGCTGTCGTTCCTCGACGCCGTCTTTCGTGAAAATCGTGGCGACCGACTCCCACACCACGTCGGACGCCGGATCGACAATGCCCTGCATCAGCCCTTTGACGTCGGCCACCGGCTTGTACGGCGGCGGCTGCTGGCCGCAGGCAGTCGCGCCGAGCGCGCCGGCGAGAACGACCGTCAGTGTGTAGGTGCGCATCGGCTCGTCATCCTCAGTCAGGGTTTTTCTTCGGCGGCGGCGGCGTCCAGAACTTGATGTGCCCCTCGCGGAGATCCTTGTTGTTTTCTTCGCACGAGTACTCGATCAGCTCCCCGTTGCTGCGGGTGAACGTGCGCTCGTTCGTCCACGGCTTCGTGTACGTCTCGGGATCGTCGACCGTCACCGTGAAGGTCAGGTGATCGAAATCAGTCCGACGATATGTGGTGACGAGGCGCAGCTTCTCGGAATGCGGATGGCCGACCGTGTCGAGCCGCGTCCAGTCGTGCACGCCGATCGTCTCGATGACCAGCGTGTCGCCGTCCCATTTGCCGGTCGAGTGACCGAACCAGCTCGGCTCGAGGTCCGGAGGATGATCGCGACCGTCGATGAACACCGGATGGAACCAGTTGTTCACCTCGAACAGCAGCACGAAATACTTGTTCGTCTGGACAATCTGGATCGGATACGGCGCGTTGATCGATCGGCTGAGCCCGAACGGCATGCAGCTGCCGGTGTAGTCGCCGTTGGCGGCATCGTAGCTCTCCCAGTCTTTGCGGCCGGGCGGCGTGAACGGCAGGTCACTCGTGCCGCGCTGGTTGCGTCCGGTCCGACTCATGTCGGGCACGTACGGTCCGACCCAGACGCCGTTCAGATCGGGCCTGCCGTCGGGCAGGCGCGGAACGGGCCTGGCTTCCTGAGCTGCTGCAGCCGACGCCAGCGCGACGAGAAAAGCCAGGACGCGCATCGCATTCCTCCAGGAAAACCTGATGCCGGCGGTGGACGCAGCATGATAGCGGCAATTGACATTTCAGAATCACACGCCGAGAATATCCGCCAAGGCCCGAACGAGGGGTGTCGGTCTTGTGGAATGAGTGGAGGTTGCGCATGAGGACGAAGTTCGCGGGGATTGCGGCCGCCATCGGGTTCTTCCTCGCCACCGGAACGGCGATCGCGCATCACTCGTTCGCGGCGGAATTCGACGCGAACAGAGCGGTGAACCTCAAGGGTGTCGTCACCAAGATTGAGTGGATGAACCCGCACACCTACTTCTATCTGGACGTCACCGAAGGGGACAAGGTCGTGAACTGGGGCATGGAGATGGGGAGCCCCAACGGCCTGATGCGCCAGGGCTGGACCCGCAACACGCTCAAGGTTGGCGACCAGGTATCGGTCGAGGGCAGCCAGGCGAAGGACGGCTCGCACGTCGGCAACGCGCGCGTCGTCATCCTGACGGCAACCGGCAAGCGGTTGTTCGCCGCATCGAGCCAGGACAATCCCACGCAGCAGCAGCAGCGCTGACGCGCAGGAGGTCGCTGTGCGGAACCTGCTGCGCGGCGCGCTGCTGAGCGCGCTTGCTGCGATCTTTTTCACCGCATTCATCGGAGCCGGCGCGCAGGAACGAGGGCGCGGCGGCTCCGCGGGCCCGCCTGAACCGACGCCGCGCCTCGCCGACGGCACGCCCAATCTGGGCCGCGTCGCCGGAGAGAAAGGCGTCTGGAACGTTCCGTACATCACCAACATGGGTGAGCGCATCGTCGAGGCCGACGGCACGACCGCGTTCGAACGGCGCGCCGCGACGATGCGCGGCCGCGGTCCCGGCGGAGGGCGTGGACGCGGCGACGCCGCGCTCGGCGGCGGTGAAGGCACGTTCGGCGGCGCGAGAGGCGGCGCAAAGTCGGAGCCGCAGGTGCCGTTCCTGCCGTGGGCCGTCGGAATCTACAACTACAACTCCTCGAACAACTCGAAGTACGACCCCGAAGGCTACTGCCTGCCGCCCGGCGGGCCGCGGTTGATGGCGACGCCGTATCCGATGGAGATCATCCAGCTGCCGGAGCAGAAGCGCATCTTCATGGTCTTCGAAGGCGCGACGCACATCTGGCGCGAGATCTACATGGACGGCCGACCGCATCCCAAGGGCGACGATCTGAATCCCACCTACCTCGGTCACTCGGTCGGACACTGGGACGGCGATGCGCTGGTCGTCGACGTGGTCGGCTTCAACGAGCAGACGTGGCTCGATTACTTCGGCCACCCGCACACCGACCAGCTGCACGTCGTCGAGCGCTTCTCGCGCCCGACGAAGCGCACGCTGCACTATGAAGCGCTGGTCGACGATGCGGGCGCGTACACGAAGCCGTTTACGATTCGGTGGGACATTCCCTGGAACGCGAACGGCGAGCTGACCGAGTACATCTGCCAGGAGAACAACAAGTACTTACAGCGGCTCACCGACGATTTCGGGCAGCCAATCTTCGGCAAGAAGCAATAATTCAGTTTCGTACGACCTTGAAGTCCCCTTTCGTACCCCCCTCGGTCCACGTCCCGCTCAGCACCCGCTGATACGCCCCGATGTTTTCGAGCTTCCCGTCGATCGCGTAACGCACCGTCTTGCCTGACGCGTCCTTGCCGTCCCCTTCGAGATGAACGGCCCAGGTGTCGGCGTCGAGCGTCGCTTTCTGCAGCGGTACGCCGTTCGGTCCGGGATTGATCGTTCCGGTGATCGTCTTGCCGTCCCAGTTCAATTCGAGGACGACGTGGGTGCGCTTGTCTTTCGTCGCGCCCCAGTCGCCGCTCCACGTGCCCTTCAACGGATGTCCGAACTGCGCGGTCGCCGGCAGCGCGACGCCCACGAGCGCAAGCAGTACGGCGGTCCGACAGAGCAATGGCATTGAACATCCTCCTTCGTGACGTGTGTCGTGTTCACACGACCGTCACGACATTGCACGCAGAGCCCGCAGAGAACTCGATCTCGAGGATCTCTGCGGTCTCAGCGATCTCTGCGTTGATCGTCGCGACGATCACGGAATCAAAGTGTCCGTCGCATTCGTCGCCGCTAACTCTATACCGGCTGGAAATGAACTGCCATATCAAGCTAGGATTCGAAACCCTTCGGAGGACACATGAAGAATCAGCGGTGGACGCTCGCCGTCGCAGCATTCCTGTTCGCGTGGCTGATCGGGTTCGCGTGGGTGGGGCGGGCCGCCGTGCAGGGCCAGCCGGCGCCCGGCGGAAAGAAGGCGGGCGAGGCGTTCAAGAACGTCACGACCAGCACACTCAAGGAGCTGAGCGTCGACGATTTCATCGCGAGCATGGGTCTCATCTCGGCGAACCTCGGCCTCGACTGCGCCGACTGTCATCCGAACGCCGGCACCGACAAAGCCGATTTCGTCACCGATACGCCGCGAAAAATCACCGCGCGACGGATGGTGGAGATGGTGGCCGGGATCAACCGCAGCAACTTCAACGGCGTTCAGCGCGTGACGTGCTGGACGTGCCACCACGGCCGCATCACGCCCGCTACGACGATCTCGCTCGATTCCTGGTACGACGCCCCGAATACCGAGAGCGACGACACCATCCGATCGGAGAACGGCGTGCCGTCGGCGGACCAGATTCTCGACAAATACATCCAGGCCATGGGCGGCGCACAGCGGCTCGGCAGCCTTTCCAGCTTCGTGGCGACGGGAACGGCCGTCGGGTACGGCGAACTGGGAGGCACCGCCGAGTTCGCCATCTTCGCGAAAGCTCCGAATCAACGAACCACGCTGATCACGTACAAGGACCATCCCGAACGCGGCTTCAGCACATGGTCGTTCGACGGTCGCACCGGCTGGATCAGGACGCCGCGCGGCCTGCTCGGCGAGTACGAGCTGGTCGGCAGCGAGTTGGACGGGGCGCGGCTGGAAGCGCAGTTGTGCTTTCCGGCACAGATCAAACAGGCCCTCGGCAACTGGCGCGGCGGCGCGATGCGGAGCATCGGCGACCGCGATTTCCTCGCCGTTCAGGGAAGCGGCCCCAGAGGTTTTCTCGCAACCCTGTACTTCGATCCCGCGACTGGTCTTCTCACGCGGATGGTGCGCTACGGTCCCTCGCCGATCGGACGCATGCCGACTCAAATCGACTACGGCGACTACCGCGACGTCGGTGGCATCAAGTTTCCGTTCGAGTACAAGTTCACCTGGCTCGACGGTCGGTACACCGCGAAGCTGAACGAAGTGAAGACGAACGTTCCGATCGACGCGGCGCGGTTCGGCAAGCCGGCGGCGAAGTAGTTCGACGGAGCGAACATTCGGCTGCTGACCGGCGATCCGATTTCGTGGAATCAATCGCCGGGACTGACCGATCTCGGCCAGTTCCCTCCTTGACTTGCGCCTGCGGCTCGTTTAAAAGCTCCGGAGGTCTTCGATGTGAGATATCAGTAATGCGACCGTAACGGCCAAGGAGGGTCGACGATGGGTGGAGACGTCAAGCGAATTCTCCTGCTCACAGCGGTTCTTTTCGTGCCCTCGACGGTGTTCGCGCAAGGCTCGATCACCGGCACTGTCAAAGATCCATCCGGCGCAGTCCTGCCCGGCGTCACCGTCGAAGCCGCAAGCGACGTCCTCATCGAGAAATCCCGTTCTTCGATCACCGACAGCGCCGGCCTGTACCGCATCGTCGATCTCAGGCCCGGAACGTACACGCTGACGTTCACGCTGCCCGGATTCTCCACCGTCAAGCGCGAGGGCATCGAGCTGACCGGCTCGGCGACGCTCACCATTCCCGTCGAATTGAAAGTCGGCGCCCTCGAAGAAACGGTCACGGTGACCGGCGACTCGCCCGTCGTCGACGTGCAGAACACGCGCCGCGAAACGGTCATCGGCGCAGACGCGATCTCGGCGCTGCCTGCGACGCGCGCGTACGGTTCGCTGCTGAACGCGATGCCCGGTGTGACGGTCGACAACAACGGTCTCGCCGCGACGCCGACGATGACCTTCTTCAGCGCGCACGGCGGCCGGACCAACGAAGGCCGCATGGCCATCAACGGCATGACCGTGGCGGCGGCGTTCAACGGCGGCGGCGTGTCGTCGCTCACCTACGATACGAACAACGCGGAAGAAGTCGTGATGCTGGTGTCCGGCGGGCTGGGCGAGAACGAGACCGGTGGGCCGACGATGAACATCGTTCCCAAGTCGGGCGGCAACAGGTTCTCCGGCCAGGCGTTCTTCAACACCGCCGGCGACTGGTCACGCGGCGACAACATCGACGACACGCTGCGCGCCCAGGGCATCACGCGCGGTCCCGGCATCAAAAGCGCGTACGACGCGAGCGCGTCGTTCGGCGGACCGATCAGACAGGACCGGCTGTGGTTCTTCGCCACCTATCGCGGCTACGACACGACGTCCGGCGTTTCTGGCATCGGCGTCAATCAGTTCGCGGGCGATCCGGCGCACTGGGACTACAAGCGCGACGACAGTGTCGAGCCGCGCCTCGTGCAGGGGCGCAAGATCTGGGCGGCGCGCGGCACGGCACAGGTCACGCCGAAGAATCGCGTGACGTTCTCCCAGGAAAACCAGTATCGCTGCGAGGGATCGACGCTGACGCCCACCGGCGACGGATGCCGCACGCGCGGCGCCAACTGGATTGCGCTCGGATCGACGACCCAGTCTCCCGAGGCGAACACGGGATACTTCGATTTCCCGTACTGGGTCACGCAGGCGACGTGGACGTCGACGCTCTCGCCCAGATGGCTGCTCGAAGCCGGCTACTCGCGCTTCGCCTACCGCCACGCCGGCGGGCCGGGCCAGGTGCCGCCGGACGGCATCCTCGACTTGATCCCGGTGACAGAGCAGTTGGCGATCGACGGTCACCCCGCGAACTTTACGTATCGCGGGCTTCCGACGTACCTCAATAACTTCGGCAACCCGAACCAATGGCGCGCCTCGGCATCGTACGTCTCGGGCACGCACAACATGAAGATCGGCTACCAGGGCTCCTATCTGGTCGCCGATTCCGAGTTCGACACCAACATCTCCCAGCTCGCCTACCGATTCAACAACCACGTGCCGAACCAGTTCACGTACCGGTTACCACAATTTCAGACGGCTGATCGGACGCAGGTCGCCGCCTTCTTCGTGCAGGACACGTGGACGCGCAGACAGCTGACCATCCAGGCGGCAGTTCGCTACGATCACGCGTCGAGCTTCAGTCCATCCGAACACAACGGCACGACGCTGACATCGCGCTTCAACCCGCAGCCGGTCGCTCTCGCGCGGACCGACGGCGTGAGCGCCTACAACGACATCTCGCCCCGCTTCGGCATCGCGTACGACGTCTTCGGCAACGGCAAGACGGCAGTGAAGTTCAACATCGGCAGGTACCTGGGGCCGGCGACGAACGACACCATCTACACGCAGAACAACCCCGCGAATCGCATCGTCGGCTACAACACGACCGCGATCAACCGCAGCTGGACCGATACGAACGGCAACTTCATCGTCGATTGCGACATCCTCAATCCCGCGGCGCAAGTGGTGGCCGGCGGCGACACGTGCGGCGCGCTGACCGGCAACTCGCTCAACTTCGGCCAGCCGGGTACGTCGACGCGCGTGAATCCGGCGCTTCTCCACGGCTGGGGCGTCCGTCCGTCCGACTCACAGTGGGGCGTCAACCTTCAGCAGGAGCTGGCCCCGCGCGTGTCGCTCGAAGTCGGCTACAACCGGCGTTGGTGGAACAACTTCACGGTCACGGACAACCTCGCGGTCAGCCCGTCGGATTATCAGGCGTGGGTGATCAACGCACCGAAGGACTCGCGGCTTCCGGGCGGCGGCGCCTACCCGATCACGATGTACACGTTAACCGCGGCGGCGGCGGCGCGGCCGGCGGACAACTACGTGACGTTCGAAACCGATTACGGTCCGGCGCGCACCAACTACTGGCACGGCGTTGACGTCACGGTGAACGCGCGTCTCAAGGGCAGCCTTACATTGCAGGGCGGCACGACGACCGGGCGTGCGATCAACGACACCTGTGCGACGATTCTGAAAGTCGACAGCCCGGACCCGCGCTTCTGCCGCGAAGTCGATCCCATCGAAACCACGATCCGCGGCTCGGCGTTCTACATGGTCCCGAAGATCGGCGTGCAGGTGAGCGCCACCATCAGGTCGCAGCCGCCGGTCATCTTCTCGGCGACCAACCCGACGATTTTCATCGGTATTCAGCCGACGGCACCGGCGAACAGTCCAACGGCCGCGAACTGGAACGTGCCGAACACCGTCGTGCAGAGCCTTCTCGGCCGCCTGCCGCCTGGCGGGCTCGCCAACGGCACGACGCTCGTCCCGCTGCTCGACAACACGTTGCGCACGTACGGCGACGGCCGGCGGAATCAGGTCGACATGCGGTTCGCGAAAGTCGTGAGGTTCGTCGGGGGCCGCCGCGCCGACGTCGGCATCGACCTGCAGAATCTGTTCAACACGAATTACGGCACCGTCTACGAGACGCAGTACGACTACACGGCGGCGAACGGCGGGACGTGGCGCAACCCAACGACGATCCTCGGACCACGATTCGTGCGTGTGAATCTGACGTTCAATTTCTGAGCGACGGAGAACGCGCCCTGTGAGTCGTCGGCGATTATTGCGTCGGCCATGAGGTCAGTCGCAGCGGTCGCGACGCTTGTCCTGCTCAGCGAACTTCTTGTCGGGGCCCGCGCGGGCGGACAGAATCCACCGGCCGCGGGCGCCGCAGCCCGCCCGACCATGAACCCGCTCGAAGGAAATCGGGACGCGATTCAGAACGGCGGCGCGATGTTCCGTAATCGCTGCGCCGGCTGCCATGGCCCCGACGCGCGCGGATATCTCGGTCCCGATCTGACGGGCCTCTGGGCATCGGGCTGGACCGACGATCGCATCTTCACCGTCGTGCGACGCGGCGTGCCCGGCACCGAGATGCCGGCTGCCGATCCGCTGCGCGCGCCCGATCGCGACATCTGGCAGATCCTCGCGTACGTGCGATCGCTCGGCGGCGGCGTGCCTGTGGCGCCGCCCGCCGGCAACGCGCAGAACGGCGAGCGCCTCTTCCGCACCAACTGTTCGACCTGCCACATGGTCGGCGCGCAGGGCGGGCAGCTCGGCCCGGATCTGTCGAGGATTGGATCGGGACGGACTCGCACGGCGCTCGCGAAGAAGGTTCGCGGCGACGCGGCGTACACCCGGCCGGGCTATGAGCCGGTCACGCTCGTCACGCGCGACGGCCAGCGGATTCGCGGCGTCCGGAAGAACGAAGACGAGTTCTCGATCCAGATCATGGACATGCGGCAGCGGCTGCAGGGATATCTGAAAGCGAACCTCGCCGACATCGTCGACGAACAGCAGTCGGTGATGCCGGCGTTCGGCGCGGATCGCCTGAGCGACGGCGACCTCGACGATCTGCTCGCGTATCTGCACACGTTACGAGGCTCGTAGCGGCGGACCTCGTGTCCGCCGGAGGGAGCACTGTCGGCCACGAATTCAGGGAGCACGTCATCATGCGACTGACGGTCGCGTTCGTCCTCGGCGCCACTGCGACGCTCTTCGCGCAGCAGACGGCGCCTCAAGTCACGTTTCAGGATCTTCGCAACGGACTGGACGATCCCACGCGCTGGCTGACGTACGCCGGGAATTACGCCAGCCAGCGCCACAGTCCGCTCACGCAGATCACGCCACAGAACGTCAACCGCCTCACCGCGCAGTGGGTCTTTCAGACCGACACGCCCGGCAAGTTCGAAGCGGCGCCGCTCGCGCTGGACGGCGTCATCTACGTCACGGGTCCGGAGGACACCGGATGGGCGATCGATGCGCGGAGCGGCCGGCAGATCTGGCGCTACCGTCGCGACGTCGTGAGCGGCGTCATCGCCTGTTGCGGCAGAGTCAATCGCGGCTTCGGCATCCTCGGCGATCGATTGTTCAAGACGACGCTCGACGCGCATGTCGTCGCGATCAGCACGAAGAGCGGCGCGATTCTCTGGGACGCCGTGATGGAGAACTACAAGAACGGTTACAGCGGCACGACCGCGCCGCTCGTCGTCAAGGACAAGGTCATCGCCGGCATGGCCGGCGCCGAGTACGGGGTGCGTGGTTTCGTCGATGCGTACGAAGCGCAGTCAGGCAAACGCGTCTGGCGGTTCTACACGACGGCCGGACCTGACGATCCCGGCCATCGCACCTGGCGAGGTCTGGACGCGAAGGCGTGGGAGCACGGCGGCGGGTCGACGTGGACGACCGGCTCGTACGATCCAGAGCTGAATCTCGTGTACTGGGGCACTGGAAACGCCGGTCCCGACTACTACGGCAACGAGCGCGAAGGCGACAACCTGTACACCGCGTCGATCGTCGCGCTCGACGCCGACACGGGCAAGCTGCGATGGCATTATCAGTTCACGCCGCACGACGTGTGGGACTGGGACTCGACGCAGGTGCCGGTGCTCGGCGATCTGACGCTCGCCGGTCAGCCGCGCAAGGTCGTGATGTTCGCGAACCGCAACGGCTTCTTCTACGTGCTCGATCGCGCGACCGGACAATTGCTGCGCGCGACGCCGTTCATCACGACGAGCTGGGCGAAGACGATCGGCGCCGACGGCCGCCCGCAGCTCCTGCCCGGCAACATGCCGAGCGAAGTCGGCACGCGGATCTGTCCCGATCAGAGCGGCGGGACCAACTGGATGTCGCCGTCGTTCGATCCGTCGCTCAATCTTCTGTTCGTGACGGCGAGAGACTCCTGCGGCGTCTTCTACACGTGGAAGGACGACTACGAGCCGGGCCTCGCCTATCGCGGCGGCGCCGTTCAGCGCATCACCGAAGGGCACCACGCTGCGCTGCGCGCGATCGACGTGACAACCGGCGCGCGCCGCTGGGAATTCCCGTACGCCGCGCAATCGTGGGCCGGCGTTCTCTCGACCGCGTCGGGTCTCGTGTTCGCGGGATCGTCAGGCAACTTCATGGCCTTCGACTCGCGCACCGGGAAGAATCTGTGGCACTACCAGACGGGATCGCCGCTGTACGCCGGCGCGATCACCTACATGCTCGACGGACGTCAGTACGTGCTGCTGCCGTCGGGCACGACGCTGACCGCCTTTGCACTGCCGGAGTCGACGGCGGAACGGCAGTAGTAGAGCGCGCGCAGAAGAAATCAACCACTGAGACACGGAGAACACTGAGACGCCTCGGTTCGGCGGCGCTTCGCGCCGCCGCCGAACCGATCGGCGTTCACGTTCTGCGCGCGCTGCGTTTCCGATCGTCTCCGTGTTCTCAGTGTCTCTGTGGTTGAGGTTTTTCAGGCGCGCACGTACGGAATGGTCTGCGGACCATGTGGCAGAACACACAACGTCGCATGTGAGCCTGCCGCACGCATCGCTTCGCTGACCGCAGCGGCGACGTCCTCGATCGGCTCGAAGTGGGCGGCGCGAACCGCGGCGCAGTCGAGACCGCCGGTCTTGATCTTCACGTGCGCCTTCAGTTGGATCTGCGCCTGAATCTGCACCTGCCACTGATCCGGGACGGAGTAGCCGGGCGCGGTGATCATGTCGAGCAGCGCTGCGGGGGTAGGCTGCGACGCGAGCACGTGGCCGTACGAACCGTGCGCCGGCAATCCATCGCGGCACTCGGCGGCGCAGACGATCGTTCCTCCAGCCCTCACCACCTTCGCCGCCGCCGACATGCCTTTCACCGCCTGGTAGAGATTCTGGTCGAGCGGATAGCCCGAGTTGGTCGTCAGCACGACATCGAATGCCGCGTCGACCGCGCGCATGGCGTCGCGCCTCGCGCGCTCGCAGGCGAGGCGATGTTCGGCGAAGAGATCGCCGGCGAACACCGCCGTGATCGCCTGATCGCGATTCAGCGTGACGTCGACGGCGAAGTTGACGCCGGTCATCCGCGCGATCTCGCGCACGTCGTCGTGGATCGGATTGCCCTCGGTGATGCCCCAGGTCGCGTTGGGATGAGCGATACGGCGAGCGTCGTGCAGCACGAGCACGGTTTCGAGGCCCGCGAGGCCGGGCGCTACCATCTTCGGCCCGCCGCTGAAGCCGGCGAAGAAATGCGGTTCCACGAAGCCGGTCGTGATGCGTACGTCGGCGTTCAGCCACTCGCGATTCAGGTACACGGACACGCCGGTCGTGGTTGTACCCGCATGCGCGAGGCACGATGAGTCGCGGCTGTCATGATTGATGACGCGGTAGCGTCGCAGGATGTCGGCGCCAACCATCGCCTCGAGCTCGCCCGCAGTGTTGACTCGATGCGTCCCGGTGGCGATCAGGATCGTCACGTCTTCGGCGCGTACCTGCGGCATCTCCTCGAACAGTGCGCACAGCATCGCGTGGCGTGGCTGCGCGCGGGTGATGTCGCAAATCGAAATGGCGACCGTCTGTCCCGGGCGAATGAGCTCGCCGAGCGGAGGCCGTTCGACTGGCGCGCGCAGCGCCTGAATCAATGCGGCGTGCGGATCGGCAATCGGCGGTCTGAAAACCGGCTCGATGATCGTGACGCGCTCGTCGGGCAGCTGCACCTCGAGACCGCCGGTTCCGTAGTCGAGATGCACGCGCATGTCAGCCCTGCGCGGCCGCGCGTCGTTCGGTTTCGAGCAGGCGCATGCTTTCCGGCGGATATCGGGTGCCCGAAGCGGCGCCGATCGGAAACGCTTCGTCCAACGCGGCGACTTCGTCACGCGTCAGATCGAGCGTCGCCGCCGCCACGTTCTCCTCCAGGTATTTCCGCCGCTTCGTTCCCGGAATCGGCACGATGTCGTCGCCTTTCGCGAGCAGCCACGCCAGCGCGAGCTGCGCGGTAGAGCACCGCTTCGCGCGCGCCAGCTTCTCGAGTCGATTGAAGAGATCGCGATTGCGCTGAAGGTTCTCGACTTCGAATCGCGGCAGCTTGCGGCGGACGTCGTTCGTCGCGAGCGTGTCCGCGCTCGTCATCGCCGACGCGAAGAAGCCGCGGCCGAGCGGCGAGAACGGCACGAATCCGATCCCCAGCTCGCGGCACGTCGGGAGCACCGTCTGTTCGGGCTCGCGCGTCCACAGCGAGTACTCACTCTGCAGCGCGGCAATCGGATGCGTTCGATGCGCGCGATGGAGCGTCGCCGGGCCGGCTTCCGAGAGTCCCAGGAACCTCACCTTGCCTTCGCGCACCAGCTGCGCCATCGCGCCGACGGTGTCTTCGATCGGCACGTTCGGATCGACGCGGTGGAGGTAATAAAGGTCGATGACGTCGACGCCGAGGCGGCGCAGGCTCGCTTCGCAGCAGCCCTTGACCCGCTCGGGTCTGCCGTCGACGTCGGTCGCGGGGCCGCCGCCGGGCGGCGGCACCAGGCCGAACTTGCTCGCGAGGACAACGCCCTGTCGGCGGTCGCGTATGCCGCGGCCGACGAGCGCCTCGTTGGCGCCCTTGCCGTACGCGTCGGCCGTATCGATCAGCGTCACGCCGAGGTCGAGCGCCCGATGAAGCGTTCGGATGGATTCGTCGTCGTCGAGCGCGCCGTAGCTTTGCGACATGCCCATGCAGCCGAGACCCAGCGCGGACACTGTGAGGCCGCCTGATCCGAGCGTTCGAAGCTTCATAGCGAGCTAAGACTACATTACAATCCGCGCGGATAGCGCCATGACAAGAGCACTGGCGTTGCTCCTCCTCGCCGCCGCCCTCGCGGCGCCGCAGGAGCACAGTTACACGCAGGCCGACATCGAACACGGCGCGCGCCTGTATCAATCGAGCTGCGCCGGCTGTCATGGACCGAACGGCGACATGGTGCCGGGCATCGAGCTTCACCGCGGCCAGTTCCGGCGCGCAACGAACGACACCGAGATCATGCGCATCATCCAGTCCGGCATCCCGGGCACGACGATGCCGCCGAGCAGCTTCTCGGACGCGCAGGCGGGCGCCATCGTCGCGTACCTGCGGACGGCGGCGCCTGCGTCGGGGCCGGGCCGTGAAGGCGTGAGCGTCGCGCGCGGCGATGCGGCGAAGGGCAAGTCTCTTTACGACGGGAAAGGGCAGTGCGGGTCGTGCCACCGCGTGAACGGCGAGGGACCGCGCCTTGCCCCCGATCTCAGCGACGTCGGCACCGTTCGCCCCGCGAGCGAGCTGCGCCAGAAGCTCGTCGATCCGGATGCCCTCGTTCGGCCGGGGAATCGTTTCGTCGACGCGGTCACGAAGAGCGGCGCGAAGATCAGCGGCCGCCTTCTCAATCACGATACCTTTACCGTGCAGCTGCTCGACTCGAACGAGCGGCTCGTGTCGCTCTCGAAATCGGATCTGAAGGAGTTCACGTTCGTGAAAAGCTCGCCGATGCCGTCGTATCGCGACAAGCTCAGTGCCGGCGAGCTCGATGACGTGGTCGCGTATCTCGTTTCGCTGAAAGGATTCCGGCCATGACCCTCGGTCGTCGAGTGGCGCGGGGCTTCGGCGGTGTGGCGCGGGGCTCTGGCCCCGCGATCCTCGCGCTGCTTGCCACGGTTGCGGCGCAGGCGCAGCAGGTGACGTTCGATCGCATCCTGCACGCGGATCGCGAGCCGCAGAACTGGCTGACGTATTCGGGCAGCCTGTTCAGCCATCGCCACAGCCTGCTGACGCAGATCACGCCGTCGAATGTGAAGAACCTCGAGCTGCAATGGGTCTTTCAGACGCGTGGTCCCGCGGAACCGGTCGAGAAGTTCGAAGCGACGCCGCTCGTCGTCGACGGCGTGATGTACACCGTGCTCGCACCGAACCACGTCGTCGCGCTCGACGCCGCGACCGGACGCATGTTCTGGATGTACTCGCCGCGGCTGTCGCCGCTCGCGCGCGTGTGCTGCGGCCGGATCAATCGCGGGCTCGCGATCCTCGGCGACACGCTGTTCATGGGCACGATCGACGGCCACCTGATCGCGATCGACGCGAAAGTCGGCAGGCCGGTGTGGGACGTCGCGCTGTCGAAGCCGGAGCTCGGGTACTCGCTCACCGTGGCGCCGCTCGTGATCAAGGACAAAGTCCTCGTCGGGCCGGCCGGAGGCGAGTACGGCATCCGCGGCTTCATCGCCGCGTTCGACGCGAAGACCGGAAAGGAAGTCTGGCGCTTCAACACCGTTCCCGGTCCCGGCGAGGTTGGACACGAGACGTGGCCGCCGAACAGCGATGCATGGGAGCATGGCGGCGGGTCCATCTGGGTGACTGGTTCCTATGACCCCGATCTGAACCTCGTCTACTTCGGCACCGGCAATCCTGGTCCCGACTGGAACGCCGATCCGCGGCCCGGCGACAACCTGTACACGGACTCGGTCGTCGCGTTGAACGCCGATACCGGTCAGTTGAAGTGGCACTATCAGTTCACGCCGCACGACGAGTTCGACTACGACTCGACGCAGGTGCCGGTGCTCGCCGACATCCAGTGGCAGGGACGCCCGCGCAAGGTCATGCTGTGGGCGAATCGAAATGGGTTCTGGTACGCGCTCGATCGCGCGAGCGGCGAGTTCCTGCGCGGGAAGCCGTTCGTGCGCGTGAACTGGGCCGAGGGTATCGACGACAAGGGCATGCCGAAGCGCGTGCTCAACGCGACGCCCGAAGGGACGCTCGTCTATCCGAACAATCAGGGCGCGACCAACTGGTATTCGCCTTCGTACAGTCCCCGAACCGGCTTCTTCTATATCCCGACGTGGATGGACACGTCTTCGACCTACACGAAGGGACCGGCGGAGTACAAGGCGGGCAACCAGTACACCGGACGCTTTCCGACGATGCCCGTGCCGCCGCTGCGGACCGGACCTGGCAACGTCAACACGCGCACGCCACAGGAAGGATGGGGCGCGATTCAGGCGTTCGACGCGAAGAGCGGCGAGCTGAGATGGCAGTTCAAGATGAGCGACGTCACCGACAGCGGCGTCCTGTCAACGGCATCGGATCTGGTCTTCGCCGGCGGCCGCGAGGGATATTTCTTCGCCCTCGACGCGCGGACGGGCGAACTGCTCTGGAAGGGCAACATCGGCGGTCAGGTGTCGGCGGGGCCGATGTCGTACGCGGTGAACGGCAGGCAGCACGTCGCGATTGCCGCCGGCAGCGCGCTGTTCGTCTACGCGCTTCGGCAGTGAGTCATTCATGCGACGACGCGATTTTCTTGCCGGAGTTGAAGGGAAGGATCGCTGCGCGGCGCTGCTCAACCGCGTCAAGGCGCACGCCGAGGACAAGGGCGTGACGCTCATGGAAGGCGGCGTCGCCGCGAAGATTCGCGCGCACGAGTGGCGGCCAACACCGGGCCGCGATCCGCTCGACAGTCTCCGCACGGTGCTGGAGATCATGGATCTATGACGCTGAAAATCAGTCTGCTCGCGATCGCCTTTGCCGGTTCGTCCTTCGCGTCGGCGCAGACGTGGACGCCGCCGCGGACGCCGGACGGTCATCCCGACCTGCAAGGCATCTACACCAACTCCTCGATCACGCCGCTGGAGCGGCCGAAGGAGCTCGGCGCGAAGGAGTTCTACACCGAGCAGGAGGCAGCCGAGGTCCAGAAGCGCGCGCTCGTGCCGGCGCCGATCGCCGAGCGCAGCGGGACAGAAGCGCATTACGAGTTCACGCAATTCGGCCTCGACCGGACGCAGTCGCAGATCGCCTTCAGCCTGCGAACGTCGATGATCATCGGCCCGGAAGGGCGCGTGCCGCCGCTCACACCCGAGGCGCAGCAGCGCAATGCCCAGCGCGCGGCGCTCGCGAAAGGCCACGAGTTCGACGGCCCGGAGAACCGAACCATCCAGGAACGATGCATCATTTGGGCGAACGAGGGACCGCCGATGCTGCCGGCGGGTTACAACAACTATCTGCAGATCGTGCAGACGCCGGCCTACGTCGTCATCATGCAGGAGATGATCCACGACGCGCGGATCATTCCGCTCGACGGACGTCCGCACGCGGCGCCGAACATCCGCAAGTGGCTTGGCGATTCGCGCGGACGATGGGAGGGGGACACGCTGGTCGTCGACACGACGAACTTCACCGACAAGACGAACTTCAGAGGGTCGCGCGAGAATCTGCACGTGGTCGAGCGCTTCACGCGCGTCGACGAGAAGACGGTCCGCTACGAGTTCACCGTCGACGACCCCGGCACGTGGACCAAACCGTGGTCGGCGGAGATGCCGCTGGCGCGCGACAAAGGGCCGATCTTCGAATATGCGTGCCACGAGGCCAACTACGGCTTTGCGAACAATCTCAAAGGCGCGCGCGCCCTGGAAACCAAGGACAAGAAGAATCCGAAGTAGGAGCCTGTTCCATGAAGCACATGCTTTGTGTCGGATTCGCGCTCGCCGCGGTGATCGCCATTGCGGTTCCGTTGCGCGCGCATCATGCGTTCGCCGCGGAGTTCGACATCGACAAGCCGATCAACCTCCGCGGAACGGTGACGGTCATGGAGTGGGTGAATCCGCACTCGTGGATCCACATCGACGTCAAAGGCGTGGACCGGGCCGTGGTGAATTGGATGGTCGAGGGAGGAAGCCCGAACCAGCTGATGAGGCTCGGGTTCACGAAGAACGCCATCCTGCCCGGCATGGAGATCGTCGTCGACGGCTATCAGGCGAAGGATGGCACCAACAAGGCCGTCGGGCGATCGCTCATGTTCGCCGACGGCCGCAAGTTCCTTCTCGGCAACATGGAACCTGCCGGCCGCGGAGGACCACAGCGATGAGCCGCGCGGTTCAGTCGATGACGTCCGGCGCGTTATGCTCGATCACGCTGGCTCTGCTCGCGGTCGCGGCGTTCGATCGCGCCGCCGGCGCGCAGGCGCAGCAGGCCGCGCGAACACACCCGCAAGGCTTCATCACCGGAACGGTGCAGGGCGCGCAGCGACCCGAGGCCGGCGTTTGGGTGATTGCCGAGACGAAGGATCTGCCGACGAACTTCATCAAGATCGTCGTCACCGACGATCGCGGCCGTTTCCTTCTGCCGGAGCTGCCGCCGGCGAACTACAGCGTCTGGGTCCGAGGGTACGGGCTCGTCGATTCGGCGCCGATCCAGATGAAGCCCGGCGCGAATCCCGTCACGCTGAAGGCGGCGCCGGCCGCGTCGCCTCAGGAAGCCGCCAGGATCTATCCGGGCAATTACTGGCTGTCGCTGCTCGAGCCGCCGGCCGCGAACGAGTTTCCCGGCACGGGCGCCAACGGCCTCGGTCCGACGATGGCGACCCAGAACCACTGGATCAACTCGTTGAAGTCGGATTGCAACTTCTGCCACCAGCTCGGGAACGCCGAGACGCGATCGGTCGATCACGTGCTGGCTGCAAAGCCGGATCTCAGGACGCACGCCGAGGCGTGGGAATGGCGCCTCGGCACGGGCGTGCGCGGCAATTCCATGTACGCGGTGCTCAACACGCAGGGGAAGGATCGTTCGCTGAAAACGTACGCGGACTGGACCGAGCGCATCGCCAGGGGCGACGTTCCGCCGGCGCCGCCGCGGCCCGGCGGCGTGGAGCGCAATCTCGTCGTCACGCTGTGGGACGTCGGCGACGATCACTCGTTCATGCACGATGAAATTTCGACCGACAAGAATCACCCGACGTTGAACGCGAACGGCCGCATCTACGCCGTGTCGGCCGGACACGGTCAGCTCGTCGTGCTCGATCCGAACGAGAACAGCACGTTCACGCTCGAGATCCCGACGCGCGAGCCGAAGGAAAAAGTCCCGTCGCGCTTCCCGAAGCCGAACCGGCCGTCGCTCCATTGGGGCGAGGAACATCTATGGGGCAATCCGCCGTACGATCCCGCGGACCCGCACAATCCGATGTTCGACAGCAAAGGCCGCGTGTGGATGACGTCGAAGATCCGCGGCAATCAGGATCCTGCGTGGTGCAGCGATCCTTCGAACAAATTCGCGGAATGGTTCCCGCTGCACAGCAGCGCGCGCCAGGCGTCGTTCTACGATCCGAAAACGAATCAATTCACGCTCGTCGACACCTGCTACAGCACGCATCACCTGCAGTTCGACAACGATGCGGACGAGACGGTGTACTTCAACGAGCTCGTCGGGCCGATCTTCGGATGGATCGACACGAGGGTCTACGAGCAGACGCACGACGAGCAGAAAGCCGTGGGGTGGTGCGGACAGGTCGTGGACACCAACGGCGACGGGAAGATCACCAGGCCGTGGAACATGCCGGCTGCGCGCGGACGCGATTCGGTTACGTACCAGGGTGACACGCCTGCCGGCGCGCCAGACGGGCGCGGGGGACAACGCGGCCAGGGTCGAGGGGCGACAAGCTCAGGGCAGGGCGATGGCGGCTTCGATCCCAAGCTCGACACGCTGGTCAGCTACAGCATGTATTCGGTGATTCCGAGTCCCGTCGACGACTCGGTGTGGGGCGTCAGCGAGCGATATCCCGGCTTCCTGATTCGGCTGCAGCGCGGCAACAACGCGCCCGCGAGCTGCATGACGCAGGTCTTCAGAGTTCCCGAGCCCGGATTCGATCCCCGCGGCATCGACATCGACAGCCACGGCGTCGTCTGGACGGCGCTCGCGGCCAGCAGTCACCTGGCGAGCTTCGACGTCCGCAAATGCAACGACCTGAACGGCCCGGCGAAAACCGACGGCAGCCAGTGCCGTGAAGGGTGGACGCTCTATCAGACGATCGGTCCGAAGCTGCGCGGCACCGACATCCCGGCAGACTTCCACTACTACAACTGGGTCGACCAGCACGACATCTCGGGCTTCGGCGCCGACACGCCGTTCGCCACCGGTTCGAATTCCGACGCGCTGCTGGCCCTGACCTCACGCACGCACGAGTGGATCACGCTGCGCGTGCCGTATCCACTCGGTTTCTATTCACGAGGGATGGACGGGCGCATCGACGATCCGAACGGCGGGTGGAAAGGCCGCGCGCTGTACGCGAACTACGGCACGCACTTCGTCTGGCACATCGAAGGCGGAAAAGGCACGAAGGGAAAGATCGTCAAGTTCCAGATGCGGCCCGATCCGCTCGCGCGGTGAGGAAGCCGCCCGCCGAATCTTCAGCGGGCGCCGATTCAACACAAAGGACACCAAGGACATTAAGGGACGAGAACTATCGCGGCAGTCGCGCTTTCCACGCGTCCCAGGAACGTTCGTAGTCCTGTGTCGCTTTCTCAGCTTCGGCTGGATTGAGGTAGACGACCTTGTCGCCGGCAAGCTGCATCGCCTGCAGTTGAAGCCGCGCGTTCAGATTGAGGTAGTACGCCTCGCCCACGGCGAGGTGCAGCGACGGCGCGGCGACGACCGCGCCGTGCCCGCGCATCAATATCGCGGATTTGTTCGCCAGCGTGCGCGCCAGCGACTTGCCGAGCGCCGGCGTCCGGATGAGCATGTCGCTCGATTCGGCCGCGTCTCGAATTTCGAACACCGGCACGCCCGCCCCGACGAAGAAAGCCATGTGATACAGCGGCCTCATCGGAACCGGCGTCGTCGAGAACGGAATGACGTCCGGGCAGTGGCAATGAACGATCGACTTAACGTCGGGACGGGCTCTATAGATTTCGCCGTGAATGAACCGCTCGATGTAGCCGCCGGCCATGCCTTTCTCCACCGGCACGCTGTCGAGGTCGTACTCGAGGATGTCGGCCGACGTGATCAACGCGGGCGCCCTGGAGCGCGAAAGAAAATAATGACTTGCGTTGCCGGGATTCCGCAGGCTGACGTGCCCGTATCCGTCGAGAACCGATTCGTTCGCGAGGATGCGGTTCGCGACGACGAGCTCGTCGACGAACGTCTGGCGATCTGACTGCGCCGCGATCCGCGACGACGTCGATCCGCCTGCCACCAGGGTGGCCGCCCCCGCGACGATCGACGCCGTCAATCCGATCGAAACGAGCGGCGCCAACCCGGACGTCATCAGCAAAGAAACGTGTCTGGACGCCGACATAGGCTCCTTTTTCGCGGCGCATTATGCCACACGGTGCGCGGCGATCTGGGATATCAGTACAATAGCCGCCCGCGCGGCGCGGTCGCGCGCGTGCACAACCTGAGCGCTCACGATGGCGCGGCGCGCGGTCGTGCTCGCAGAGTAGAATCGCGATCCGCGAGGAATCGATGGCGGGAGAGACGGCCGCGCACGAGACGATTGCGATTTCCGATCAGGCATGGCGCGCGCTCGAGGGCGCGTACGATCTGCAGGTGCACATCGGTCCCGACGTGATCGCCCGGCGCATCGACGACATCGACTGCGCGAAGGAGTTTCTCGCGCGCGGCCTCAAAGGATTCGTCCTCAAGTCGCATTACGTCCAGACCGGGGAGCGCGCGCAGGTGGTCACCAAAGCGGTGCCGGGCAGTCGAATCTTCGGCGCCGTCACGTTGAATCACAGCGTCGGCGGTTTGAATCCCGTCGCCGTCGAGCTCGCCGGCAGGAGCGGCTGCAAGATCGTATGGATGCCGACCGTCGACGCAGAGAACGAAACGGCGGGGCGGCTCGACGGCGGCAGCGCGAAGCTGCCGTTCTGGGCGACGATTCAGCGCGAGCTCGCGGCCGAAGGCATTTCGCCTCCGCCATTGTCGGTGATCGACGAGGCGGGCGAACTGGTCGAGCCCGCACGGCGCTGTCTCGAGCGAATCGCGAAGCACGACATGATCCTGGCGACGGGTCACCTCGGGCGCCGCGAGATCTTCGCGCTCGTCGGCGCGGCGGGGCCAATGGGCGTCAGGAACGTGCTGGTGACCCACGCCGAATTCCCGTCGCAGAACCTGACTGGTGACGAACAGAAGGCGCTCGCCGACATGGGGGCGCTCATCGAGCACTGCTTCACGACCGCATACACCGCGAAGACGACATGGGAGCACATCTTCGCCAACATCCGACGGACCGGGGTCCAGCGAACGGTGATCTCCACGGATCTCGGACAGACAATCAACCCTCCGGTTGCCGAAGGGTTCGCGATGTTCGCCCAGAAGCTGCTCGACGCCGGTTTTTCGGCTGCCGACGTGCGGACGATGGCAGTCGCGAATCCGGCCAGGTTGATCGGAGAGTAGTTGCTGGGGGCTGGTTGCTCGTTGCTGGGGGCTGGGGGCTGGTTGATGGGGGAGACGATGAAGATTTGTCTCGCTGGCACGGGAGCGATGGGCGAAATCCACGTGAAGGCGCTGCAGAAAATCGCCGGCGTGGAAATCGTGGCGGTCGCGAGCCGAACGGAAGAGAGCGGCAGCAAATTTGCCGAGCAGTGGAAGATTCCCTTTCATTCGACCGATCTCCAACGCTGCATCGATCGTCCGGGCGTCGAGGCGGTCATCCTGACGACGCCGAGCGATCAGCATGCCGACCAGACGGTGATGGCGTTGGCCAAAGGCAAGCACGTGCAGGTCGAGATTCCGATGAGCCTCAACCTGCGGGACGCCGAGCGCATCGTCGACGCGGCGAAACGATCGGGACGCATCTGCATGGTCACGCACACGCGGCGGTTTTCGTCGCCGCATCGCGAGATCCGAAAACGCATTCGCGAGGGTACATTCCATCTGCACCACATGGTGGTCGAGACGTATTTCTTCCGCCGCACGAATCTGAACATGCACGGGCAGCCGCGATCGTGGGTCGACAGCCTGCTGTGGCACCACGGCTGTCACTCCATCGATCTCGCGTATTGGATTCTCGACGAGGCGAACTTCGAGGTCTGGGGCCAGCAGGGCCCGGAGCATCCCTCGCTCGGCATCCCGATGGACCTCACCGTCGCCATGAAGTCGAGGAAAGGTCCGCTGTTCTCGATGGCGATGTCGTTCAACAACAAAGGGCCGTTCGGCGGCTTCTATCGGTACATCGGCGAAGAAGAGACCTATAAGGTGTATCGCGATGCCATGACCGACAGCGAAGGCAAGGACGTGCCGCTCGATGGCACACCAGCCTTCGATCGCCAGGACGTCGAGTTCGCGAGCGCGATCCGCGAAGGGCGTGAACCCGAATCGAGCGCGCAAAGCTGTCTGCCAACGATGGCGCTGCTCGATCGGATCGATCGGGTGATGCAGGAAGGTCGGGTCGGTCAGACGGGTCAGGCACGTCGGGTAAGTCAAGTGGTCATGTAGGGCAGGGGATCAGGTAGGGTCCACCTGACCTGCCCGACGCAGGTTTACGTATGGTCATCGACTGTCACGGTCACTACACGACGGCGCCGAAGGCGCTGCAGGCGTACAGAGATGCGCAGATCGCGGCGCTCGAGAATCGGTCGCAGCCGCGGACCAAAGGCATCGTCGACATCCCGGACGACGAGATTCGCGCGAGCCTCGAAGGGGCGCAGCTCAAGTTCCAGCGCGAACGCGGCACCGACGTCACGATCTTTTCACCGCGCGCGGCGGGCATGGGGCATCACATCGGCGACGCGACCACGAGCCTGCACTGGTCGCAGCAGTGCAACGATCTGATTCATCGCGTCTGCGGGTTGTATTCCGACAACTTCATCGGCGTCTGCCAGCTTCCCCAGTCGCCGGGGGTGCCGCCGGACAACTGCATCGACGAGCTCGAGCGGTGCGTCAACGAGCTCGGTTTCGTCGGTTGCAATCTGAATCCCGATCCGTCCGGCGGCCACTGGACGGCGCCGCCGCTGACGGATCGCTACTGGTACCCGCTGTACGAAAAGATGGTGGAGCTCGATGTGCCGGCGATGGTGCACGTCAGCTCGTCGTGCAATCCGAATTTTCACCACACCGGTGCGCACTACCTCAACGCCGACACGACGGCGTTCATGCAGTTCCTCACGGCCGATCTGTTCAAGGATTTTCCGGCGCTGCGCTTCATCATCCCGCACGGCGGCGGCGCCGTGCCGTACCACTGGGGCCGCTACCGGGGGCTCGCGCAGGACCTGAATCGGCCGCCGCTCGGCGAGCTGATTCGGAACAACGTGTTCTTCGACACGTGCGTCTATCACCAGGCCGGCATCGACCTGCTGCTGAAGATCGTGCCGATCGACAACATCCTGTTCGGATCGGAGACGGTCGGCGCCATCCGGAGCATCGATCCCGAGACGGGGCATTACTTCGACGACACGAAGCGCTACATCGACCAGGCGCGCTCCGTGAACGATGCGGACAAAGAGAAGATCTTCGAAGGCAACGCACGAAAGGTGTATCCGAGGATCAACGCTCGCCTGAAAGGCTCGCGCTACGGTGATGCGCGTGCGCACCGTACGATGAACGTAGCGCGAGGCTTTCACCCGAGCGAATCATGACGCCTACAATCGTCAGGCACATCAAGCGCGCCGATGGCGACGCCATCCACGCGCTCGGCGATCTCGGCGTCGCGACCGTCCACGAAGCGCAGGGACGCACCGGGCTGATGCGTCCGTATCTGCGGCCGATCTACGCGGCAGCCCGAGCAGCCGGCAGCGCCGTCACCGTCGCGTGTCAGCCCGGCGACAACCTGATGATCCATGCGGCGCTGGAACTGTGCGAGAACGGTGACGTGCTCGTCGTGACGACGACCTCGGAATCGACCGACGGCATGTTCGGCGAGCTGCTCGCGGTTTCGGCCCGGGCGCGCGGCGTCGTTGGCCTCGTGATCGACGCCGGCGTCCGCGACGTGGCCGACCTCACCGCGATGATCTTTCCGGTGTGGGCGAAAGCGATCAGCGCGCAGGGCACCGTGAAGGCGACGCCCGGCTCGGTGAACGTGCCGGTGGTGTGCGCCGGCGCGCTCGTGCGTCCCGGCGACGTGATCGTCGGCGATGCCGACGGCGTCGTCATCGTTCCGAGAGCATCGGCGGCCGACGTGGCGCGGCTGGGCGCGGATCGCGTCGCCAAGGAACAGAAGACGCGCGAGCGGCTCCGGCGAGGTGAACTCGGGCTAGACTTTTATGGATTTCGCGCCCGGCTGGCCGAGCTTGGCGTTCGGTACGTAGACGAAATCGACGAAGAGGGGGCTGGGGGCTAGGGGGCTGGTTGCTGGGGGCTGGGGCCGGGGCTGGTTGCTGGCTCGAGGAGATGTTCTATGGGTGAAATCGTAGCGGCCGTCGGCACGTGTCATACGCCGTACATGTTCACGCGGCCGCCGGACGAGAAACCGGAACAGCTCGATCAGGCAGGCGCCGGCATGCGCGAGCTGGGAAAGGTTCTCGACGAAACCAATCCCGACGTCATCCTCTTCTTCGGCAGCGATCACGTCGAAACGTTTTCCGTGACGTGTATCCCGACCTTCGCGATCATCGCGGGCAGCCGCGCAATCGCGAAGTTCGCCGGCAAGGAATACGACCTCCCGGTCCATCGCGAGATGGCCGAAGACCTGCTCAACAAGCTCGTCGTCGAGAAGAACTTCGACATCGCGTATTCAGAGGACGCCGAGCTCGGGCATGCGTTCGCGGTGCCGTTCGAGTACGTGATCGGCAACCGCAAGATCCCGGTCGTCCCGTTCTTCACCAACGTCTACGTTCCGCCGCTGCCCACGCCGAAGCGCTGCGCCGCGCTCGGACAGGCCATCGCCGACATCGTCAAGGGACGCAGGGAGCGCGTCGCCGTCATCGCGAGCGGCGGCATGTCGCATTTCCCGGGCACGACGAAATACCTGTCGCCCGAATTCGATTTCGATCGGTGGCTGCTGTCGCAGTTCGAAATGGGCAGGACCGACGCGCTGCTGAACATGACCGGGACGCAGCTCGACGAGGTCGGCAACACCGAGATGCTCAATTGGGCCACCATGTTCGGCGCGATCGGCCGGCAGGAAGGGGAGCTGATCGACTACATCCCGACGTGGCACCACGGCCTCGGCCTGATGCGATTCCTTCCCGGTCGCGCGAAAACGGTGTCTGCCACTCAAGCAGTGGAGCAGTACGGCGGCTTCAAGTTCCGCAATCAGGGTTATCAGTTCTACAAGCATCCGCCGGCGGAAGCGTACGGGCTCAATCGCCTCTTGTTCGAAGTGCGGCACAGCGCGGAGCTGCGCGATCGCGTCATCAAGAACCTCGACTCCGTTGCGAAGGAGTACGGGCTGAACGCGCGGCAGCGCGAAGCGGCCCAGGAGTTGATCAGTGTCGGCAAGGGCGGACTCGTCAGCGAGCACGTCGGACCGCTCGTCGAGGCCGGCGCGCACCCGCTGCAGGCTCTCATGTCACTGCATGTGATCTTCTCGATGTCACATCGGACGGCGAACGCGCGGGCCTAGGCGGCCCCGCACGGGCTGCTCCGCATCAGGGGACGGCATGAAGACCGCGGACGTCGGCGTCATCCTCGACGAAGGTCAGTGGACCGGCTATCAGAAGCTGCTGGTCGCGGCCACCGCCCTCACGATCATCCTCGACGGCCTCGACAACCAGCTGCTCGCGGCCGCGGTTCCAGCGATGATGCGCGAATGGCACCTGCAGCGCTCCGCCTTCGCCTTCGTGCTGTCGAGCGGCTTGTTCGGCATGATGATCGGCGGCGCGATCGGAGGCTACATCGGCGATCGCGTCGGCCGCCGCGTCGCGCTGCTCGGCAGCGTCGTCTCTTTCGGCGCGCTGACGCTGCTGGTCTCGTTCGCCGGCGGCGTGACGACGCTGACAGCGCTGCGCTTTTTCGCCGGCCTCGGGCTCGGCGGCGCGATGCCGAACGCCGCAGCACTGTCATCGGAGTACGTGCCGCTGCGCCACAGGCCGTTTGCGGTGACGCTGACGATCGTCTGCATCCCGCTTGGCGGCACGCTGGCGGGCATGACCGGCGCTCAGATTTTGCCGCACTACGGATGGCGCGCGCTCTTCCTCGTCGGCGGCATCGTGCCGCTCCTGCTCGCGGCGCTGCTTCTCAACGTGTTGCCCGAGTCGCCACGGTACCTTGCTCGCCAGCGGCAGCGATGGCGCGAGCTCGTCGTGCTGCTGCGCCGCCTCGGTCACGGCGTGCCCGATGATGTCGTGTTCGTCGACGCGCGGGAGAAGCCGATCGCTCATGTGTCGGCGCGATCGCTTTTCGTGCCCGAATTCCGCCGCGACACGCTCGCGTTGTGCGCGTCGTTCTTCTTCTGTCTGCTGTCGGTGTACGTCGGCACGAACTGGGTGCCGTCGCTGCTGACGACAGCCGGCTTCGGCGTCGGCGTCGCGAGCTACGGCCTCACCGCGTTCAACTTCGGCGGCGTCATCGGCGCGATTGGCGGCGCCGTGCTCATCGGCCGGTTCGGATCGCGCATCACGATGCTCGCGATGGCGGCCGGCGCGATTGCCGGCGCGGCGCTCCTGGCGAGCGTCTCGATCGGAGTGCAGTCGGCGGCCGCCGTCCTCGCGATGCTGGCGTGGACCGGCGGTCTCATCAACGCCGTGCAGACAACGATGTATGCGCTCGCGGCGCACGTGTATCCAACCGGCATTCGGGCAACCGGCATCGGCACCGCCGTGGCAGTCGGCCGCATCGGCGGCGTCGTATCGCCGTACGCCGGCGCGTGGGCGCTCGACAGGGGCGGACCCTCGCTGATGTTCCTCTTCATCGCGGGCACGATGACGGTCGTCTTCGCGGCGCTCGCGTCGGTGCGAAACCACGTGCCGCGCCGCCTGATCGTCCGCCCCGTCCGGTCGATCGCTCCGCAACCGGCTGGGCGGTAAGACATTGCGGATTGGCGGTTTCGGATTCCAGGAGTTCAATGACATCCAATCCGCAATCCCAAATCCGCAATCCGCAATCGCTCTACCGTCAGGTACTGATCGCCACGGCCCTCGGTGCTCTCGTCGGGTACTTGTGGCCAGCGGCCGGCGTCGCGATGAAGCCGCTCGGCGACGCGTTCGTCAAGCTCGTGCGCATGATCGTCGCGCCGATTATCTTCTGCACCGTCGTCGTCGGCATCGCGGGCGGCGCGGGCGGCAGGACGGTGGGCAAGGCCGGCGTCCTCGCCCTGATCTACTTCGAGATCGTGACGACGCTCGCGCTGATGATCGGCCTGATTGTCGTCAACATGGCGCGGCCGGGCGGCGGCATGAATGTCGATCCGGCGTCGCTCGACGCGCAGGTGGTGGCGCAGTACGTGACGGCGGGCCGAGCGCAGAGCGTCACCGGTTTCGTGCTCGACATCATTCCCACGAGCGTGGTCGACGCGTTCGCCAGAGGCGACATCCTCCAGGTGCTGCTGATCTCGGTGCTGGTCGGCTTCGCGCTCCGCGCCGGAGGCGGCGCAGCGGCCACCGTCATCGACTTCGTCGAGAAGATGTCGAAGATCTTGTTCGGGGTCATCGACCTGATCATGAAAGCAGCGCCGGTCGGCGCATTCGGAGCGATGGCGTTTACGATCGGCGGCTTCGGCGTTGGTGCGCTGGCGCAGCTTGCCGGTTTGATGGCGTGCTTCTACCTGACATGCGCGGCGTTCGTTGCCATCGTCCTCGGCGCCATCGCGAGGTGGCACGGCTTCGGCATCTGGCCGTTCATCAAGTATGTCCGGGAAGAAATCTTCATCGTCTACGGCACATCGTCGTCCGAATCGGTGCTGCCGCGGCTGATGGAAAAGCTCGAGGCGCTCGGCGTCGATCGATCGATCGTCGGCGTCGTCGTTCCGGCCGGCTACTCGTTCAATCTCGACGGCACCGCCATTTACCTCGTGATGGCGACGGTATTCATCGCGCAGGCCACCGGAACTCCGCTCGGCCTCATGCGGCAGCTGACGCTGCTGATGCTGCTGCTGATTACGTCAAAGGGGGCCGCGGGCGTTGCCGGCGCCGCGCTCATCGCGCTTGCGGGCACGCTGTCCGCGACGGGCTACCTTCCAGTTGCCGGCGTCGCGCTGATTCTCGGCATCCACCGCTTCATGGGCGAGGCGATGGCCGTGACGAACCTGATCGGCAACGGCGTCGCGACAATCGTCGTCGGCAAGTGGTGCGGACAGGTCGACGACGACAGATTGTCGGTGCTCGACGCGGCTGACGTCCGGCTGAAGCCGGACGCTACACCGACACCCGTAGCGCCAGCCGTCAGGCGGACGATCCCGTGAGGCGGTCGTGAGGATCGGTTTAATCGGATTCGGCGAGGCGGCATCGACGATCGCCGGGGGCTGCGATCGGCCGGTGTCGAGGGTCTGTTCGCGTTCGACATCAACGCGCACGACGCGTGGTTCGGAGCGCTCATCCAGCGGCGCGCCGTCGAGGGTGGAACGACGCTCGGCGATTCGTCGCAAGCGCTCGCGCCATGCGCTATGATGCCGGACGAGTACGTCTTTTTTCAATCGTTGAACGAGGGCTTTCCGGGCCTCGACAGGACGGCGCTCGCGAACTACATGGTCGGTCCGTCGTCGTGCACGGCGAACGGCCACGCGACCTGATTGCGACCGGCAAGAACGTTTAGGAGGGCGCGATGCGAATCCGATCGATCGCGGTGCTGATGATCGTCCTGACGCCGGCGCTGTTCGCGCAGCGCGGCGCGCCGGCGCCGGCGGACCCGATGCCAAGGCTTGCCAACGGCACGCCGAATCTCGGCCGCGTCGCCGGTGAAAAGGGTATTTGGGGCGTACCGTGGATCCGCAACATGGCGCTGCGGATCGACAACACCGACGCGATAAGCGATCTGCCGCGCTCGGGCGGCGTAGTCGGCCTCGTCGGGCACGATCTGAAACGCGACGGCTCCAGGTTCGAGCCGCAGGTGCCGTTCATGCCGTGGTCGCGTGCGGTGTACGACTACAACGTCGCGAATGAATCCAAGTACGACCCGGAAGGCTACTGTCTGCCGCCGGGCGGTCCTCGTCTGATGGCGACGCCGTATCCGATGGAAATCATCCAGCTGCCGGAGCAGAAGCGCATCATCATGACGTTCGAGGGGGCGACGCACATCTGGCGCGAAATCTATATGGACGCCCGCCCGCATCCCTCAGGCGATTCGTTGAATCCGACGTATCTCGGACATTCCGTCGGCCGGTGGGAAGGCGACACGCTCGTCGTCGATGTCGTCGGGTTCAACGAAGGCACGTGGCTCGACTACTCCGGGCACCCGCACACCGACATGCTGCACGTCGTCGAGAGGTTTACGCGGCGGAACAAAAACCTGCTCCACTACGAGGCGACGATCGAAGATCCGGGCGCCTACACGAAGCCGTGGACCGTGGGATGGAACATTCCGTGGCGCGCGAACGGCGAGCTCGCCGAATACATCTGTCAGGAGAACAACCAGTATCTGCTGCGCCTGACCGACGATTTCGGTCAGCCGCTGTTCGCAACGAAGCGGTGATAGAGCGCGCTCTCTCGCGTCTCTACGATCCTGTCACCGCCGGCGCCCACGTCGCGCGCGCCGCAGCGGCGACGACTTCCAGCTTGCGCCGCTGATCCTCCGGCGAGATGCGATTGCCGGCTTCGGTCGAAGCAAAGCCGCACTGCGGGCTGACGGCGAGCCTGTCGATCGGCACGATCCGTGAGGCTTCCGCGATCCGCTGCCGCAGCTCGTCGACCGTCTCGAGCCGCGAGTTCTTCGTGCTCACGAGGCCGAGCACCACGACGCGATCGTCGGGCACGTAGCGCAGCGGCTCGAACGTTCCCGATCGGGCGTCGTCGTACTCGAGAAGAAACCGGTGAAAGCGCGAGCGGCGGAACACCTGCTCCGCGATGCGATCGTATCCGCCCGACGCGTAGAACATGCTCTGGTTGTTGCCGCGGCAGATGTGCACGCCGAACGTCATGCCAGAGTGTCCATCGACGATGGCGTTATCGAGCTCGATGCACGCGTCGATGAGCCGGTCGGGATCGCTGCCGCGCTGCCGGTAGCCTTCGCGGATCGATTCGTCCAGGAGCGCGGCATACTGCGGCGCGTCGATCTGAACGTAGTCGCATCCCAGACGGCGCAGTTCCTCGATCTCCCGACGCGTGAAGTCGACGATGTCCGCGAGATACGCGTCGCGGGTCGCGTAGGCGGCGCGCGACTTGTCCGGGTCGTAGTACGCGGCCGCCTGCTGCGCGCTGAGCAGCGTCACCTTGACGCGCTTCGCCGTCCGGCCGCGCAGATACGTGAATTCCTCGACGCCCATCTGATGGCGCCAGCGCAGCTTGTCGACGACGACGGGCCGCTTCTGCGTGATGGTGGCGCCTGATTCGTCGCGGAACGGGATGGCCCATCCGCCGAACTTGTCGAAGCCTTCGAGCGCTTCGACGAGATGGCCGAAGAACGCATAACGGCGCTGTTCTCCGTCAGTGACGACGTCGAGACCCGCGGTCTCCTGCAGCGCGACGGCCTCGTCGACGGCGCGGTCCTCGATCTTCTTGAACGCAGCTGGCGTCAACTCGCCTCGCTCGAGCTGTCCTCGCGCGCTCGCGAGGTACGGCGGACGCAGCAGGCTGCCGATCGTTTCTGCGCGGACCTCAGAATTGGAAATCATCCGCGTATTGTAATCCGGTAAAACGAACTGCACGCAGACCTCGCAGAGTCCGCTGAGATTTGAATTGCTCTCCATTCTCAGGGTTCTCTGCGTTTCTGGTAGGATACGCATCGACAAAGGAGGGCCTGTCGACATGAGCGCACGTGCTGATCTTGCACGGGACAGGTCCGCCTTCGCGTTCATCGGGCGATCCTCTAGGGGCGCCTGACCTCCGCACGCGGACCTTCCTCTCGCATTCGACGAACAACTGCTCGTCCGCCTCTATAGCGCGAGCCTTTCAGGCGAGCGAGCCAAGCTTTTTCGAAGAAGGAGATCTGACGTGTCTTCACTCGAACGTCTGGGATGGAATTCGTTTTTCGAGCAACAGGTTCGGGACGGCGACGAACGCGTCCCGTCGGCGCTTCAATGGTCGCGCGTCGTCGAAGAGCAGCGCGGAGCCTGCCGAGTCGCGGGCGAATACGAAGGTTGCGTGGAGATCAGCGGACGGGTTCGACATCAGGCGCGGTCGCCGGCCGACTTCCCGGCCGTCGGCGATTGGGTCGGTGTGCGAGATGCAATCGTCCACCGGCGGCTCGAACGGCGAAGCACGATCGCGCGGGCTGCCGCGGGCGCGGCGATCGAACAGCAGGTGATGGCCGCGAACGTCGACACGATCTTTCTGGTGACCGCCGCGACGCGCGATCTCAATCCGCGCCGTCTCGAGCGCTACCTCACTACCGTGTGGGACGCGGGCGCGGTGCCGGTCGTTGTGCTCAACAAGGCCGACCTGACCGAGGATCCGGAGCGCGCATGCGACGACTTGCGTTCGCGGCTGCCGTTGGTCGACGTTGTCGCCGTCAGCGCGCTGGGCCTCGCGGCGCGCGCGACGGTCGAGGACGCGCTGTCGCCCTACCTGCGACGGGCGGAAACGATTGCGCTCCTTGGGTCGTCCGGTGTCGGCAAGTCGACAATCGTCAATCGGCTCATCGGCCACGACGTCCGCAAGGTCGGCGCGATCCGCGAAAGCGACGGGAGAGGGCGGCATACGACGACCGCGCGTCATCTCGTCGAGCTTCCGTCGGGCGCGCTGCTGATCGACACGCCCGGGATGCGCGAGCTCGTGCCGTGGACACAGTCCGGATCGGTTGACGGCGCGTTCGACGACATCGCACGCTCGCGCGCGACTGCCGCTTCGCCGACTGCGGGCACGAAACGGAACCGGGATGCGCGGTGCTCGCGGCCGCAGACAGCGGCCGTCTCGATCGCGATCGCCTCGAGCATTACCGCCGTTTGCTGCGCGAGGCGGCATTCGAAGAACGCAAGCGCGACAAGGCGGCGGCCGCGAACGCGAAGCGCCGATGGAGGCAGACGCAGCAGTCGCTCAAAGCCCTCTATCGCGATCGCGACCGGTCGTAGAATGTGCCCGGTGCGCTGGCTGCTCGTCTTCGTCTGTAGCGCGAGCCTTTTAGGCGAGCGATCCCAATCGGCCCGTCGCGGACGCTCGGCTGAAAGCCTCGCGCTACACGTTTATCGCGTGCAGCTGGACACGACCAAGGGACAGATCGTGATCGAGGTCAACCGCGAGTGGGCGCCGCAGGGCGCGGATCGTTTCTACGAGCTGGTCGCGAGCGGCTACTACGACGACAATCGGTTCTTCCGCGTCGTCGCCGGCCGGTGGGCGCAGTTCGGGATCAATGGCGATCCTGCGGTCGCCAAACAGTGGCGCGGGAAGGCGATCCCCGACGATCCGCGGAAGGAATCGAACGTGCGCGGCACCGTCGCGTTCGCCTTCGCGGTTCCGAACGGGAGGACGACGCAGGTCTACATCGCCTTGAACGATCTGTCGTCCACGCAGGACGCACAGGGGTTCGCGCCGTTCGGCCGCGTCGTTTCGGGGATGGAAGTCGCCGACGCGCTGAACAGCGAGTACGGCGAGAATTCCGGCGGCGGCATCCGCGCGGGGAAGCAGCAACCGCTGTTCGACGGCGGCAACGCGTATCTGGATCGCGAATTCCCGCGATTGGATCGGATCGTCCGAGCGAGGGTTATCCCGTGAATCTCCAAGACCTGAAAACCATGATCGACTATCACTACTGGGCTCGCGATCGGTTGCTCGACGCAATCGAGCCGCTCACGGCGAACGAGTACAACCGCGATCTCGGCAGCAGCTTCAAATCGATCCGCGACACCGCGACCCATATCTACGCGGCCGAGTGGGCCTGGTACCAGCGCTGGCACGGCGAGTCGCCGACCGCGCTGCTGCCGTCGGATCGGTTCCCGGATCTCGCGGCGCTGCGCGAGGCATGGATCGATCACGAGCGGAAGATGCGCGCGTTCGTCGACGGGCTCGACGAGGCGGACGTCGAACGCGTCATCCCCTTCAAGCTGCTCAGCGGACACACGGGCGCATCGCCTATCTGGCAGATGGTGCAGCACGTCGTCAACCACGCGAGCTACCATCGCGGTCAGATTACGACGATGCTGCGGCAGCTCGGTGCGCAGCCGCCGAAGCCGCTCGACATGATTGCGTATTACCGCGTGAAGGAAGCGGCGGCGAGGGGATAGTCGCTGGTTGCTGGTTGCTGGTTGCTAGCGGCTGAGGGCTAAGCCATGAAATACGTCGGCGGTGAGGCAGAAGATCGGAAGATAGGAGCCGCTGCTACTGCTCGGTCGTTCGCGGCCGCTTCTCTCGTTCGAGTTTGGTCAGGTCGTACTTCTCGCCGGGCCCCATGAAGAAATACTTCTTGCCGTTCCGCTCTTCCGCCTTCGGATCGGATCGGCCGTCGTGGATCGCGACCTTGCTCGCGCCGACGACTTCGAATTGCTGCCCGGTGACGACGATGGCGGTGCTCTCGTCGATTGAGATGCCGAGCAGCTCGGGGTGCTTCGCGACAACTTCCTCGATATCGTCCTGGCGGTTGCGCGTCAGCATGTGCTGATCGATTGCGACGCCTTTGATCAGGCCGAACCCTTCCTCGTAGCCCGGCGCCATCATGATCTTGTTGCCCTCGCGCGCGCCGCGCACGAGGTACGACGCAAGGATCGACGCGCCGGCCGACGATCCGCCGACCACGCCGCCGCGCTCGAGCACCTTCTCGATTTCGTGCTCGGTCCGCGTGTGCAGATACGAATCGACGAGATGCCACTGGCGTCCGCCGGGGAACCACACGGCGCGCGCATTGGCGATCGGTTTCACGAACGCCTCGGAATCGGCGACCTTGCGATCGGTCGTGTGGAGCACGGTGATGTTCGTCACGCCGAAATCGCGGAACATCTTCAGGCCGGAGTAGTCGGGTCCGTAGGTCTCGGCGCCGCCGGCCGTCGGGATGACGACGAGGAGCGCGTCCGTCCCGCCGGCGAGCTCGAAGAAGCGACTGAGGATCTCGCGTCCCACGCGCCCGCCGCCGACGATGACAAGGGAGCCTCGTCCCGGCGCCTTCACGACCGGCTCGGTCGCGACGAACGCGCAGGCGCAAATTGCGATGACGCTGATGGCGATCGCCTTTCGCATGGCACCCCTCACGAGTGAACGTTGTCCATCTCGAGCACCGTCCGCGCCAGGACGTCGGCGCCGCGCGCGCAGTCGTCCCACGACGTCAGCTCCTTCGGCGAGTGGCTGACGCCACCGACGTTGGGGACGAAGATCATCCCCATCGGCCCGATGAGCGCCATCATCTGCGCGTCGTGGCCGGCGCCGCTCGGCAGGCGCATCGACTGCAGATTCAGCGCGCGGGCGGCGCGTTCGATCGCGCCCTGCACTTCCGTGGCGGCGGTCGCCGACGCTGCCTGCATCGTGCGCGAGAACTCGACGGCGAACGACCCGCCGGCCGGCCGGCCGAACGTGCTCAACGTCTCGATCCGCGACCGCAGCTTTCGAGCGTCGACGCGCAGGCCGCTTTCGCTCGCGCCTTCGGCCGCCCCCGCGTCGGCGCGGACAGCTGCCGCCATGGCAACGGACGCGGCCGAGAGGTCACGCAGAAACGCGCGCCGCGAGATCACGGCTGTGAGGTCGTGCGGGACGCGCCCTGCGCGCGGGTCCCCTGGATGAACTTCGCGACGTCGTTCTTCAGCGCCTTGTGCGCCGACGGCCGGATGTAAATCATGTGGCCGGCTTCGTAGTAGCCGTGCGACACGCGGTCGGTGACCTGCTTGTCGTACGCGAGGTGCGTGAAGTTGAATTCGGCGCCACCCATAATCGTCGCCATGTCGTAGTAGCCGATCGCGACGAACACCTTCAGAAACGGGTTGTGCGTCATCGCGGAGCGCAGCGGCTCGGTCATGTCCATGTAGCGGTTCTGATCGTAGGTCCACGGCCTCACGTTGCCCGACGTCGGGTAGTGAAGATCCGTTTCCCACTTCAGATCGTTCTTCACGTATTCCTGGAACATCGACGTGTACGGACCCTGCAGCGCGCTGTTCGAGATGTCGTACTCCTGCCGCTCGCCGGCGGCGTCGGCGTCGATCGAGGTGAACCGGCCGTCGAGGCGGCCGATCGTCAGCCGTTTGTCGCGCAGCAGCTCCTTGCGGAACCTGTCGGCGGTGACGCGCAGGTTCGCGTTCAGGATGAACTGCTGCGGCAGCCCCGTGACGCGCGCGAGTCTCTGCGCCATCGACGTCCGCTCGGCGTCGCTCAACGTGTTGCCCTTCGTCAGCGCGGCCATGTAGTCGCCGAACGCAAAGATGCGCGCCTGATCGACGACCTGCTTCAGGCTCTGTCCCTGCAGGTCGGCCGGCAGCTTCTTGTGGTACCACGCGTCGGCTGCGAACGTCTCGATGAGCGACGCGTACGCCACGTCGTTGTCGGGCGCCGGCGACAGCGTCTGATACGTGAGGAGCGACGAGACGAGCACGATGCCGTTCAGCTCGATGCCGTGGCGATCCTGGATCTCCTGGGCGAGGCCCGCCGATCGGATGGTGCCGTAGCTCTCGCCGATCAGATACTTCGGCGACGGCCAGCGGTTGTAGGTCTTGAGGTAGACGTTGATGAACTCACCGAACGCGCGCAGGTCGCCCGACTGTCCGTGGAACTGCTGCGAGCTGTTGCCCGGCGTCGTGCGGCTGTAGCCGGTGGAAATCGCGTCGACGAACACGAGATCGCTGACGTCGACCAGCGAGTTCTCGTTGTCCTCCAGCGTGTAAGGCGGCGCCGGCTGAAACCCCTCGTCGGCCATCCGGACGTGCTTCGGCGCGAACGATCCCATGTGCAGCCAGATCGTGGCGGCGCCAGGACCGCCGTTGTAGAGAAACGATACCGGTCGCGTCTTCGCGTCTTCTCCGTCTTTCGTGTACGCGACGAAGAACATCCGCGCGACGACCTGCCCGTTGTCGAGGCGAATCGGCAGCGTGCCCGCGGTCGCGGTGTACTTGATCTCGCGTCCGTCGACGCGAATCGTGTGGGAGGTCTGTGAGATTTTCTCCTCGGCCGCGCCCGCAAACTCCTCGCGCGGGCCGGCGCTCTCGCCGGCGGCAGGCGGCGCCTGCGGCGGCTGGCCGCCCCGTCCCTGCGCGCGAGCGGGAACAGCAACAGCGGCGACGATGAGAAACGGGATGAAACGCTTCAACATGGATACTCCTGGACGCTCGGCTGAAGCCTCGCGCTCCATCATCTTACGTCCACTTCATTCTTCTTCTGGTGCGCCGCCGCCGCCGGCCCTGACCACGTCTTGCTGTTTCACGCGATCGACGTTGAACTTCTGTGCGCTGGCGATGATTTTATCGAGCGCCTCGTCGAAGTCGAACGAGGTCGCCTTCGAGAACCGCGTGTAGTTCACGCGCGACACGACGAACGGCTTCAGATACGGGCTCGTCAGTCCTCTCGCCTTCAGCTTCTCGACGGCGGCGCTGACGGCGTCATCGAGCTTCAAAATCTTCCTGCCGCGCCGCTCGCGCTCTTTCAGCGCCTTCGCCACCGGCTCGTCGAGGAACTCGTCGACGCGCCGGAGGATCGACTGGTACGCGCCGCCGCTCAACCGCGGCCGGTCTTCGTAGCACACGCCGAGCGTCAGGAACGACGGCTGCTCGAACTCGAACGCGTAGCTCTTCTCCGCGTCGTCGGACATCTTGGCGAGCGCGCGCGCCATGCGGATCGTCTCGAGCGACTTCTCGCGCAGGTTGTGCGCCTTCTCGGTGTTGAGCGCGAGAATCTTGAAGGCGACCTGAGGATCGGGCACGACGAGCGCGGTGATCGTGCGGACGCCGAGCTTCTTCAGCGCCTGTAGACGATGGTTGCCGTTTGGCGTCAGGTACTGGCCGTCGTCGCGGATGGCGACGATCGGATCGAGGAAGCGGCCGATCGTCTCGATGACACCCATCAACCGCTTGACGTGCGCATCCGACGGATCGCGCTGGTACGGCGTCGGCTCGACCTTCTCGACCGGCAGCGCCGCCAGCACGACAGGCTTCCCGCCGAATGGATCGTTGTACCGACCGAGCACGGCGCCGCCATCGTCTTCAATCTGACTGGCGAGGCGGTCGACCTCGGCGCCGCTGGCATTCCTCGTCTGCGCGGCCGTCAGTCCCACTGACGCCGGCGCGACTTTCTTCCGGCGGACGGGCTTCTTTCGGGGCGGCATGCGCCGATCATATTCCGGCGCAGACGCGGCTAAGCGACCGGTGTGATCCTAAGACAACGGCTGCCGTGTTGCCGCGCGATGACGGTCGACCAGCAACCGCCGGAGGATCGTGAAGAGCCACGCGACGTCGCGGCCCGTCGATCGATAACGTCCGATTCCGGCCAGGACAGGACACGGACGAAGACGTCCTGAACGGCGGCGTCGCGCCGTCGCCAGTACGCAGATCGGACAGGGCCAGATGCTGGCACTCGAACAAATCGGGCGCATCTGGTCGCTGCACCATCAGCTCGCTGCGTATAACGGCGAACTCGACCAATCCTCGCAAGCCGTGGCAGACACGTTGCACGACAAGGAGAGGTTGAGGTGAATTATGAAGAACTTCGGTATGGCGGCGCTGACCGCGCTGGCCATTGCCGCGCCCGCTGACGCCGCGCTCAGGCCGAACGATGCCGAGCGGCTGCGCACCGCCGCCCGCGTCGTGCAGGAAGTTCGAAGCGACATACCTCAGGAGTACTGGGACCGCGCGCGATGTATGGTCGTCATCCCTGATCTGAAAAAGGCAGCCCTCATCTTCGGCGGCGAGTTCGGCAAAGGCGCGATGAGCTGCCGAGCCGGAGAAAGCTGGAGCGCTCCGGTGATGATGCAGATCGCAAAAGGCAGCTGGGGGTTTCAGGCCGGCGCCGAGCAGGTGGATCTCGTGCTCCTCATCATGAACGAGCAGGGCGTCCAAAAGCTGCTGAACAATAAAGTGAACCTCGGAGCGGACGCGTCGGTTGCCGCCGGTCCGATTGGCCGCGCCGGCAGCGTCGGCACCGACGCGCAGCTGACGGCGGAAATCCTTTCGTACTCCCGCGCGAAGGGACTGTTCGCCGGCATCAACCTGTCGGGCGGCGTTCTGCGCCCGGACGAGGACGCGAACCGCGACGCGTACGGCGCCGAGGCATCGCCGCGAACGATTCTCGCAAGCCGCAGCATCTCGGCGCCGCCGGAAGCGCAGGCGTTTCTCGCCGCGCTTGGACGCCCCGCCGCGACGGCAGCTCCGACCGAGCGGCCCACCGGCAACCAGGCGAGCAGCACGCCGCCGTCACCGCGCGCGACTACGACGCCGACAACCGATGACGATGTTCGAACGCAGATCGTCGAGATGCAGCAGATGCTCGATCGACTGCTTTCGGGATCCTCATCAGGACCGGTCGGCACAACGGGTTCAACGTCCGCGAGAACGATCGCGGTCGATAGGGAACAACTCGTACAGCTTCGGCGCCAGCTCGACGCGATCCTGACGTCACTCAATCGGCGCTGACGGAACAACCGGCGGAGCCTTCGCAGCGCGACGAATTGGTCACGAAAAAACACGAAATCGTGGCAAGACACGACCGTGTCGATGCGCGCTGTGTACCTCCAGCAGCGTCACAATAAAATCCAGCAGTGCCACTGCGCGCTGTGCGCCCATGATGGCCGTGCCGGCCGCCGAGCTGCCGGACGCCTCTGAGTGGTCTTACGAGGTGAAGTGGGATGGGTACCGCGCGCAGATCGTCAAGAACGGCCGATCGGTTTCGCTCGCGTCGCGCAACCTGAAAGACATCACCACGCAGTTCATCGCGGTCGCGGAGGCGGCGCGCCGCCTCGACGAACGACGAGATCGGCTTCGGAGCATCATCGGCGATTCGGGTGTGCTGCTATCCGATGCGCTGCCGGGCACGGCAGGACGGCAGGCCTGCAGACCTGCGCTACCGAGCGGCTGTGTAGCGCAGCCCTTTAGGGCTGCGCGATCGGACGTTAACGGCTGGCGCGCTCGCGCCTGACGCTCTTCAGCATCACCGGCGTCGTCCCGTAGTTCTCGAGCACCACCATCTTGTTTTCCTTGTCGGCCGTGATTTTCGTTGCCAGCGACATCGTCCCTTCGCCCTCGCCGTCGGCATTGAGGTGGAGCTCGATGACGGTGAAAGGATAGTCAATCGATCGCGGCCGGTTGCTCGCTTCCCAGAAGCCGATGCGCCGATCGGTCGCGAGGACCACTCGTTCGCCGCCGTCCGGCATCGGGGCGCGCCGCGCGTAATGCACGTCCCAGCCAATGCTGTCGGGGGTGCGGAAGTAGCCGGCGCGCGGCATGTCCTGCAGCACGTCGAGCAGCTTTTCAGGTCCCTTGTCCATCAGCGTCGACAGGAGCCGATCGCGCTCCGCGTCCGTCGACCATCGGTTGATGACGATTTCGACCGTGCCTGCTGCGCCCCGATCCATGTTGACGGCCATGGCCGTGAATCGTTCGGGCTGTCCGTTGGTCTGGGCGAATGAAGCAGGTGACAGGGTCATGCAGGCGAGCGCGGCGACGGCGGAAGCGCGAAACAGTCGAGGCATGTGACCTCCCTCAGACCGTTTCGCTTTCAAGGCTCGGGCCGCTTTACTTCCGTGCTGCTGGGGTCAGCGTCGTTTCGCGGCGCTGACCGTTGCGGATGTACACGACTTTCGCGGGCTGACCGATCTTCAGCACGTCGAGCGCGTACGTGTAATCGTAAATATTTGCGATGGTCTGGCCGGCAATCTCGACGATCACGTCACCTTTCTGCAACCCCGCCTGCTCGGCGGGACCGCCGCCGATGACGCCGCTCAGGAGCAGCCCTTTCACCTCGGTGGAGTAGTCGGGGATGGTTCCGGTGAAGACGCGTACGCCGGCGCGGCCGGCGCCCGGCTGCGTCTGTTGCTCGACCTTGGTGAACTGCGGCGCGTCGGCCAGGTCGCCAATCCGCTTCGCAATCGCCGTCGCGAAATCGACGATGCGATCCAGATCCTCGTAGTCGATCTTGTCGGCCGTGTCGCTCGGCTTGTGGTAGTCGGCGTGCGTCCCGGTGAAGAACGTCAGGCTCGGCACGCCCGACGAATTGAACGTCGCGACATCGGTCGGCTGATACGGATCGGGCTGGAGCAGCAGGTCGAAGCCGGCGGCGATGTTCGACTGCTCGATCACTTTGGCCCATGCCGGGCTGGTGCCGGTCGCCTGGATCGTCAGCTTGTTGTCCTGCATGCGACCGACCATGTCGAAGTTCAGGTACGCGGCAATCGCATCGAGAGGAATCGGCGGCTTCGCTGCGAACGCGCCGGATCCGATCAGCCCGAGCTCTTCGCCCGACCAGAACGCGACGAGGACGTTGCGATGACGCGGCTGGGTCGCGAGCGTCGCCGCCGCCGCGAGCACCGCCGCCGATCCCGACGCGTTGTCGTCGGCGCCGAAATGGATCTTCGACGCGTCTTCCTTGGCTGCGAGCGTGTTGCCGGCCTCGCCGTGGCCGAGGTGATCGTAATGCGCGCCGAGTGCGATCCATGGCTTGGCGACGCCGGCCACATCTGTCGTCGACGGCAGATACGCGGCGACGTTGTTTCCCGTCTTCTTTTCCCGCTGAACCATCGCATGCACGGTGACGGTCACGTTCGGGATCGCGAAGCCGGCGACATGGGGATTGGCCGAATCGAGTGCCTGCTGCGCGTCCTGCAGTGTCTTGCCGGGGATCGCGTCGAAAATGCCTTTGGCGACCGCACCGCTGATGCTCGCGGCCACGATCCCGGATCCGGCGAGCGCCGTGTCGAAGCTCATTGGAATCGTCTCGCCGGCGTTCGGTGACCGCGGTCCCGTGACGACGAGCACGGCCTTCGCGCCGCGCTGGCGCGCCGCCATCGCCTTGTAGCGCAGGTCAGCGTAACGCGCCAGAATCGCTTTCGTCTTCTGCTCGGCGTCTTCCGGGAAGTAGCGGAGGACCAGGACGACCTTGTCCTTGACGTCGAGCGTCGCGTAGCTGTCGTAGCCGAAGTCCTGGCTGCCGGGGACGACGATGCCGTAGCCGGCAAACACCAGCTCGCCAGTCACGTCCCCGTTGTCGGAGAACGAAAGCGCGCGTACGTCGGTTTCCGTCGAAAACGTTTCTTGGCCGATCATCACCCGCGATCCGCCGTCCTTCGTTCCTGCCGTGAACTCGAACGGCAGACGGTAGTCGCGCTGTCCGGGCAGCGGCTGCGCGCCGATCCTCTTCAGTTCGCCGGCGATGAACTCCGCCGCGAGACGCTCTCCATTCGATCCAGCGAGCCGTCCTTCGAGACGCTCGGAGGCGAGCGTCTGGACGTACGTCTTCGTTTTCGACTGTGGGGCAGCGCTCGGTGCGCAGATCGAAAACGCCGAGATCAGAAACGGGGAGATCAGAAACGCAGAGATGGCAGAGAACACAGAGTTTAATCTTCCCTGCGCTCTCTGCGCTCTCTGCGTTCCGTCGGTTGTCGTCGTCATGATTTGTTGCTCGGTTTCTTCGGCGGCGCGTTCCGCAGCGCTTCGACTGCCTTCTCGTGATTCCACTGCGCGAGGAACAATTGACCGGCCGAACCGCCGGACCGGCTCGACGTCCACGCGAGCGTCTTGCCGTCGGGCGACGGCACCGGCAGGCCATCGAATCCATCAGAGTACGTGACGCGCACCGGCTCTTTCTTTCCCTCCGGATCGACGATGAACAGCTCGAAGTTCTCGAAGCCGAGCTTGTTCGACGCGAAGATGATGTATTGCCCCGACGGATGCATGTAGGGCGCCCAGCTCATCGATCCGAAATCGGTGATTTGCCGCTGATTGGATCCGTCCGGGTTCATCATCCAGACGTTGGCGATCAGACCCGATTCGTCGAAGCGCCGCCACACGATCTGCTTGCCGTCGGGCGTGAAAAAAGGACCTCCGTCGTAGCCGGCAACGGTCGTCAGCCGACGTTGCCCCGATCCATCGGCGCGCATGATGTAGATTTCGGCGAAGTAGCTCGGATCGGTGTCGAGCTGTTTCTTTTCTTTCTCCGACAGCTGACGGTTGTAGGCGTCGCGCATCGAGGTGAAGACGATCCACTGACCGTCAGGCGAGTAGCTGCCTTCGGCATCGTACCCTCGCGCCTCGGTCAGGCGTTTGAGCGCGCCAGTCTTCTCGCTGTATGCGTAGATGTCCATCTCGGGGTCGTAATCCCATGCGTAGCGGCGCTCCTTGCCTGATGCCCGGAACGCGAGCTCGTCTTCCTGATACTGCTTCGATTTCGGATCGGCATGGGTCGAGGCGAACTCAATCTCGTCGGTGCCGGGCCGGAAGAAGGCGCATGTCGTCTTGCCGATTCCAGGGGAAATGCGTTTCGTATCGCCCGACATTAAATCGAGCACGTAAATTTGATAAAACGGGTTGCCCGGTTCGCGCTCACTCTGAAATACTAGCCGTCTGCCGTCAGGAGACCAGTAGCCTTCGCCCGCGCGCCGCCCTTCGACGGTGAGGCGGCGGACCCGCGTCAGGAAATCGCGTTCCTGATAAGCGGACTGCGAGGCGAGCTGAACCACGAGCACGAACGCTATCGAAACGGAACGGAGGATCCTCATCTCCAGCACCTGTCAATGAATCAAGCGGCGATTATCGCCGAATCGGCGTCTTCACGAGGATTCAGGGTGCTTCGCGGTTTTTCACAGATCAGTATTGTTATCAAGCTGGGCAATCTGATATAAACTTCTCTTCTCCAATGTCTTATCGGTAATCGTGTAATCTACAGACGTGAGATAGCACATTTGTGCAGGGCACGTTCGTTGACGTACGTCGCCGCCGTCGGTTAGAAGTCGAGTCGGTGGAACGGTTTATGGAAATTCTTCGGGGCTCGGTGGATCTGGCCGCTACCTTGCTCAGCAGTATCACGCCATGATCCGCTTTACGTGTGTGCCCAGCAGACGTAAGGCCGTGTGGGGACCGAAGCGCACCGGTTGGCTTCTCGTCGCCATGTTGCTCGGCTTCGTGCCGGGCGCATTGGCGGAGGGACGGCATCAGGCATCCGCGCAGCGAGGTACCGCCGGTCAACCAAACTCTCAAGCTCGTCGCGGCAAGCTCGATCGCGAGCTCACCGCGCGAGCCGCGCTGCAGCCGACTGAAACGTCGAGCGTTATCGTCACACTTCAGCCCGGCGCGCAGCTTCCAACCGAACTCAGGGCGTACGCAAAACAAGAACACGGTAACCTCGCGATCATCAACGGTCGAACTCTTACCGTCCCGAATTCCATCCTCTCGAAGCTCGTCGCCGATCCGTCGATACTCAGGATCGATTTCGATCGTCCGATCGCCAGGGCCAACTACCGCACCGCGATGACCGTCGGCGCGCGGCCGGTGAACAAGGGACTCGGTCTGACGGGCGCCGGCGTCGGCGTCGCGCTCATCGATTCCGGCATCACCGAGTGGCACGACGATCTGACGAACCGCTCGACCGATCTGTATCCATTCGGCGATCAGCGCGTCTCGGCGTTCGTCGATTTCGTCAACGGCCGGACGACACCGTACGACGACGACGGGCACGGCACGCACGTCGCGGGCATCGTCGCGGGCAACGGTCGCGACTCTGATGGTCAGAAAGCGGGCATCGCTCCCGACGCCAGCCTTGTCTCGCTCAAAGTGCTCGACGCGAACGGCGCCGGCACGATCAGCAACGTGATCGCAGCATTCGACTGGATTGTCGCGCACCACGACCAATACAAGATCCGCGTCGTGAATGTCTCGATCGCCGCGGGCGTCCACGAGTCGTTCTGGACCGATCCCCTCACGCTCGCGGCAAAGCGCGTCGTCGATAGCGGCGTAGTGGTCGTTACCGCGGCGGGCAACCTCGGCAAGAATGCGGCGGGCTTGCCGCAATACGGCGGCATCACCGCGCCAGGCAACGCGCCGTGGGTGCTCACGGTTGGCGCGTCGAGCACCAACGGCACCGTCGGACGCGCCGACGACACGGTTGCGAATTTCAGCTCGCACGGACCGACGTTCAAGGACTGGACGGCGAAGCCCGACCTCGTCGCGCCGGGCGTCGGCACCATTTCGCTGGCCGATCCGCTGAGCAACTACTACACGACGAAGACGCAGTTCCTGGTACCCGGCAGCGAAGCGATGGCCACGATGCCGTATCTCGTGCTGACCGGCACGAGCATGTCGGCGCCGGTCGTCACCGGCACCGTCGCGCTGATGATGCAGGCCAACCCCGCGCTGACACCGAACCTGGTGAAAGCGATCCTGCAGTACACGGCGGAGACTCGTCCCGGCTACAGCCCGCTCGTACAGGGCGCTGGGTTCCTGAACACGCTGGGCGCAGTGCGGCTCGCGAAGTTCTACGCAACCGGCCAAAGCGGCGAGACGATTCCCACCGAGGCGATGTGGAACAAGCACATCATCTGGGGCAACCACATGCTGGGCGGCGGCGTACCGCTGCCGACGGCCAACGCTTTCGGCCTCGGAGTCAACTGGGGCGTCGCGAAAACCGATGCCAACCAGAACATCGTCTGGGGCACCGCGTGCAGCGATCAGGGATGCAGCAACATCGTCTGGGGCACGGCTACCGACCAGAACATCGTGTGGGGCACGTCATGCGGAGACGCCGCGTGCAGCAACATCGTCTGGGGCACGGCCGCAGGTGATGAGAACATCGTGTGGGGTACGGACTGCGGCGGCGGCGACTGCGCGAACATCGTGTGGGGCACGGCCGATGCTCAGAACATCGTGTGGGGCACGGCCGAAGCGGGCGCCAGCATCCTTTGGTCGGCGGCATGCGACGCCACCTCCTGCGCTGACGGCAATATCGTCTGGGGCACTGATATTGCGGACCAGAACATCGTCTGGGGCACGACCATCGACGACAGCAACATCGTCTGGGGTACCGACCAGACCGATGGGAATATTGTCTGGGGCACGGCCGCCGACGGCAACATCGTCTGGGGAACCATCACGGACGGCAACATCGTCTGGGGCACGGGTGCGGTAGGCAACATTCAACTAGTGGACTGGGCCTGGCTGCTCGGTTACCTGTCCGACGCACAAGTGTTCGACGCAATTGCGTCGATGACATCGCCGGCGGTCGTTCCGGTGACAACGACGCCGCCGGCTACGGCGCCGGCAACGACGACATCGTCCACAACCACACCGCCCACGACCACGACGACAGCGCCGCCGCCGACGACAGCACCGCCGCCGACAACAGCGCCGCCGCCAACGACAGCGCCGCCGCCACCGACATCAGATCCGACGGCACCGCTGCCGACGTCCACCACTGGCGGAGGCTTCTAATGGAAAAGATGCCTTATCAGCCGGAGCTCGACGCGATCGCGATTCAAGCGACCACTCCGGTCGTTTCGACCGATTGGCAGCAGCGGCTGCCGTTTCTCTGCGGAACGCGCGTCGTGATGCGCGAGCTGCGCAGGTCGGACGCGATGTCGCTGTTCGCGATGCTGAACAGCGAAGAGGTTTCGCGGTTCATCTCGCCGCCTCCGAGCACCGTCGACGGCTTCGAGCGCTTCATCGACTGGACGCTGCGGCAACGCGTCGCCGGTGCCTACGTCTGCTTCGCGGTCACGCTGTCCGACGACGACACGGCGATCGGCCTCTTCCAGGTGCGCCAGCTCGAACCGGGTTTTGGCACGGCGGAATGGGGTTTTGCGCTCGGATCCGCGTACTGGGGCACTGGATTGTTCCATGAAGCGGCGGAGCTGGTGCTGGAGTTCTCATTCGAAACGATCGGCGTGCATCGCCTCGAGGCGCGCGCGGCGATCCGCAACGGCCGCGGCAACGGCGCGCTTCGCAAGCTCGGCGCGACACCGGAAGCCGTCCTGCGGAAATCGTTCCGTAAGAACGGAGAATACGTCGATCAGGCGCTCTGGACGATCCTCGACGACGAGTGGCGTCTCCGTCAGGCGGTGTGGGCTGGACCGGTCCACTAATCCCGACGCCCTAATCCCTAAGCACCGGACCCACGACCAAGGCGCTCGAGTGACTCACACCCGAGCGCCTTTTGTTTTTGCGGCTGCGCGATTGCGAAGCGTAGGCGGGCCTGCGTTGCTGCTGCCTGGCGGCCCTTGCGGAGCCCGACGTCGAACGAGATAGGATGGGCCGTCATGAACGGAAAGAATCGCCGGATTCTGTTGAAGAGCCGTCCCGTCGGAATGCCGACTGCGGCGAATTTCGGCGCCGTCGACGTTCCGCTTCTGCCGGTTGCGGACGGCGACGTGCTGCGACGGACGATCTATCTGTCGGTCGATCCATACATGCGTGGACGCATGAGCGACGCGGACTCGTACGCGGCGCCGGTGAATCTCGGCGACGTCATGTGCGGCCACACGGTGAGTGAGGTCGTCGAGTCGCGCAATCCGGCGTTTCGCGCCGGCGACATCGTCGCCGGTTACGACGGCTGGCAGCAATACGCCGTGTCGAACGGAAAGGATCTCCGGAAGCTCGATCCGCGCGCGGCGCCGGTGTCGACCGCACTCGGCGTGCTTGGCATGCCCGGCATGACCGCGTTCGTCGGCTTGATCGACATCGGTCAGCCCAGGGCCGGCGAAACCGTCGTCGTGTCGGCGGCATCGGGCGCGGTCGGCTCGGTCGTTGGCCAGCTCGCAAAGGCGCGCGGCTGCCGCGCCGTCGGCATCGCCGGGTCGGCGGAGAAGTGCCGCTACGTCGTAGAGGAGCTCGGGTTCGACGCATGCGTCAATTACAAGACCGACGATCTCGTGCCCGCTCTCCAGGCGGCGTGTCCGAATCGAATCGACATCGATTTCGAAAATGTCGGTGGTGCGGTGTTGGCTGCAGTGCTTCGAGTGCTCAACCGCGGCGCGCGCATTCCGCTCTGCGGGAGGATTTCGGAGTACAACGACACCGAGGACCGTGGCGGGCCGAGCCTGCGATCGCTGCTGGTCAACCGCGCGATGATCAAAGGGTTCATCGTCAGCGATCACGGCGACCGGATGCCGGCGTTCATCCAGGAAGTGGCGCCGCTCGTCCGCGATCGCCGAATCAAGTATCGAGAGGACGTCATCGACGGCCTCGATGCGGCGCCGCGGGCGCTGATTGGCCTGTTCGAGAGTCGCAACTTCGGGAAGATGATCGTGCGGGTCTCTCCGGATCCGACTCTCGCTTGAAAACCAACCACACGGCGGCGGCCGCAGAATGGTCAAATAGTCGCCGATCGTGATCTCTACGGCCGTCTCAATCGTGCTCGTCGCCCCAGAACCCCGAACCCAGAACCAAGAACCCGGACCCCAGAACCTCGAACCCGGACGAGCGTTACGGATAATCCCGAGTGACCGCCGCCTTGTCGATCCACACCGGGGTCTTGCGGATGTCCGGACACTTGACCGGCGGCGCCCAGTGCCATAACGCGTCGAGCAGGCGCACCTGGATCATGTCGCCGCTCGTTTGTACCGGATCACTGACCGGCGTGCCGGCGGGTATCGGACCACGCGCCGGGCACACCGCTGACCTGCGACTCGCGTCGGCGTACGCGACCGCGTTCGGCGCCGTGACGACCGGTCGATAGAACGCGTCGTCGGATCCGATTGCTTCGAAAAACGTGTCGAGATATTCCTTGATCGTCCCACGCCCGGCTGAATCGAGGTCGCTCTCATCGAGCAGTCGATACGCGTCGGCTTTTTTCTGCGTGAAATGCCGCCGCGCTCGGTCGAGATCGGCGCGGCCGAACAACGTCCGCGTGCGCTGCAGCTGGCTGATGACCTCGAGCCGCGCAGGCGACGCTGACGGCAGGAATGCCTCGTTGAAGATGTCGCCGAACCAGCGGTGATGGCCGGCGACCATGCCGGAGACGTCGAAGTCGTAGATCAACGGCCGCACGCGTCCGTCCGGCCACGCGAACGCCAGCACGTTCCAGAGCGGCCGCCGCGCGTCGCACCGGTAGGTGTCTCGCGGAAAGAAACGCAGGCACCAGTCGAAGTTGCCGATCATCGCTTCGGCGAACGCGAGCGTCGCGCTATCGGCCGGCGCGAACGCATCGCGCGCGGACGTGAATTGTTCGGGCGCAATCTCCTTCTGCGCGCCGAGCCGGCTCAGCGCGTCGGACGTGTCCTCCAGCACCATCGCGTTTCGGACGAGCGGCTCCCGGCCGGAGGAGACGTAGGTGATCCGCGCCGGCCGCGCCTTCAGCGACAGCACCTGCAGCACGTCGAGGAGCTGGTATACAAAAGCTTCCCGTCGCGGCGAGTGCTCGTTCGGCAGCCGTCCGAACTTCGCGGTCACCGAGCCGTCGGTCGATTCGCCGCAATGAGTGCCGATCTTCAGCGACGCCGACGGCCACTCCAGCTTCAGCTTCGGAAACGTGCACTCGGACGCGTTGCGGCTCGAGTTGCCGCGAACGCTGACCTTCACGGCTGGAACGTGTACTTCGCGCCCACGATCCTGGTAGGTGAGCGCGCCGCGCACGGAATAGTTGTCCTGCTGACCGTGCGCGAAAAGGTCGTCGAGCGGCGCTTCCAGCCGCAGCACGAGCGGCTCGTATGTGGAGAAGATCGCCGCGCTGAAATCGTGCTTCGTGTTCGTGCTGTTCGCCGTCTGCGCCGATGACGCGGACTGCCCGCCGGCCAGAACGACGGCGACCATCGCGGCGGATACCGGGGCGGATACCAATGATCCCGCAGAACGCATGCCACGGAAGGATCCAAGACTGGTGCCGGCCGGAGTCATCCAGCTCGACTTCGGCGCGCCGAACCGATGCGCTCAATGTCTCGCAGCGATTCGTCAGGGACGCCGCGGCAGCACGATTGGCGGACGGCTGTCGGCGTTGAGCACGCGGTTCAGCTCTCCGATCGTCTTCGTCGCATCGTCGAAGGTCCACTCGATCTGGCGGCGTTGATCCGCCGTCGGCGCCCCCGAATAGCCGTCGATGGCGCGTGTCAGGTTCGCCGCCGTATTCAGCATCGTCGTCAGATCGCTCTGCAGGCGCGTCAGCGCCGAACCTTCGCTCGCGCTGCGCGCCAGCGCCGCGCGATCGAGGGCGCCGCGGGCTGCGTCTCGTGCGGCGGCAGTCGCCTTTTCCAACTCGTACAGCTTCAGCAGCGACGTCTGGCGGACCCGCCGGTCTGCGTCGGCGACGTGCAGCCTCGGATCCAGCTCGACGACGAGTTGGCCGGTAAGCGTACGGCCGGACGGCAGCATGACGCTCACGTTGTACTTGCCGGGCAGAACCGTTGGACCGGGCGGCGGGCCAGCGAATCGAGCCGCCGCCGGCTGTTCGGCAGCCGGGACCGGCGGCTCCAGCCGCAGATCCCACGTCACGCGATTGATGCCGCGGCGCGCCGGACCCTTGAACGTCCGAACCGTCGAGCCGCCGGCGTCGGCGATCGAAATCTGCGCCGGGGCGTTTACGCCATCGCGCACGTAATAGTCGAGCAGCGCGCCGAAGCTCGGATTCGGCGCGAAGAACTGGCCGCCGCCGAACCACGCCTGCGGGTTGTAGATGGACAGCAGGCGCGCGCGCGCTGGAGGAACGAGAAAGGCATCGGTCGTCATAGGCTCCGTCGAGAGCGCCTCGAGCGCGGAGATGTTATCGAGGATCCAAATGCTGCGTCCGTGCGTCCCGACGATGAGATCGTTCTCGCGCGGGTGGATCAACAGATCGTCGACCGGCACGTTCGGCATGTTCAGGTTGAGCGATGTCCAGCTCGCACCGCCGTCGATCGACACGCTGACGCCGCGCTCGTGGCCGACGAACAGGAGACGCGCGTTTCGCGGATGCTCGCGCAGTTTGTGCACCGACGTATCCGGCACGCCTGCGGCGATCGAGCGCCACGTCTGACCGTAATCGTCGCTCATGAATACGTACGCGTGATAGTCGTCGTTGGTGTGGCCGTCGAACGTCGCGTACACGCGCGCGGCGACGTGTCGCGAGGGGAGGACGCTGCTCACGTACGTGTTCGCCGGCAGTCCGGGCACGCGAGCGGTGATGTTCGTCCACTTCTGCCCGCCGTCGCGCGTCACCGACAGCTGACCGTCGTCGCTGCCGGCATAGAGCAGCTTCGCGTCGAGGGGCGATTCGCCGATCGTGGTCAGCGTGGAGAAAGACGTCTGCCCGTCGTGTCGCGACAGTGCACGATCGCCGACCGTCGCGCCCATCATCTGCAGCGTGTCGCGGTCGACGTGTGCCGTCAGATCGGGGCTGATCGCCTTCCAGGTCACGCCGCGATCCGCCGACCGGAACACGACGTTCGATCCGGTGTACAGCACCTTCGGATCGAACGCCGACATGACAATGGGCGTGTTCCAATTCCACCGGAGGGGGTCCGACACGTGTCGGACCGCTGTCGGACGGGTGTCGGACCCCGTCAAAAGATCGACGCCGACCGGCTGGATGGCCTGGCGCTCGAGGGTGATCAGATTCACACGGTTGGCGCGTCCTTCCTGCGATTCGACGATGACGGTGCGCGCGTCGGTGGGATCGATGCGCGCGTAGAATCCGTCGCCGCTGCCGATGTTGAACGCGTCGCGATTCGAAATGCCGTTGCGGTGGCGCGTCGCGCTCGGCACGCACCAGTGCCCGTTGTCCTGCAGTCCGCCGCAGATCGTGTACGGGTCCTCCAGGTCGGCGCTGATCTCGTAGAACTGGCCGACCGGCAGGTTGTCGCGGAAGAGCCACGTCTGCCCGCGGTCCCACGAGATCGAGACGCCGCCGTCGCCGCCGACGATCAAATGATTCGGATCGTCAGGATCGATCCAGAGCGCGTGATCTTCGGAGTGGATCGCGCTGAACACGTCGCGAAAGTCTCGTCCACCGTCGTCCGAGACGTAGAATCCGCGGTTCGATCCGAGGAGGTAGATGCGGTTGCGATCCTTCGGATCGATCCGAATCTGGCTGTAGTACATCGGACGCGGATTCACCGTCGACAGCTGGTCCCACGTGTCGCCGCGATTCACGCTGCGGTAGACGCCGTTCTCGCGGCCGGCGGCTTCGACGACCGCGTAGACCAGCCGTCCGTCGCCGCGGAAGATGTCGAGGCCGATGCGTCCCTTCTCGCCCTTCGGGAGCCCCGCCGCCAGCGCCGTCCACGTCGCGCCGCCGTCGACGGTGCGGTAGACGCCGCTGCCCGCTCCGCCGCCGTTGAATCCCCAGGCTTTGCGCTGGCGCTGATAGGTCGCGGCGAACAGGATCTCGGGGTTCTGTGGATCCATGGCGAGATCGGTCGCGCCGGTGTTCTCGTCGACGAACAGCACCTTGTTCCAGGTCTTGCCGCCGTCGACGGTCTTGAATACGCCGCGCTCGGCGTTCGAACCCCACAGGTGGCCGACGGCGGCGACGTACACGATATCGGGGTTGCTCGGATGAATGACGATGCGCCCGATGTGACGCGTTTCTTTGAGGCCCGCGGATCGCCAGGTGCGGCCCGCGTCGAGCGACTTGTAGACGCCGTCGCCCCACGAGGAGCTCTGCCGATTGTTCGCCTCACCGGTGCCGGCCCACACGATGCTGCCGTTGGACGGCGCAACGGCGACGTCGCCGATCGACATCATCGCGTCAACGCCATCGAAGATTGGCGTCCACGTTGTGCCCTGATTTGTGCTCTTGAACACGCCGCCGCCCGCCGAGGCGACGTAGATCGCGTCGGGCGCCCCTGGCGTCCGCGCAACCGCGAAATCGTCGATGCGGCCTCCGGTGTTCGCGGGTCCGATGCTGCGCCAGCGCAGATCGTGCAGCAGCGCAGGATCGAGCGCGCGTGGCGCTTCGCTGACCGCGCCGGCGACCAGAATCGTGCCCGAGAGAATCACGAAGAGAAGCCGCATCGGCGCAGTATATGTCGGGTTTTACCATCTGGTAGGATGCATGCGCGCGCCAGAGGCTCGCGCGAGGACAGCGAGTCTTCGAGCGCCCGCAGCGCGACGCGAGCGGGGGTCCCCGCGAGCAGGTGAAGATGACGTTTCGACTCGCCGTTGCACTGGTCTTCACGGCGGCGACACTGGGGTCGCCTCATCTCGGCGAAGGCTTCGCTGCGCGAGCCGCGCGGACGCTCGACATCTACTTCATCGACGTCGAAGGCGGGCAGTCGACGCTCATCGTGACGCCCTCGGGTCAGTCGCTGCTCGTCGATACCGGATTTCCCGGACACGAGGGCGCATTCCAGTCGCAGCCCGGTGACGCGCGTCAGGCGCGCGACGCGAACCGCATCGCGGCTGCCGTTCGCGATGCCGCGTTGAAGCGGATCGACTTTCTTCTGATCACGCATTTCCACGCGGACCATGACGGCGGGGCGCCCGAGCTCGCCGCGCTCGTGCCGATCCGCACGTTCATCGATCACGGCACGGTGCCCGCTGAAGCGGAGCAGACGTCGCGCGGAACGCTCGACGCGTTCCAGCGATATGCGGCCGTCCGCGCCAGAGCGCGCCACATCGAGCCGAAGCCGGGCGATCGGCTTCCACTCACTGGTCTGGTGGCAACGGTCGTGAGCTCGGCGCGCGCGACGCTCACCAGCGCGCTCGACGGCGCGGGACGCGCGAACGCGTCGTGCGGCGCGCCGCGGCCGCCGCAGGAGCCGCACGAGAACCCGCGCTCGACCGGCATCGTGCTGCAATTCGGCCGCTTCCGGTTCATCGATCTCGGCGACCTCACGGGTCCGCCGCTGTATGCGCTGTTCTGCCCGGGCGATCGCCTCGGGCAGGCCGACGTCTACTTGCTGCCGCATCATGGCGGCCTCGATGCGGCCGATCCCGCCGTCTTCGGCGCCTCGCCGCCGCGCGTGGCCGTCGTCAACAACGGCGCCACGAAGGGCGGCGCGTCCGACATGTTCGCGGCGCTGCGCCGCGTGCAGGGCATCGAGGACGTGTGGCAGCTCCATCGGTCGCGCAACGAAGGGGCGCAGAATTTCGCCGACGATCGCATCGCGAATCTCGACGAGACGACGAGCTATTGGATCAAGTTGAGCGCGAAGGAAGATGGATCGTTCGTCGCGACAAACGCGCGCACGGGCGGCAGCAGAGAGTACGCCGCTAGTGCGTCAGGGCGTACAACAGGACGTTGACACCGACCGCATATCCAGGGGCGGCGAACTGATCGAAGTACGCGCGATTCTCGCCTTCGCGCTCGAACGCGTCCCCGAAGTCGGTGTTGTGCGTCATGAAAACCAGCATGTGGCCTTCGCGATCGGTGATCGCGCGCGCATGGACCACTGCGCTGTCGGCGCCACGCTCGGACGTGCGGCCGCCGGTGCCGAACCAGAAGCCGATTGACGGAATCTGCGGCACCTCGCGTACGTCGTACAACACGTGAAAGATCGGATGGTCCAGCGGAACGTCCATCAGCGGGAACTCCGCCGACGGCAACGCCTTGCGGATCTCGTTCTCCCAGTGAGCCCACGCGTACTCACCCCAGAAATCGTCGGCCCATAAGAAGCCGCCGTGCTCCAGATAGCTGCGCAGGTGCTGCGCTTCTTCGGGGCTGAAGTACGTGCCGCCCGGTTCGGTCATCATGATGAACGGACAGTGATCGATCTCCGCGTCGGTCAGCCGATAGACGGCGTGATTGAAATTGCCGGCGATGTCGCGGCTGACGGTCGCGGCCGTGAGCTCGGAGAATCGGAAACTCAGGTTCGTATCGGCGCGCGGATAGTCGACGAACCACCCGCCGCCGTCGCCGTTCGATGCATTGTTGAACGCGATCCGGCAGAACATGAACGCGCCGTCATAGGAGGGATTCGGGCCGATGGCGCCGTAGTAGTTGAAGCGGCCGCGCCGCTGCGGCGCGGCGTCGGCCGTCGCGACCAGCAGCGCGATCAACGCCAATCCAATCGGACGCATGAAGGCCCAGTATAATGCTGTCGATCCCATCATGAGCGATCCGAATCCGCCCGTCGTCGTCGGCGTGCGCGCGATGATGGGCCGCGATCGGGCGCAGCCTCATGCGCTCACCGATCGCGTCCGTCCTGCTGCGCGAGGGGTGCAATTACATCGTCCTGAACGTCAGTCAGCTCTCCGCTGCCGACAGCCTCGTGCTTGGCGCCATCGTGTTGGCTCGAGACCGTCGAACAAACCCGTGCACGCAGATAGATGTCGCGCGAGCGACGAACAGCGCAAGGCTTTAGCCGAGCGGTATGTCAGCGCTCCGACGCGAAGTAGTACACCGCGTCGACTGGAACTTTCCCGCCTGGATAATCGCGATCCTTGAAGGGGTACGCCGGTCGCGGCTGCGAAGTGATGAACGCCGCGACGTGCTGTGCGTCTTCGTCCGTGAGGCTTCCGGGATCCAGATAGGGCATCGCGTAGCGGATGATTCCGGCGAGCGTGTACACGCGTGACGCGCCGGCGCCGTCGTTCCACGAATCGGCGCCCCACAACGGGCCGGCTTTCTTGTCTCCGATCTGAACGCCCTGGCCGTCCTGGCCATGACACGACGTGCATCGCTCACGGTAGATCGCTTCGCCGCGCGATCGATCGAGCTTGTCGATCGGAACAAGATGATTCGCGGCAATCGCGTTCCTGCCGCGCCACGGCGGGTTCTGGCCGACGGCGTGGCCCTTCGACAGCCACGCGAGATACGCCGCCACCGCGAGCACTTCTTTCGAGGTGGGCGTCGGCAGCTCGAGCTGACGCTCGCCAGCCGCCTTCGCGACGTCGTCGGGCGAGCGACGGCCGAAAGCCTCGCGCTCCATCACGAGTGAGGAGGCCGAGGCTTCAGTCGGGCCAAGGCGGCCTGTCGCATTCTCGCTGCGCAGGAAGCAGTCGACGATGCGGTCGTTGAGGCTGATCAGGCGGGCAGCGCGGCCGTTGTATTCGGGAAACATCCCGGCGACGCCGACGACGGGAAGCGCCCGCTCGCGCTGGCCGGCGTTGAGATGACAGTTGCTGCACGAGACCTTGCCGCCGGTGAACCGCGGCGCCTCGTGCGGCGTGTCGGTGAAGATTCGAAATCCCCACTTGATCTGATCGGCGAGCCGAGCGTCCACCAGCGTCGGATCGTTCAGCGGATTCTGCGGCACCTGCCAGGCCGTAACCATCGTCGTTTTTTCCGAGATGAGCGCAGGTTGGCGCTCTTTCGCCCGCGCGCAGGCGGACGCGGCGACAACGACGGCGAGCGACGCGGTCAGGACGAATCGCACGAGGGAATTCTATTACTATGTGCGCATGGCTTGCGACCGTCGCGCGTTTTTGACCACCGTCACCGCCGTAACCGGCCTCACCGCGCTGCCCGCGGCGCAGAGCGCGGATCGGCCGCCGTCGCCGCCGCCCACCGAGTGGGACCTGAGCTGGCTCGATCAGCTGAAGGGAAAACACAAGCAGGCGATCGACGTCGGCAACATGGACGTGTCCGAAGACACGACGCTGCGCGTTCCGATGAACTACCTCGACGCCTTCCGCGACGTCTATCACCTCGAGCCGCCCGAGGTGAACGTCGTCATCGGCATCGCACGCGTCGCGTTTCCGATCAATGCATCGGATGCCATCTGGGAGAAGTACCAGCTGGGCGAGCGGTGGAACATCAAGGATCCGCAGAGCGGCAAGCCGGCGACGCGGAACATCTTTCTCGGCCAGCCGACCGGCGGTTCGGGGTCGACGGTGCGCGCGCTGCAGCGGCGCGGCGTCGTCTTCTGGCAGTGCAACGTCGCGCTGCAGGCGGTGACGGGTCAGCTCGCGCGCGCGACCGGCAAGCCCGCCGCCGACGTGCGCGCCGATCTCGTCGCCGGTCTCAATCCGGGCGTCAGGCTCGTGCCGGCACACACGATGATGATTGGTCTCGTGCAGGAACGCGGCTTCACCTACGAGAAGCCGTAACGGCCGCCAGGCGGCCAACGGCATCTGCCGTCGCGAAATAGAGCGCGCCGTCTGGTCCGGCGGCGACGACGCGGATGCCGCCGACCGCGTCCTGCAGCAGCCGCTCGGCGCCGGCGACCGTCGTCGGCGCGCGCGGATCGAAGCGCACGCGCAGCAGGTGACGTCCCTCGTCCGATCCGATGATGAGGTCGTTCCTGAAGGCGGCCATCGCATCAGTTCCAAACGCGATAGACGAGGGCGGCGTCGACCGGGGCAGCGCACGCGCCGTCTGCGGACGACCGGCCGGCATCACGCGCGCGATCGCCGAACCGGCGGAATCGAGTACCCATAACAATCCCGATTCGGGCTGCCAGGCCAAGCCGCGCGCGGCGTGGTATCCCGACGAATAGACCGGCGTGTAGCCAGGCTGACCGTCCGGCGTCGTGCCGTCGCGATTCAGCCGCAGTACGTCACCGCCCGCCGCGACGTACAGCCTTCCATCGGGTCCGATCGACAACGCCGCTGTGGCATCGGCGGCGTCGAGCGGCTGGTCATACAGCACGACGCGATCCGCGAACGTGCCGGCCGCTTCGCGGACGCGCGCCAGGCGAATGACGGCGGAATCGCCGCGGGGCCGCGCCGTGTACACGATGTACGCGAAATGGTTCACGGCAAACTGCGGATCGAGCGCGACGGCGAGCAGTCCACCACCGCGAACGTTGACATCTTCGATTCGTGATCCGTCCGACACGACGCCGTCGATGCCCGCGACCCGTATCGAGCCCTGCTGCTCGGCGACGACGATGCGGCCGTCGGGCATGAACGCAAGACCTGTGGGCCGCTCGAGATTTCGCGCAACGGCTTCGATCCTCATCTCGACTCCGTCGGACGTGACGACGGGATCGGTCCGCCACTGAACGCGCTCGGGCGCCGCGCCGCCGACAGACGAGGGAGAACTCGCGGCGGACACGTTGACCTCGAGCGTGCCCGATCGTGCGCTCTCGACGATCGATCCGGCGACGATGAACGCGGCGAGTTGAATCGCGTGGCGTCCGGCGGAAAGCGGGGGCAGGCGCGCGCTGCAGCCGTAGCCGCCGCTGGACGAAGTCGACGCGCACGAGGCGCCGCTCAATTCGGAACGATTGCCGTCGACGTAGACCGCGTAGCGGAAGCTGGCCAGCTCGACAGGATCGATCGCGCGCTGATCCCAGCCGATGCTTTCGCGGCCGGTGATCTGCTCGACGCCGGTCGACGGAACATCGGGCGCGGGAGGCGTCCTGTTGCACGCGATCGAGGACGCGCACAGGATGAGGATCCAGCGACGCGACACATCCAGTAGCATACTCGCGTCGAGATGTTGGCTGAAGGCAAGGACACGACACGAGCATCGCGGACGATTTCGATCGCGCTGTGTGCCGCCTGCGTTGCCGTCGCGACCGTCGACGCGCAGTTGCGGACGCGCGTGGAAGCGTCGGGATTCACGCTGCCGGTCGCGGCGGTGCAGGACCCGACGGACCGAAGCGTGTGGTTCGTCGTGCAGCAGAACGGCATCATCCGCGCCGTACGGAACGGCGTCATCGTGTCGCCCGAGTTCCTCGACGTCAGCGCGTCGATCGTCTCAGGCGGCGAGCAGGGGCTGCTCGGCCTGGCGTTCGTGCCGGACACGAGTCGGCGCTTCTTCGTGAACTTCACGAATCGATCCGGCGACACGGTGGTAGCGCGCTTCCGCCGCGCGGCCGATTCGTTGACCGCCGACGTGTCGACGCGTTTTGATTTGCGCTGGAACGGAGCCGCCGGTCCGGCATGGATCGACCAGCCGTTTTCGAATCACAACGGCGGTCACCTCGCCTTTGGCCCCGACGGATATCTGTACGTGGGGCTGGGTGACGGCGGCGCCGCAGACGATCCCGGCAACCGCGCGCAAACCGGCAGCGAGCTGCTCGGCAAGATGCTCAGGATCGACGTGAACGTGCCCGATTCGCATCCGATCGGATATCAGGTTCCTCCGGACAATCCATATCTCGGCGGAAACCCCGTGCCGGCGCGTCCGGAGATCTGGGCGTTCGGCCTGCGCAATCCGTGGCGCTACAACTTCGACGATCCGACGCACGGCGGAACGGGCGCGCTGCTGATCGCCGACGTCGGTCAGAACCGGTACGAGGAGGTGGACTACCAGCCGCCGGCGCGTGGCGCGCGCAATTACGGCTGGCGGAACCGCGAAGGATTGCACGACGAAGTGACCACCACGGCCCCGGCGTATTTGCCGCTCATAGAGCCGATTCACGAGTACGACCACTCTGTGGGCCAGTCGATCACCGGCGGCTACGTGTACCGGGGCACGGCGCTCGCCCGGTCGTTCCAGGGGCGTTACTTTTTCGCCGACTATGTCGCCGCGCGCGTGTGGTCGCTTGCGCTGACGATCGATCCGTCGAGCGGCGAGGCGCGCGCTTCGGATGTCACCGAACACACCGCCGAGCTCGGCGGAAGCGACGTGCTCGGCAACATCAGTTCGTTCGCGGTGGACGCCGACGGCGAGCTGTACATCGTCAGCCACTCCGGCGGCCGGCTGCTCAAGATCGTCGGTCCCGCCGCGCCGCCGACCGCGCCTACAGCGCTGCGAATCATTCGTTGAGATCTGCCCCCCGATTCACCGATCCTCCGGCACCGGGTCCGCGGGATCGGGCCAGAACACTCGCGACAGGTAGTGCAGCGCGATGCCGACGCCCCAGCGGTTCGGCGATGTCCACACCAGCAGCGCGATCATCGCGATGAACACGGCCAGGCCCATCGCCCGATGCGATCGCGCGAATCCGAAATAGACGAGAACGATGGCGACGGCGACCGGGAGCCGGTCGCCGGCGATGGTGAACAACCACGTGTCGCCCGGGTTGCGTTCGTAGACGAGACCGCACGACGGACATCGCTCGACGTGGTGCGCCCAGCCGGAGAACAGCGGTCCGATTCCGCAGTGAGGACAGCGCCGCGACACGCCGCGCCGGAGCGCCGTGAGCACGAATCGGATGCCGGAATGCGGGCGATCGCCGAGACGATTGCGCACCGAGAGTGGATTAGCGTTCGAGCGCGATCGACGTGAAGGTGATCGCGCCGCTCGTGGCTGGACGCGTGTTGTTGGTGTCGACGGTGAACATCAACGCGCCGATCGTGTCGAGCGGCGGAGTTCCCGTATTGGTTCGCGGCACCGGGTTCATCTCGTCGAACCGAATCGTCACGGTGCGCGGCGTGCCATCCAAGTACACCGACCGCCGCCATCGCGGAGGATTGTTCGCGCCGGCAGGCCGCAGATCGACGTTCACGCGCATCGGACGATCCGCCGACGCCGTGAACGTGACGCGCGAGTAGGACGCGAGTCCGCCCTCGATCGGCGCGACCAGCGCCGCGAATTGCGCGCGCGGTGCGCCCGGCCCGAGCGTGTATCGAAACGTCCGTCCGTCGAACGCGGCCGTCGACTCGCGATCGTGCTCGAGCCGCCACGACGCATTCAGCAGGCTCAGCGCGACAGCGGCGGCGACGACGTTAGTCAATCGCGTGCTTCCGGAGATAGTGGGAGAGCGCGCGCTGGCTGATGCCCATCAGCGCCGCCGCGTCCTTCCGGACGCCGCCCGCTCGATCCAGGGCCAGGCGAATCGTATCGCGCTCCACCCATTCGAGGTTACGGCGCAGCATGAGCGACGGCAGTCCAATCGAACGCGGTATCGGCGCCGCGGCCATCGGCATCGCCGCGGCGGTGACAATCGGTCCGGTCGACAGCACGACCGCGCGTTCGACCGCGTTCTCCAGCTCGCGCACGTTGCCCGGCCAGTCATACAGCCTGAGCGCCGCGAGCGCGGCGGGATCGATGCCGGTGACGCTGCGCCCCGTGCGCTGCGCGTGCTTTTGCACGAAATGATGCACGAGCGGCTCGACGTCGTCGCGCCGCTCCCGCAACGGCGGGATGTCGATCGGGATCACGTTGAGGCGGTAGAACAGATCGCTCTGAAATCGTCCGTCGGCGACCATCTGCCGCAGGTCGCGGTTCGTGGCCGCGATCACACGGACGTCGACCGACTCGGGCCGCTCGGCGCCGACCGGCTCGAACTCGCGCTCCTGCAGCACGCGGAGCAGCTTCGATTGCAGCGCCGGCGTCATGACGCCGATCTCGTCGAGCAGAATCGTGCCGCCGTCGGCGAGCGCGAACTTGCCCTTCTTCGTGGCGATGGCGTCGGTGAACGCGCCGCGCACGTGGCCGAAGAGCTCCGACTCGAGCACCGTCTCGGGAATTGCGGCGCAGTTCACCTTGACCAGCGGCATCTCCCGCTGCGCGCTGCGATCGTGGATGGCGCGTGCGACGAGCTCCTTGCCGGTGCCGGTCTCCCCCGTGATCAGAATCGTCGACTTCGTTCGGGCCACCAGCTCGATGCGCGCGATCACGCCCTGCATCGCGTGGCTGCAGCCGACGATGCCGTAGTGATCGAATTGCTCGTCGCGTTCGCTGCGGAGGTAGCTGTAGTCGGTGCGCAGCCTCTGATGATCGAGGGCGCGGCGGATGGTCACGAGCAGCTCGTCGATCTCGAACGGCTTCTGGAGATAATCGATGGCGCCGAGCTTCATGGCTTCGATGGCGCTTTCCACGGTCGCGTATGCGGTCATCATGACGATTTGCGGCTGAGGATCGACGACGCCGGGCGCGCCGGTTTCATGCGTCGCGACGATCTCCCGGATCAGATCGAGACCGGTCATGCCGGGCATCATGTTGTCGACGAGCAGCACGTCGAACACACGCTCGCCCAGGAGGTGCAGCGCGAGCCGCGCGTCCTCGGCATCGACTACTTCGTGGCCGTCGCCGCGCAGCGCTCGTCCGAGCGACTTGCGCAGCTTGTCCTCATCGTCGACCAGCAGAACGGATCCGCGCCGGCGTGTCATGCAAGACCTGTTCGACCTCCCGCATCGCGTCGGCGACGGCGCGATCGAAGCGGTCGAGGATGAAATGACGATGACTCTTCGTATGCAGCTTCAGGTAGTCGCTCTGCAGCGACACCTGTTCCGGCGAGCGCCACGACGCAGCGCGGCGCCGCAGATGCCAGCCGTAGAGCGAGCGGCAGGCCGCTTCGATGAGCGGAGATGGCGGCGCGAGGAAGATCTCGAGCGCCGATTTCAGACGATCGACCGTCGTGGGTCGCAGCGGCCGAACGCGCGCAGCGCGGTCCTCAGCCGAGCAGGGATCGAGCGGCAACGTGGCGCCGAAGGGCGACCAGGACCGGTCCGTGCAAAGTGCGTTTGGATAGAACCGCTTCACGAACGGGTTGGCTGCCGCGAATTCGGCCAGCGCATCGGCGCCGACGAGTGGCTTGAGATGAATGACCTGGTTCGCGGTGAACAGATCCTCCTGGTCGAGCGTGAGGTGCGAATCGGCAATCACGAAGTTCGCGCAGATGACGCGGCGGCAGCCGAAAAACTTCGTCAAGAGCAGGACGGCGAGCGTCACGGTCCATACGCGCGCGCCCCGCGTGATGATGAACAAATCGAGGTCGCCCTCGGGTTCGAGATTCATGTGCGCGACGCTGCCCGACAGCGCCACGAGCCGCGTGAACGGAATTGCCGAGACGAGACGGAGCGCGAAACGGTGCCGCTCCAGAAACGCGCGGCTCCGCGCCTCGCGCCGCCGCCGTTCGGCGATGAGTCCGGCCCTGCCCGACGGAAAGAAGAATCCGTCGCGCCAGTCGACGATCTGCCGGAGGGCGTCGCTGCGTTCGTACAGAGAGAGGATCTCCGACGGCGTGAGGTCCGACTCGATCAGCGACTGGTGCAGCTGATCGAGCGTGACCGGGTAATCGAACAGCCCCGCGTAGATGACCGTGCGCGCGATGGCGAGCTCGTGCCGCGTCATACCGGCAGCCCCGCCGTCGCCGCCATCGATCGGGCGCCGCGGGTCGCAAGCGCGAGCACACAACCGCACGTCAGAAACACCTCCGTGCCCAGCGTCGCCCACGCGGCGCCGTCGATCGACATCGACGGCAGCAGCCGGGCGTTCAGCACGATGTTGATGACGAGCGCGACGCCGCAGATTGCCGCGTAGGCGCGCTGACCGTTCCAACCGATCAGCTGATGCGTGAGCGCGTAGTTCAGCGACAGCAGCGGAAACGAGAGCAGCAGGATCCGGAAGGCGGGAACCGCGTCGGCGTACCTCTCGCCGTAGAGCAGCGGAATCGTCCGATCGGCCGTAAGCCATAGGACGGCTGCAGCCGCGGACGCGAACAGCAGCACGCCCGTCGCGACGCGCGTCACGGGACGCAGGTCGGTCGCCGTACAGAGCGCCGGCAGCGCCACCGCCAGCACCGCCGCCGGAAAGAGCCGCAGCGCCTCGACGATCCTGAACACGGCGTTGTACAGCGCGACCGCTTCAGTGCCGTTCCACCACTGCACCAGAAAAACGTCGATTCGAAAATACAGCGCCGACAGCACGATGCCGGCGCCGATCGGGAGCACCTCTTTCACGAAGCTCTCGCCATCGATCGCGTACTGGCGCCCGCGCAGCGCGGATTGCGGATTGGCAAGACGTGTCGCGATCGAAACGCTGACGAGCAGCGTCGTCGCGACCGGAAGGAGCATGGCGAGCGCGAGCACGGCGACGTCCGGCCGCCACAGCAGTGCGACGATGCCGAAGACGAGCGTGGCGGAGCGCTGCCACAGCGTGAGTGTCGATTCGACGTCGCTGCGCGACAGGCCGCGATAGAAATAGTGCAGGAACTCGATCAACCCGCTGCCGCCGTACACGATCGCGAACAGCAGCAGCGGCAGCGCGAACGCGAGCGTCGCCTGCGTCGCAATAAGGCCGAGCATGACAACCGCAATCGCCGCGGCGGTCGTCCACAGACGAACGCGCAGCCACGCCGAAAGAATGCCGGACGCGCGCGCGGGCGTGCGTGCGACTGCGCGCGCGACGTGCAACTGGATGCCGCAGTCGGCCGCGACGGCGAGGATCCACCCGAGCGTCGAGGCGAGCGAGAAGATACCGAACGCCTCGGGCGACAGCCGGCGCGCCGCGACGACCGTGACGAGGAAAACGGATCCTTTACCTGCGGCATCGGCGAACGCCTTGTAGGCGACGAGGCGCGCGTCCCTCAGTTTCGGGTTACGAAATGAGCTTTCGTCCACCGTAAGCCAATCTCTCGAAAGCGCGAATTTGCCGTGACGATTCGCGATGTATGCAGCAGGCGTGCCTCATCGCACGCGTGGCAAGCTTCTTGGAACCGCTGCATGCGTATCCGCACACATGGTTGGGGAAGCCACGCCCGCAGTGGGAGCCAATGCCGCCTTCGCGGGCGTCGTGCTGTTGTCGTTCGTGACGCCGTTCGAGGCGACGCGTCCTCTGCTTCGTCTGCCGTCGCAGTCGATCAGCACCCTTGAAGCGGCCTTGCTGCTGTCGTTCGGCGTGTGGGCGCTCGCGCTGATCGCATCGACCTCCCGGCCCGCGTGGCGCACGCGCTTCACCGCTCCGTGGCTCGCGCTCGTGGCCGCAATGACGGTCGCGTCGCTGCTGTCGTCGGTCTCCCGCACGAACGCGCTGCACATGACGGGACGCATCGCCGCGGCGTTCGGCGTCTTCCTTCTCACGGTCGCCGGCGTCACGACGCAGGCGCGGCTGCGGATCGCTCTCGCGGCGGTGGTAGTCACCGGCGCCGTTGTGAGCCTCCTCGCAGGGCTCGAGTACCTCCAGCTTGCGCCCGTCCTGCGTCTGCTGACGGCGTTCCGGCCCGGGCTCGCCACCGTCGGCGCGCAGGTTCGCGCGGGCGGCTCGCTGCAGTACCCGACGATCGCGTCGATGTATCTGGAAATCGTATTCGCCTTCGGACTCGGCCTGCTGCTGATCGAGCTCGACGCCGAACGGCGCGGGCGGACCGCGGCCGTGTTCGCGGCGCTCGTGCTGATCGCCGAAGCGATCGCGCTGACGTTCACGCGCACAGGATTGATCACGATGGCCGCCAGCCTGGCGCTCGTCGGCGCGTCGCGCTACAACGCGCGGGGCCGCGATCGCGGCGTCGTCGCAATCGCCGCGTTGACGGCGGTCATCGGCGCGCTCCTGTTCGCCTCGCGGTCGACCCAGTCGTTGTGGCTGCGCTTCACGAGCGAAGGACAGGAATCGTGGTACCGGGCCGCCTTCGTCGCGCCCGCCGACATCTCGATGGCGAACGGCGAGGCGGCGTCGATTCCGGTGACGCTGATCAATACCGGGCGGATCGTGTGGGATTCCGACGCCGATCCGCCGTTCTACGTGTCGTACCACTGGCTCGATGCGAAAACGGATCGCATCGTCACCTTCGAGGGCGTCCGCACGGCGTTCGACGCGCCGGTGTCGCCAGGTTCACGCGTATCGATGGCGGCACACGTGCGCGCGCCCGGCCAGCCGGGCCAATACCGTCTCGTATGGGACGTGGTGCAGGAAGGGCGGCTGTGGTTCACGACCGAGCCCGGCGCGGTTCCGGTCATGTCGCGCGCCGTCGTTGCCGGCGATCGGCCGCTGACGGCGCTGGCGACGTTTGCGCCGCCGCATCCGACCGTCCGGCCCCGCCGCTTTCAGCTGTGGCGCGCAGCCTGGCGCATGGCGGCCGCCCGTCCGCTGGTTGGTGTCGGACCGGACAACTTCCGGCTGTCGTATGCGTCGTATGCGGGCCTCGCCGCAGGCGATCCTCGCATTCACAGCAACAACATGTACCTCGAAGTGCTGGCCGGCGCCGGCATCGCCGGCGCGCTGGCGTTCGCCTGGCTGCTCTGGTCGATCGCGCGCGTCACGCGGTCGGCGGTCGCCAACCCCGCGAGCCTGGCGATTGCCGCGGCCGTCCTCGCGATCGCCGTCCACGGCGCCGTCGACTCGTTCCTCAGCTTCGCGCCGACCTACGTCCTGTTCGCGATGACGCTCGGCTTCGCCCACGTCAACGCTCAACTCTCGGGCCTCGAACAGCGATCAACGCCCCGCCGACGTTTGACGACCTACGACCAGGGACGAACGACCAACGACCAGCGATTACATGTCCATGCGTATCGCGTTTGACGGCACCGCACTGCGGCCGCGGCGGACCGGTGTCGGGTACTACACCGAGCATCTGCTGCATCATCTTGCGCGCGAAGCGTCGCACGACGAGGTGGTGGTGCTGTCGAATCGCGATGTCGAGACGACCAGTCCGCTTCCGCCAACGGTCAGAGTCGCTGTTTCCGGACGACAGATGCCGCGCATGGTGTGGATGCAGCTCGGTGCGCCGGCGGCGCTCCACGCGCTCGACGCCGATGTCGCGCATTTCACCAACGGCATGGTGCCGATCGCATCGCCGGCGCCGACGGTCGTGACGATTCACGACATGAGCCTGCGGATGTACCCCCGTTATCACCCGCTGCGGCGCGTGCTGCTCAATTTGCCGCTCGTCGATCTCGCCGCGAAGCGCGCTGACGCCATCGTCACCGTGTCCGAGAGCGCAAAGCACGACATCGTTCGGCTGTACGCGTTGAATCCGGATCGGGTGCACGTCGTGCACGAGGCCGCCGCACCGTCGTTCCACCGCGTCACTGATCCGGCGGAGCTCGATCGCGTTCGGCGCCGATACGGCCTCGCGGACCGCACCGTTCTCTATGTCGGGACCATCGAGCCGCGGAAGAACCTGCCGAAGCTCGTGGAAGCGTTTGCGTCGCGCCGCCGCGCCGGCGAACTGCCGCATCAGCTCGTGTGCGTCGGTCCATACGGCTGGCTCTCGCGCGGGCTCGAGGATGTCATCCGGCGCTCGAAGGTTGCCGACGCGATCCGGTTCACCGGCTACGTCCCGTTCGAGGACTTGCCGGCGCTCTACAGCCTCGCAGAAATCTTCGTGTATCCATCGATGTACGAAGGGTTCGGCCTGCCCGTCATCGAAGCGATGGCATGCGGGGCGCCGGTTGTGACGGGACGCGCGGCCGCGCTTGCAGAAGTGGGCGGCGACGCCGTCGAGAAGGTCGATCGGATCGACGCCGACGGCTTTGGCGAAGCGATGGTCCGGTTGGCGCGCGATCCGCAGCGGCGGGCCGAATTGTCGGCACGCGGCCTCGCGCGTGCGGCGCAGTTTTCGTGGACGCGCGCGGCGCGGCAAACGGTCAACATCTATCGTGAGGTCGCTCGCACGCGTGTCGCCGTGCGGCGGACACATCGGTCCGCCCCTGCCCGCGCCGACGCCACCGGCCCCGCTGCGGCGCCTGCGGTGGACGTGCTCTTCGGGCAGGCGTACTTCCTCCGGTTCGATCCGAAGCTGTGGGCGGCGCAGCAACCCTATGCGCCGCTGGGATCGCTGTACGCGGCCGCGTGCGTGCGCGAGCGCGGATATCGTGTTGCGCTCTTCGACGCGATGCTCGCGACCTCGGAAGCGGAGTGGGCCGACGCGCTCGACCGCCATCGTCCGCGGTTCGCCGTGATCTACGAAGACAACTTCAACTACTTGAGCAAGATGTGCCTGCTGCGCATGCGGCAGGCCGCGCTCACGATGATTACGGCCGCCCGCGCGCGCGGCATCCCGACCATCGTCGCCGGCTCCGACGCGACCGACCATCCAGCGACGTACCTCGACGGCGGCGCCTCCGCCGTGCTTGCCGGCGAAGGCGAAGTCACACTCGTCGAAGCGCTCGACGTCCTCACGGGGAAGCGGACCGACAGCCTGCAGTCGATCGCCGGCGTCTGCGTCCGCGACGAAAACGGGCATCTGCGGCGGTCGTCGTCGCGCGACATCATTCGCGATCTCGACGCGCTGCCGTTTCCCGCATGGGATCTCGTCGAGGTGCCGCGATACCGGGCGATGTGGCGCCGGCGCCACGGCTACTTCTCGATGAACGTCGTGACGACGCGCGGGTGTCCATACCACTGCAACTGGTGCGCGAAGCCGATTTACGGTCAGCGGTACAACGCGCGGTCGCCGGAGCATGTCGTCGACGAAATGGCGTGGCTCAACCGCACGTACGTGCCCGATCATCTCTGCTTCGCGGACGACATCTTCGGCCTGAAACCCGGATGGATTCACCGCTTCGCGGAGCTGGTGCAGGCGCGCGGGGTGGCGATGCCGTTCAAGTGCCTGCTGCGCGCGGATCAGGTGACGGCCGATACGGCCGAGGCGTTGCGCGCGTCGCATTGCCGCACCGTGTGGCTTGGCGCCGAATCGGGCTCGCAGCGCATTCTCGACGCGATGGAGAAGGGCACGCGGGTCGATCAGATCGTCGGCGCGTCGCGCCGGCTGCGGGCGGTCGGCATCGAAGTCTGCTTCTTCCTGCAGTTCGGCTATCCCGGCGAGACGCGCGACGACATCGAGCGGACGCTGCAGATGGTCCGCGACTGCCGTCCCGACGACATCGGCGTCTCGGTGTCCTACCCGCTTCCGGGGACGACGTTCTACCAGCGCGTGCAGGCGCAGCTCGGACAGAAACAGAACTGGATCGATTCCAACGATCTCGCGATGATGTATCGCGCGACCTACGTTCCCGATTTCTATCGGGCGCTGCACGCGTTCGTGCACGCCGAATTCCGGGCGCACCGTGCGGCGGACCGATTGAAGCGCGCGTTCACGCGACGCGGATCGCGAGGGCGACCCGCGTCGGCCGGACTGGCCGCGCTCGCGCTGATTCGCCATCGTCTGGCGCTGCCGCTCCTGAAGCGGCGCGTCGATCGCCTCGCGCGGATGACGCCGCCGCTGCCGGCCATCGTCACCGTTCCGCTCCTCTCACCGCAGGCCGCGGCGATTCCAAGCGAGCAACCGCGATGACGCCGGCGTCCCTCGCGACAGCGACGCTGGTTCGACTGGGCGAGATCAGCAACCGCACGTTCGTGCTGCCGCTCGCCGTGTTCTATCCGACGAGCCGCTGCAACAGCCGCTGCATCTCGTGCGACTGGTGGCGACAGACGGGCGCCGGCGACCTGACGCTCGAGGAAATCGACACGGTCGCCGCGTCGCTGTCGGCGCTGGGCACGCAGCTCGTCGTCTTTTCGGGCGGCGAGCCGCTTCTGCGACCGGAAGTCTTCGACGCTGCGCGGTCGTTTCGCGCGCGCGCCATCACGCTGCATCTGCTGACGAGCGGCATCCTGCTCGAGCGGAGCGCCGAACGCGTGGTGGAACAGTTCGCGCGCGTCTGCATCTCGCTCGACGCGACCGACGAACCGCTGTACCAGCGGATTCGCGGCGTTGCCGCGCTGCGCACCGTCGAACGCGGCGTCGCGCGGCTGCGCCAGCTGGCGCCGCGCCTGCCGGTCACCGCGCGGTCGACGCTGCAGCGCGAGAACTTCCGGCAGGTCGGCGCCCTCATCGACCACGCACACCGTCTCGGGCTGGACGGCATCTCGTTTCTGCCGGCCGACGTCTCGTCAACGGCCTTCGGCCGCGACGAACCGCCCAATCCGCTGCCGCTGATGCTCGACCGCGAGGAGATCGCCGATTTCGAAGCGGCGATCGAGCGGACGATTCAGGTCTACGCCCGGGATTTCGCATCCGGCTTCATCGCCGAATCGCCCGACAAGCTGCGGCGGCTGCCGCGGTACTATTCGGCGCTCGCCGGCGAGGAGCCGTTCCCTCCGGTGTCGTGCAACGCCCCGTGGGTGTCGGTGGTCGTCGAAGCGAACGGCGGCGTGCGCCCGTGCTTCTTCCATGACGCGATCGGAAACGTGCGCGAGATGCCGCTCGAGAAGATCGTGGCGACGAACCTGCGTGCGTTCAGGGAATCGTTCGACGTCGGATCGGATCCGGTCTGCGCGAAGTGTGTCTGTTCGCTGAAGACAACGTGGAGACATGCGCCGTGGCAGTCGTGAACGCGGACATCGACACGCAGCGGGCGTTCGGCGGCGTCGCCGCGACGTATCACGACTCGAACGTCGAGAACCGCATCCTGCGCGCCATGCGCGAGCGATTCTGGCGGACGGTCGAGGCCCGTGTGCCGCCTGGATCGCACTTGCTCGATCTCGGGTGCGGACCGGGCACCGACGAGGAGTTCTTCGCCGCTCGCGGCTACCGCGTCACGGCAATTGACTGGTCGCTGGAGATGACCGAGGAAGCGCGACGCCGCGTTCGCGAGGCTGGCGTCGCGGACCGGGTGGACATCCATCACCTTGGCATTCAGGAGGTCGATCGACTCGCGCCGGCAACGTTCGATGCCGCCTGCTCGAATTTCGGTCCGCTCAATTGCGTCGTCGACCTCGAGGCAGCCGCGCGCGCCATCGTCCGCCGGCTGCGTCCGGGCGGCGTGTTGATCGCGTCGGTGATCGGGCGCGTCTGTCCCTGGGAGCTCGCGCTGTACTTCATGCGGCGCGACTGGGCGCGCATGCGCGTCCGCTTTTCACTCGCGCCGACTCCCGTCCCGCTCGAGAGCCGCACGGTATGGATGCGCTATTACTCGCCGTCATCGATCAGCCGGATCTTCGAGGCGGCGGGGTTCGCGCGCGTCGAGCTGCGGACGCTCGGTCTGTTCGTGCCTCCTCCGTACATGCACGCGTTTGCCGATCGCCATCCGGCGTTCGTGGCGGTGCTTCAGCGAATCGAGGATCGCATCGGCGGGTGGCCCGGCGCGCGCTCGTGCGGCGATCACTTCCTGATTGTGCTCAGAAAAACGGGGGCTGGGGGCTAGGAGCCAGCAACCGACAGATCGACGAAGATGTGGACGCCAAAGTTTGCCTGCCCGGAATGCGCGGCCGACCTCGGTCCTCGAGGCGAAGCGTGCTGGTGCACGCGGTGCGGACGCCAGTTCGAGTATCGCGACGGCATGTGGCGGTTCCTGACGCCGGCGCGCGTCGCCGCCCTCGAGCCGTTTCTCGCGCAGTATCGTGTCGTCCGCGCCGGCGACGGCCATCGTCAGGCGTTGCCTGAGTACTACTGCACGCTGCCATCGGTCGGCGAGGATCACCCGCAGGCGGGCGAGTGGCGCGTCCGCCGCGAGACGTACCACCACTTGCTGCGCCACGTCCTTGCCGAGGCGCCGCAGTCGGTGCATGTCCTGGACGTGGGTGCCGGCAGCGCCTGGCTGTCGCACCGACTCGCCGAGCTCGGACATCACACCGTTGCCGTCGACGTGCTGGACGACGAGGCCGACGGACTCGGGGCGGCGCGGTACTACGCGTCGCAGTTCCCGATCGTGCAGGCCGACTTCAACGCGCTGCCGTTCCTGCCGCACCAGTTCGATGTCGTCGTCTTCAACGGCTCGCTGCACTACGCGCACGACGTCGCCGATGCGCTGGGGCGCGCGCGCGAGATGCTCGCGCCGGGCGGCGCACTGGTAGTGATGGATTCGCCCATGTTTCACTCCGACGGAGACGGTCAGGCGATGACGGCCCAGCAGGCGCGCCGGTTCCAGTTCGAGTACGGACTCGCGACCATCGTCCCGGCCGGTGCAGGCTACCTCACGTTCCCGTCGCTCGAAACCGCGGCGCGAACGCTGCAGATGCAGCCGGCCTATGTTCCGTCGCGCGGTCCGCTCGCGTGGCGGATGAAGAGACGTCTGTCACGTCTGCGGCTCGGCAGGGCGCCGGCGGCGTTCGGCTTGTGGATCGCGCGATGATCGTGCTCTTCAATCCGCTGTCGACGAGTCCGGGAAAGCAGCCGCTGCCGCTGTCGCTGATGTCGCTCGCGGCGGTCCTCGAGCGCACATCGGAGCCGTGGCGTCTCGTCGACGGCAACCTGACCGCGCATCCGGCGGCGGAGATCATCGCGCGCTTGACCGCCGTTCCGCCCGCGGAGATCGCCCTGCTCGCCGTCACGGTGATGCCGGGACCGCAGCTCACGCAGGCGGTGTCGGTATGCCGGCGCGTGAAGGCGGCGCTGCCGCACGTGCCGATCGTGTGGGGTGGCTATGTCCCGACGCAGCACAGCGACACGGTGCTTCAATCGCCGCTCGTGGACTTCGTCATCCGCTCCCAGGGCGAGCGGCCGCTCGTTGAATTGATCGGCGCGCTGCGGACGCGCGGGTCACTCGACCGCGTCAGCGGTCTGTCGTGGAAGGCCGGCGCGCACGTCATCCACAACCCGCTCGGCGCGATGACGCCGCTCGACGACCTGCCCGATCTGCCGTACCACCGCGTCGAGATGGAGCAGTACATCCACAAGAACTATCTCGGCCGGCGCACGGCGGCACACAACACCTCATTCGGCTGTCCCTTCGCGTGCAGCTTCTGTGCGGTCGTGTCGATGTCGAACCGCCGGTGGCTGGCGCAATCGCCCGCCCGGATGGAGCGCGTCGTGCGGCACCTGATGTCGATCTACGACATCGACGCGGTGCAGATGCACGACATGGACTTCTTCATTTCCGAAGCGCGGACCGCCGAGTTCTGCGATCGGATCGCGAATCTCGGTCTGCGGTGGTGGGCGCTCGGGCGAGTCGACGTGTTGATGCAGTACAGCGACGCGACGTGGACGAAGATGGCGCGTTCGGGACTGAAGATGGTGTTCTCGGGCGCCGAATCGGGGTCGGACGAGGCGCTCGCCGCGATGAACAAAGGCGGCCGGGCATCGGCGGCGCTCGCGCTCGCGCTCGCGCGCCGCATGCGCGAATACGGCATCGTCCCGGAATTTTCATTCGTGCTCGGATGTCCGCCCGATCCCGAGAAGGACATGGACTGCACCTTCGCGTTCATCCGCCGCATCAAACGGATCAATCCGGCGGCTGAAATCATCCTTTACGCATATACGCCCGTGCCGCTCGAAGGCGGCCTCTACTCGGAAGCGCAGCGTCGCGGGTTCGCATTTCCGGACACGCTGGAACAGTGGGCGTCGTTGGAATGGCAGCAGCTGTCGATGCGGCGCGGCGACGGCCTGCCGTGGGTGCAGCGCCAAGTCCGCCGGCGCATCCGCAATTTCGAGCGCGTCGTGAACGCGTTCTATCCGACCGTCACCGATCCGCGCCTCACCGGACTGAGACGGTTGCTGTTGAAAGCGGCGGGCGGCTGGCGATACGCGCTGCAGTGGTACGCAGCGCCGTACGAGCTGCAGGCGCTGCACCGGCTGTTGCGGTACCAGCGGCCGGAGACGACAGGTTTCTGATGGAGACGCTCAGTTCCCGCACGGCGTACGACTTGTGGGCCGACGCGTATCCGGCTTTCGCGCACAACCCGCTGATGCACGCCGAACAGGCCATCGTCGAGCCGCTGCTGCTGCGTCTGCGCGCGCGCCGCGCCCTTGACGTCGGTACCGGAACGGGCAGGTACCTGCCGATCCTCGCATCGACGGGCGCAGCCGTCGTCGGCGTCGATCGGTCGTGGGCGATGTTGACACGATCGAAGGCGGCCCTGAAACGGCCGCCCCACACGATCATCAGCGGGGCCGGCCTCACCGGTGGTGGCGCGGGTCTGAACGACTGTGGCGCGGGCCTTTCAGGCCCGCGATGCATCTGCGGCGACGCGGTCCATCTGCCGTTCCGCCGCGGCGCCTTCGACGTGATCAACGCGTCGCTGATGGTGGGCGATGTCGCCGATCTGCACGCGTGGGCGCGCGAGATGGCGCGCGTGCTCGCGCTCGGCGGCCATCTGGTCTACTCGGACTTTCATCCATCGTGGACCGAGCACGGCTGGCGCCGTACGTTTCGGTCCGCCGACGGCGCAACGCACGACATCGCGTTCGAGGCGCACGCGATCGATCAGCACCTCAGCGCTCTTGGCGGCGCGGGTCTGCGCGTCGAGGCGATCCGCGAACCGCGGCTGAACGCCGGCGACGATCCGTCGATTCGCGCGTTCAGGAAGCGGTGGGGTAACCCGCCGATCGTGGTGATCTTCCACGCGATAAAAGAGCCGTGATCTGGACGTCCGCGGTCACGCTGACCAACGCGCGCGTCGTCACCGGGGAGGGGACGGCGGAGTCGGTGCGGTTCGCGTCGCGGGTGCTCGCGATTGGCGATCCGCCGCGCCCGGGCGACGCCGTCGTCGATGTCCGCGGATCGTTCGTGCTGCCGGGGCTCGTCAACGCGCACGACCACCTCGAGCTGAATCATTACGGGCGAATCAAGTTTCGCGACCGGTACGGCAATGCGAGCGAATGGATCGGTGACATGCGTCCGCGGCTCGCCGACGACGCGGCGATCCGAAAGGCCGGCAGCCATCCGCTGAGCGATCGACTGTTCGTGGGCGCGCTGAAGAACGTGCTGAGCGGAGTGACGACGGTCGCGCACCACAATCCGTTCTATTCGGAGCTGCGCCGCGACATGCCGCTGCGCGTGCTGCGCAAGTACGGATGGGCGCACTCGTTCCTGCTGCAGGATCGGGCGGCCGGGGCGCGCGGCGAGCGAGGCGGCGACGTCCAGCGCCGATTTCGATCGACGCCGGCATCGGCGCCGTTCTTCGTGCACATCGCCGAAGGCGTCGACGCCGCCGCGAGCGGCGAGGTCGAACGCCTCGAATCGCTCGGCTGCCTTGCGCCGAATACCGTGCTCGTCCACGGCGTGGGGATCGACGCCGGGGGATGGCGGCGCGTCGCCTCGGCTCGCGCCGGCGCCGTCTGGTGTCCCGCGTCGAACATGTTTCTGTTCGGACGGACGATCGATCCGTCGCGGACGGAGACGAACGTCGCCATCGGCACCGATTCGCGTCTGACCGGCTCCCGCGATCTGCTCGAAGAGCTCTGCGTCGCATACGAGACGTCGAGCGTGCCGCCCGCGCATCTCCTGGCGATGGTGACGGTCGATGCGGCGGCGACGATTCGGCAGCCGCAGCTCGGGCGCGTGGCGGTTGGCGCGCCGGCCGATTTGCTGGTCATCCCGGGCGTGGCAGCCGAACCGGGACAGGCGCTCGTCGCGACGGCGCGCCGCGACGTCGAGCTCGTGACGATCGGCGGCCGGCCGATTCTCGCGCATCCCGGATTGGCCGGCATCTTCAACGGATGCCGCACGCGTTCACGTCCGATTCACGTCGATGGCGCGCCGAAGGTCGCCGACGCGGCGCTCGCGCGGCGAATCGACGACTGTTCCATCGTCGAACCCGGGGTCGCGGCTCGATGAGGCCGCTCGCGCGCATCGGACGCCTCAGCGCCGCGTTTCTCGGCTCCAATCTCGCGCGCGGCGCCATCGCCTTCGCGCTCTCGCTGGTCATCGGCCGCACGCTCGGCGTGGAGCGGTTCGGCCGTTGGGTCCTGTGCACGACGTGGGCGTCGATGCTGACGGTCGTCGCCGATCTCGGCTTCGGCGTCCTGCTGCCGCGCGACGGCGCGCGCAGCGACGCGTGCCACGGCCGGCTGCTCGGCGGCGCGCTCGCGTCGAGGCTGTTGCTGCTCGTGCCGCTGGGCGCGGTGATGTACGCCGCCGCGCCGCGCATCGCCGCGGATCCGGAATCGATCGCCGGCATTCGCCTCGGCGTGCTGCTCGGCGCAACCGGCGCAGCCTACGGCTGCTTCGGCGCGTTGTTCCGATCGCAGCCGGCCTGGGTGCCGACGGTGCTGATCGTCGAGACGGCGTGGTCGGCGGCGCAGCTTGCCGCGTCGTCGGTTCTGGCGCGGGCTGGCGCCGGCGTCTCGCCGCTCGTCCTGCTGGCGACGATCGTTCAACTCGCACAGATCGGATCGGGTCTCGTGCTTTACGCGATGGCCTTCGGCGCTCGCGATCCGATTCGTCGTCCGTCGTGGTCCGAAACCGCGGCGTTGATTCGGCGCGCGATTCCGTTCGCGGCGTCCGGACTCGTCGCGAACGTGCAGGCGCGCGTCGGCCCGCTGATGCTCGGCTACCTGGCGACGCCCGCAGAGGTCGGCATTTTCGCCGCAGCGTCGCGCTGTGGCACCGTGGCCCGGCTTGCTCCGGGCGCGATGTTCGCCGGCGCGCTGCCGGTGCTGTCGGGCGAGTACGGCCGCGACCGTCGCCAAGCGCATCGAACGTACGGATCGTTCAACCGCGCGCTTGTCGCCGTAACGCTCGCTGTCGCGATTCCGTACGTCGCGGTCGCCGGCCCGCTGCTGCGCCTCGTGTACGGAGACGCGTTCTCGAAGGGCGCACCAGCGCTCATGTGGATGGGCATCGCGCTCCTGCCGGCGGTGACGAACTCCGGAAGGAAGATTTTCCTGTACGCAGCCGGCGCTGAAACGATCGTGGTGCGGTGGAGCGCCGCGGCTCTGGCGATTCAGATCGCCGCATCGGCGCTGTTGATGCCGCTCGCGGGCGCGACGGGCGCGGCCGTCAGCCTCGCAATCGGCGAGGCGGCGATCTGGTGGCCGCTGCGCCGAACCGTGGAGCAATCGAAGAACGAAGAGATCGCAACGACCGCGGGGAAACTGTTTAGGCTGCGATCTCAGCGATCTCTGCGTTCTGTTTCGTAGAGTTCTTCGAACCGGCGCGCCGTCCAATCCGCATCGTGATCCAGCGTCCACGATCGAGCGCTCGCCGCCAGACGGGAACGGCGCGCCGGATCCTGCAGCAGCGCGACGATCGCGTCGGCAAGCGCGCCCGGATCGCCCGCGGGCACGGCTGCGGCCCGTTCCGGTTCCCAGTCGGCGATGTACCCGACGCGCGTCCCGACGGTCGGGAGACCGGCGCACGCCGCTTCGAGCACGGCGACGGCCGCCGCCTCGTGCCGCGACGAGACGACGTGGAGGTGGGCGCGCGCGTAGAACGGCGCGAGTCGATCGGTCGGCAGAAATCCGTGGAAACCGACATGCGGCAGGAGATCCAGCGTACGGGCGAGCGACTGGATCGTCCCGTTCATCGTGTCTTCGCCGACGATGTCGAGATGAACCTCGGGAAGCCGATCGACGACGCGCCGCATCGCCTGGAGCAGCGTGGGGTGATCCTTCACCGGATTGATGCTGGCTACGCGGAGCAGACGCCACGGTGGACCGTCGCCGCGCCACGCCGCCGGAAACAGCGTCTCGTCGATGCCCATCGGCACGACGTCGACGCGGCGGCGGCTCAGCCCCGGCAGCCGCGCCATGAATTCGGTCGAGACCGTCACACGCGCGGCGCGATCCATCGCGAGCGCCAGACTGCGCCGATCGATCCAGCGGCGCTGCAGGCCGTAGCCGATGTCGGCGATGCCGACGAGCTCGCCGCTGTCGAGCGTAACGATCAGCGGTACGTGCCGCGACGCCGCGACCGCGGCTGCCACCATGGCCGGCATCCCTTGATACGCATGCACGACGCCGAACGCGCCGACGCGCCCGATCGCGCGGTCGAGGCGGCGGGCGAGCCGCCATCGCCGCAGGCCGGGCGGCCCATCGACGCGGCCGACGTCATGGACCGTTGCGCCGAGGAGCGGGTACGTGCACGCGTGGAGGTGGTAGTGCAGCGCGAAGACATGGACGTCGTGACGCCGCACGAGGCGTTCGATCAGCCACAGCAGCGCAGGCGTGACGCGTTCGCGTCCGGAGCGGTCGACGCCGCCGGTGACGATAAGTCCGATGCGCATCGTGCGAGAACTAAGTAAAGGCGCGCGCGATCAACTCGTACGATCGCCGGCGAGCATCGTGATCGTGGGTGATCGTGACGATCATCACCTCGTCGGCGCCGTATTCCTCCGCGAGCGCTTCGAGGCCCGCGCGCACCTTCGGCGGCGATCCGACGATCCAGCGGCGACGACGGACGAGCGATTCGGCCGCCGCCCAGTGTTCCTCGAGAAACCGAAGCGCTTCGTCGACGGGCGGCACTGGAATCGGCTGGCCGCCGAGCAGCATCGCAAACGCCATTCGCGCGCTCGCGCCGAGGCGCTCCGCTTCTTCGTCGGTGTCGGCGCACAGCGCCCACCCTGCGACGATGACGCGCGGGCGAGACTCTCCAACGCCGACGCGGGGAGCACGGAGGTTCGACCCGGTTTGTTGCTCCATGTCCTCCGTGTCCGCTGTGGTGGAGATCGTGAGCGTTCGGAAGTCGCGCCGGTAGCGTTCGACAATTTCGGCCCCGTGCGGGTTGATGAAATCGGCAAAGGCGTACGGCAGCCCGAGCTCCGCCGCCCAGCTGCCGCTCTGAGGCGATGATCCGAGCAGCCAGACGTCGGGGCGCTCGGGGCGGCCGGGCAGCGCCGACAGCCGCGCGAACTGATGCCGCGGCGGCAGCGCATCGTGCAGGTACGCGAGGAGCTCCTCGAGCTGCTGCGGAAAATCGTCAGGCGACGCCTGACGGCGATCGCGCTGGAGCGCGAAGGCGGTGAGCGGATCGCTGCCGGGCGCTCGCCCGACGCCCAGATCGATCCGCGCCGGAAAGATGCCGCTCAGCATGCTGTAGGTCTCCGCGACCTTCAGCGGGCTGTAATGCGGCAGCATCACGCCGCCGCTGCCAACGCGGATGCGCGTCGTCGCGCACGCAATCGGCGCGATGAGCGCCTCCGGGCTCGCGCAGGCGAGCATCGGCGTCCCGTGATGTTCGGCGACCCAGTAGCGGCGATAGCCCAGCTCGTCGGCGAGCCGCGCGAGATCGATCGAGTTCCTCAGCGCGCCGGCGCCGGTCGACCCTGCGGCAATCGGAGCCTGATCGAGAACGCCGAGGCGCAGCGGCATCGCTCACTTGCTGAACCACTCGAACGCATCGTGCGCGATCGGCGGTGGCAGCTGATGGCGTCCTTCGTATTCGCGGTAGGTGACGTCGTAGCCGAGATTCTTCAGCCGCGGCACGAACTTGCGGCTCGTGATGTCGATCGGCATGACCTGATCGTTGACGCCGTGCGAGATGAAGATCTTCGGCTTGCCGCGCACCGCCGCCGGCTGCATGATGCCGGGCGACATCGCCATGATGCGCGAGAACACGTCGCCGTTGCCGATGCCCATCGACAGCGCGTACGACGCGCCGTCGGAGAAGCCGGCGAGGCCGACGTGATCGTCCTTCACCGAGCACCTGCTCTTCGCGTACTTCATCGCCTCGCCGATGAACTCGAGGTCCGGTCCCCACATGCCGAGGATCGAATCCCAGGTGCGCTCGTCGCGCGAGTCGGGGGCGACGACGATGAACCCGAACGCGTCGGCGTGAGGAAACGCGTACTGCACTGACATCGACGTGTTGCCGGCGCCGTGCAGGAGGACGAGCAGCGGCATCGGCTCGCCCGCCTTGTAGCCGACCGGCGCGTAGAGCAGGCCGTCGCGATCGCCCTCGCCGAGCCCAAGCTTGCGCAGGCGTCCCGGCGCGGCGTCGCCCGGCGGACCGGGCATCTGTGGCTGGGGGGGCTGCGAGATCGCGGGGCCGACCTGCGTCGCGCAGTTCGCGGGACTGACGGCCCGCGCCCCGAATATTGCGCCGGATGCCGCGAGGAACTCTCGCCGATTGAATGGCATTCCGTTATAGTACGCGACCAACTTGCGCATCCGCGCTGAATGCGCAGCGCTCCGAGACGGTTTCTGGGTCATGGAGGAGGAGTCATGCGAAGGATCATCGTGCAAGCCGTGGGCATGGCGCTGGCGATTGCGCCGGCGGTCGCGATCGCCCAGTCGCCGAAGGCGGCCACCTACATCACCGACGAGGAAGTGAAGAAAGTGAACGCCGAGCCGGGCGTCGATCGCACGATCAGGGTTGTCGACATCGGCAGCGAGAACTACGCGGTCGGTGTGATCCATCGCGTGGCCACCGGCGCACGCGGGACGGGCGCGGGCGGCGGCGCGAACGCCGGAGCCGGTGGCGGCGCCGCAGCTGGCGGCGGCGCGGCGGGCGGCGGTGGACGGGCGGCAGGGGCCGGAGCCGGCGGCGGCCGTGGCGCCCAGCAGGGCGAGCCGTGCGGCGAGCAGGCGACCACGCCGCCAAGCGGCGCGACCCCCGGCGGCATCGCGCACGATTCACAGACCGAAGGCTATCTGATCATCTCGGGCGGCGGCACGCTCGTGACCGGCGGTCACATCGTCAACGGCCGAAAGACGGCGCCGGACGCGTCGGTGACTACGGAGCTGAACGGACCGTCGTGCGGCGGCATGATCGCGGGCAGCGACGTCGTCAAAAAGGTCGTGAAGACGGGCGATATCGTCATCATTCCGGCGGGCGTCCCGCACGGCTGGACCGACATCGGCGATCATGTGGACTATCTGAGCTTTCGGCCGTCGGATCATGTGCTGAAGGCGGGTTACGTGCATCCCTCTATCAGGAAATGAGAAGGAAATGAGCGCCATGGAGGTGACTCGTATGAACGGTGAGAACAAAGCTCTGTGCCGCCGCGTCGTCGACTGCATCAACAGCCGGCAGCTGGATGAGGGAGCCGCCCTGCACGCGCCGTTCTACGTGTACCAGGGACCCGGCATGCAGTTCCGCGGTCCTGAAGGGTGGCGGCAGTTGGTGACGATGTACCTGAACGCCTTTCCCGATATGGTCCTTCAGATCGACGACGTCATCGCCGAAGGCGACAAGGTCGCGCTGCGGTTCACCGCAAAAGGCACGCATCGCGGAGAGCTGGCGGGCATCAGCGGCACCGGCCGGCCGGTGACCGTGCCGTGCATCTCGGTCATGCGTTTCGCCAACGGCAAGATCATCGAAGAGTACGAGGTATTCGACAACCTCGGCCTGTTCCAGTCGATCGGCCGGATGCCTGCGCTGACCGCAGAGGTCTAGACTGGTTGCTGGTTGCCTCCAGCAACCAGCAACCTCGGGCCCCCAGCAACCGGCAAGCTACTGCGTCCCCGTCCTCTTCACGTATTTGACCACCTGCTTCGGTCCCACTTCGGCGCCGTAGACGTTTCCGGCCGCGTCGACGGCGACACCTTCCGCGGCGCTCGTGCCGGCGGTCGTCTTGGCAGGATCGGGGTTCTTCGGATCGGGAATGAGATACGTGATCGTCAGATCTTTTGCGCTGCCGATGCGGATGCCGCGCTTCCAGTTGCCGGGGTGCGACGTCGGGCTCGACTCGGAGTCGGCGCCGTACAGCGTGTCATTCTTGTCGATGAAGATGCCGCTCAGGCGGCTGAACGCCTTCGTCTCCTGCAGGAACTTCCCGTCCTGATCGAAGATCTGCAGCCGCACGTTGCCGCGATCGGCGACGAACAGACGACCCCTCGAATCGAACGCGAGGCTGTGCGGCGTACGGAATTCGCCGGGCGCGGAGCCGAGCTTGCCCCACGACTTGATGAATTTGCCGTCCTTCGTGAACTTCGAGATTCGTGCGACGGTGTCCGGCGCGGCGTTCGCGTTCTGCCCGCTGTGTCCTTCGGCGACGAAGATGTCGCCGTTCGGCGCCGTCACGACGTCGTTGGGTTCGGTGAGCGCCTCGGGCGGATTCCCGGCGACGCCGGCCTTGCCAATCGTCATCAGCACCTTACCCTCGGGGCTGAACTTGATCACCTGATGGCCGACCAGCTTCGCGGGCGCCGGCGGCGCAGGCGCGCCGGGCGCTGCGCCGCGCGCGGGACGCGGGCGGTTGTCGTTCGCGTCGGTCACCCAGACGTTGCCGTCCTTGTCGACGTGAATGCCGTGGGCGAACGCGATCATCCCGGCGCCGAAGCTCTTCACGAGCTTGCCGGAGGCGTCGAACTTCAGCACGGGATCGAGCGGCGACATCTTACCGTCCGCCGGATCGGCGCAGCTGTTCACCCCGCATCGTTCGCCGACCCAGATCGATCGGCCGTCCTTGTCGACGTCGACGGCGCTCGTCGATCCCCAGGTTCGACCGGCGGGCAGTTTGAAGTAGTTCTCGATCGCTTGATACGGATTCGGGCGATCGTTGATCGGCTCGGAGGTCGACTGAGCGAAGGCCGCGACGATGAACGCGCACGCTAACAGGCGCATGATTACACCCTCCCAACATTGAACAGGTAGGGATCGACCGATGTGTCGGCCCCTGGCGAGACGTGTCGGCATCTGGCGAGACGTGTCGGCCTCTGACGAGACGTCCGCCGCGGCCGGACACGTTGGTCCGCTCCTACTACTGAGTGCCGGATCGACGCGTGTATTTCATCACCCGCTGCGGCCCGACCTCGGCGCCGTACACA
>Ga0209474_10000065_pt1 | contig 120238 bp, 111 predicted proteins | sample GraSoiAngelo_145_FD_185902 | JGI IMG/M metagenome (GOLD analysis project Ga0209474, IMG submission 185902) | Grasslands soil microbial communities from the Angelo Coastal Reserve, California, USA - 14_1009_05_20cm (SPAdes) (version 2) | ecosystem: Environmental > Terrestrial > Soil >...
CGCCGTGTTCGGAGCGATCGTGTTGTCGGCGGATCTCGCCGAGGCAAAGCAGAGATGGGTATTGGCCACCGGCCGGAGAGACCCGCGGATCTACGCGATCGATCTGGAGCAGGCGCTCAGACCCGGAAACAACAACACGCCGAACGCGATCGTCAGCCGATCGCTGGTCAGTCCGAGGCGGCTCGACGGCGAATTGCTGGGCGACCCCGCCAACATCGTCCTGAGCGAGGACCAGAAGACCGCCTTCGTGATGAATCATCACGGGGCCGTGGTGAACGCCGAGTTCCTGCAGCATGGCGGGCGCGCGAGCATCGCCGTCATGGATGTGCGCAAGATGCTCAGCCGGGAGCTCGACAATACCGACGCGGCGCTGGAGCACGATTTCGACGCCGGTTGGTTCGGTGGCGTGGGCCTGCTCGTCGTTCCGGGCTTGATCGTCGCCGGTTACTCGGAGAGCTGGTTGAGCGAGGACGGCTCGAACCGGATCGGGCTGATCGATCAGAGGACCGGAGGGCTCCGCGGACAGATCGAGATGGCCCTGACGCCGCAGGCCGGTGTCCGGCGCCAGTTGAGAAGGGATTGCGCGTTCTTCCCGGTTCCTTTCGTCTCTCCCACGGAACCGGCGCAGATCCCCGCCGGCCAGGCCTTCCTTTCGGACATCGATCCGCAGGACTTCGGCTGCTGGCCCGATCCGGAGGGTCTCGCCTTCGCGCGGGGGAGCGATGGCAAGACGTACCTGGTCTCGGGCAACGCAGGAACGGAGGACGTCTCGATCATGGATTTCGGCGCGGCCCTCGCTGGAAGCCGCGTCGTCGAAGTCGCTCCGCGGATCCCCGTCCAGACCGGACCCTTCGGCATCCGCGCCAGCCCGAACGGCAAGTTCGTCGCCGTCACCGCTCGCGAGAGCAACATCACCGGCGCGGAAGGCAATACGATCTCGATCATCGAGATCGACCGCGCGCGCGCAGGGTTGCCCGGCGCGGAAGCAGCTCGAGTTCGAGTCGGCACGGATGCCGTCAACGGCGCGGCTCGGCCCTTTACCGTTTCCTGGACGCCTGACGGCCGGCGCATCGTCGTTGCGAACTTCCGTACGAACAACGTCTCGGTCGTCGATCTGCGAAAAGCGCTCGACCACGTCGCGGGGGCCGAAGTCGCACGTATCTCGCTCACGCGCGTGGACGGAAACCCCGCGCGTCCGAAGGGTACCGCGGTGACGAGCGACGGGCGTTTCGCCGTGGTGACGGGGGGCGCGAACACCCTGCCGGATCGCACGCCGACGGGAACGGTGTTCCTCATCGACCTGAGCACGAACGCTCAGGTCGCCACCGTCACCGGTGTCGGGATCGATCCGTACAACCTCGCCCTGGTCGAGGACGTCGACGGATGACGCATGTGCGTGTATCGGTAGACGTCGCCAGGACGACTGAGGAAGACGCTTCGCGACCGAGAGTCCAGTCATCTCGGCCGTATCCAAGCTGAAACGCTATCCCGAGCGTCGCGTCATGTGGTGCTCTTCCTCGAGCTTCCACGTTTTCCCTCCGTCACGGGATTTCTCTCCGCGCCAGACGAAGGAGTCGGGCTTCATCTCGTTGAAAGACCAACGGATCGGGAGGCCGTCGGAATCCGTGCCCTCGAGGACGATCCTGCTTGAGAGCCGTATCGAAGAACCGGAGCGACGTGCCGATCGTGCGATCCTTCTGGCCGTCCGCCGGGTACGTGATCCAGATGTCCTGCACCGCGCGACGATCCAGGATCCAGCCGAACAACAGTTCGCCCCTCTGGTGGCGAACGCTGCCGTCATCGAGGTGGAAGGAAAAATCGCAATCCCAGGTTCCCACGAAGCGATCGAAGGTCCTTGCTTCGTTCCCCATCGAAGGATTGGGATTCGTCGAAGCAAGGGCCGTGATCATTGCTCATTTTCCGCCGTCCGCGTCACCACCCGACAGCCGCAGGTCTTCATCCCGAACGACATCGCGCTGGGCGAAGAAGTCATCACATCCCTCGAGGCATCTCGGTCGCTTCGGGGCCCGCGCCCTTCCGACGGGAACCCGTTTTTCACGGCCGGGTCCGCCCGCGGCCGCAACGGGCCGAGCGCGCGCGTTATCATGCGGCCCGTGAATTCAGCGTCGTGGCTCGAGGAGGTCAAGCGCCGCCGGGTCTTCCGCGCCATCGTCGCGTACGGCGTGGTCGCCTTCGCCGTCCTCCAGATCATCGAGCCGGTGATGCACGGCCTCAGCCTGCCGGACTGGATCCTTCCCGCCACGCTCGCCGCCCTCGGCATCGGATTTCCCGTCACCCTGGTGCTCGCCTGGGCGCTCGATCTGAGAGGCGGCCGCATCGAGCGGACCGCCCCCGCGCCCAGCGGTCGGATGCTGCTCGTCCTGGTCGTCATCGGCCTCGCTCTCGCTGCTCCGGGACTGGGTTGGTACCTGTGGAAGACGCACCGGCCGGCCGCCGCCAGGACGGAGCTGAAGAGCATCGCCGTCCTGCCGTTCGCCGACCTGAGCCCCGCCAAGGATCAGGACTGGATGTGCGACGGAATCGCCGAAGAGATCATCGACGCCTTGTGCACGGTCACCGGCCTGCGCGTGGCCGCGCGAAGCTCCTCGTTTCAATTCAAGGGCAAGCCCGCCGACGTGCGCGTGATGACGCGCGCGCTCGGGGTCTCGACGCTGCTCGAGGGCAGCGTCCGCAAAGCGGAAAACCGCCTGCGCGTCAGCGCGCGTCTGGTGAGCAGCGAGGGATACGAGCTCTGGTCGGATAGATTCGACCGCGCCGAAGCGGACGCCTTCGCCATCCAGGAAGAGATCGCGCGCGCCGTGGTCGCGGCGCTGCGCCTGCGGGTCTCCTCGGACGAGTCGGACCGGCTCCGCCGTTCGGGTACGGCCAATCCCCAGGCCTACGAGATGTACTTGCGAGGGCGGCAACACTTCCGCTCCCTGGGAATGGAGAACATCGAGCTGGCACGGCAGATGTTCAAGCGCGCCATCGCGCTGGACCCGGCATTCGCGCAGGCCCGCGCGGGTCTCGCGGAGGCGGACATCAACCTGCTCCAGTGGCTGCTCGTCGCGAAGGACGAACAACCCGCGCTTCGCGCCGAGGCGCTGGGTGCGAGCGAGGAGGCGCTGCGGCTCAATTCCGAGCTGGCCGAGGCACACGTCGCGCGCGCGAACGTCCTGGCGCTGCTTGGTCGGACCGCCGAAGCTGATGAGAGCTTCCGGCGTGCCACGGCGCTGGCCCCGGGCCTGCGCGACGCCTGGTACTCGTATGCGCGGTTTCTCTTCTCGGTCCAGCGGTACGCGGAGTCGGCGCACGCCTACGAGGAGTCGGCCCGGCGAAATCCGGACGACTACGATGCGTTGCTGCTCCTTGCCATGCCGTACCAGAGGATGGGTGACGACGCGAAGGCGCAAACGGCGCAGAAGCGCGCTCTCGAGGCGGCGGATCGCGTCCTGCGCAACGACCCCGATGACGTTCGCGCGCTCTATCTCTCGGGCGCCGCGCTGATTTCGCTCGGCGAACGGCAGAAGGGTACCGACCGTCTGGAGCAGGCGATCGCGATCCGGCCGAACGATTTCGCGGTCCTCTACAACGCGGCCTGCAGCTTCGCCATCGCTGGCAACGCCAAAAGGGCCCTCGACATGCTCGACCGTGCCGTCGGCACCGGACGGGGGTTTCGCGCCTGGATCGAGAACGACCCCGATCTCGACAGCCTTCGCAAGCTGCCCCGCTTCCAGCAAATCGTCGCGCGCCTGCCGCCCTGAGCGACGCGCTTACTTGTCGACCTTCTTCTCCTCGCGGACCACGTCGCCCTTCGCGTCCTTCTCCTTGGTCTCTGTAGTCGTGGTCTTCGCAGCCGCGCTTGGACGCTTGTGTTCGACGGTAGTCTCCGTCTTGCTGACGGTGCCACCGCCGGCGCGGGCCCGGGCCTTCGAGCGCACCTTGGTCTTGTGGGTCGTCTTGCCGTCGGTCCGCTCCTTGTCGATGCTGACGTCGTTCTTGTCCTTCTTCACTTCGACCTTCTCGTCGCCGCGCGCAGCCGACGCGAGGACGAGGGCCGCAAGCGCAGATGAGATCGCCTTCATGGGTGGCTCCTTTGCTGACCGATCGGACAACCTGTAGACGGGTGGCCGGGCGTACAACGCTCGAGCGCCCGCCTGTCCGGGGGCCGCGGGCGGCGCCCTTGGCGGCGACCTGCTACGATCTCGCCCTGCCGTGAAAGCGCTCCTCCTCGTCGACATCCAGAACGACTTCCTGGCCGGCGGCGCGCTCGCTGTCCGCCGTGGCGACGAAGTGGTTCCCGTGGCCAACCGGGTGCAGGCGCGCTTCGATCTGGTGGTCGCGACGCAGGACTGGCATCCGTCGGGTCATGGCAGTTTCGCCTCGCGGTATCCCGGGCGGAAACCGGGCGAATTGTCCGAGCTGGGCGGCCTCCCGCAGGTCCTCTGGCCCGATCACTGCGTGCAAGGCTCACTGGGTGCCGCGTTCGCGCCGGGCCTGGCGATGAACCGCGTGGAGACGATCTTCCGCAAGGGGACCGATCCAGGCATCGACAGCTACAGCGGCTTCTTCGACAACGGCCACCGCAAGTCGACCGGGCTCGGCGACTACCTGAAAGGGCGCGGAGCCGCCGACGTCTACGTGCTCGGCCTCGCGACGGACTACTGCGTGAAGTTCACCGCGCTCGATGCACGCCAGCTCGGCTTCCGCACCTTCCTCGTCGAAGATGGCAGCCGCGGCGTCGAGCTCGCACCGGGCGACGTCGCGCGCGCCATCGCCGACATGCGGGCGGCCGGCGTGCAGGTGGTCCGCAGCAGCGACCTGCGGTGACGGGTGGCGGAGTCGCACGCAAAGCGTTAGGGTTCCGGCCCTCCCGCGAAAGGAGGTCTGTGATGACGTTGCGAATTGGTGATGAGGCGCCGAACTTCACGGCGCAGACGACCCAGGGCCCGATCGATTTTCACCAGTGGATCGGGAACCAATGGGCGATCCTCTTCTCCCACCCGAAGGACTTCACGCCGGTGTGCACCACCGAGCTCGGCTACATGGCGAAGATCAAGCCCGAGTTCGACAAGCGCAACACCAAGATCATCGGGCTCAGCGTGGACTCGGTGGAAGACCACAAGCGCTGGGCGAATGACATCGAAGAGACGCAGGGCGCCGCGCCGAACTACCCGGTGATCGGCGACGCCGACTTCAAGGTGGCGAAGCTCTACGACATGCTGCCGGCATCCGTCTCCGGCGACGCGAAGGGACGCACTCCCGCGGACAACGCAACCGTGCGCTCGGTGTTCGTCGTCGGTCCCGACAAGAAGATCAAGCTGATCCTCATGTACCCGATGACCACCGGGCGGAACTTCGACGAGGTCGTGCGAGTGATCGACTCCATCCAGCTCACGGCCAAGCACAAGGTGGCCACGCCGGTGAACTGGAAGCAGGGTCAGGACGTGATCATCGCGGGCTCGGTCAGCGACGAGGACGCGAAGAAGCAGTTCCCGCAGGGGTGGAAGGCGCCGAAGCCTTACCTGCGAATTACACAGCAGCCGAAGTAGGCCCGGCCTAGAACAGCGCGAGGATCGACTCGGTCGCGACGAAGACCGCGGCGGCGACTGCCGCCGCCGCGGGAATCGTCAGGATCCACGCCCAGAGGATCCGTCCCGCGACGCCCCAGCGCACCGCCCGCGTTCCCTTGGTGGCCCCCACGCCGACGATCGCGCCCGTGATGGTGTGCGTGGTACTCACCGGGATGCCCAGCCTGGAGATGGCGAGGATGGTGACGCCGCCGCCTGTCTCGGCGGAGAAGCCGCCGATGGGCTGCAGCTTGGTCAGGTTGTGCCCCATGGTCCGCACGATGCGCCAGCCGCCGAAGGCGGTGCCGAGGCCGATGGCCGCATGGCAGATGAGGATGACCCAGAAGGGGACGCCGAAAGGGCGATCGCTCCAGATGGTGCCGTAGAGGACCACGGCGATGATGCCCATCGTCTTCTGCGCGTCGTTGGTGCCGTGGCTGTAGGAGAAGATTCCGGAGGACAGCAACTGCAGCCTGCGAAACCACCGATCGACCTGCAGCGGCACGCGCCGGCGGACGATCCAGGTGGTCAGCACCATCATGAAGCTGCCCAGCACCAACCCGAGCACGGGGGAGAGCACGATGAAGAGCGCGATCTTGGCGATGCCGTCGGCGACGAGCCCGCGCAGGCCCAGCGCGGGGAGGGTCCCACCGATCAGCCCGCCGGCCAAGGCGTGAGAAGAGGAGGACGGCAGTCCCCACCACCAGGTGAGCAGGTTCCAGAGGATGGCGCCGATCAGCGAGGCGAAGATCACGGTCAGCACCATCGCCGTTCCCTGCGCCTTGAGCATCTCGAACTGGATGACGCCCTTGCCCATCGTATTCGCGACCTTTACGCCCCCGCCGAACGCGGCGATGAAGTTGAAGAAGGCCGCCCAGACCACAGCGATGGCCGGCGAGAGGACGCGGGTCGATACGACGGTGGCGATCGAATTCGCGGCGTCGTGGAAACCGTTGATGAAGTCGAAGATGAGCGCCAGCGTGACCAGCAGGATCACGATGGAGAGCATCAGGCGTGCTCCAGCACCACGCCCTCGATGACGTTGGCCACGTCCTCGCACCGGTCCGTGGCCGTCTCCATCAGGTCGTAGATCTCCTTCCACTTCATGATCGAAAGCGCGTCGGCGCCGCTCTTGAAGAGCGCGGCGATGGCGGCCCGTCCGAGCGCGTCCGCGTCGCCCTCGAAGGTCTTGATGGCACGGCAGGCGGCGAGGATCTGGGCGGGGTTCTTGATCTCCCGCAGCAGCCGCACCGTCTCCTGCAGCTTCTCGGTGCACGGAAGCAGGATGCGCGCCAGGTCCTTCGCGGCCTGGGGAACGGGACCGACTTCGTAGAGCAGCAGCTTCTCCGCCGTGGCGTCGGTGAGATCGAGAACGTCGTCGATGCGCGCGAGCAGCCGGTGGATCTCTGCCCGGTCGAAGGGGGTGATGAATTGCCGGTGGAGCCGCTCGAAGGCGCGGTGGGCGATGTTGTCGCCCTCGTGCTCCACCTCCTTGATCTCGGCGACCTTTCGCTCGATGTCGGTGAAGTCCTCGAACAGGGCCAGGAGCAGTCGGGCACCGCGGACGGTCGCCTCGGCCTGGGCGTCGAAGTCGTCGAAGAACTCGTCCGACTTCGGCATCAATTTTTCGAGCATGCGGCCCTTTACACGGTCTTTGTGACAACCGTGTGACAAACATGGTCAGCCGCTCGGCAGCCGCAGCCAGAAGCGGGATCCGTTCGCGGAGCTTTCAAGCCCCACCTCGCCGCCCATGGCGTGGGCCAGGTGCTTGACGATGGCGAGCCCCAGACCGGTCCCTCCCAGCTCGCGCGACCGTCCGGCATCGGCGCGATAGAAGCGCTCGAAGATGCGCGGCTGGTGCTCCGGCTCGATGCCCGGGCCGGTGTCGACAACGGAGAGCATCACCGCCGGTCCGAGGCCGTCGCCGAGCAGCGTCACGTGCCCGCCCTTCGGCGTGAACTTCACGGCGTTGTCGAGCAGATTGACGAGGATCTGCTCCAGGGCGCGCCGGTCGGCGTTCGCGCGCAGGCGCTCCGGGACATCCGCCGAAAGGACGATTTCCTTCTCCCCGGCGGCGTCGCGGAACAGCTCGAGCACGGCATCGGAAAGAGGCGCGAGCTGGACCGGTCCGGTCTGCGGCTTCCAGTCACCGGTTTCCAGCCGCGAGAGATCGAGCAGGTCGTCGGTCAGCCTCGACAACCGTGCCGCGTGCCGGGAGATCATGCGGACGAACTCGCGCGCCTGGTCGGGCAGCTCGAGCCCCCCGTCGAGCAGCGTCTCCGCGGCAGCCCGGATGGCCGTCACGGGAGTGCGCAGCTCATGAGATGCGTTGGCGATGAAGTCGCGGCGCACGCGGTCGGCGCGGCGTTCGGCGGTGAGATCGCGCAGCACCAGCAGCGCCCGCGCGTGCGTGAGCGGCGCCACGTGGGCTTCCACCTGCAGGTCGAGCGCCGGCAGCGTCAGCTCGCGTCGCTGGGGCCACCCGGCGAGCCCGCGAGCGCAGACATCCTGCAGCTCGGAGCTGCGCGTCGCCTCCAGGACGGTCGCGGCCCGTCCCAGGAGGCGGGTCATTCCAGCGTTCCTCGCCACCATCCGCCCGCCCACCTCCAGCAGCGCCGCCGCGCCCGGCACCGCCTCCAGCATCTCCTGCAACCCGGGTGGCTCGCGGCCGCCGGACACGACCGGTTGGTCGCGCCGCCTCAGCTCTTCGATCACGTCGCCGGGAAGCGTTCCCGCGCGCAGCTCGGCGCGGATCCGGTCCACGGCTTCTGCGAGCGTCAGCTTGCGTCCGAAGAGCGCCATCTACCTCTCCGCGGGATCGGACATCCGATAACCCAGCCCGCGCACCGTCTCGATCAGATCGCGGCCGCTGCCCAGCTTTTCGCGCAGCCGCTTGACGTGCGTATCCACCGTTCGCGTCTGCAGCTCCCCCGTCATCTCCCAGACGTCGTGCAGCAGCTGCTCGCGCGTCTGTACCCGACCGATGCGCGCCATGAACGTCTCCAGCAGCCGGAACTCGAGGGCGGTGAGCTCCACTTCCTCGCCGTCGACGAACACGCGGTGCGCCTCGGTATCGAGACGCACCGGGCCCACTTCGGCCCGCGGCGGCGTTTCCCCGGGCGTCCCGCGCCGGAGGACGGCCTTGACGCGGAGCACGACCTCGCGCACCGAAAAGGGCTTGGTGATGTAGTCGTCCGCGCCCAGCTCGAAGCCCACCACGCGATCCACTTCGTCGCTGCGCGCGGTGAGCATGATGACCGGCACGGCGGCGGTGCGGGCGGTGCTCTTCAGCTGGCGGCAGATCTCGGTGCCGGAAAGATCCGGCAGCATCAGATCGAGGATCACCGCGTCCGGTGTCTTCTCTCGGACCCGCGCGAACGCTTCCGCGCCGTCGCGGGCAGAAACGGTGTCGAACCCGGCCTGGCGCAAGGCGTACTCCAGCACCTGGACGATGTCTTTCTCGTCCTCGACAATGAGGATGCGCGGGTGCACTTCGCGCGTCATACCCCTGCACTTGTGACGGGAGCGTGACACGCGCGCAAGTTCGGCGTGAATTGACGGCGTTGCGTGCGCGCCCGATCGCGGTCGAATTTCTGACAGAGTTTTCGCAACGAAATCCGTCGACACCGGCAGGCGACCGCTTGCCGGCCCGAAAGGGGCTCACTAGCTTTCGCTCGCCTGTAAGGGAAGGTGCGAGGAGGGTGTGGCGGTGGGGCCCCGAAGGGCGATGCGATGGATGGCCGTGGTCGCGGCCTTGGCGGCGGAAGCTTCACCCGCGCAGCTCCTGACGCAATCGAAGATCGCTCCCGTCGGCGGCGGGAACGCGCTGTCCACGCCCGCCGCACGCCACATCGTCCGCATGGACTCGGGAACCTATCTGCTCGCGCTTCAGCGCGACGACGCCGGCACGGCGCCACAGACGGGACTCGGCCTCTACCGGAGCGACGATGACGGCCAGTCCTGGTCGTTCTACGCGAGCATCAATCCTTCCCCCACCGATCGGCACACGGCGGACCTCGTCAAGCTCGGAAGCGACGTGGCGATGGTGGAGTCGTTCGACGCGCCGTCGATCCTCCCGGACACGAGACTCGATCCCGGCCGCAAGGTCTACTTCCAGCGCTGGCGCTCGAACGGCGCCTCGGACTTCATCCCTGACGCGCGAGTGGCCGTCTTTGCGCCATCCATTACCGGAGTCGCATATCACCGCGGCGAGCTGGCTGTGGATTCCCTGGGCCGGATCTGGGTGCAGGCCTTCAAGCGCGGCAGCACCGCCTGCAACCCCGCGATCGATCCGCGCTGCTCACTCTGCGATACGCCGGGAAACGGCGACAACTACAAGAATGACGTCGTCGTCTCGATGAGCACCGATGGCGGACGGACGTTCTCCCGCGAGCAGGTCCTCGGATCGACGCTCTGCCGCGCCGGCGGACGCCTGATCAGCGCCGGATCCAAGCTCCTGCTGATCTGGAACGATTACTCCGGAAACGAGAACGGCACGCGGATCGTCACCCGCTTCGTCAAGCGCGATGCCGCGGATCCTACCGGCACCTGGAGCGCACCGCAGAACGCTTTCCCCGACGAACCTGTCGACGGCATCTACCATGGAGCCGCGCTGAGCGCGGTGGCCGACGGCGCCGGCGTGCACCTCGTCTACAAAGATCAGAACAAGATGCGGCTTTGGTATCGCCGCTTCGAGGTCGCTACCGGAGCGTTCGGATCGAAGGTGCAGGTGGACGACAGCGCGCAGGACTGGGCGCTACAGCCGGCCGCCACATTGCGCCAGGGCGAGCTCTCGATCCTCGCCAACCATCTGCTCGCGCCGGGTCGTTACGAGACGCGCATGTGGCGCCTCTCGACGGGTCTGGGGCCCGCGAACGCGACGTCCATCGCCACCGAAGACGCGTTCCACGGATATCCCGCGGTACCCGAGTCGCTCCCCGCCACCGCGCGCTCGCTGCCGTACGTGTATTCGCGCGCGGCGACGTCCGACGGTGCCGCCGACGAGATAGTCCTGCGCGTGGCCGCCGATCCGCCTGCCGCCGTCCTTTCGCTGGAGGAGGGGCGTGCGGTGCTGCCGCAGGGCAGGACGATCGCCGTTCACGTCCAGACGACACCGGCATCGGTGCTCTCGGGGACCATCCAGTTCGAATTGACCGGCCAGCCTGCGGGGGTGCACGCCAGTTTCGATCCCCCACAGATCGAGACCGGTGCCGCCACGACGCTGACGCTCACGGCGGAGCAGGGCGTGCCGCCGGGATCGTCTTCCTGCGCGGTGGCAATGACGGCGGCGACGGGAAGAGTAGAGGTCCCTTTCAATCTCGAGGTGGTCCCTCCGTCTGGAGACGGCGGCGGTTGCGCATCGGCAGCCCCTCACCCCTTGATCGGGCTGGGCCTGGCGCTGCTGGCGATGCGCCGCAAGCGCCGGCCTTAGTCCCGAGGCATCGCGCGGACCCCCGCGGCGCTGCGGGACAGCCGGCGCGACCCCGCGCCGGCGCTAGTTCAGGCTTCCAGGCTGCGTAAGCGGGAACGCGGCGATCTCGGCGTCGAACTGTCGCCCGTCCTCGGTGACCATCCGGTAGGTGCCGCGCATCGATCCGTGCGGCGTCTGCAGCACCGCCCCGCTGGTGTACTCGAACTTCTCGCCGGGCCGCAGCACCGGCTGGTTGCCGACGACGCCGTCGCCTTTCACTTCCTCGCGCTTGCCGTTCCCGTCCGTAATGATCCAGTGGCGGCTGCGGAGCTGGGCGGCGACGTTGCCCAGGTTCTCGATCCGCACCGTGTACGCGAACGCCCACCGTCCGGGCCCCGACTGCTCGGGCAAGTACCGGCTCTTCACGGTGACCCGGATGCCCTGGGTGACGGCGGTGGACACGCTGCAAAGTTGCCAGTACCGGCGGGTTCGGGCAACAGAAAGCCGTGAAGAAGTACATCACGCGAGCGGGCTTCGAGAAGCTGCGCGAAGAGCTCCGCCGCCTGCTCTATGACGATCGGCCGCGGGTCACCCAGGAAGTCACGGTGGCCGCCGCGCACGGCGATCGCAGCGAGAACTACGAATACAAGCTGGGCAAGAAGAAGCTGCGCGAGATCGACGCGCGCATCTACCGCCTGCAGAAGCAGCTCGAATCGTACGAGGTCGTCGATCCCGCCACGCGGCCGAAGACGGACCGCGTCTTCTTCGGGGCGACGGTCACCGTGGAGGACGAAGACGGCGGCAGGACGACCTATCAGATCGTCGGCGGAGAGGAGCTCGACGACGGGCTCGGCCCGGGACGGATCAGCTACGAGGCTCCGCTCGGGCGCGCACTTTTGGGCAGGCGCAAAGGCGACAGCGTCACTGTCCGCCGGCCTGCCGGCGAGGTCGAGCTGACGATCGTGAAGGTCGAATGGAAGTGACCCGTCAGTCTCGATACATGAGCAGAACCAGGCCGACCTCTTCCGCGCGAGGTGCCTTGCGCCAGCGTGCCGCCACGGACACCGGCCCGATGTGCACCCTCGCTTCCACACCCAGCTCGTAGGAAGTGCTGGGTGAGGCGAGCGGCAGCCATCGCCAGCTTCCGGTTCCGACCAGCGCGGCCCGCTCGCCCCCTAGCAGGCGCAACAGCAATCCCGGGCCGACACCGGCCCGCATTCCGCTGTCGGAGAGCCCGTGCAGGTCCGGCGCAGCCAGCAGCTCGGCGTCCGCCGTGAGCGCCGCCGAGAGCGCGCCGCCGGATGAAACGAGGCCAGGTCCGCCGCCCACGGCGAGGATACCGGCGACACACGCGTCGCACCCGCCGTCGACCACACGCGTTGCGCCGACGCGCATCTTCCAGGAAACGCGTCGCTCGAAGCGATCGATCGGGTTCAGGCTCGTCACCTCGACGAGTGAAGCTTCCTCCAGCCGGAGAACGCGCCGGCGGTCCGCAACGCTCACTCGCAGCTTGAAGAACTCGATCTGGGTTCGCGGCGAGAAGCCGGCGGGCGGATCGGCCAGGTCGTGGAGGGCCAGGCGCCCTTCCGCCAGAAGAGACGATCCATCCTCGCGAGAAGTGATGGCGCCCAGTCCGAGTCGCATCGAGCCATGCCCCCGTTCGGGCCCACCGGCCGACGGTGGAGGAATGACCAAAGGCTGGCTCGGCACCCCGATCGCGCTTCGCCTCTCTAGGAGCCTCTGACGCAGAAGATCGGCCGCCGGGTCCGCGCCAGTAACGATGTCGCGACCGTGACGCACGTCCACGAGGTCGACGGCGGCGTCGATGACTCGCACGCGCTCGTCGGTGGACATCGCATCGAGCGCTGCGGAATCTCCTCCTTCCGAGAGCCGCTCGACGGCGTCGAGATCGGCTCCGGTGAGCCCTGCGGTCCGGGCTCCGAGCTGCGTCCGTCCCGAGGCGCGGAAGCGGACCGCCCGGACCAGGCCAGGGTTCGCAAAGAGTGCTTTTACGCTGTCGGCAGGAAGCGTCGCCGGCCCGAGGTGCGAGAGGAGCTCGAGATCGGAATCAGCGGCCTCGAGCGCGCCGAGAACGTGGTACGAGCAGTTCTCGGTGACGTAGTAGTAGTCGAACCAGGTCTGCCCCAGCTCCCAGAGGTGGCCGACGAGCATGGCGACCTGCCGCTGGTCCAGAGAGAGCTCGTACTCCCACAAGTCGCGTGACTCATAGTCCGCGTACTCGCGCACCTTGTAGAAGTAGGGCCGCGCGCTGAACTCACCCCGGAAGAGCCCGAAGAGGCCGTCGAACGCATACACGATGGCGTTCGAGGTATCGGTGACCGCCGCGAAGTCGACCGCCTGGTCGATGAGGTCGAGGCGCTCGCCGCTGCTTGCCACTTCCTCCTTGCCGAGGCGCAGGAAGGTGTGGCCGAACGCGGAAGCGGGATTGTTGAGGTAGTAGGAGGAGAAGACCAGGGCCACGGATCTGGCGCTGACCCTTCTCCAGAAGGCGTCGAACCGCGGGCAAGATCGCGGCGGCAGCCGCGAGAAATCGATGCGGAGGGCGGTCGCGAGCCAGGCGAATCGTGCCGGAAAGCGGCACTGAGGATGCTCGAGCGATGGATTGGCGAGCTTCGCACCTTCGGGCGCGCCATCTCGTGGAGCGAAGAACCCGGTAAGCGTTGCCTCGAGCTCCGCCGCGGGATCGCGTTTTCCCTGGGACGAAAGAAACAGGCCAGGCCCATCCGCTTCGCTCTGCCAGCCGCCGAGGAGCCGTTTGCGCCAGTGCCCGAGGCGGAGCCATGAGCGGTCTTCTGATAGCGACCTGTTCCGGGCCGCGGTCAGCAGCTCGGGCAGATACGTGGGATCGGGCTCGACGCCTTCTCCGGCAAGGGCGAACCCGGGCGCGGAAACAGTGAGGGCGAGGAGGACGGCGTGGGCCGGGCGCATGCACGTAAATCGAAGGGAGCCTTTACGGACTCCCTTCGACCGCGACACGAACCTAACCGATCTTCCGGCACCCGAGCGAACTGTCCGAGCGCAGCTCCTTGATTACGTTCTTCGAGACCTGCTGGACGGGGGTCTTCTCGCCGGGGAAGAGCTGTGCGAAGCGCTTCTGCAGGGTGACGCCGACGGCCTTCGCATCCTTGCAGCCGGCCATCGCGCTCAACGTGGTGATGGTCTCACCGCTGCCACGCGCGGCGTCCTTCGCCAGCGCCTCGCGGTTGCCCTCAATGAAGGTCATGGCTCCTTGCGTACCAGCCGACTCTACGCAGTTCGACGTGCCGGAAGTGATCCCGAAGGTCTGAGTCCCGAACGTGTTGTTCGTGGTCGCGGCCAGGATCTGGATCATCCCCTTCTGATCACCGAAGACCATCGAGCCGAGCCCACAGCCAGCCAATCCGTACGTCGACTTTCCGGTCGCAGCCGGATTCTCTGCGTCCGCGTACGCAACCCCTGCGCTCAGGACGAAAGCAACCAGTACCCACCGTGCTCGACGCATTCATCCCCTCCTTCATTTGGAAATCCCCCATCCTCCTGACGGGGACGCCACGCTACACCAAAGCGTCCGTTGCCGTCATTCCGCGCGCAGGCTGCTCAAATCGATTCCGTTGAATCCGATACCCAGGCAGGCGGCACTCTCCGCCAGCATGCGGCGGCTCCCAATCCCTCACTCCCGCGTCGGCGCCTCCACTCCGACCAGGTGAGGTTCCCGCACGGGCGGCCGATAGATGCGGTCGGAAGGCTCCGGCCGCCGCGCCCGCGGCGGCCAGGAGAGCGTGAGCGGCCGGTTCTCGCGCGCGCTCTTCAGCGCCGCGACGATGATGCGGACGTCGCGCAGGCCTTCCTCGCCGTCTGGCTCCACCGGCGTGTCGTCCAGGATCGCCTTGGAGAACGCGAGCAGCTCCGGAGCGAACTGGTCGGCGGGCTTGAACTTCCGCACGCGCTCCTTGCCGCCCACCGAGAGGCGCAGCTCGCGCGGTCCCGAGTACTCGTAGCCGTCGTGCAGCTCGACGTGTCCTTTGGTGCCGACCAGCCGGTAGTGGTCCTGCTCGTACGAACCGAAACTGACGGTGAACTGGGCAACGCGCCCGCCGGGAAACTTGAGCAGCACCGCCATGCCTTCGTGGACTTCCGCGAATCTGTCGTCGTCGCGCCGGTCCATCCGCAAGGCGAAGACCTCGATCGGGTCGGCCCGGAACAGGTAGCGGGCGGCATTGATGCAATACGTACCCAGGTCCCAGATGGCGCCGCCGCCGCGATCCGCCGAGGTGCGGATGTTTCCCGGCCGCACCTGGTAGGCGAACGCGCTGGTGAAGAACCGCGGTTCGCCGATCCGGCCTTGCTCGATCAGCCGGACCGCCTCGAGGTTCGACTCCTCGAAGTGCAGACGGTACGCGGTCATCAGCTTCACGCCTGCTTCCTTGCAGGCGTCGATCATTCGCCGGCACTCCTCCTCGCTGACCGCCAGCGGCTTCTCGCAGAGGACGTGCACGCCTTCCTTCGCGCAGCGCACCGCGAAGTCCACGTGCTTGTCGTTGGGCTCCGCGATGTAGACGGCGTCCACGTCGGGCCGGTCCAGCACGTCGTCCAAAGCCCGGACGTCGTAGGCATCGCAGCGGTACTTGCGCGCCAGCTTCGCCCGCTTTTCCGCGTCGCCGGAAACCAGCGCGACCAGCTTCGAGTTCTTCGCATGAGCGAACGCAGGCAGCACGGCGGCCTGCGCGATGTGCCCCAGCCCGATCACCGCGTAACCGACCTGGCGGCTGCCTTTCTCCCTGCCGGTCTTCCTCGCCATGCGGGGAAGTTACGCACGCGCGGCATGGAGGGCGGGTGCCCAGCGCAGGCTGAGCGCATCGGCGAGGACGACGTGCGTCTCCCCCGACAGAAGGAGCTGCCGGAAGGGTGGGCCGTGCAGGATGCGCGATCCGTTGGTGCTCGCCGTGTCGATGGCCCAGACCTCGTCGTCGACGCTCAGCAACACGAGGTGGACGCGCGAGAGGTTGCCCTCGTCGACGCCGCCGTGGCTGCAGCGGTCGTCGCGGCCGACGAGGATCCCGCGCTCGAGCTGGTCGCTCCAGACCGCGTGCGTCGAGGTGAGATCGCCGGCCTGTGGGGAGCTGGACTGGATGGTGATGGTGGCGAGCTTGAGCGCGTTGGCTGACGGCGCCGCCCGCGACTTGAGCGGCTGCGGCGGCGGGAGGATCTCCTGGTTGCGCGGGGCGAAGCCGCGCCAGGTCTCGTCGGCATCGTGCGACCAGGGTTTCGCCGAGGGACCGGTGGGAAAGAGGAAGACCACGTAGCTTGCCACCCGCAGGAAGAGGGGCCCGCGGCTGGCGATCGCCTCGCAGCGCTTGCCGTCCTCCGAGAGCAGGCCGCAGCGGGAGCGCAGATCGATGGCGCGCAGATGGAGCTGTCCCGCAGCCCCGCGGGTGGCTCGCAGCAGCAGGTGTCGCAGCGAGACGTCCTGATCGCGCGAGAGCACCACGTCGCACCGCTCGTGCCGTCCGAGGATCAGATGAGCGATCCCGGAGGCGGGCAGGCGCAGGTGTGCATGGGCATCGAAGACTCCGTTGCCGTCGACCGCGGCGATCAGCACTCCTTCCGCGGGCTGCGCCTGGTGGGCAGTGCGCAGCGCGGCGAAGTGCTTGCGGAAGACAGCGGCGAACGGGTCGTCGGCGAGATCTGCGTGCCAGGTCTGGCGCGAGAGCGGCTCGTCTTCCGACGCCATCGGGCGAGAATAGCAGCATTTGATGGTGTCCCCGCTCCGGTTTGATACAACTACCGTTTTCGGAGGGCCGTCGTGCTGCGGGAAATCGCGGACCGGGAAGCTGCTGCGAAGGCGAAGGACATCGACCTGAAGGTCGGATACCAGGGCGAGCCGGGCGCATACGGCGAAGTGGCCGCGGCGGCCCATGGCGGGATTCCGCGGGGATTTGCGAGCTTCGAAAAGCTGCTCGAGGCGTTGCGTGACGGCGAGATCGACGAAGCCGTCCTGCCGATGGAAAACGCGGTGGTCGGCGCGATCACCGAGGCGCTCGAGCCGTTCGCGGCCTTCGTCTCCGAGGGCCTGGAGCTCGTCGCCGTCGCCCTCACCAGCGTCCCGGTCCGCCTCTCGCTCGCGGCGCGGCCCGGTACGCCGCTCGCCGCGGTCAAGCGCGCCTGGTCGCACCCCGCCGCCCTTCGCCAATGCACCCGCCGCCTCGCGCAGATGGGGATCGAGCGCGTGGTCTGCTACGACACGGCGGGCGCGGCGCAGATCGTCGCGCACGACGCTTCGACGGATGCCGCGGTCTGCTCGCGCCGCGCCGCCGAGCGCTACGGGCTGGAGGTTCTGGTCGAGGACGTCTCCGACAAGGAGCAGAATGGCACCCGGTTCGTCCATCTGCGGATGGCGGATCACGCGCGCGCGCAGGTTTCGCTCGCCTTCTTGCGCACCAGCAGCATGACGGCAACGGGGCGGCTCGACGTCCTCACCGGCGCGACTCTTCTGCCGCTCGCGGGCAGCGCGGAGTTTCCGGTCCGGATGTGGGTGCTCGGCGCGGACGCCGCCCGGCTGCAGGCGCTTGCTCCGGCGCGCGACGTCCAGGTCATTTCGCTCGGGCAGCCCGCGGCGCACGCCGCGAAGATCACGCCGCCGAAGCAGGGCACGGAACCGGTGGTGAAGTCGCTGCCGCACGCGACGGCGCGCAAGGCGCCCACCGTCGTCGAAGTCGGTCCGCTGCGCATCGGGGCAGGCGCCCGCGCGGTGATCGCAGGGCCGTGCTCGGTGGAGAGCGCGGAGCAGGTGATGCGCATCGCGCGCGAGGTCGCCTCCTGCGGCGCCACCGCACTGCGCGGAGGGATCTTCAAGCCGCGCACCAACCCGTACGCCTTCCAGGGCCACGGCCTGGAAGCTCTCGACTGGCTCGTCGCGGCCGGCAAGTCGACCGGCCTGCCGGTGGTCACCGAAGTGATGGCCGTCGACCAGGTGAGACCGGTCGCGGAGAAAGCCGACGTGCTGCAGATCGGCGCTCGCAACATGCAGAACTTCGATCTGCTGCGCGCGGTCGGACGGGCCGGCCGTCCCGTCCTCCTCAAGCGCGGCGCGGGCTCCACGGTCGACGAATGGCTCGGAGCGGCCGAGTACGTGATGGCGGCCGGAGAGCTGCGCGTGATCCTCTGCGAGCGCGGCATCCGCACCTTCGAGACCGCCACGCGGAACACGCTGGACGTCGGCGGCATGCTGGCGGCGAGACCGCTGACGCACTTGCCGATCATCGCCGACCCCTCGCACGCAGCGGGCCGCGCCGACCTGGTGGAAGGCCTCGCACGCGCCGCCTGGTCCGCGGGGGCCGACGGCCTGATCGTGGAGGTGCACGACGACCCCGCGCGGGCCTTGTCCGATGCGGAGCAAGCGCTGGTCCCCGCCCGTTTCGCCGAGCTGGCGCGCAATCTCGCGCTGCATCCCGACGCGCGCCTGCCCCTGGCCCAGCTCCGCGCCTGGGTCGACGCCATCGATCACGATCTCGGCGTCCTCGTGCAGCGCCGGCTGGAGGTGGCGAAAGTGATCGGCGATTCGAAGCGGCAGACGGGACGCGCGGTTCTCGATCCGCGGCGCGAGGCGGCGGTCCGGCGGACGTACCAGGAGGCGTTGCCGGGAAGCAAGCTGCTCGCCGACAAGCTCGTCGATCTGCTCCTCGAAGCAGCGAAGGCGCAGCAGAGCATCGACGAGGATTAGGGGCTCCCGCACCCCGGGGTGCGGTTATGCGCCTGCGCTTGTGACTGTGCCCAAGTACAGTTTTTCCAACATCATTCATTGACCAGTACAGTTGCCCGGGGATTCGAGGTCCGCCTGTGGCTGGATCGGTCGGCGCCGACCTGCATCTGATCGCCCATCATGAAGACCGATCGCTCCCGCGTCCTGCTCGCTCTCGGATCGCTCTACGTGATCTGGGGGTCCACGTTCCTCGGGATCCGGATCGCGCTCGAGGGCTATCCGCCGCTGATGCTCGCCGGTCTTCGCTTCGCAATCGCGGGTGGCGTGACCTACGCCTGGGTGCGCGCCCGCGGCGTTCCGCCGCCGACGCGGACGCAATGGCGGTCCTCGTTGATCGTGGGAACGCTTCTGACGTGCGCGAATGCCTGCGTAGTGATCGCCGAGCAGTGGGTGAGCTCGGGCGTTGCCGCGGTGGCGATCGCGTCGGTGCCGCTCTGGGTGGCTCTCATCGCCGGCCTTTTCGGACGCTGGCCTTCGGGCGGCGAATGGCTCGGTCTCGCCGTCGGACTGGCCGGCGTGGCGATCCTGCAGACCGGCGGGGATCTTCGCGCGAGCCCGGCCGGTGCCGCGGTGCTCACGGTGAGCTGCGCGAGCTGGGCGCTCGGCTCGATCTGGAGCCGCCGCCTGCCGCTGCCGACGGGATTGATGTCGAGCGCCGCGCAGATGCTCGCCGGAGGGTTCGTGCTACTCGTGTTCGCCGTGCTCCACGGCGAACGGATCACCGCCGTGCCTTCGCTGCGCGCGACCGCGGCGCTCGGATACTTGATCGTCGCCGGCTCGATCATCGGGTACAGCGCGTACCAGTTCCTGCTCTCCCGGGTGCGGCCCACGCTCGCCGCAAGCTACGCCTACGTCAATCCGGTGGTCGCGGTCGGCCTTGGCGCGGCGGTAGCCGGAGAGAGCATCGCGCCGCGCGCGGTGGGAGCGCTCGCGCTGATTCTCGGTGGCGTCGCCATGCTGGCGATCCGTCGCCAGGCCGCGTAGCCGCCAGGAAGGGCCGTGCCTACCTTTGGGGCATGAGCGTCCGCGTCGCCCACCTGATCTACGGGCTGTGGCTGGGCGGCCTGGAGCAGCTCGTGGTGCACCTCGCGGCGCGCAGCAGCGCCCGTGGCATCGACTCCTGCATCGTCGCGCTCGGAGAGGACGGACCGGTCCGGCCGCTCGCGCAGGAGCAGGGCATCGACGTCGAGGTGCTCCCCGTCGACGGCATGAGCGTCTCGGCGCTGCTCGGGATTCGCCGCGCGCTCGAGAAGCACGGCGCGACGGTGCTGCACGCGCACGATCTCGGCCCCTGGCTCAACGCCGTCGCGGTCCGCGCCTTGCGTCCGAGGACCCGCGTCATGGCGACCTTCCACGAACAGCGCACGCCACAGGGAAAGAAGCGGCACGCTGCGGTGCTGGCGGCGCACGCGACCGACGCTCTGGTCGCCTGCGGCGACAAGGTACGGCAGGACATCCTCGACTGGGCGCCGGCCGGCGCGCGCGTGCCGGTGATCGCGAACGGCGTCCCGCTCGAGGCGAGCGCCTTCGCCGCGCGGGAGGCGGCGCGCGCCGAACTGTTCGTACCCGAAGACGCCGTGGCCATCGGCTACGCCGGGACGTTGCGCGAAATCAAGGGGCCGGATCGGCTGCTGCAGTCGTTTCTCGACAAGTTCACGGACCGCGGCGACGTGCACCTGTACTTGATCGGCGCCGGCGTGATGGAAGATTCCCTGCGCGCTGCCGCGCGAGGGCACGGCAACGTCCATTTCACCGGGTTGATCCCGAACGCCTCGCGCCTTCTTCCAGCGCTCGACGTCTACGCCCAGACCTCGTTGAGCGAAGGCAGATCGCTGAGCATGCTGGAAGCGATGGCCGTGGGCCTTCCCACGCTGGCGCACGACCTGCAGCCGGTTCGTGAGATCCACCGGCACGAGGAGACCGCGCTGCTCGTCCCGCTCGGCGATCGCGCCGGTCTCGGCTCGGCGCTGCAGCGGCTCGCCGGCGATCCGGTGCTCCGCGCCCGCCTCGGGGCGAATGCGCGGGAACAGGCGCGGCGCCATTCCATCGAGCCGATGGTCGACGCGTACGAGGCACTCTACCGCGAGCTCGCTGCCCGGTCGTGATTCCCGTCCTTCATCTCCGGCAAGGAACGGCCCTCTACGGTGCCGATCGCGCCGTGCTTGCGCTCTCGGCATCGATGCCGCGTCCCTATCTGCCGATCGTCGGGGCCATCGGACGGCCGGGAACGCGGATCGCCCTGGCGGAGGAAGCCCGGCGCCGCGGTCTGGCGGCGGTGCGATTCGAGAGCACCTCCCGGTTCGATCTGCGCTGTGCGCGCGCGGTGGCCCGCGTGGCGCTCGAGCAGGGCGTCGGACTGCTGCACGCGCACGACTTCAAGGCGCTGTTCGTCGCCATCGTCGCCGGCGTCCTTGCGCGCGTACCCGTGGTGGCGACGTTCCACGGCGATACCCGGAGCACGCTCGCAGTCCGCGCCTACGAGATGGCCGCCCGCATCCTGGGAAACTTCACCCGGGGAGTTGCGGCCGTCTCCCGCGCGCTGGAGCGCACGCTGCGGCGTTGGGTGCGCGCGGCACCCGTTGCCTTCGTCCCCAATGGGCTTCCGCCCTGCGTGCCCGCCTCGGAGGCGGAGCGCGCCGCCGCGCGGGCGAGATTCGACGTCGCGGAGCAAGCTTATTGCATCGCAGTGATCGGCCGGCTGGCCGCGGAGAAGGGACACCGCGTGCTGCTCGAGGCCGTCCGCCAGGTGCGCGCGACGGTGCTCGTCGCCGGCGACGGACCTCTCGCGGACGAGCTCCGCGACGAGGCCCGCCTCCTCGACGTGCGCTTCCTCGGGTATCTCGACGACGCGCGCGACGTGTTCGCAGCCGCGGACGTCGTCGCCATACCATCCCTCACCGAAGGGCTTCCGCTCACCGCACTCGAGGCGATGGCGGCAGGCCGCTGCGTCGTGGCCAGCGCAGTCGGCGAGCTCCCCGAGCTTCTCGCTGGCGGCGCCGGCGTGCTGGTACCTGCGGGTGACGCCGCCGCGCTGTCGGATGCCCTCGCCGCGCTGCGACTCCCGGCGGCGCGCGAAAAGGTCGAGCAGAGCGCGCTGGAACGCGCTCGCGGCTACGGTGTCGCAGCGATGGCCCGCGCGTACGCCTCGCTGTACGGCCGCGCGCTCGCAGGCTCGAGAAGCTCGCGGTAATCCCGCGCGACCGCCTCGGCGATTTTTTCCGCGGTGAAGGGTTCCACGGTGTGACGGCCCTCCCGCGCGAGATCGTCCGCGAGCTGCCGATCCCGCCAGAGCCGCACCAGCGCCCGCGCGAACTCCCCGGGCTCCTCGGCGAGGATCAAGTCCTTGCCGTCGCTGTAGGGCAGTCCTTCGGCGGCGATCCGGCTGGCGATGACCGGGACGCCGGCCGCCCACGCTTCGAGGATCTTGATCCTGGTGCCGGAGCCGGCCCGCAGCGGGACCGCGGTTGCAAACGCCCGATCGAGATAAGGACGCACGGAAGGCACGCTGCCTTCGATGGAGACGTCGTGCGCCGCCAGCGCCTGCACGTGCAGCGGCGGGTTGCGGCCGACGATCACCAGCCGCGCGCAGGGGAGGAGCGCGCGGCAGCGCGGCCAGATCTCCTTGGCCAGCACGACCGCCGCGTCCGCGTTGGGCCGCCAGTCGAGGGATCCGACGAAGACGACGTCGTGGCGTTGCGCGACCAGGGGAGGGGCGAGCGGGGGGACGGTGTTGGGCATCACGCGGACCCGCTGCGCTCCCATCTCGCGAAACGCCTCGGCGTCCTTCTCGGAGCAGGTGAAGACGAGATCCACGTTGCGGGCGAGGTCGCGCTCGAGCTCGTGGATGCGCGCAGCCTGCCAGCGCAGGCCCTTGCGCTGCCACTTCGGGGCGGTCTCCGCGAGGCGCTCCATGATTTCCGCTTCGACGTTGTGAGCGTCGAGCACCAGCCGCGCTTCCGGCTGCAGGCGCTTGATCTGCGGCCAGGTCAACGCCGTGTGCGGGTGGTCGAAATGGATGAAATCGAACTTCTCCGCCTCGAGGAGGCGCTTGAGCACCGATGGAAACCATCCGTAGCGGCAATAGCCCGCGGGGCAACCGAGGACGAACCCCATCCCTTCTGCGAAGACCGCATCCAAGCGACCCATCCGGTCCGCGACGTGCACACGCCCCTCGAGCAAGCGATCGAGCGCATGTCGATCCTCACCGGCCCGCGCCCAGGCAAGGACGGTGGTCTCGAAAGCCTGGTCGAGGGCGCGCACCATCGTCAGCGCGCGCAGGGCACCGCCGGTGTTCGCGGGCAAAGGCACGCCGGGCAGCAGAGCGAGAACGCGGCGGCGGGTCGAGCTGGCAGTTGCGTTCACTCCGTCCCTCCCCGTGGAACGGTACGCATGCTCAGCGGTGAACACACCTCAGGGGCGCTCGGCCGGCCGTCAGTGGACCGCGGCGACGCGCGTCGCCGGCGCCCCGCGCGGGTCCTACCGCGGGAACGGCCGGCTAGGAAGCGGTGTAGCCAAGGGAGGAAGGCGCATCCGCCGCCGGTCGTCGGCCACGGCTGACAGCCGCCGAAGCGCCTCCTCGGGGCTGCGCTCGAGCGCGTCCGCGAGCGTGCGCAGACGATCCGCGAGCGCGCGCGCGGCGCCTGGCACGAACCGGTTGAGCGCCGCGGCGCCGCTTACCGTCCCGTCACCTGCGAGGCGGGTCGTGTCGCGAAACCCGCCGGCGGCCAGCTCCCGCGCCAGCGCGGCCTCGCCGCCGGACTCGATCAGCGCCTGCGCCACTGCGGCGGCGGCGAGATACGGAAGGTGCGAAGCGACGGTGACCGCCCGATCGTGGTCGTCGGGCTCCACGTCGAGCAGCTTCTCCGCTCCCGACGCGGTCCATAGGTCGCGCACGCGCCGGATCGCGTCCCGCCGCGCCGTCTCGTCGCTGGCGCCGACAGGCGGGCAGAGCGCCACCGTGGATCCGAAGAACAGCGCAGGATGCGCAGCCACGAATCCGCGGAATTCCGTCCCCGCCATCGGATGCCCGCCGATGAAGACGACGCGATCCTGTGTCGCGGCGGCCGCGCAGATCCGCTCCTTCGCTCCACAGACGTCGGTGAGCAGCGCTCCCGGACGCATCCGGGCGGCGACGAGGGGAAGCATCTCGAGCAAGGGCTGTGCTGGCGTGCAGAGGACGACGGCGTCGCAGGTTTCGAGGGGAGCGAGATCGAGCGTGGTCGCGGCGTCCACGGCCCGCTCGTCGATCGCCAGGTCCCGGGTGCGCGCGTCGACGTCGACTCCGGCGATCCAGGTATCGGGTCGCGCACGCCGCAGCGCGAGCGCGAGCGAGCCGCCGATGAGGCCGAGGCCGACGATGACGATACGCTCGAGCATTTCTCGAGTGTACAGGCTTCAGACATGGCCGCATACCGCACCTTTCGGTGCGGGAGCGGCCGTCTGGAGTGTCACCACGTCCTATCTGGCCGCCGCGGTCACGACCAGGCATTCCTGCCGCCAGACGAGGATGTTGATGAAATGCACGTCGGCGCGCACGTCCGACAGCGTGCTGCCGGGCGCCTGCGACTGCGCTTTGGCGACGGCGTCGCGGTAGCCGGCATCGCCCCAGCCGGCCAGGTCGTATCCTCCCCACAAGAAGAGAGGCAGGCCGACGGCGTTGCGGCAGGACTCGCCGCGGACTTCGCGCGGCGCCGACCCGGTATCGGCGCGCCACTCCAGCGGGGCGGAGCTATCCTCGAAGATGAGCGCCACCGGAAGCGGCCGCAGCATGGACCCCGCGCATCCGCACACGATCAGCGCGGACAACAGGAGCGGTCTCACCGGACTGCCTTGGCAGTGACGCGGGTGCAAGCCTTGTCGTACAGGAAGAGGACGTTGAAGAACGTGGTGTCGGCGCGGACGTCGGCCAGCTGGGTGGCGCCGGATTTGGCCTTGGCGTCGGCCACCGCCGCCGCGTACCCCCCATCGCCCCAGGCCACGAGCCCGAGGATCGCCTGGTTGCAGGCGGTGCCCTCCACGTCGGCGGCCCCTCCCGCTTTCGCTTCCACCGCGGTCGGCGCGCGGTAGGCGAGCGGCGTCTTCACGTCGGCGTAAATGCAGCCCGCGACCGCGCAGGCCATCACAGCGAGCATTCGTTTCATGTGCGCCCCTCCGTTCGGGGCGCACTCTAGCCGAAACGGGGCCTGCTCTGCCGCGCGGCCAGCCTCACCGGGCGTCGATGAAGCCGCCGTGCTTTTCGAGGAACGTCTCGTAGTCGCCGGCAAAGTCCTCCAGCCCTCCGTGGTGGAAGGCGAGGATGCGGGTCGCCGCCGTGTCGATCAAATCCCGGTCGTGCGCGACGAAGACCGCCGTGCCGGGATAGTTCGCCAAGCCTTCTCCGAGCGCGGAGATCGCCTCGAGATCGAGGTGGTTCGTCGGCTCGTCGAGCACCAGCACGTTGGGCTTCGTCAGCATCAGCTTGCAGAACAGCAGGCGCACCGCCTCGCCGCCGCTCAGGGCCTTGGTCGGCTTCATCCCTTCGTCGCCGCGGAAGAGCATGCGCCCGAGCAGGCCGCGGATCTCCTCGTTCCCCGCGCTGGGATCGATGTCGTGCAGGTAGTCGAAACAGGTGGTGTTGGTGGGGATGATCGGCTTCACGTCCTGCGGCATGTACCCCACCTGCGCCTCGTGGCCCCAGCTGATCTTCCCGGCACCGGGCTCCAATTCGCCGATCAGGGTGCGCAGGAGCGTCGTCTTTCCGACTCCGTTGCGGCCGACGACGGCCACCTTTTCCCCCTTGGTGACCAGCGCCGAAAAGTTCTCGAAGAGGGTGCGGTCGAAACCCTTGGTGAGGCCATCGATGGTCAGCGTCTGCTTCCCGCTCGGCCGCTTCTGCTCGAATTTGATGAACGGGCGGGCGATGTTCGACTTCTTCACATCCGCCACCGACAGCTTCTCGAGCTGCTTGATGCGGCTTTGCACCTGGGAAGCGCGGGTGCCCGCGGAAAAGCGCGCGACGAACTCCTGCAGCTGCGCGCGCTTCTTCATCTTGTCGGCGTTCTCCGCCTCGATGCGGCTGCGCACCTGCGCCTTGGCGCGCACCATGTCGTCATAGTTGCCGACGTAGGTGATGATCGTCTCGTAATCGATGTCCGCGATGTGGGTGCAGATGGCGTTGAGGAAGTGCCGGTCGTGCGAGATCACCACCAGCGTACCCTCGTACTGGAGGAGGAAGTCCTCCAGCCAGTGGATGGAGTCGAGGTCGAGCGAGTTGGTGGGCTCGTCGAGGAGCAACGCCGTCGGTTTCCCGAACAGCGCCTGCGCGAGCAGCACGCGCACCTTGTTGCCGCCGGTGACCTCCTTCATCCGGCGGCCCTGATCCTCCTCGTACACTCCGAGACCTTCCAGCAACGTGGCCGCCTGCGCTTCCGCCGAGTACCCGTCCTCTTCGGCGATGACGCCTTCGAGCTCGCCGAGGCGCGCGCCGTCCTCGTCGCTGAGATGGGCCTGCGCGAGCAGGCGCTCCTTCTCCTGCATGGCTTCCCAGAGCGTTGCGTTGCCCATGAGCACGACGTCGAGGACTTTCTTGTCCTCGAATGCGTATTGGTCCTGCTTGAGCACGGAGAAGCGCCTCGGCCTCGACACCGTACCGGTGTCGGGCTCGAGATCGCCGGCGAGGATCTTCATGAACGTGGTCTTGCCCGCGCCATTCGGCCCCGTGAGCCCGTAGCGCCGGCCCGGCGGGAACGCCGTGCCGACGTTCTCGAACAGCTTCCTGCCTGCAAATGCCTTGGTGACGTCCTGGACCTGAATCATCGAGGCGCGGGGGATAACACGCAAAACCGGGTATGGGTACAGATCTAGAAACCATAGCCGCAAAGCCGCACCTCCGGTGCGGCAGCGGCTACGTGGGATTCACGCCTTGGGCGGATGCTTCTGCAGCTTTCGCTGCAACGTCCGTCGGTGCATCTTCAGCCGGCGCGCGGCCTCGGAGATGTTGCCGTTGCAGTCGGCGAGGATCCGGTTGAGGTACTCCCATTCCTGGCGATCGAGGGAAGGCACGTCGCCGGGCGGCGGTGGACTCTTTCCCTGGAGCGCTGCCTCGATCTCGTCGGCGTCGGCCGGCTTGTTCAGGTAGTTGATGGCGCCGAGGCGGATCGCCTCCACGGCGGTCCCGATGGTTCCATAGCCGGTGAGGACCACTACCTGCGGCGGCTTCGCCAGGCCCCGGAGCGCGCGTACGACGTCGAGCCCCGATCCTCCCGGCATCCTCAGGTCCACGACCGCGTACTGCGGCGGATGATCGCGGACGGTCGCGTCCGCCTCCGCCGGCGACCCGGCCAGAAGCACCTCATACCCGCGGCGCGCGAACGCGTTGCGCAACGCAAGGCGAAAAGGCTCGTCGTCGTCGACGATGAGGATGCGCATGCGGGCGTTGTAGCATGGGTCAGACCTCGGGCATGGTCAGGGTCACGCTCGTGCCGCGACCCTCCGCGGAGTCGACGCGCATCTCTCCGCCCTGCCGCTCCACCACGTGGCGTGCGAGATAAAGCCCGAGCCCCGTGCCGCGCCCCGGCTCCTTGGTGGTGAAGAACGGCTCACCGATGCGTCGCAGGAGCGGCTCGGGAACGCCCACGCCGTTGTCCACGACGGTGAGCTGCAGCTCCTCGCGGACCCGCTGCAGCGAGACGCGCACCTCGCGCGCGGCCCGGCCTTCGGTCGCCTCGGCGGCGTTGTCGAGTAGATTCGCGATCGCCTGCTCGAAGGCGCGCACGGGAAGCCGCGCGCGCGCGCGGACCGCCGCCGGATCCACGGACAGCTCCGGGCGCGGTCCCGGCCGGCCCTCCTGCCACCGGCGCACCGCCGCCTGCAGGACCGGCGCCACTTCGAACTCCTTCGGCTCCTCCAGGTCGACACCACCGCGCGGCGCCAACATGTTGCTGATGATCTCCTTGCACCGCTTCACCTGCCGGCGGACCTCTTCCGCCTCGCTGTGCCGGTCTCCTTCGAGCTGCGCCGCCAACTCGCCGGCGAGGATCTGGATCGTGCCGAGCGGCGTGTTCAGCTCGTGCGCGGTGCCGGCGGCCAGCGTCCCCAGCGCCGCCAGTCGTTCGGCGGCCTCCGCATCCGAGCGCGCCCGGTCGAGCTCCTCTCCGCGCCTGCGCAGCGATTCGCTCATCCGCAGAGAGAACGTGGAGATGAACGCCGCGGCAACTACGAAGGCGATCCAGCGGCCGCGCAGGTGCAGGAGCGGCGCTTCGGCCTCGAGGGCGATCTCGTGAGAGGGAATGATCTGCAAGGCGCTGAAGGCGATCACGCTGGCGAGGGCGAGGCCGATGCTCCAGCGCGCCGGCAGGATCACGGCGGCGATGGTGATGTGGACCAGATAGAGCACGGAAAAAGGATTTTCCCTGCCGCCCGAAAGGGCCAGAAGCGCGGTCAGCGCGGCGATGTCGGCGAGCAGGTTCAAGGCGCAGGCGCGGTCGGTCGGTCTGCCGCCGCGATCGAGCCAGATCTGCACGCCCAGATTGGCGAGGGCCAGCGCGCCGCAGACCGCCAGGAGGGCCGCGATCGGCAGCGCCATGCTCACCAGCCGGCGCGCGATCAGGATCGCCATCACCTGGCCCGCCACCGCTCCCCAGCGCAAGCGCACGATCCAGCGCAGGTTGATCCGCGCGGCGGATTCGACGCTGGTCAGGGGGGCCATCTGCCGGACCGCCATGTCGCACATGCTACGTTGCTGCGCCGGTGGATGCACTGCAGAGCGCCCTCGGCGTGACGCGCGTCGCGCGCGTGACGGGCCTCGACCGCTCCGGCGTCGAGGTCGCGTGCGCGGTGCGTCCGCTCGGCCACGTCCTGCAGGTTTGCAACGGCAAGGGTGAGACCTGGGAAGAGGCGCGGGCTTCCGCGCTGTCCGAAGCGGCGGAGCTTTGGGCGGCGGAACGTCCGCGCGACCTGATCTACGCAGCCGCGCGCGATCTGCCGGACGCATGGGAGCCGGAGGACTTCGTCGCGCCGCGGCTCTGGTCCGCCGCGACGCGCATCGCCTGGCGATCCGCGCGCGATCTCTTCACCGGACGCCGGGTCCTCGTCCCGGCGCAGGCCGTCTATTGTCCGCCGCGCGGGGCTCCGCCGCTGGGCCCGGCGGCGATCCGCTGGAGCACGAACGGCATGGGCGCCCATCCGGTGCGGTCTGCGGCGCTGCGCCACGCGCTGCTGGAGTCGATCGAGCGCGACCAGCTCGCGCGCGCGCTGCCGCGCGGCTGGACGGCGCAGGCCGTCGCGCGCCGGAAGCTCGACGTCCGAGGCATGCCGCTCTGGCAGCGGCTTCGCGATGCGAAGCTCGAGGCGCACGTCTTCGATCTCTCGAGCGTCCTTCCGGTGGCGGGCGCCATCCTCGTCGATCTCGACGAAGGGCCCCTCCCGGTGACGGCAGGGTACGCCTGCGCTCTGCGGCCGCTGGATGCCGTGCGCGGCGCGATGCTGGAGGCTGCGCAGTCGCGCCTCACCGATGTGCATGGCGCTCGCGAAGACGTCACGCCAGCGGATCGCCCTTCGATGCGGGCGCTGCGCCGGGCGTGTGAGCGTGCCCGGCCGCGGCGCTCGCTCCGTTCGATGCCGTCGGCGCGCGACGCACGCGAGGGTCTGCGCGGCCGGCGCGTCGCGGTGGTCGAGCTCGCGCGGGAGCCGCTTCACGTGATCAAGGTGTTTGCGCCCGGTCTGCAGCTGTCGGGGCTGCTGTGATCGTCGCCTTCCTCGGGCCCTCGCTTCCCGCGCGCGAAGCGAAAGGATTTCATCTGCTCCCGCCGGCGCGGCAGGGCGACGTCTGGCGCGCGCTCGGCCTCCGCCCGCGCGCGATCGCGCTGATCGACGGCGTGTTCGAAGCCCAGCCCAGCATCTGGCACCGCGAGATTCTCGACGCGCTCGATGCCGGCGTTCCCGTGGTGGGCGGCGCGAGCATGGGGGCGCTGCGTGCCGCGGAGCTCCGCACCCTGGGTATGACGGGGGTGGGGCGGATCTTCCGCTGGTACCGCGACGGGACCGTGATCGACGACGCGGAGGTCGCGCTACTGCATGCGGACGCGGAGCACGGGTACCGCGCGCTGACCGTTCCACTCGTCAACGTCCGCTGGTCCGCACAGCGCTGCCTTCCGCCACGCGCGGCGAAACGGATGATCGAGGCGTCGTCGCGCCTTTTCTACCAGGAGCGGACGGAAGGCGCGGTGCTCGATCTGGTGCCGGCCCGTTTTCGCGGCCGGTTCAGGCTGATCGACCTCAAGGCGGAGGACGCGCGCCAGGTTCTTCGAGCTACCCGCGCCGCGCGCCCTCGTCCCGTCCGGCCCCGCGAGCCAGCGCCGTCCTCGCTGGTACGCCGGCGCAGGTTGCTGGCAACGGCGCAGGCAGATGGCGCAGGCGAGATGGCCCGCGCCGGACTCCGACGCGCCCTCCTCGCTGGCTGGGCGCGCGAGCTCGGACTGCGCCCGGCGGCGCGCGAGCTCGAGAGGGCGCGAGCGCAGCTCGCCGGGAACGCTGCGCCGGACGACCTGGAGCGCCTCGCCGAGGAGATCGCGCTCGAGGAGCTGGTCCTCGCCCACGCGCCGCGGATGCTGAACGACGGTCCGTCGCCGGAAGAGGCGCTCGCCGCCGAGCTGCGCACGCGCGTCGGGCATCGAGGACCGCGCTCGTAACTCTTGCGGCGGCGCCGGGCGCGGCTTAAAGAGCCGCATGACCGCCGCCGCCCTGCTTTCCGGATCGCCGGATGCTTTCCTGCGTGGGTCCAGCGACGACCTGCAGCGCGCCCGCGCCGCGGTCTCCCGTCTGAAGGCCCTCGACCCTTCGCTGCAGACCTTGCGCGCCTGGGACGAGGCGACCGGCGCGATCTCCGACGCGAGCGCACGCGCCTCGCTGCTCCGCTCGGTGCATCCCGATCCTGCCATGCGCGATGCCGGCGAACGCTGCGAGCAGGAAGCGGAGGCGCTCGCCACCGCCCTGGCGCTCGACCCGGAGGTGTACGGGCCGCTCTCCCGCATCGACGCCTCGGGGGAGGACGAGACGACGCGCTGGTACCTGTTCCGCGTGCTTCGCGATTTCCGCCGGGCGGGCGTCGACAAGGACGAGCCCACGCGAGCGCGGGTGCGTGCTCTGAACGAGGAGTTGGTCCGCATCGGCCAGGAATTCCAGCGCAACATCCGCGACGACGTGCGGAGCATCCAGGTCGGTCCTGACGGGCTCGAGGGTCTTCCGCCGGACTACGTGCGCGCCCATGCGTCGGGCACCATCACGACCGATTCTCCCGATTACATCCCGTTCATGACGTATTCGCGCAGCAGCTCCGCGCGCGAGCAACTCTGGAAGGTCTACCGCCAACGCGCGCATCCGCGAAACCTGGAGGTGCTCGACCGGATGCTCGCCCGCCGCCACGAGATGGCGAGGCTGCTCCGCTACGAGAGCTGGGCGGCGTACGTGACGGAGGACAAGATGATCGGCAGCGCCGCGGCGGCGAACGACTTCATCGAGCGGATCGCCTCGGCGGCGGAGGCCAGGGCCCGGAAGGATTACGAAACGCTCCTGGCGCGGAAGCGGCGCGACGATCCGGCCGCCGAAGGCATCGACGCCTGGGATTCCGAAGCGCTCAAGGAGCGCGTGCGCGCCGAGCAGCTCGGGTTCGACTCGCAGTCCGTGCGTCCCTTTTTCGAGGTCCGCCGCGTGATGGACGGCGTCCTCGACGCCACCGCACGCATGTTCGGCGTCGAGTACCGGCGCTTGCCGGATGCTGCCGTCTGGCACGACGACGTCACCGCCTGGGAAGTGGTGGAGTGCGGGACCGCGATCGGTCGCTTTTTCCTCGACCTGTTCCCGCGCGAGGGGAAGTACAAGCACGCGGCGCAGTTCACGCTGGCCTCGGGCGTGCGCGATGGGACGCTTCCCGAGGCTGCGCTGGTCTGCAATTTCCCCCGCCCCTCGCGCGAGGCCGCGCTGCTCGACCATGGCGAAGTGGTGACGTTCTTCCACGAGTTCGGACACCTGTTGCACCATCTGCTCGGCGGCCACACCCGCTGGAGGGGGATCTCCGGCGTGCGGACCGAATGGGACTTCGTGGAGGCGCCTTCGCAGATGCTGGAGGAATGGTGCTGGGACGCCTCGGTCCTGCGGCGTTTCGCGCGCCACGTCGAGACCGGCGAGTCGATCCCGGCGGCGCTGGTCGATCGCATGCGCGGGGCCGACGAGTTTGGCAAGGGGCTGCGCGTCCGGCAGCAGATGTTCTACGCTGCCACTTCGCTCCGTCTTCACGACCGCGATCCCAAGGGGCTGGATACGACGGCGCTCTCCGCGGAGCAGCAGGAGCGCTATACGCCGTTCCGCCACGTTCCCGGAACGTACTTCCACGAGAGCTTCGGCCATCTCGAGGGCTACTCGGCGATCTACTACACGTACATGTGGTCGCTGGTGATTGCGAAGGACCTGTTCGGCGTCTTTCGCCGGGAGGGCCTGCTCAACCCCGCGGCGGCGGCGCGCTACCGGCGCGCCGTCCTCGAGCCCGGCGGCGGTCGCCCGGCGGCGCGGCTGGTCGAGGACTTCCTCGGGCGCGAGACTTCCTTCGACGCGTTCGCCGAGTGGCTCAACGCGGCGTGAACCGGCGCGCGCCGGGCGGCGGATCCGGCTCCCACTGCTCCGCGAGAAAGCGGACGGCGCCGCGGTCGTCGCCCGGGGGCGCCGCCCACTGCGCGGTGACGACCAGCGCCGCGATGGCGAGGGCCACTCCACTGCGGCCGACCAGGAGCGCGGTGGCGACAGCGATGGCAGCGAAGTAGGGCAGCGCGCTCCAGAGTCCGGGCACGCCCAGAAGCTGCAGTGGATTGCGCGGCACGTAACCGTGCGCGAGCAGGGGCCCGACGACCTCGCGCAACGGATTGACGACCTCCAGCGGAAAACCCTGACAGACGGCGGACGCGAGGCCGGTCGCCACCACGCCGGATGCGCCGAGCCCGCGCAAGACGGGGAGAAGCCGCGGCGACTCGCGAACGGCGAGGGCGAGGGCCATCGCCGCGAACGGCGCCAATGGGGTGATGTAGCGCGGGCCGACGGTCCACCCGCTCCGCCAGAGCGCGTGCGTCACCTGGAACAGAAGATAGTAGGCGATCACGGCCACCGGAACGAGATCGAACCGCCGCAGCCAGCGCGGGGCGAGCAGGGCGAGCGCCGTCCACGGCGCCCAGAAGAACAAGCCCAGCCGGGCCGAGAACAGCGAGCCATACAGGCGTTCCCACGACGGGGCGGAGATCCCCATCAACCCCGGCGCGATGTCGCGGACGAAGGCGGCGTTCTCCAGGTGCGCATAGGGAGTCGACCAAGGCGCGCCAAATGCGCTCCAGTGGAACTGAGCGAGCACCGCGACCCATGGAAACGCTCCCAGCGCGATCCAGAGCGCACCGCGCCGGTGCCGCAAGAGCGCGGCGGAGGCGAGGATGACGGCCGCCGGCGCGGACGGATACTCGAGCGCAACGGCCAGCGCACAGAAGAATCCCAGCCAGAAGGGGCGGAAGGCGCGCCAGAACGCCGAGAGGAACGCGGCTCCAAGGGCGAGGGCCGCCATCTGGTGTCCGGCGAACATCTGCCCGTACGTCAGGGAAAGCGATCCGAGGGAGCCCGCGAGCGTGCTCAGCAGCGCGGCCGGTTCCGGGACGCCGGAGTCGAGCATCCACCGGCGCAGGAGGATCCAGAAGGCGATCGACGGCACGATCACGCAGATCCAGCGGAGGGCGAAGACCGCCGCCGTCTTCGTCACCGGTCCGAAGAGCCGCAGAACCGCCAGCACCGGCGCGCCGATCAACGAGGCCCCGGGCGCTTTCGCGGCGAAGAGGCGGCCCGTACAACGCGGGGGCCGCTCGTCGGGCCGATCGCAGGAAAGCGCCTTGTCGTTGACGTATCCCCACTCGGCTTCCAGTCCGACGTCGACGAAGTAGCCCGGGGCCAGCTCCCGTCGGCCGATGGCCCAGGTGTGCTGCTCGCTCAGCGCGCGCGCCGCGTAGACGCGGACGAGCTCGTTGGGATTGTTGACGCGCTCGAAGAAGACGAACAGCCATCCGTACGCCAGGACCAACAGGACGAGCAGGCGTCCTTCACCGCGGCGCAAGCGCACGCGCCCATGCTACTCCACGCCCGACGGACAGGCAGGCGGTCTTCTCTCGTCTCCCCGGTTTCGCGTGCGCAAGGTTCCAGCGGAGGGTTTGAAATGCAACGCTTCGTTCTTTGGACATTCGTGCTCGGCGCGGCGTGCGCCGGCTCTCCGGCCTTGGACAACGGGAGCGCCCCTCAAGCTGCGACGGAGGCGAGAATTTCCCTCACGATCGCTGGACCGGGTGCGGTCTTCGTTCCCGCGCTTCATTCCAGCTGCCATGGGAACTGCTCGTTCACGGCAGCACCCGGAACCTCCGTCCACCTCGAGGTGTCGGGGGATTTGCAGGCGGGCTTCGCCGGCTGGTCTGGCGCCTGCGTCGGCAACGGTGGATGCGACGTCGTCGCCGGCGACGACGTGGCGATCGGAGCGACGTTCTACCCGTAGCCCGGGCAGACAACCAGGCAGGCGCCCTTCTCTCGCCCCTGCCGTAGTCCGTGCGCAAGCTCCCTCGCGGGGGGAGCCGTATGCACAGGTATTTGTTGGCCATCGCCGCCGGTGCGATGGCGTGTGGGCGCTACCCCGCGGGCCAGGCGACGGTCACGATCGCTGTCAGCGGGCCTGGAGCGGTGCGGACATCGAATCTGAACGGCGATTGCCGGGCGACGTGCTGGTTTTCCGTCGACCGCGAAGTGCCCGTGCACCTCGAGCCTATTCCCGGCAGCCAGGCTGTCTTCGCAGGATGGACGGGAGGCTGCCACGGAACGGGAACCTGCGACCTCAAGCCGGCCCTCGACGTCTCCGTCGCCGCCACCTTCATGCCTGCCACGCCGCGCCGGCTGCAAGTCTCGCTGAACGGAGCGGGCGAGGTCCGCAGCGATCCGCCCGGCATCGATTGCCCGCAGAGCTGCGCGGCGAACTTTCCCGAGGGGACCTCCGTGACCCTCTATCCGTCCGCCGCCGCCGGCTGGGGCTTTACCGGCTTCGGCGGCGCCTGCGCCGGCCCCGCTTGCACCATCACGCTCGCCGCGGACGCGGCCGCGGTTGCGACCTTCATCCTCAATCCTGTCGAGCTCGCGCTGCAGGTGACCGGCGGAGGTTCGGTCGTCTCGACCCCTGCTGCCATCGACTGCCCCGGCGTGTGCTCCGCCATCTTCGCGCCCGGGACCGCGGTCACCTTGACCGCCTCGGCAACAGTGGGTTCGACGTTCGCGGGTTTCTCCGGTGGGTGCACGGGTCCGTCATGCTCGCTGCGCCTGACCGCCCCGGCGTCGGTCTCGGCAGCGTTCGCGCTGATTCCCACGTTCAAGGTCACGGTCGTGACCGCAGGCAACGGAGTGGGCCGCGTCACCTCGAGCCCGGCCGGCATCGATTGCCCGGGCACCTGCGGGACGATCTTCCCGGTGGACACGGCCGTCACCCTGTCCGCAGCGGCCGACGCGCTCTCGAAGTTCGCGGGATTCGACGGCACCTGTTCCGGGGCGGCGTGCACTCTCAGGGTCGCCGCGGACGCCGCCGTGGTCGCGAAGTTCGACCCACGCCGTTACGCCGCGCGGGACCTGAGCGTTCCGGGCGGCGGGTGGTGGACCGCGCCGACCGGAATCAGCCGCACGGGCACCCTGGTCGCGGGCACCTGGGGCGGCAGCGCGCAGCAGATGTTCGTCTGGGACGGCGCGATCCACGACTCGGGTATTTTCACGCCGTGGGTCGGCGGCGTGAACGAATATGGCGTCGTGGTCGGTTCGATCAACGCTGAAAGCGGCTGGCACGCGTTCCGCTGGAAAGCAGGCCTCGTCACCGACCTGGGAACTCTCGGCGGCCCGAGCAGCAATGCCCTCGGCGTCAACGGCGACGGAATCGTCGCCGGATGGTCGATGCGCGCAGACGGCGTGCAGCGCGCGGTCGCCTGGACTGCACAGGGGATCGTCGACCTGGGCTCGCTGGTGGACGGCGGCTGCTCCTACGCGAACGGCATCAACTCAGCCGGAGTCATCGTCGGCTCCACCTGTACCGCCGCTGCTGGCGTGCGCGCTGCCCGCTTCCGCGGCCCGGGCCTCATCGACGATCTCGGGTCGTTCGGAGGCACCACGATCGCTCTGGCAATCAATGACTCGGGGTTGATCGTCGGATATTCGTATCTGCCGAACGGCACCTTTCACGGGTTCGTCTACAGCGACGGCAAGATGATCGATGCCGGCACGCTGCCCGGAATGCCGTACACCCAGCTTGCGGCGGTGAACGGGGACGGCCTCGCCGTCGGCCACGCCACGGACGGCATGGTCATCTCCCATGCTGTCCTCTACGGCGGCGGCCGCATGGTGGACCTGAACTCCGTGGTCGACGAGACGCCGTACACGCTCGGTTCGGCGAGCGGGATCGACGAGGCGGGAAACATCGTCGTCACGACCACGAACGGGCCGATGCGCGCGCTGCTGCTCTGCCCGCAGTAACCTAAAGCCCGATCTCGCCCGCGATCGGCTTCAGCGCCTCGATCAGGAACGCGACATGCTCGACCAGCGGCCGCCCCAGTGCCTCGGCGCCGCCGTAGACGTAGCTCCGGTCGACGCTGCGCGCGAACGCCTTGTCTTTCAGCTTCTTCAACACGGACTCCGGAGGAAGATCCGCGATCCTTTTCGTCGGCCGCACCTTCGCGCAGGCGCCGATGAAGCCGACTGCTTCGTCGCACGCGTAGATGGCCTTCTTCAGGGGCGTGTCCCGCGGAATCTTCATGTAGTCCGCGTGCGAAGCGACGGCTTCGACGATCTCCTCCGGCCAGCCCCGTTCGCGCATCACGCGAGTCCCGACGTGCAAATGCGTCTCTTCGGTCGGGTTCTGCTCGTAATCGAAATCGTGCAGGAGGCCGACCATGCCCCACTTCTCGATCTCCGCCGGATCCGTGACGCCGAACCAGCGCGCGTAGGCGCGCATGGCCTCCTCCACCCCGAGGGCGTGCTTGCGCAGGGCGTCCGACTGCGTGAACTCGTGCAGCAGCGCCAGCGCTTCGGCACGAGTCTTCATCCCTTCGTCGCCTCCGCGATCTGGAGGCGCGCGGCGCGCGCGGCTGGCAGCAGCCCACCCAGCAGGCCCATCAGCACGGCGAAGACAGTGGCCTGCACGGCAATCCCCGGCGAGAAGTGGAAGCGGAACTTGATCTCGGTGAACGACGACCAGTTCGTGGTGGTGAAGCTGGCGGCGGCAAGGAAGGATGCGAACACGCAGCCTGCCACCGCTCCCAGCAGCGAGAGGATCAGGCTCTCCACCAGGAAGCTGCCCAGCACCGATCGCCGCCGGAAGCCCAGCGCCCGCAGCGTTCCCACCTCCCGCACGCGCGAGGCCACCTGTGCGTACATCGTGATCATCGCCCCCAGCGTCGCGCCGAAGGAGAAGAAGATGGAGATGGCCGTGCCGAGCACGCGGATGAAGCCCGCCAGCTGGCCCGAGGCCTCCTCGTAGAAACGATCCTCGCGCTTCGCTTCCAGGTTCCAGCGCGGATCGGCATCCACCGTCGCGTGCAGGCTCTCGAACTCGCTGGGGCTCTTCAGGCGGACGGTCATGGTCGAGTAGCCGGTCCGGCGCGCGGCGTCCGCGATCTGGTCGGCGTCCGCCCAGATCTCGCTGTCGAAAGCGGCGCCGCCGGCATCGAAGATCCCCACCACCTGCCACTGCCGGCGCGCGATGGTGATGCTCTGCCCGATCTCCGCCCCCAGATATCGCCCGCGGGCCGCTCGCCCGATCATGATCTCGCTCGTGGCCCACTGGGGCGGCCGCCCGTCGACGAGCTTGATGCTCCTGGAGCGAAGCAGATCCCAGCCAGCCTTCGTCACGCCGCGAATCCCTACGTTGGCGGTGCCGCTCTTGTCGACGCGCTGGAGCTGGAAGATGACGAACAACTCCGGCGAAGCGACCTGCTTGCCGCCTTCGACAGCGACGGCTGGGTCGGCGGCGAACGTCTTCGCCGCCTCGCGGGGCAAGAAGCTGGTCAACTCGGAAGTGGACCCCTTGCGCAGCAGGATGGCGTTCTCGCGTACGCCGGTGGACTTGAGGGTTTCCTCTACCCCGTGGGCGAGCATCAGCACCGCGGCGAACACGAATACGACCAGTCCCAGCCCGATGGCGGTGGCGAAGGCGGAGAAGCGCCGCCGCAGGATGGAGCGGATGTTGTACGAGAGCGGGATCATTCCTGTCTCCGCAGCGCGTCGACGATGGCCAGCCTCGCCGCCTGCACGGCGGGAAACGAGCTTGCCGCCACGCCGATGGCCGCCGCCACCAGCACGGTTGCGATGCCCGTGGAGAGCTTGAAGCCCACGTTGCTCAGGAAGCCGAATTGCGCCATTGCGCGTCCGAAACCGCCGAGGATCGGCCGGGCTAGGATCACGCCGATCAGCCCGCCCACCGCCCCGAGCAGCGCGCCCTCGCCCATCGCGAGGTTGCGCACGTGCCTGGGGAGAAAGCCGATGGCCCGCATCACGCCCACCTCGGGCGTGCGCTCGCGCAGGCCCATCGCCAGCGTATTGCCCAGGATCAGCGCCATGATGATCAGGATGACGCCGCTCGCGGTCTCCAAGGCGGAGAGGATGGCGCCGGAGCCGACGACGAAGGAGAGCCGGAAGGCTTTCTCCGTCTCCGTGTGCGTCTCGTTGTCGCTGTTGGCGAAAAGCGCATCGATGTCGCGGATCACGCGCGGCGATTCGGCGGCGTTGGCGACGGTGGCCGTGAACAGCCCCACCGTGTCCTTCCGGTTCGGCGGAAGCCTCTCGTTCAGGCGTGCCCAGTGGAAGTACATGACGTTGGCGACGCTCTGGTCGTCGGTGCCCTCGATGATCGCCGCCACGCGGAACTTCCAGTCGCCGGGATAGATCTCGCTGAACAGCGGGATGGTGTCGCCGATCTTCCAGCCGTACTTTTCCGCCAGCCCCTTGCCCACGACGCAGGAGTTGCGGTCGGAGAGGAAGTCCTGCTTCGAGCCCTGCAGGAAGCGAAGGCTGAAAACCTCCAGGGCGCTGGGGCCGTCGATGGCGAACTGGGCGAAGAAGTTCTTCCGGTCCTTGTAGATGCCGCCGAACCAGTTGCTCCAGGTCACCTTGGTGACGCCGGGCACCTGTGCGATGCGCGCCGCGTAGCTGAGCGGCAAGGGATTGATCAGCGAGACGGCGTTGCGGGTGACGACCCGGTCGGCGCTGGACGCTTCCGCGCTCGCATACCAGGCGGTGAGGATCGTGCGCAGGAAGAGGAACGCCACCGCCGAGAGCACCACGCCGAGGATGGTGAGGAACGAGCGCGTCTTGTTGCGCAGGAAGGCGTTGCGCAGCGTCAGCCCGGGGAGCGTCATGTGAGAAGCCCCTTGTCGAGCCGGCGGTGCACCTTGGCCGCCTCCGCAGCGTGCGGATCGTGCGTCACCATCACCACGGTCTTCCCCAGCGTCTCATTGAGCGTCCGCAGAAGCCCCAGGATTTCCTCCGCGCTGCGGCGGTCGAGATCGCCGGTGGGCTCGTCCGCGACGATGATCTTCGGGTCGGCGACGATGGCGCGGGCGATCGCCACCCGCTGCTGCTGGCCGCCCGAGAGTTGCCGCGGCGTGTGATCGAGCCGGTCGAGAAGACCGACGAGCTTGAGGGCCACCTCGACGCGCCGCCGCCGCTCCGCCCGCCCCAGGGACGTGAGCAGCAGCGGCAGCTCCACGTTCTCCGCCGCGGTGAGCACCGGCATCAGGTTGTAGAACTGGAAGATGAACCCGATGCTGCGCGCCCGCCATTGCGCCCGCGCCGACTCGGAGAGGTTGGCGATCTCGACGCCGGCGACGCGGATGGTCCCGCTGGTGGGTGAGTCGATGCCGGCGATGAGGTTCAAGAGCGTCGTCTTGCCCGAGCCCGATGGGCCCATCAGCGCCTCGAACGCTCGGTCGGGCACGTCGAGGTTGATCCCGTCGAGGACGACCAGCTCCTGGCGATCGCGACGATACACCTTGCGCAGGTTGCGAACCTCCACGATCGGTTTTGCGAGCTGCGTTGCGGGAACGGTCTCGGCCATCACTGCTTCTCCTTCACGCGCATGCCGTCCTTCAGGTCCGCGGGTGGGGATCGCACCACGCGGGTTCCGGGCGGCGGGCCCTCGCGAAGCGAGAGCAGATTTCCCAGCGGCGGTCCGGTGACCACCGGAACGCTCTTCACGGTCTCGTTCTGCTGCACCACGAACACGGCTTTCGTCTCGCCGCGATCCACCACCGCGTCCGGCGCGATCGCCGGGGTGGGCGAGGCCTTCTGCGCCGCCTCGTCGAGCTGCCGGTTGAGGAACGTCACTTTCGCTCCCATGTCGGGAAGGACGTCCTTGGCTTCGTCGACGAAGGCGACCTTGACAGTGACGGTCGCTTTCGCCCGATCGACGCGCGGCCGCACCTCGCCGACCTTGCCGCGGTACCGGCGATCGGGAAATGCATCGAGCACGATCTCGGCGGGCGTTCCGATGGCCAGCTTCGCCACCTGCGACTCGGAGACATCCGCCTCCACCTGGAGGCTGTCGAAATCCGCCAGCGAGGCGATGCCGCCGTTTCCCGCGTTGCCCGCGCTCGTGAAGCCGAAGACGATTTCGCCCACGTCGGTGAGCTTTTGTGTGATCCGGCCGGAGAACGGCGCGCGGACATAACAGTTGTCGAGGTTCACCCGCGCCACTTCCACGCGCGCCTTCGCCGCCGCGACGTCCGCTTCGCCCGCAGCCAGCGCCGCTTTCGCGCTGCCCAGCCGTGCCGTCGCCGTGTCGAGAGCGGCGGGCGTTGAGACGCCCTTGCGCTGCAGGATCTGCTCGCGCTCGTACTGCCGCTGCGCGTCCTGCAGGTCGACCTCGGTGCGCTTCTCGCGCGCCTGCGCCGACTTGAAGTCCGCGTGCGCCTGGGCGAGCTGGGCGCGGTAGTCGGCGTCCTCCAGCACCGCGATCACCTGTCCCGCCTTCACCACCGTGCCGTCCTCGACGAAGATCTTCGCCACCCGCCCGCCGATGCGCGGCGAGATGTTCGCCTTGCGCTGCGGAACCACGTAGCCGGTCGCGACCAGGAGCTGCGCGCCCTGCGCGGGACTGATCAACGCGATGGTCGCCGTGTCCACCTCGGGGGCGAACACGCGCCCGCTGAGCAGCTTCCAGCCGGCGAAGGCCAACGCCGCCAGCACCGCGATCCCCGCAGCGGCGGGCACCCAGCGGGGCAGCGCGCGCTTCTCCGGAGCGCGATCGATGCTGAGACTCTTCAGCTCGTCCGCGAGCGACGGCGGAGGGATCGCCATGATGGCGCGCTCTCTATCACAAGGGGGAAAGCCGGCGGGAGCGGACCGCCTTCCGTCGCCTTGACCGGCGCGCGGCCGTTCTGGTAGCGCCCCGCGGCAGGAGGCTGCCCTGCCCTCAGAAGCCCAGACGTCGCTCGCCCCGCGCAACGGCAAGCCCGCGCGCGAAGGCACGTTCGTCTTCCTCTCCGATCTCCTCGGACGGCCGGCGCTGCTCGAGAGCGGCGAGCGGGTGGGGACCGTCGTCGACTTCCTCGCCGACGCCGGCGATCCCGCCTACCCGCGTATCACCGCGCTCCGCGTCCGCAGCGGCCACGCCGAGGTCCGCCGCCTCGATTGGGACGACGTGGCCGCTTGCGACGAAACCGGTACGCGCTTGCGCAGGGGCGTCGAAGCGCTCCAGCCCCTCCGGCTCTTCACCAACGAGATCGCGTTGGCGCAGGACGTCCTCGACAGGCAGATCGTCGATACCGACGATGCCAAGGTCGAGCGGGTCAACGATCTGCACCTGCTGCGCGCGAGAGGGGAGCTGCGCGTGGCTCACGTGGACGTCGGCTTCCGCGGGCTCGTGCGGCGGATGGGCTGGCAACCCGCGGTGGACGCCTTGATCCGGCGGGTGCGCCCACGGAGCCGCTATCTCGTCGCCGACAAGTTCCTTCCCTGGAAGCACGTGCAGGCGTTTTCCTCCGGCTCCCCGCGCGTGCGCCTTGCCCTGGCGCGGGGCGCGCTCGGGCAGGTGCACCCGAGCGATCTCGCGGAGATCCTGGAGGACCTCGACCGCCGCGAGCGCGCAGTGCTCTTCCGCGATCTTCCCGTGGAGTTCGCCGCCGATGCTCTCGAGGAATCCGAGCCGGGTCTCCAGCGCGAGCTGCTCCGCATGCTGGAGCCGGAGAAGGCCGCCGACATCGTCGAGGAGATGCAGCCCGACGCGGCAGCGGACCTCCTCGCCGAGCTGCCCAGGGAGGAGTCGGAAGAGATCCTCGCCAAGATGGAGGCGCCGGAGGCGCGCGAGGTCGAGCAGCTCCTCCATTACGACGAGAACAGCGCCGGCGGCATGATGAACACCGAGTACCTCCGCCTCTCCCCGGCCATGAACGCCGCAGCGGCGCTTGATTCGGTGCGCGAGCAGGCGAAGGAGATCGCGCAGGTCCACGACTGCTTCGTCGTGCAGCGCGACCAGAAGCTGGTCGGAGTCCTGTCGCTTCGCGACCTGCTGCTCGCGACGCCGGAGATTCCCGTCGACGAGATCATGCACGAGCACCCGGCGCCGCTTGCGCCCGAGGACCCGCCTGCGAAGGTGGCGGAGCTCGCCGCCAAGTACAACCTGTTTTCCCTGCCGGTGGAGCGCGACGGCAGGCTGTTGGGGATCGTCACGGTCGACGACGTCCTGGAGAAGGTCCTGCATGGCTGATCCGGCCACCCCGGCCGGAGGGGTCAGAGCAGTGCGCTCCCGATGGGCGCGGCTCCTCGCCGTCGTGGCGGTGATCGGCCCGGGAATCATCACGGCCAACGTCGACAACGACGCCGGCGGCATCGCCACCTATTCGCAGGCCGGCGCAGCCTTCGGCTACTCGCTGCTCTGGACGCTGATCCCGATCACGGTCGCGCTGATCGTCGTCCAGGAGATGTGCGCGCGAATGGGAGTGGTGACGGGAAAAGGTCTCTCCGACCTCATCCGCGAGCGATTCGGCGTCAAGGCGACCTTCTACGTGATGCTGGCGCTGGTGATCGCGAATCTCGGCAACACCATGGCCGAGTTCGCGGGCGTCGCCGAGGCGCTGGAGATCTTCGGCGTCTCGCGCTACCTGTCCGTGCCGCTGGTGGCGTTCACCGTCTGGCTGCTGGTCCTCAAGGGCAGCGCGAGAGTGGTCGAGCGCATCTTCCTCGCCGCCTGCATCTTCTACGTGGCGTACGTGATCGCCGGCTTCCTCGCCCGGCCAGACTGGGGAAACGTCGCGCTCGGCACCTTCAAGCCGACCCTGACCGTCGACGGGCCGGCGCTGACGATGGTGGTCACGCTGGTCGGAACCACCATCGCCCCCTGGATGCAGTTCTATCTGCAGAGCGCGATCGTCGAGAAAGGGGTCCAGGTCGAGGACTACCCGCTCTCGCGGCTGGACGTGATCGTCGGGTGCATCGTCACCGACGTCGTCGCCTTCTTCATCGTCCTCGCCTGCGGCGCGACCATCTTCAAGGCCAGCGGCAGGATCGAGACGGCGGGGGACGCCGCCGTGGCGCTGAAGCCTCTGGCGGGAAGGTGGGCGAGCGCCCTCTTCGCCTTCGGCCTCTTCAACGCCTCGCTCTTCGCCGCCAGTGTGCTCCCACTCTCGACCAGCTACTACGTCTGCGAAGCGTTCGGCTGGGAGAGCGGCATCGATCGCCGCCGCGAGGACGCTCCGCAGTTCTATTTCCTCTACGAGACGATGATCGTGCTCGGCGCCGGGCTCGTCCTTCTTCCCGGCCTGCCGCTCTTGCGGATCATGCTCCTGTCGCAGACGGCCAATGGCGTCCTCTTGCCCTTCATCCTCATCTTCATGCTGCTGCTCGCCGGCGACGAGCGGCTGATGGGCAGGTACCGCAACGGCCGCGCGCTCACCGCATTTGCCTGGGCGACGGCCGCGGTGCTGATCGTGCTGACCGCGATGATGCTCTGGTTCACCCTGCGTCCGTGAGCCGCGGCGTCCCCGGCAGCGGGAACGCCTTGCGCGCCTCGAGCAGCTCGAGGAACGCCTTGGCGTCCAGCGCGCGCGAGAACCAGTAGCCCTGGGCGGAGTGCACCTCGAGCGCCTGGAGCTGCTTCAGCTGGCTGGCGTTCTCGACGCCTTCCGCGACGACGTCCATCTGAAGGGCCCGGGCGAGGCTCACGATCGTGCGCACGATCTCCGCCTCCTTCCCCGCCTGCTCGAGTCGCGCCACGAAGCTGCGGTCGATCTTGAGAGTGTCGAAGCGGAAGTTGTGCAGGTAGCTGAGCGAGGAATATCCGGTGCCGAAGTCGTCCAGCAAGAGGCCCACCGTGAGCGCCTTGAGCTGGTTGAGGAGCAGCGCCGCCGAACCGGCGTGCTCCATGATCGCGCTCTCCGTCACCTCCAGCTTGAGGCGGCGCGCTTCCAGGCCGCTGCCGAGCAGGGCACCGCGGACGTCCTCGAGGAGCTCGGCGCGGACGAGCTGGCGGGCCGAGAGATTCACGCTGACGAAGATCGCCGAATCCCGCGGGCGCGCCTCGTTCCACGCCTTCGCGTCGATGCAGGCCTGGAGCAACGCCCAGCGGCCGATGGGAACGATCAGCCCGGTCTCCTCGGCGGTGGGAATGAAGTCGCCCGGCGGGATGGTGCCGCGGGTCGGGTGCTCCCAGACGATCAGCGCCTCGCACCCGACGATCTGCCCGGAGCGGAGCGAGACCACGGGCTGGTAGCGCAGGCGCAGCTCCTCGCGCTCGATGGCGCGCCTCAGGTCGGTGTCGAGCTGCAGCTGGGCGCGCGCGAGCGCGTGCATCGCTGGATCGAACACGGCATGGCGCGCCCGCCCCAGGTCCTTCGCCCGATACATCGCGGTGTCCGCGTCGCGCAGCAGCTCTTCCGGATGGGCGTAGGCGCGCGAACCGACGGCGACGCCGATGGAAGCGGTGGCGAAGACCTCCGTCCCGTCCAGATCGTACGGCGCCGCGAGCACCTCCTGCACGCGGCCCGCGGTGTGCACGGGCTCCTCCGGATCGGTGAAGTCGCCGAGCAGCAGGGCGAACTCGTCGCCCCCGAGGCGCGCCACGGTGTCGCCGGGCCGGACGACCTCGCGCAACCGCTGCGCGATCTGGACCAGCAGCACGTCGCCCCGGGTGTGGCCGAGGCTCTCGTTGACGGTCTTGAAGCGATCGATGTCGAGGAACAGCACCGCGAACCGGTAGTCTTCGCGGCGACGCTGGAACGCGAGCGCCTGTCCGAGGCGGTCGATGAAGAGCGACCGGTTCGGTAGCCCTGTCAGCCCATCGTGGAGCGCGTCGTGGAGCAGCTTTTCTTCCGTCTGCTTGCGGGCAGTGATGTCCGTCTGCGATCCGGCCACGCGGTACGCCTTGCCGGCGGCATCCCGCACCGCCGCGCCGCGGACCAGCATCCAGCGCCAGCTCCCGTCCAGATGGCGGACGCGGTGCTCCACCTCCAGGTGCGGCGCCCGGCCTTCGAGGTGGAGCGAGAGGTCGCCGAGCAGGTGCTCGCGGTCGTCGGGATGGACGCGCTTGAACCAGTCGTCGGGATCGTCGCCGACCTCCGAGTCCCTGGCGCCTATCTGCTCCTTCCAGCGCCCGGAGAAGAAGATCCGGTTGCTGCGCAGGTTCCAGTCCCAGAGCCCGTCGTTGCTGCCCAGCGCGGCGAGCGCGTACCTCTCCTCGCTCTCCCGCATCGCCTCGGCCGCGCGGCGGCGGTCGGTGATGTCGCGGGCGATACCCTGGACCCCGACCGGCATCTGCCCGCGGTAGACGAGCCGGCTCTTGAGCTCGAGCGGGATGCGCCGCCCGTCCTTCGCCAGCACCTCCACTTCGAAGGTCTGCATCTCGCCGGAGAGGTCCTTCTCCATGACGGTGCGGTATTCGGGGACGACCAGGTCCCAGATCCTCAGCCGCAGCGTCTCCTCGCGCGTGTACCCGGTGACGCGCTCGCAGGCGCGGTTCACCCACGTGAACCGCCCCTCCAGATCGTGCGCGTAGATGATGTCGCTGGCGTTCTCGACCAGGTCCCGGTAGGTCGCCTCTTCCACCGCCCGATGGTATCTGCCGCGGTGCGCGCCGGAAAGCAAACGATGGTACACACCGCTGAACGTGAACAGCCGGTGGCGGTTGCAATGATCCAGGAGTGGCTCAGCTTCAGCCTGCTCTCGCTCTCCGCGATCTTCTTCGTCGTGGACCCGATGGGAGCCATCCCCATCTTCATTGCCATGACGCGGAACGATCCACCCGAGAAGCGGCGGGACATGGCGCGCCGCGCCGCCATCGCCGCCTTCTTCGTCCTCACCACTTTCGCAGTCGCGGGAACGCTGATTTTCAAGGTGTTCGGCGTCACGTTGGGCGCATTCAAGGTGGCCGGCGGCGTGCTCCTCCTGCTCACCTCGATCGAGATGTTGCGTGCCCAGCCGCAGCGCACGCGCGTCACCCCCGAGGAGGCGCAGGAGGGCCTCGAGAAGGAGGACGTGGCGATCTTCCCGCTCGCCATCCCGCTGCTCGCCGGTCCTGGCTCGATCGCCACGGTGACCGCGCTGATGGGCCGCGCCGGCCGCAAGCTCTTCGCCGTGCCGGTGATCGCTTCCATCGCGCTGACCTGTATCGCGAGCTACCTGATGCTGGTGGCCGCGGATCGCATCTCGCGGTTCCTCGGCGTGACCGGTTTGAACGTCATGAACCGTGTCATCGGCCTGATCATCGGGGCGCTGGCCGTACAGTTCATGTTCGACGGGGTGCGCGATACGTTCCCGGGGCTCGGCGATTGAGAGGGGCGCTGGCGGTGCTGTTGTGCTCGGCGTGCGCGCTGCCCGTGGTGAGCGCGGGCACCTTCCTGCCGGCGGGCGATCTGGAATCGGGTGACGTCCACGCCAGCATCTCGCTGGAGACCGGGCGCGTACTCGCGGGGCCGAGCGACATCCACGATCTGCCGGCGACTCCGGCGGAGGCGGAGCAGTACGAAGTCTCCACCTGGGTAGCCTCCGACGTCTCGCTGCGGTGGCAGGTCGCCCCGCGAATCACGCTCGAGGGCCAGATCAAGCTCACCAACCCTGTCGTTCCGTTCACGCCGACCCTCGCCGGCGGCGCCGTGGGCGTCCGCGTGCGGCTGCGGCAACGGCCGCCCGAGGGAGGGGTTTCGCTGGAGATCGGTGCGCGGGTTGTGGGCGTCGGCGCGGAGCAGCGCATCGAGCGCAGCGCGAGCGGGCGTTCGCAGATCGACGTCTGGAACTACCGCTCGCTGGGGATCGAGCTTCCTGCCGTGGCCAGCTACCGGGTCAATCCGCTCTTCGCGGTGACCGCGGCGCCCTTCTTGCGGGCATACTGGATTCGCGCCTGGCACGACGAGATCGTGGGACTGATCACGTCGCGGGCGGGGACGTTGCAGTGGTCGCCCGTTCTCTCGGCGGGGTTTGGCGCCGCCGCCGCCTTCGATCTCGGTCCCGTCCAGCTTTCCCCTGGCGCGGCAATCGAGCTGGCGACGAAACCGGGCCCCAACGCCGCCACCCATTTCCTCTTCGAGCCGGGCGTTTCGGTGGGGACGCGCTTTTGAACTGGGCAGCGGTCGCCGCCGAGTACGTCGTCTTCTGGCTGATCCTGCCGCTGCTGCTGCTGCATCCGCGGGTGCGGCAGGGCATCCGGGTTCGTTTCGGCTTCTACGACCCCGCGCCGTCGCTCCGCGAGGGCCCGCGCATCTGGCTGCACGGTGCATCCGCAGGAGACGTGCTCGGGCTCGTGCCCATCGTGAAGGAGCTCAAGGCGCTGCGGCCGGACGCCCGCATCATCGTCTCCGCGATCACGGATTCTGGGGCGTCGATGGCCCGTCAGCGGCTCGTCGCCCAGGGGCTCGCGGATCTGGCGACGTTCCTCCCTTACGATCTCCCCGGCGCCTGCCGCCGCGCGATTGCGGCGCTGCGCCCCGACGTGCTGGTGCTCGAGTACACCGAGCTATGGCCGCAGCTGATCGCCGCGGCGTCCGAAGCGCAGGTGAGGCTCGCGCTCACCAACGGCCGGCTGCGCCCGCGCAACGTCCCGCGCTACCGCATCCTCTTCCGGCTGGCGGGCAATCTCCTGGAGAGGTTCGACGTCCTGATGATGCGCGCCGAAGACGAGGCCGAGCGCGCGCTGCTGCTCGGTGCCCCGCGAGAACGGGTGCACGTCACGGGGAATACCAAGTTCGACGCGCTCGCCGTCAGCGTGCCCGAGCAGGAGGATGCGTCGCTGAGGCAGGCGCTCGCGCTGGGCCCGGAGCGGCTCTGGGTCTGCGGATCGACGCACGAAGGCGAGGAAAGCGGCCTCCTGCGCGTCTTCGCGGTCCTCCAGAAGGAGCATCCCGACCTGCGCCTGTTGATCGCGCCGCGGTACATCGAGCGGGCGCAGCGGGTGCTCGGCCTGGCGCGCTCCCTGGGACTGCGCGCGCGCCTGCGTTCGGAGCCCGGCGGGCCGGAGCCGGTGATCGTGCTCGACACCATTGGAGAGCTGGTTCGCGCCTACCAGCTCGCCACGGTGGTGTTCGTCGGTGGAAGCTTCGGCCGCCGCGGGGGCCAGAACATCCTCGAGCCGGCGGCTTGCGGGAAGCCGGTGCTGTTCGGACCGCGGATGGAGAATTTCCAGGACAGCGTGCAGGTGCTCGTCGGGCGCGGCGGCCTTCAGGTCAAGGACCCGGTCGCGCTGCTCCGCCTGATGCGCGATCTGCTGGCGCGGCCCGAGGAGATTCGCAAGCTCGGAGAGCTGGCGCGCGAGGCGGTCTCTTCCGTGCGCGGCGCCTCCGCCCGCGACGCCCGCCTGATCGCGGAGCTCTTGCCGTGAACTTCTGGTGGCGGTCCGATCCGCCTGCCTGGTCCGCGCCGTTGCAGGCGCTGTCGCCCCTCTATGCGGCCGGCGCCGCCGTCCATCGCGCGATCTCGCGCCCGGTCCAGGCCGGCGTTCCGGTGATCTCGGTCGGCAACCTCACGGTGGGAGGCGCGGGAAAGACGCCGGTGACGCTCTGTCTCGCGCAGCGGCTCGCCGCACGCGGCCGCAAGCCGGCAGTGCTCAGCCGCGGTTACGGCCGGCGTTCGCGCGAGCCGCTCGAAGTGACCGTGGATGCGGCAGTCGAGGCAGCCGGCGACGAGCCGCTGCTGCTGGCCCGCCGCGGGTGCAGGGTATTCGTCGGCCCGCGGCGAGCAGCTCTCGCGCAGCTTGCCGTCCAGCGCGGCGCCGACGTGCTGCTGCTCGACGACGGTCTGCAGCACCACGCCCTCGCCCGCGACCTCGACGTGATCGTCGCCGACGCTTCCAATCCGTTCGGCAATGGCCGAGTGCTGCCGGCGGGGCCGCTGCGGGAGCCCGTTTCCGCGCTTCGCCGCGTCCGGCACGGCCTCGTCTGGCTGACCCGCTGCGAGCTTCCGCGCGATCCACGCACCGCCGAGCTGCGCGCCTTTCCCGCCGTCGAGAGCACGTACGACGCCAATGCCGATTTGCGCGGCAAGCGCGTCTTCCTCTTCGCCGGGATTGCCCGACCGGAGCGCCTGCTGCAGACGGTGCGCGCGCTGGGCGGCGAGATCACCGGCGTGCGGTGGTTTCGCGACCATTACCCGTTCACTCCCGAAGATCTCGCAGCCCTCCGCCGGCTCGCCGGCGGAGCCCTGCCGGTGACGACCGAGAAGGATCTGGTCCGGATCGCGGATCCCGCCGGCATCGTCGCCGTGCGCGTCGACGTCCGCATCCTGCGCGGCGAAGATGTTCTCGACAGTGCTCTCGAGGAGGTGCTTTGAGGCAGGCGTTCTTGCGGCTTGGGGAGTGGCTCGGAGTGCTGGCGTGGGTCCTGCGCATCCGGCGCGCGGTCGCTCTCGACGGCCTCCGCCGCGCATTTCCCGCGCTCAGCGAAAGGAAGCGGGAGAAGATTGGCCGCGCCAGCTACGTTCAGCTCGGCCGGAGCCTCGCCGAGATCCTGCTGCCGGTGCGGGACGAGGAGCTCGCGCGCTCCGTCCGCTTCGACCCGTGGGAGTTGCTGCACCCGGGACCCGGGCCGGAAGGCGTGGTAGCAGCCGTCGCTCATTTCGGAAATTTCGAGCTGGAGGCACGGGCCGCGGCCCGTCGTGGCCTGAAGCTCACCATCATTGCGCGCACCCTGCGGGACGTGTTCGGCCGTTGGCTGGTGGCGGATCGCGCGCGCACCGGCGTCGGTCAGATCGCCGACAGCGGATCCACCGGGGCCGCGTTGGCGGTCCTGCGCCGCGGAGAGGTGCTCGGCGTCGCCATCGATCAGAACATGCGGGCAAGCCGGGGCATCTTCGTGGACTTCTTCGGTGACAAGGCCTGCACCACGCCCGCCGCGGCCATTCTGGCGTTGCGGACCGGCGCGCGCCTGGTTGCGGTGTTCCCCGTCCGCCAGCCGGACGGCACGTTCGTGGTGAAGGTGCGGGGCCCGTTCACCACGCGCCTCTCCGGCCACGCGGCGGTCGTCGACCTGACGGAGCAGCTGACGCGGACGGTGGAAGAGGAGATCCGCCTCCATCCGGACCATTGGTTCTGGGTCCACCGTCGGTGGAAGACGCGTCCCGAAGTGGCACCAGCGAGTGAAGTGTGAGAGGAAGCGCCGCATGAACGCGGACCTCGCGCAGCTTCTGGAAAGATTTCCCCGCGCGCGAATCGCAGCCATCGGCGATCTGGTCGCCGACGAGTTCGTCTACGGCGAGACCGACCGCATCAGTCGCGAAGCGCCGGTGCTGATCGTCCGCTACGAGTCTGCCGAGCTGAAGCCCGGCTGCGCGGCCAACGCGATCATGAACCTCTGCGCCCTGGGGGCGCGCGTGCAGGCCATCGGGCTGATCGGCGACGACGAGATCGGCCGGAGGCTTCGGGCGCTGCTGCGCGAGGGCGGCGCCGACGATTCCGCGGTCCTCGCCGTCGACGGCCCGACCTCCACCAAGACTCGCGTCCTCGCGGGCGGGAAGAACACCCGCCGCCAGCAGATGCTCCGCATCGACCGGGACGGCCCGCGCCCTCCCGGAGCGACGCTGTCGCAGAAGTTGATCAGGGCGCTCGCCCAGGCGGCGGCGAAGTGCGACGCGGTCCTCGTCTCGGACTACGGGCTCGGTCTCTTCACGCCGGCGGTGGTGGACGCCGTCCGTTCCCTCGCGGCGCAGGGCCGCACCGTGTGCGTCGACGCGCGCTCCGGAATCGCGCGGTACCGCGGCGTCGCCGTGGCGAAACCCAACGAGGTCGAGCTGGAGCAGGCCGTCGGGCGCGCCATCGGCGACGACCCCGGCGCGCTGGAGGAAGCCGGACGCGAGCTCTTGAAGACCCTCCGCGCCGAGGCGCTCCTGGTCACCCGCGGCCGCAACGGCATGGCCTTGCTGCGGCCCGGTTCTCCTACCGCTCTCGTCCCGGTGCACGGGTCCGCCGACGCCGTGGACGTGACGGGCGCGGGGGATACGGTCATTGCCGCGGCGACTGCCGCGGTCGCGGCGGGAGGAGATCCGGTGCAGGCGATGCGCATCGCAAACGTCGCCGGCGCCCTCAAGGTGCTGAAGCCGGGGACCGTCCCGGTCTCCGCCGCAGAGCTGCGCGCGGAGCTGAAGCGCGCCGAGGTCGCGCAGCCCACCGTCGTCGTAGCGCCGCGCGCGGCCTCCCGGGGGCGAAGGTGATCTGCACGCTGGCAGAGGCGCAGTCGTTTCGAGAGGACGCCCGCAAGCGCAGCGCCGTCGTCGCCGTGGCAAACGGCGCGTTCGATCTGCTGCACGTCGGCCACGTCCGGTACCTGGAAGCGGCGAAGCGCGCCACGAAGGGCGGATTCCTCATCGTCGGAGTGAACACCGACGATTCCGTCCGGGCGGCGAAAGGGAAGGGGCGGCCGGTCGTCCCGGAGCGCGAGCGCGCCGAGATCGTGGACGCGCTCCGCTGCGTCGATCGGGTGGTGCTCTTCGCAGAGCCCACCGCCGCGGAGCTGCTGATGGCGCTGCGGCCGGATCTGCACGTCAAGGGAACGGATTACACACCGCAGACCGTGCCGGAGCGGGAGCTGGTGGCGAGCTTCGGAGGTCGCACCCTGGTCGCCGGAGACCCCAAGGACCATTCCAGCACCGACCTGATCGCGCGTCTGAAGACGCTGCCCCGGACGTGACGCGGCTTTCCGCAACCATCATCGCGCAGGACGAAGAGCGGGACGTCCCCGGCTGCATCGAATCCTTGCAGGGCTTCTGCGACGAGATCCTGGTCGTCGACGGGGGCTCGCGCGATCATACCCGCGAGCTTGCCGCACGGCTCGGCGCCCGCGTCCTCGAGCGGCCCTTCGACGATTTCGCCCGCCAGCACGAGTTCGCGCGCACGGAGGCGCGCGGAGAATGGGTGCTCTCCATCGACGCGGACGAGCGGGCCTCGCCGGAGTTGCGCACCGCGGCGTTCGGCGCGGCAGCAGCGTACGCGTTGCCGTTCAAGAACCATTTCCGCGGCGTGTGGCTCCGCCACGGCGGGTTCTGGCCCGACCGGCACGTCCGTCTCTTCCGCCGCGACGCTTGCCGGTACGATCCCCGGCGCACCGTGCACGAGAAGCTGATCGTCACCGGGCCGATCGCTCGACTCGACGCTCCGATCCTCCACTACACCTACGATTCGCTCGCCGACTGCCTCGCCAAGATGGAGCGCTACGGCGAGCAGGCGGCGCGGATGCTCCACGCGCAGGGAGCTCGGGCGGGTGCGTGGGACGTCGCCTTCCGCCCGCTCTGGCGGTTCGTGCGCGGATACCTGCTGCGGCTCGGCTTCCTCGACGGCGCCCCCGGCGCCGCGATGGCGTGGGCGCGGGCGTACGAGGCGTTCCGCCGTTACGCTCTGCTCTGGGAGCTGTCGCGTTTTTCGTGATATCTCGCGTCCATGCCGGTGGCGCCGGAGCTCAAGGAGATCCTCGCCTGCCCCAAGTGCAAGGGCGAGCTGGAGTTCCGCGAGGAGAAGAAGGAGATCGTCTGCAAGGCGTGCAAGCTGGTGTACCGCATCGAGGACGACATCCCCGTCATGCTCGTGGACGAGGCGAAGCCGCTGCAGACGTGACGCTCGCGGAGAAGCTCGCCGCCCGCCCGCCACCTCGCGTCCTGGTGGTCCAGACCGCATTCCTCGGCGACACGGTCTTCACGTCCGCGCTCTTCAACGCGCTGGCCAGGCGGTTTCCCGACGCCGCCATTGACGTCTGCGTCGCGCCTCGGGGAAGCGACGTGGCCCTGGCCTTTCCCGGAGTCAACCACGTTCACGTGTACGACAAGCGCGGCGCGGATTCCGGGATCGGCGGGCTGCGGCGGATTGCGCGCCGCCTCGCCACCCGGCAGTACCCCCTTGCCGTGCTTCCGCACCGGTCGATGCGCACGGCGCTGCTCGCCCGGCTCGCCGGGATCCCCGAGCGCATCGGGTTCGCCGGCAGCCCGGCTTCGCTGCTGTACACGGTCCGGATCGGCAGTACCGAGACGGCCTTCCTCCGGCGCGAGGCGGATCTCGCGCGCGCCCTGGGCGCGTCTCCGGGCCAGATGCGTCTCGCTGCGCGGACGGAGTGGCTGCGGTCGGCGCGCGCCGCTCTTGGCGAGGCCGCGGGAAAGCCGATTGCGGCGATCTGCCTGGGCTCCGAATGGGCGACGAAGATCTGGCCCGCCCGCCACGTCGCCGATCTGGCCCGCAGGCTCGCGGCAGCAGGCCTGCGACCCGTGCTCCTCGGCGGTCCCCGGGAGCGCGGTCTGGCGCGCGAGATCGCCACTGCCGCGCAGTGCGTCGACACCACCGGAAACTCCATCGGCGAAGCGCTCGCCATTCTCTCGCTTTCCGCGCTCGCCGTCGGCGGCGATACGGGACTGGTCCACGCCGCTCGCGCACTGGGAATCCCGACCGTCGCCGTCTTCGGACCCACCCCCTCGGGCGTCCATGCCTTCGGTGCGCGAGAGCGCGCGGTGTCGCTCGGCCTGTCCTGTTCGCCGTGCAGCGTTCACGGGTCGGCTCGTTGCCCCCTCGGACATCACCGTTGTCTGGACGATCTGCACGCTGCGCAGGTCGCGCTCGCCTGTCAGGAAGTGCTCGCCTGATGGACGCGCGCCTGGATCCGCCGCCGGGAGGCGGCGTGCGCCTGATCGCGCGGCTCGCCCATCGTATCCTTCCACTTCCGGAATCGGCGCCTGCCCCCGACGAGATCCGCAGCGTGCTGGTCGTGCGCACCGACGATCGCGTCGGAAACGTCCTCTTGACGTTGCCGCTCGTCCGCGCCCTGCAGCGCGCGCTCCCGCGTGCGCGGGTGGACTTCCTGATCGCGGCGCGAAAAACGTACGTGGTCGAAGGCTTGAGGGACCTCAACCTCGTGCGGTTCGAAAGGCGCGCCGGGCCGTTCGCCTGGTTCCGGTTCCTGCGGGGACTGCGCGGACGGTACGACGTCGCGATCGACGCCGCACACTGGCACGCGTTCTCCCTCACCTCGGCGTTCCTCTCGCGTTGGGCGGCGAGCCGCTGGGTGGTGGGCTCCGATCGCGGTCCGGCTCGCCTCTTCTATGGAGGAATCGCGTCGTTGCCGCCGCCCGGAGCGACCGACGTGTCGGCAAAACTGCTGCTGGGTTCGCCGCTGGGGCTCAGCCTGTTGCCGTCTCCGCTCGAGACTGCGCTCGGCCGCGGACCGTCGCCCGTTCCGGGCAGGTACGCCGCGCTCAATCCGGGCGCGCGCAAGCACGACCACCGATGGCGGGCCGGTGGATTCGCGGCCCTCGCGAAGGGGCTCGAGCAAGCGCATGGGATCCGATCGGTCGTCTTCTGGGGCCCCGGCGAAGGCCCGGTCGCGCAGCAGGTCGTCGCGGAAGCGAACGGATCGGCGGAGCTGGCGCCGCCGACCGACCTCGACCAGCTCGCCGCGGCGTTTCGCGCGGCCGCGCTGGTGGTGACGAACGACACCGGGCCCATGCACCTCGCCGTGGCCTGCGGTGCGCCGGTGGTCGCCGTGTTCCTCCATGCAGACGGATTGCGCTGGGCGCATCCGGGGCCACGCTTCGAAGCGGTCGTCGCGCCCGCCGACGAGATGCCGCTGCTCGCGGCGGCCGGACGTCTCCTTGACAGGGCGCGTCGCCCGGCACAACCTGCCCATTCTCTGGAGGAGCCCCGTTGATCCGCTCGATGACCGGCTTCGGCGCGGGACGCGGCGAGGCCGGCGGCGAGACGGTCTCGGTGGAGTTGCGCGCGGTCAACGCCAAGTTCTGCGAGGTGAAAGCGCGCCTGCCGCGGGAGTTGGCCGCGCTCGAGCCTGAGCTGGTGAAGAGCATCAAGTCCCGGATCAGCCGGGGCGCAGTGGACGTCTTCGTGCGTCGGGAAACCACCGCAGCGCGCGGGCCCGCTCCGCGCGCGGACCTGGCGCTGGCCGCCGCCTATGCAAAGGCGTTTCGCGACCTGAAGGATTCACTCGGGTTGGCCGGCGAGGCCAGCGTGCAGGATCTCGCGGCGATGGACGGGGTGATCTCGCTCGGGGAGGCCGCGCCGGATCTGGAGTCCGCCGCTGCCGCGCTGCAGCACGGGCTCGCGGCAGCCATCGAGGCGCTCGACGTGATGCGCCGGCGCGAAGGGGAAGCGCTGGCGCGGGATCTCTCCGCGCGGCTCGACAACGTCGAGAAGGGTGCGCGCGAAGTGTCCCGGCTCGCCCCGCTCCAGATCCAGGCGGTCCGCGAACGCCTGTCGACGCGCATCGCCGAGTTGACGCAAGGCGTCCCGCTCGATCCGGCGCGGCTGGCCCAGGAAGTGGCGCTGTTCGCCGACCGCACCGACGTGGCCGAGGAGCTGACGCGCCTTGGCAGCCACATCAGCCAGGCGCGGGGGCTCATCCGGTCGGAAGCGCCGGCAGGGCGGAAGCTGGAGTTCCTGGTCCAGGAGCTGAACCGGGAGATCAACACCATCGGCTCCAAGTCGCAGCAGGCGGCGATCGCGGCCGTCGTGGTGGAGCTGAAGTCGGAGCTCGAGCGGGTCCGCGAACAGGTCCAGAACGTCGAATGACGCCTCTGCTGCTCATCCTCAGCGCGCCATCGGGGACGGGGAAGACGACGCTCGCGCGCCGGCTGGTGGCGGCGCATCCAGGAGCCGTGTTTTCGGTCAGCTACACGACGCGGCCGCCGCGCGGGGACGAGAAGGACGCGGTCGATTACCACTTCGTCGGCAAAGACCGCTTCCAGAAGATGATCGCCGAGGGCGCGTTCGTGGAATGGGCGCATGTTCACGGCCACGACTACGGTACGCCGCGGACGTCCATCGCCGCGGCCAAGGGCCTGGTCGTGTTCGACATCGACGTGCAAGGGGGCCAGAACATCAAGAAGCAGCATCCCGAGGCGGTGCGGGCACTGATCCTTCCGCCAAGCCTCGCGGAACTGGAGCGCAGGCTGCGCGCCCGCTCGACCGACGATGAGGCCGCAGTGCGGCGCAGGCTGCACGCTGCGCGCGTCGAGATCGGTCTCGCCATCTCCGCCGGATACGAATACTGGGTCGTGAACGAGGACCTGGAGCGCGCGTACCAGGATCTGGAAGCCATCGTACGCGCGGAGGAGTGCCGGGCCGGAAGGCGGCCGCTGGCGGCCGATTTGACGCGTTGAGACGACTGCGTTTGCAAAATTTTCCGTCGACGCTCAACGACGATGGCGAAGGGGGGAAAAGCTCGCCGACTTCATGACCTTCCTCGCCCCGCCTCCGCGGGGAGCGGAGAGCTTCGTCACCGACCACGGCAACCGCGTGGCAGCGGCCATCGGATGTCTCGATTGCCACACGCAGACGCTGCGCACAGGGCCGAACGCGGTGAAGGCGCTGAACGAAGTTCTCTACCACCCGTTCTCCGACTTCCTCCTCCACGACATGGGCTCCCTCGGCGATGGGATCACCCAGAATCGCGCGACCGGAAGGCTGATGCGGACGCAGCCGCTCTGGGGCCTGCGCTCGCAGACGCAACTCCTCCACGACGGTCGCGCGCACACCGTCGCCCAGGCGATTCGCGGCCATGACGGGCAGGCGAGGGCGGCTCGACTGAAATTCGAGCGCTTGTCCGCCTTCGACCGGCGCGCGCTGCTGGCCTTCCTTGAATCCCTCTAGCCGCTGCCGCACCGCAAGGTGCGGCTGTGCGGCTATTGCTTGAGGCTGTGCCTAAGGTCGCTGCCCCGAGCGCTGGAGCAGCTCGGCGAGATGGTCCTTCCAGGCAGCCGCGTTGGTGTGCGTGCCGTGGCCCCGGGTCTGCGGCCCGATCGGCAACACGATCGCCTTGCCTCGACGCACGCGCCGGATCTCCCGCTCCAGGATGCCCAGCTCCGGTGGATTCACCTCGTCGTCGGCCGAGTTGATGGCCGTCACCGCCGTATCGATCCTTTCCAGGCCCGCCGACGGGTCGTAATCGCGCGACGCTTCGAAGGCGTAGAGGAAGTCGTTTGCGTCGGTGGTCGCCAGCCGCTTCGCCATCCATTCGTCGGCGAATCTGTCCGCCGCGTCGCGCGAAGCAGCCTGCGACTGGAGCGGAACCGCAGCGCTTCCCATGAAGAAGAGGACCTCGAGGGCGCCGCGCAGGCCCGCCAGCGGCTGCTGCCGATACTCGCCGCCGTTCCAGGCGGGATCCTGCCGGATCGCGTCCGCCGCCAGCTTCCGCAGCACGCGATTGCGCCCGGCGATCTGCACCGGCAGGCACGCCAGCGCGAGCGCAGCGTCCATGAACTTCGGCTGGGTTTCCGCCCAGAGCCACGAATGCATGCAGCCCATCGACGTGCCGACGATCAGCCGCAGATGGCTGACGCCCAGCTTCTCCACCAGCAGGCGGCGCTGCGCCTCCACCATGTCGGCATAGCCGTAGTGTGGAAAGCGCGCGCGCAGCGCGTCGCTCGGCTTCGACGACCCTCCGTGGCCGATACCATCCGGAAGGATGATGAAGTGCTTTGCCGCGTCCAGCAGTTGGCCGGGCCCGAAGAGCGCGCCGGCGAAGGAGTCTCCGAGGAACTGGGCGCCGCTGCCGGTCGTCCCGTGCAGGACGAGCACCGCCGGCGAGCCCGGCGTCCCCAGGGTGCGGTAGTGTAGCCGCAGCTCCGGGAGCGTCTCTCCAGAGGCGAAGTGGAACTCCCGCACGACGAAGTCACCCTCGCTGACCGCGAGTGCCACCGCCAGCAACGCAAGCATGGGCGCAGCCTGCCACGCCCTGTTACTGTGCGCACCGTGCCGCGCATCCACCTGCTCGATGCCAACCTCGCGAACCAGATCGCCGCCGGCGAGGTGATCGAGCGTCCGGCGGCAGTCGTAAAGGAACTGGTGGAGAATGCACTCGATGCGGGCGCCAGCCGGATCGAGGTCGACCTCCAGGATGGCGGGCGGCGCCTGATCCGGGTGCGCGACGACGGCTCCGGGATGGGCCGCGAAGACGCCGCCTTGAGCCTGCAACGCCACGCGACCAGCAAGCTGCGCAGCAAGGACGATCTGTTCGCCATCGCCAGCTACGGTTTTCGCGGGGAAGCGCTCCCGAGCATGGCCGCGGTGAGCCGGTTCTCGCTGCTCACTTGCGAGCCCGGCGCGCTGAGGGGAACTCGCATCGAGGTGGACGGCGGCTCGGATCCCAGCGTGTCCGACGCGGGCGCGCCCGCGGGGACCACGGTGGAAGTGAGGGACCTCTTCTGGAACGTGCCCGCGCGCCGCAAGTTCCTGAAGAAAGCGCCTGCGGAGCAGGCGCAGTGCGTCGACGCCGTCCTCCGGCTTGCCCTGCCCAGACCCGCCGTGACGTTTTTCGTCCGCGAGGGCGACCGCGGTCTCGCGCAGCTTTACGCCGGCGCCGATGTGCTCGCGGCGCGCGCGGAGGAGGCGCTCGGGCGCGAAGTGCGGGACCGGCTCGTTCCCTTCACCGGACAAGCGCGCACGATCCGGGCGCAGGGTCTCGCGGTCTCCCCCGCGGTCGAGTACGGCAGTGCGCGAAACGTCTGGCTGTTCGTGAACGGGCGCGCCGTCCGCGATCGCTCGCTGACCCACGCGGTGCTGCGGGCGTACGGCGAGCTGATGCCCCATGGCCGCTACCCTGGCGCCATCGTCTTTCTCGAGGTGCCGCCGGCGGAGGTGGACGTCAACGTCCATCCGGCGAAGGCAGAGGTGCGCCTCGCCGACGCGAAGGCGGCCTGGGAGGCGATCTACGAAGGGCTGACCGGAATCCTGGCGCGCGGTGACTGGATGCCGCGCCGCCAAGGCACCGCGGCGGCAATTGCGCCGGCGCGGGTCTACCCGTTGGGCCATCCGGCCGACCGCGTCGCCGAAGCGATGGAGCGGTACGGCGCCCGGATGCCGGCGACGTGGTGGATGCCTCCTTCGCAGGCGGCCGCGCCGGTAGCCGGAGGCGAGCGGCCCCCCGAGCTCGTCACCCGGCCGCGGTACTTCGGCGGGCTCCGCTATCTGGGCCAGCTCCACCGCACCTACCTGGTCTGCGAGGGTCCGCAGGGGTTGGTGCTCATCGATCAGCACGCCGCGCACGAGCGGATGAATTACCAGCGCCTGCGCGGCGGAGCTGCAAGGGCTGCGCTGCAGCCGCTGCTCGTGCCGCAAGTGGTAGAGCTGACCGCGTCGGCAGCGGCCCGCGTCGCGGAAGCAGTCGAGATGCTCGCCTCGATCGGCGTCGAGCTGGAGCCCTTCGGCGGGACCAGTGCGGTGGTGAAGACGCTGCCGCCGCCGCTGGCGAAGCTGGACGAGACCGCGCTCGGCGCGCTTTTGACCGATCTCGCCGACGAGCTGGCTGCTCGGGGGCGCGGCGACTCGCTCGAGCGCCTGCGCGACGCGCTTCTCGCACGCGCCGCCTGCCACGGCAGCGTCCGCGCGCACGACGCCCTCACCGCTCCGGAAGCGCAGGCGCTGCTCGACGCGCTGGACGAGACGGATTACGGGGCGCGCTGCGCCCACGGCAGGCCGGTCGTGGCGGAATGGACGGAGGCAGAGATCGAGCGTCGCTTCGGGCGTGACTACGCCTCGCACGCACACGCGGCGCCGCCCGAAGCCGTCTGAAATGGGACGCCCGCTACGCCGCGGTGCGCATTATGATGGGGCAAAAGGAGCCGTCCATGCAGGTTGCCGTCGAGGGAATCGTCGACACGCTCCGGCGGGTGCCGCCCGCCCGGTTCCAGCCCGGAGAGGTGTGCGCGCGCCTGCGCGGCCTTCTGCTCGATCCGGCCACGCTGCAGCCGTATCTGCATTTCTCGCCCCGCCGGTACACCCGCAACCTGATCTATCGCGACGAGATCTTCGAGCTCGTCGCCCTTTGCTGGGAGCCCCAGACCCAGAGCCCCATCCACAACCATTCCGGGCAGCTCTGCTGGCTTTCGATCCAGCGAGGCGCACTCCGGCTGGAGAACTTCAAGAGCCTCGACGGCCCCGGCCCGGGCGAGGGCATTCGCCTGCTGCCGAACGGCGGCATCCCTCGCGCGCCGGAAGGCGTCCTCGATCTCCAGCAGGGAGAGAACGGCATCCACCGCGTCTCCAACCCCTTCGACGAGCGCGCCGTCAGCCTGCACGTCTATTCCCGGCCGTATGACACCTGCATCGCGTACGATCCCGTGGCCCGCACCGCGCGCGAAATGCGCCTGCGGTACCACTCCGTCGGAGGCGAGCTCGTGGGCGGTCCGCCGGAGCAGATGCAGTGAGGCGCTTGGCGCCGATCGCGCTGGCGCTCGCGGCTTGCGCCCACAACTCTTCCGGCAAGGACGCCCGGTCGGGGCTCGAGGTGCAGGATGCCGTCCACGGCGTGCGCTATTCGCTGCCCGCCGCTCCGGATACGTGGCAGGTCACCCGCGAAGGAACGGCGCGATCGGTGTCCGGCGTGGAGACGGAAGTCAGCTCGTTCCCGCTGGCAAAGCCCGGCTCGCCGCAGCAGTGCCGCGACTATGCACGGACCCGCCTGGCGTCGAAGAAGGATCCTCCGGCCGATCGTCCTGCGACGGCGCCGGATGCGCCGCGGGACGAGGCGTCCTCGGACGAAGGGATGGTCACCTGGAGCTTCACCACCGGCGCCTCTTCCGCGCCGGTGCGAAACCGGTGGGCATTCTTCGCCCGCAATGCCGATTGCCTGGTCCTCTACGTGACTGGTCCGAAGGACGATCCGTTCGCCGGCAAGACCTTCGAGACCGCCGCGAAGACCTTCCACGTGCTGCCGCTGCCCGCCGATCGCCAGCGCGAGGTCGACCTTCTCGCCGGCATGGGCTTTCTCGAACGGCGCGATCCCGGATCGGCGCTGGAGCGCTTCGAGACCCTGACCAGCCGCGAGCCAGACAACGCGAAGGCCCACTTCGGCGCCCTGATGGCTGGATTCGAGATGGGCCAGCAGGCCTACGCACGCGCTCTCCCGCACGGGAAGCTCGCCCTGCGCTCGGAGCGCGATCTCACGCCCGAGCAGCGCCACCTCGCGCTGCGGGCGGTCGGCGTGATGCAGCTCGCGGAAAACCACGTCCGGGAGGCGGCGGAGACGCTGGCGGAGCTGGTGGTGCGCGCGCCCGACCTCGCAGAGGGCCAATACAACTATGCCTGCGCGCTGGCGCGCCTCGGGGACGCGCCCGCCGCCATCGACCACTTGCGCGCGGCCCTGCGTCTCGACGGCGACCTCGCCTCGCACGCGCGTCAGGACGAAGACCTCAAGTCGCTGCGCGGCAGCGCCGCGTTCGAGCAGCTCACCGGTTCCGCGAAGTAGCCAGCGCGCGCTCGAAGTCGACATGGAACTCGACTTCCAGGGCCTCCGGGTCGATTCCCGGCCAGCGCGTGGCGACTTCGAGGCGCGCGACGTCGGGCGCCATCTCGACGGGGTCGCCTACATACGCCCACTCCCCGTCGGAAGGGAACGCCGCGCCCTCCAGCAGCAGCGCGAGGCGCTCGCCGATCGGGTCGAAATAGAAGCCAGTCGCGGGTGCGGAGGCCATCGGCGAAATGAATGCACACGAAATGAAAATGGAGAACAGGTCGAACTTCTGTATCTTACCGCAGATGCGTCTCACCCTGGCAGCGCTCCTGGCCGCCACGTCCGCCGCTGCCGCGGTCCCGGAGAAAGGCGAAGGGAGCATCACCCTGTCCGGCGGCGCCCGCGCGCTCGTTCCGGGCAACTCCGCGTACCTGACCGAGCAGGGCGCTACGCACAGGCTGGTGCAGCCCGGCGGGATGGTCTCCTTCGGGTACCAGTACGACGAAGAGCTGCACTTCAAGATCGAGCTCGGATACCTCACCGACCGCTACCGCATCGCCGGTGGCGACCTCCAGGTCCGGAGCATTCCTATCCTGCTCGCGCTGGATACTGCCCTGGTGAAGGGCCGGAGCTTCACGTTCTACGGGGGCGGCGGCATCGGGTACTCGCTGAACACCGGTTCGCGCGCCGGCGTCGACAACGAGGCGAACTCGACAGCCGGATACGTCGCCCTCGGACTGCGCCTGCAGATCGCCGGCGCGCTCGCGGCGGTGATCGAGGAAAGGTACACGCTGGCCAGCGCGCAGGTCGATCCCCAGAGCAAGGAGCGCCTCAACGTCGGCGGCAACCTCCTCTCGATCGGCCTGATGTTCCATTTCCTCGAGCCGGATGACAAAGGAAAGCCGACCGCCCCATAGCAGCAACGCGCAAAAGACACGTGCGCCGAAGTCTCCTCCATGGGATGCTCCGCCGGAGCCCAAGCGTTCAGGGAGCCAGATGCCGATGACCGATGAGACCAGCTCTACCCGCAGCGTGCCCCCTCATGTGGAATCCGCCGGCCGCGACGGCGACCTCTCCACGCTGCGCAAGGAACTGATCGAGGCGCGAAACCTGGTCATCAAGACCGACAACCTGCTGAAGAACCTCCATGCCGAGCTCAAGCAGATGGGGCGCAAGCATGAAGAGCAGGAGAAGCGTCATTGGATGACCAGCGTCACTGCCTACATCGGCTTCGCCGTCATCGCCGGCGCCGGCGCCATCGCCTACGCGAACGCCGAAGTTCGCACCGCTCGCAGCGACGCGCAGGCCAACGAGGCGCGCGCCGCCGCGCTGCAGAAGGACGCGGAGAGGATCAAGGCCGCCGACCAGACGCGGCGCGAGGCGTCCGACAAGGCGCTCCGGGTCTACGAGCTCCTCGCCAGCGAGAAGGAAGGCGCCGGTCTCAACCAGGCGATGACGCAAGCCATGCACCTCGACCGCGGGCAGATGTCCGCCCTGGAGGCCCGGGCCATCGACGATCGCGCCGCGGGCATGAAGCGGCAGCTGGCAGAGGCCGCGCGCAGCTCGGGGGAGTCGGCCTTCCGGCGGCAGGACTGGAAAGCGGCTTCCCAGGACCTCGGGCGCTACGTCGAGCTCGAGCCCAAGGTGAACGACGGCATGATCTGGTACCACCTGGGCAGCGCGCGCATCCAGACCAAGGAGTACCAAGGCGCGCTCCACCCGCTGGAGGCGTTCCTCAAGAGCACCGGCGGTACCAAGACGGCGCAGTACGCGGGGTTGCTGCTCGGCCAGGCGTATGAGGAGGTCGGGAACGGGACCCGCGCCCGCGAAGTCTACGAGCGCGCGCTTTCACTCTATCCCGGCAGCGAGTTCGCCACGCAGATCCGGAACCGCCTGCGCAAGCTGGCGGCAGCGACCGCCCCACTCGGCACCCCGCCGGCCACGGCGGCGGCGCCCAAGCCGTAACGATCGCGCACGAGCCGGTTCACCGGCTGAACCATCTGACGCCCGCTTCGGCAGCCGGCACTACCGCCCTTTCAACTCGCGCCTTGCCTGCGCCAAGGCTTCCTTCACCTTGCGCGCTTCCTCCGCGGCGTCCGCTCCCGAGCGCGAGAGGAGCCGCCTCAACTCCTCGATCCCGTCCAGCGCGTCCGATAGCGCCCGCGCTGCCGCGTCGCCGCTCGAGTCGAGGCGGCAGCGCTGGCTGACGCTGTCGAGGTCGTCCTCCCACCGCCGCGCCCACGCGTCCCACTCGCGTGCCAAGGCGCCGCCCTCGAGCCCGCCGGGCGCCGGTTGCACCGCGCGGGCCGAGATCTGCGCATACAGCCGCTCCACATCGTCGAGGCAGGCGGTGGGGTTCTGCTGCGCCGTAGCCTCGCGCCTGTGGCCATAGAGGTCGCCGACCACGCTGCGGATGAGTTGCAGGAAGAGAACGGAGCAAACGGCCCCGTAAGCGCAGTACATCGCGATGCGATATGGCTTCAGCGCAGGGTCGCGCGGCACCCGCAGGGTCTAGCTTGGGAGCGCGGACCGTTCAAGGCCCGACGACGGGCTGCGCGACGTCCGGAAGCACGACGTCGTAATGACCCAGCGAGTCCGTCCGCGCGCTGCCGAGCAGGACGCTGTGCGCGCTGGAATCGAGGGAGAAGAAGCTGACCATCGCGTTGGTCACCACGGCGTCCGGGCCGCCCGGCGAGACCCGGCCGGTGACGACGCCCCCGACCGGAAGCGGTTGCGACATCCGTATGGACTCCATCGAAGAGTCTTGCGCGTCAGTCGCGTAGAGGGTGACGCCGACGACGGTCCGCGGGAGACGGACATCCGGCGGCGGAACGATCTCGAACCGCCAGCTTCCTGCATCTCCGACGAACCGAAAAACGCCGAAGGCGTCGGTGGACGTCGTGCTGGCCGCGCGCGTGGGGATCAGGCCGTCGGCGATCCGCGTCGCGACAATCTGGAAGTTCTGGCCGACGGCCTTGCCATTCGGGCCCAGGATCTGGCCGAGACGGCGCAGCTTCGCAGGGCAGTTGAGCTCGAAGGCGGTGGCCAACGGCAAAGTGACCGGCTTCGAGGCGGAGACGCCGGGCGAGGTGGCGTCGGTGGGCGGCGCCGCCTGGACGAAATAGTCGCCTTCGCGCAGCGCAATGGCCGCCTCGCCGATGTCCGCGACGACCGAGCGCGCCAGCGTCCACGCCGTCCCTGCGCTGCGGACGTAGATGCGCGCGGATGGAACGAGCTCGCCGGCGCCGTCGACGACCCTGACGGTCAGCGTTGCCGGCGGGGGGAGCGGTAGAGCGACGGTCGTCGCATACGGCACCGGCGGGTAGGTGGGAAACGGATCGAGCGCCGGCTGCACGGATCCACCATCGGCATCGATGCCAGGGCCGATCTGCAGCCAGAACGGCAGCGCGTCCGGCGGAAGCAGCAGCGAATACCCCGCGTTGGCGTCCGAAACGGAAGTCGCCGACAGAGCGACACCCTCGGAATCGATCGCCGTGACGCTCGCTCCGGGGACCGGCCCGCCGTCTTCGCTCACGATCAGGCCGCCGTGGTACGTCGTCAGCGTGGCTGCTGCCGGCAAGGCGAAATCGAGAGAGGGAGAGGCCGTCGTGTCCAGCGGTCCGGCGCGCAGCGGCGGCAGGGGCGCCGGCGGCAGCACCCGAACCTCCCAGACCCCTTGCGGAACCCGGGGCCGATAGACGCCGGATGCGTCGGTGGTCGCGACGACCTGCTCGACGCGGTCGGGAATCACCGGCAGATGATCGGTGAAGACGACCGTGCCGCCGTCGACGCCACTGCCATCCTGTGTGACCGTTCCGCTTCCGGAGAGCGGCGCCGTCAACGAGAAGTCGTTGAGGACGCTGGCGCGCAGGTCCACCTGCTGCGTCCGGACCGCGAATTGCGACCCGTTCGGAGGCCTCACTTCCACGCGAACGACCGAAAGGTTTGCGGCAGGAGGACGGCATTCGCCGAGGAAGCAGACATTCGCGCTGGAGCATTGCCCGCTGCTCGTGCACGCCGAGGTGCCGACGCGAGGTTCGCGCAGCGAGCACGCCGCGAGCACGGCCGCCAGCGGGAGCGCGCGCTTCACTGGCATACCCGGAGCGAAGGCGGCGTCGATGGACAGTTGCCGGAGATCTGCTCGAGATGGAGGTCGATGACGAACTTGTAGGACGCTGACGCGTACCCTTGCTTCATCGCGCGGTTCGGCAGGGACGGCGACGCGTCATCGAATCCGCCGTTCTCCGCGATGACCAGCTCCACCACGTGCAGGCCGCTGCTGCCGGCACCGGCGGTAGCGGCGTCGAACTTGAACACGTTGGTCAGATCCCGCCTCGTCTGCGTGACGTCCTCGAAGTTCCCCAGAAGGATCTCCGAGGGGGCGGCGGGGCGGGTCGAAGGTGGATTCGACGTGTCGTAATCGACGAACCAGCGCGCCTCCAGCGTCACCGTGGAGTCCTGCTCGTCCACCGTGATCCGGTCGAACTCCAGTTGACAATGGCAGGGCGGCGAGGAGGTCACGTCGCTCGCGCCCTGCTGATACAGGGTGAGCACGCGGGGCTGGAGGTAGTCAGGGATGTTCTCAGGGCCAATCTGCGGGGGCACGTGTGGCGACGCGACGATCGCATCGACCGTCTGCGGGATCAGGCACCCTGCCTGAGCGCACACGAGCACGCCCCATGTCGACGCAAGCGCCGCGCCACGGGCGAAACGCCGGAAAAACGGCCTCCTGCAAGCCGCCAACGGGTGCGACGACGGCTCCCTCCGCGACATTTCTGTCACTGCTCGTCCAGCGAATCGTCCGGAGGAAGCGTCTCGCCGCGCTTCTCCGCCTCCATCCGCTCCAGGTGCCGGAAGATGGTTCGCGGGTCCACTCCCAGGTCTTTCGCGGTCTTGGTGCGGTTCCCGCCGTTCCGCTCCAGGACCTCGTTGATGTAGCGCTTCTGCCACTCGTCGCGCGCCTCGGCGAGCGGCAGGATGGGCTCGAGCTGCTCGGGCCGCAGCTCCAGGTCGTCGGGGCTAATCAGCGGCCGATCCGCGAGGACCACCGCCTTCTTGATGCGGTTCTCCAGCTGGCGGATGTTGCCGGGCCACCGGTAGCGCTTGATCGCGACGAGCGCCTGCGGCGAGAAACCCTTCACCTTGCTGCCCAACTCGCGGACGGCCCGCCCGAGGAACCACTTGGCGAGCATCGCCGCGTCCTCGCCGCGGTCCCGCAAGGCGGGCAGGTGCAGGTGGACGACGTTGATCCGGTAGTAGAGGTCCTCCCGAAAGCGGCCCGCCTTCATCTCCTCGTCGAGGTCCTTGTTGGTCGCCGCGACCACGCGGATGTCCACCGCCTCCGGCTTGTTCTCGCCGACCCGGGTCACCGCCCGCTCCTGCAGCGCCCGCAGCAGCTTGACCTGCAGCGCAACGGGCATCTCGCCGATCTCGTCGAGGAAGAGCGTGCCGCCGCTGGCGGCCTGGAAGCGGCCAGGCCGCGCCGCGACCGCTCCGGTAAAGGCGCCTTTGGCGTGCCCGAACAGCTCGCTCTCGAGGAGGTTCTCGGGAATGGCGCCGCAGTTGATGGCCACGAACGGGCCGTTCTTGCGCGGGCCGCGGCGGTGGATCTCGCGCGCGATCAGCTCCTTGCCGGTGCCGGTCTCGCCGGTGACGAGCACGCTGATGTCGGTGCCTGCCACCTTGTCGATCTTGCGGAAGATGTCGCGCATGGCGTCGCAGGAGCCGATGATGTCGCCGTAGGCGTGCTCGTCGAGGCGGTCCAGCAGAGCCTTCTTGTCCGCGCGCAGCTCATTGAGTTGCCGGCCCAGCTCCACCAGCAGGACCGCGGTGCTGCAGAAGCTGGTCGCCACCTCCAGCTCGCGGTCGGTGAACAGATTCGTTAGCTTGTCGTTTCCCACGTAGATGGCGCCGAGCATCTCGCCGCGCATCACCAGCGGCAGGCACATCACGGAGGCCAGCTTGAGATTGACCACGCTCTCGCTGGCGTTGAACTGCGAGTCGTGCAGGGCGTCCTCGATCCGCAGCGGCTGGCGCGTCTCCACCACGCGCCGGACGATGGTGTCGGAGAGGCTCTCGACCGCGTCGGCGACGTTCTCGCGCTGGAAGTTGCGGGCCTTGAGGACCTGCGGGATGCCGTCGTTGACGACGAGGACGAACCCCTTGTCCGCCTGGACCACCTCGATCAGCGCGTCGAGGAGCCGCGCGAGCGCCGAATCCACGCCAGGCTCGTTCGCGAGCTGCCGCGCGAATTGCGCGAGTCGCGAGGTCGCCAGCTCCGGACCGGAAAGGCCATCGCGGCGAAGCGCCACCGGCGGCTGAATTCGTTCGCCGCTCTGGAAGACCAGCTGCGTGCCGCCGAGCTCCATCGTGTCGCCGTCTGCCAGCGTGTGCTGCCCTCGCCGCTTCCCGTTCACCACCAGGTGGGCGCCCTCCAGCGCCGTAGCGATGAACGACTCGCCGTCGAACTGGATGGCCACGACGCCGCGGAGATCGGGAACGCGCACGTCGCTGTCCGGCGCAGCCGCGAGCGTGGTGAGCGGTTTCACCAGCGGAACGAAGGAGGGCGCCACACCCTCGGCGTGAACGACCAGCGTCGCCATCAGCGACCCTGCCCCGGCTGGAGGAGGCGGTCCGGGAGCTGTTCCTCGCCCTTGTAGTTCACGGCGGCGTGAATCGCGCCGCCCGCCCAGAGCGCATAGAAGATGGCCGCGCCGACCCACTTGACCACGTTGAGCCGGGCCGCGGTCTTGTAGGGCGTGCTGCCAGGACCGCGGTCGTCGAAGCGGCCGGTGGCATTGTCCCGCAACTGCTCGATGAGCAGCGCGCTGCCGGCGCTCGCCGCGCCGGCGATGAGCTGTGACGTGGCCAGGAAGATGCCCAGCTTCCGGTCGCCGTTCTGAATCTGGCCGATGCCGAAGGGCATCATCGTCACCCAGAATTCGTGCTGGATCACGCGCCGCTCGATCGACGGCGAGATCTGCGAGAGGCGCTTGCGTTCCTCTTCCAGCTCGCGCTGCCGCCTGCGTTCGGCCTCTTCCGCAGCCACCTTCTTCTGTGCTTCCTGCTCCGCGCGCTTCTGCGCCCGCAGCGGGGCGAGGCGCGGCTCCGCTTCCCTCTTCACCTGCTCGAAGAAGGAGACCGCCGTCGGCGGAACGTAGAAGGGATCGAGCTCCGCGTCCGGGTTGATGTACAGGTATTCGAGGAAGGCGCTGTACGCGTCTCCCTTGCGGCCCTGGTAGAAGAGGGAGAGCCCGAGCAAACGGTACGCCTCGGCGCGCATTTGCAGCGACTCGAAGCGTCCCGCTTCCAGGAGCGCCGAGAGCAGCTTCGAGGCTTGCGCGTAGTCGCCGTACTCGAAGGTGACCCGCGCGTGGTTCATGGCATCGATCGCTGCGCGCGAGTCTTCGTCCGACGGCGCAGGCTGCGCTTGCGAGAGGAGGATGACGGCGAGCAGCGCGATCATCAGGGCGTGGCCTGCGCGTAGTCGAGCGTGTTCACCGAACCGGCCTTCAACTCGATGGACAGCTTGCGATCGCCGATGGTCACGGTCGCGCGCTGCGCGGGCGCTTCCATCAAGGCATAGGGCAGCGGATTCGCCGCCGTTCCCACCACGACCGATCCCTTGCCGGTGTCCACCGCGACCCGGGCATCGCGAGGTGCATTCAGCACCTCGAATTCCGCCGGCCAGGCTTGGCCGTACTCGAGCTTGTACATCTGGCCGGGCTGCTTTTTCGTCACCGTCAGAAGCTGGCTGTTGACCTTGCAGCAGCGATGACGCACGAGAACACGGTGGGGGCCGGGCGAAAGCTTGAGCGAGAACATGGTCTCGTAGCCGAGCTCCCGGCCGTCGACGGTGACTTGGGCGCCGTAACGCGTGTGGAGCTTGACGTCCAGCACCTCCGGCGCTTTCTGCGGCGGCGGGGGAGGACGCTTGTGCATCGTCTCGGCGGGAACGGCGGGCGGAGCGGGGTTTGGCGCTTGCTGGCGGTCGTTCCTGGCGCGCTCTTCCGCTGCTGTTTTCTCCCGCGCGACGCGTTCCGAGGCGAGCTTCGCTTCGGCAGCCGCGGTTGCGGCGGCTGCGAAGCGAGCGCGCCTGATTGCTGCGCGCAACTCCCAGCCGGCGGCGCCGAGTACAGCCAGAGCCACCAGGGCGACGACGGCGCGCCGGGCCAGCTTGAAGAGACGCTCCCGCCGCCGGATGCGCTCGACGCGCCCTCTTGCTTGGGCATTCGAAGCATCGAGCGCGAGAGCGCGCCCGAATGCCGCCAGCGCCGCGCTGGTGCGCTTGAGCGCCAGGTGCTCCTCACCGGTCTCGAGGCAGCGGGCAACCAGTCGCGCCCGCACGTTCGCGGCGTGGGCTTCCGGTGCACGGACGAACGCCGCCAGCTCGCGGACCGGGTCGTCGATTCCGGCCTTGGTCAGCAGGCGTTCCAGCTCGAGCTTCACTTCCGCCGCGCTCTGGTACCGCCTGGCGGGATCGTTCTCGAGGCAGCGCGCGATGATCTTCGCCTGGAGATCGCCGATGGACGGACGGAGCGTTCGCGGGTCCGGTCGCGAGCCTTCGAGAATGCTGCGGAGCAGTGCGGCCGGCGAGGTGCCCTGGTAAGGAAGCTTCCCGCAGGAGAGCCAATAGAAGATGGTTCCGAAGGAGAACAGGTCCGCGCGCGGATCCGCCGGACGGCCCTCGATGGTCTCCGGCGCCAGGTGCGACGGCGATCCGAGGATGCTCCCGGTGACGGTGAACTTCTCGTCGGGGTCGAGCAGCGCGGCGATCCCGAAGTCGGTCAGCTTCACCACTCCGTCGTCGCGGACCATGATGTTCTCGGGCTTCAGATCGCGATGTACGACTCCGGCGGCATGCGCGTGCTGCAGCGCCTCGGCGATGGGCAAGAGGCAGGCCGCGGCCAGCTCGGGAGGATCGAAGGGGTGCTCGTCCGCGAACGTCCGCAGGGTCTGGCCCCGGATGAACTCCGTGACGAGATAGCTCGGCTGCGCCTGAGGCCCGGAGAAATCGTAGACGTCGAGGATGTAGGGATGGTGGAGACGGGCCACCGCGTGCGCCTCGCGATCGAAGCGCTTGCGGATGTCCTCCCGGGAATGCAGGTGTGCGTGGAGGACCTTCACGGCCACGGTGCGGCGGAGCTGTGTGTCCCAGCCCCTCCACACCACGGCCATTCCGCCTTGCCCGACCTGCTCCTCGAGCCGGTACCGGCCGAGCTCCACTACACCTCCCGGGAACCGTGACGCGCGTGTCGCGTTTCTACAGCGAAACGGGGACCAGCGCCATTCGGTTGAACCGGGACATTCTCGTCAGCCGCGGCGGCCCGTCCGGACGCGACTGAGGAGCTCCTCGAGCATTTCCTTCGGCTCCCTCGGCAGCGGGCGGGCGACCGGCAATGGCGCGAACGACGCCGCGTGCGCCCGGGCGGAGCGCTCCGCGCTGACGGAGGCCGCGGAGACGGCTTCGAGCTTCTCTCCGGCGCCGAGGTCGGCCTTTCGGCGGGGATGGGCGAGCGCACGCAGCTCTTCGAGGCGCTCGCGCAGCAGGACGTTCTGCGGATCGGCGTCCACTGCCCTCTCGTATGACTCTGCAGCCTCTGCGAACCGGCCGGAGCTCGCGTGCATCTCGCCGACTTCGGCGCTGCTGACCGGCGCCGCTCTTGCGTCGGCTTCCTCCGGCTCCGCGCGCCTGCGACTCACCATCTCGCTCGGCTGGAGCAGCGCGCGCACCGCTTCCATCCGCGTGCGGATGCGCTCGTCGTCCGGCTGCTGGGCGAGATACGCGTCGAAGTGCTCCAGCGCGACGAGCAGCTCGCCGCGGCGCACCGCCCTCTCGGCCTTCTGCTCCAGCTCGTCGGGCGTCATCGGGAGAATTGTACCGAATGCGCAATCAGGGCGCGAGCAATGGCTGCCCCGCGGGAAGGAGCCCGTGCGTCCTGCTCTCCAGGGCGAGCTGCTGCAGCCCGTCGACGGCGCTGGGGAAGCGGGGTGCGAATCCCAGCGCGCGCAGACGCTGCGTGTCGTACCAGCGATCCGCCGAGAGCTGCTCGAGCAGGCTCGGCTCCAGCCGCGGCGGAGCGACGGGCGGCTGGCCGTCGAAAGCCAGACGCCATCCCCGGGCGATGCGCCGGTTCAGCGGACCCCACAAGACCCAGTCGGGAAGGTGCTTCGCGAACCACAGACCCATCCGTGCAGGGCGCGGGGAGTAGGGAAGCCTGCCCGCTTCTCGCGCTCCTGCCGCCTGCAGAACCGCGCGGGCGAGCTCCTCCAGGGGCAGCGGCGCGTCGTCGGCGACGTTGAAGGCGCGGCCGTCGAGATCCTTCGCCTCAGCACCGACGAGCAGCGCCGCCTGCGCCACGTCCTGCGCGTGCACCGTATGCACCACCGGCCCGCGCCGCGGCACCCAGAGCGAACGTCCAGCCTTCGCGGCCAGCGCGGCGATGGCGAGCACCACTGCCAGGCCGCGGCGCTGCCGCGGACCATAGGTGAGCGCCGGCCGCAGCACTACCAGCTTCAGCCCTCGGGTGCGGCGCCAGAGAAACGCTTCCCGCTCCACCGCCCAGCGCGTCTCTCCGTGGCGATCCACGGGCAGCTTCACCTCGCCCTCCTCGCAGGGAAGGTTGCGAGGGCGGCCGTACACCGTCGTGCTGGAGAGCAGCAGAAGCGGCGCGCCGGCCTGCAGCGCGGCGGCCATCGCTGCCCGCGCCGAGGCCAACGCTACCGGCACGTCATTTGCCGCGGGGAACGCGGCATGCGCGATCAGCCGCACCTTGCCCGCCAGCTCCGCCGCGGCGAGGGCCCCATCCGCCTGCGACAACTCCGCTTCGCCGACGAGGGCGCCAGCCGCCCGCGCGGCGGTGAAGTCGCTCCCAGGGCGGTCGAGCGCGCGCACCTCCCACCCCTCCTGTGCGAATGCCTCGCACAGGTGCGAACCGATCAGCCCGGCGGCGCCGGTGACGAGGACTGCGCGCACAGGCGCCGATCTGTCACGGCGCGCGCGACGCCGCAACCCGATGAGTCGATGGAAAAATTCATACGTACAGTGTGGGCGGCGGACCTGCAATTCGTACACTTCGCGGGCGCGCTCCGGCCCGATATGCTCACTCCTCAACCCAGAGGGAGCCGCCGCACGTGCAAGGTCTCGACGCACTCCTGATCGAGAGGTCGCCGGATTTCCTCGTGATCCTCGACGCGGAGATGCGTGTCGTGAGAGCGAGCGCCGGCCTCCGCTCCGCCGTTCCGCTGGTGGCCGCGGGGGAGGACTTCCTCCGCTCGCTCGACGATGCTTCGCAGGCGCGGCTGCGCCAGTCGCTCTCGCTGCACCACGATGCGACGTTTTCGCTCTCGCTCGAGCTCGTCCACCGCGGGCGGGAGAGGCTGATCAGCACGACGTACCGGTTCTTCGCCGTCGAGCGGCCGTACCTCGCGGCAGTGGGGCGCGAGTCGGCGACTTCCTCGGAGCTGGTCGATCAGGTCGACGTGCTGCGCCGCAGGTATCACGAGTCGGTCTCGCAGCTCGCGTCGCTGACGGGGAGGCTGCGGGAGCTGGCGATGATCGATTCGCTCACGGGCGTGCTGAATCGGCGCGCGTTCCTCGATCACGCCGACGGCGAATGGGTCCGCCACCGCAGGCACAACCACGCGCTCGCCTGCGCGATGATCGACGTGGACGGCTTCAAGAACATCAACGACACGTTCGGACACGCGGCGGGCGATGCAGTGTTGCAGCACATCGGCGCGCTGGTGCGCGCGACGCTACGGGCGAGCGATCTGCCGGCGCGGTTGGGGGGAGATGAGTTCATTGCGTTGATGCCGGAGACGAATCTCGATGGAGCGCGCGCCACGGCGGAACGGTTGCTCAGTCGCGTCGCGGCGCGGCCGCTCACGGTGCTGGATCAGAACTTTGCCACCACGCTTTCGATCGGCGTGGCGAGCGCGGACGGATGCGACACGCTCGAGGAATTGATGGCGCAGGCGGACCGGGCGATGTACCGGGCGAAGAAAGAGGGTCGGGCGCGCGTGTGCACAGCACTGCCGGCAGCGCCACCGGCGAAAGCCGGCGGAACCTAGCGCTCCTGTCGGTGAGGAGCCCCGTGCCGACGAACAGTCCGAGGTGATTGATCCCAAGCTCGCCCCGTATGCCGATGGCATCATGGAGGCTGAGCCCTTCCGCCCCTGAAGGCGGCGGTGTCAGGCGTGCGCTTGAGGTTCCGGTGGCTTCGGCTCCCCGGCCTGTGGTTGCTCCGGTGGCGGAGGGTTCTTCTCCGCCTTCAAGAAGGGATCCTCCTCCAGCGCCGACCGCAGGACGTCGTCCATCGAGTGGGCGAAGATGAACTCCATCTCCTTCTTGGCCTGCTCGGGGACGTCGATCAGGTCCTTCTTGTTGCGCTCGGGAAGGATGATCCGCTTGATGCCTGCCCGGTGCGCTGCGAGGACCTTCTCCTTGATGCCGCCGACCGGCAGGACCAGCCCGCGCAGGGTTGCCTCGCCGGTCATCGCCACGTCGCCACGGACCCGGACCCCGGTGAGCAAGGAAGTCAGCGCGGTGAAGATCGTCACGCCCGCCGAAGGACCGTCCTTGGGAATGGCACCAGCCGGGAAGTGGATGTGGATGTCGTTCTTCTCCAGGAAACGCGGGTCGATGCCGAGCTTCTGCGCCCTGTTCCGCGTATAGCTGAGCGCCGCCTGGCATGACTCCTTCATCACGTCGCCGAGCTGACCGGTGAGCGTGATGCCGCCCTTGCCCTGCATGCGCGTGGCCTCGATGAAGAGCAGGTCGCCTCCGGCGGCGGTCCACGCGAGTCCGGTGGCCACGCCCGGGAGCTCGGTGCGCTCCGCCGTCTCCGAGTAGTGCTTCTCCGGCCCGAGGATGATCTCCAGGTCCTCGGCTTCGATGGTCCGCTTCGCGGAGGAGCCCTTCGCGACGTCGACGGCGACGGCGCGGCAGACGTCCGCGATGGTCCGCTCGAGGGTGCGCACGCCCGCCTCTCGCGTGTAGCCGCCAATGAGCTTCGCCAGCGCGCCGTCGGCTATCTCGATGTTCTCGATGGACAGGCCGTGTTCCCGGACCTGCTTCGGGATCAGGTGGTTGCGCGCGATGTGGATTTTCTCGTCGAAGGTGTAGCCGGGCAGCTCGATGACCTCCATGCGGTCGCGCAGCGGCGGCGGGATGGGGTCGAGCTGGTTCGCCGTGGCGATGAACATGATCTTCGAGAGATCGTACGGCACGTCGAGGTAGTGGTCGGAGAAGCTGTTGTTCTGCTCCGGGTCCAGCACCTCGAGCAGCGCGGCGCTCGGGTCGCCGCGGAAGTCGGCGCCCAGCTTGTCGATCTCGTCGAGCATCATCACGGGATTGACGGTGGCCGCCTTCTTCATCGACTGGATGATCCGCCCAGGGAGCGCGCCGACGTAGGTGCGGCGATGCCCGCGGATCTCGGCCTCGTCGCGGACGCCGCCCAGCGAGAGCCGCACGAACTTGCGGTTGGTGGCGCGAGCGATGGACTGGCCCAACGACGTCTTGCCCACGCCGGGAGGTCCGACCAGGCAGAGGATGGGGCCCTTCATGTCGTTCTTCAGCTTGCGGACCGCCAGATACTCGAGAATGCGCTTCTTCACCTTCTCGAGGCTGTAGTGGTCCTTTTGCAGCACGCCCTTGGCGTTCTCGACGTCGAGATTGTCCTCCGTCTTCTTCGACCAGGGCAGATCGGCGATCCACTCCAGGTAGGTGCGGGCGACGGTGTACTCGGAGCTGGCGGTGGGGATGCTCTTGAGCCGGTTCAACTCCTTGTTGGCAACCTTCTCCACCTCCGGAGGAAGCCCGATCTTCTTCAGGCGCTCGCCCAGCTCGTCGAGCTCCTCCTCCTCCTCGCCCAGCTCACCCAGCTCCTCCTTGATCGCCTTGAGCTGCTGGCGAAGGTAGTACTCGCGCTGGGTCTTGGACATCTCGCCCTTGACCTGCGAGTCGATCTTCGAGCTGAGTTTGAGAATTTCTCGCTTCCGATTGAGGAGCTCCAAGACGAGCTTCATCCGCTCCTTGAGATCCACGGTTTCTAATACCTGCTGCTTCTCCTCGATGGGCACGTCGACGTTGGCGGCGATCAGATCGGCAAGGTGACCGGGCTGCGTGATCGACTCGACGAGCTCGGTGGCAGCGGCCGGGAGCTCAGGCATCATCTCGATCACTTCGCGGGCGAGCTTCTTTAGATTGATGCCCAGCGCCTCGATCTCCACCTCGTCGATGGGCGCCTTGTCGTCCACCGGCTCGATCCGCGCCTTGAGGTAAGGATGCTCCTGCACCAGCTCCACTACGCGGAAGCGCGCGAGGCCCTGGACGACGAGCGAGTAGTTGTCCTCGCCCATCTTGAGCAATTTCACGATCCGGGCCACCGTCCCCATCTTGTGGAGGTCCTCGGCGCCGGGATCTTCCTCCTCCGCCTTGCGCTGGGTGACGACGCCGATCACCTGGTCGTCGCGAACGGCATCCTTGATCAAGGCGATGGTCTTCTGCCGGCCCACGGCCAGCGGGAGCACTCCGCCGGGGAAGAACACGCTGTTTCGCAGCGGCAGGATGGGGAGGACCGCCGGGATGTCCTCCTTGTTGATCAGGCCCGGGGCTGCCGGGGTGACGACTTTGCCTTTCTCGGACATCCTTGTTCTCCCCGTCCTCTCTGGGAAACTTGATTCCGCGTGTCTAACGGCGAGTTCGCAATGTAGCCACAGCAGAGAACCTGACAATAGCCCAGAGTTGGCGGGGCGGCATGCAAGTTGCCGCAGCCTTGACGGCACGCCGCGGCGTCCAAACCTTGCCGGCCATCCGGGGTGTGGTGGGGGACCCCAACTGCATGCGCGTCATCACCTCAGTCACGCTGCTCGTCTCTCTCTGCGCCTGCCAGAGCTACGTCGCCGTGCCTGTGCAGCCCGTGACACTCGTCGGGGTCTCGCAGCGTAACAAGGTGCGCGTGTTCACCAAAGCGGACGTGCTGCTCGTCATCGACGACAGCTTCTCGATGAGCGGCAAGCAGCAGCGGCTCGCAGCGGCCCTGCAGAACTTCACCGCCCAGCTCGACGCGTTGAATCCTCCCGTCGACTATCAGGTGGCGGTCACGACCACCACTGTTTCCGAGCGCCTCGGCGCGTGCGGTCCGGCGGGCGATCCGTACGCGGCAGCCGAGTGCGACAGCGAATGGGAAGCGACCGGCTTTTCCTGCGATTCCGGGCTGGCGTGCTTTCGTTCCTTCTCGAGCGCGGGGCACTTCAACCAAGGAGCGCAGGCGCCCAGCGCAGTCCTGCGCAGAAGTGACTACACCGCGCAGCAATTTGCCCAGGATCTGGCGTCCTCCGTGCAGGTCGGCGTGAACGGCTCGCGCCAGCCGCAGGGGATGGAGGCGATGAAGCTGGCGCTGCGGCAGGCGGGATTCTTGCGCGACGCATCGAAGATCGTGGTCGCGTTCTTCAGCGATGCCGAGGACTGCTCCGACCCCGGGCACCGCTTGGCAATGCTGACGAAAGATCCAACCACGGGAAACGTGGTCGACCAGTGCGCGATCATGGCCCGCGGTGGCGTTCCCTCCGCGCTCGAGCCGGTGGCGAATTACGCCAACTACCTGCGCGGCCTCAAGGACTCCGATGGGACGCCCAAGGAGGTCGAGATCGGCGCCATCGTGTCCCTGCAGGACGGGTCGCAGGACCCGGGGATCTGCGCCAACCCCACCTGCGATGCAGCCTGCGACGCGCCCGCCGGTGTCTCCGCCTGCGATACGCGCTGCAAGTCGTCTCCGACCTACCAGATCTGCATGGCGGATTGCGCCGCGGAATGCCACACATTCTGCGGAGGACAGGTGCCCGGCCGGCGGTATCTGGAGCTGGCGTACGCGTTCTCCGGCGTCGGCGCCAACGTCTGCAGCGACGACGCCAGCCCCTCGCTGTCCCAGCTGTCCGCGGTCATCGGGATTCCCAAGCAGGTGCTGCTCCGGGCCCCGCCGTCCTCGCCGGAGCTCCTGCTGGTTCGCGTCGAGCGGGGCGGCCAGACGCTGGAGTGCGCCGCCGGCCAGGGGTATCAGATCGTCACCACGTCCGACGGTCCCGCGGTGCAGTTCGAGGGCAACTGCCTGCTTCAGCCCGACGACACCTGGGACCTGCGCTACCTGACCAATCGTTAAAGGCGTAACCCGATGCGCAGGCCGAGCTGGGTCCGGTCCGGGCTGACGAAGCCGATCTCCGCTCCGAACTCGAGATCGCGCGCCAGCAGGCCGAGCCCGACCGCGGCGTGGCCGCGGAACGTATCTCCGCCGGTGAAGATGATCCACGGCCCTCCAACGCCTTCGATGTAAGCGCGGCTCACCCGGATTCGGAGGAACACGTCCAGCGGAACGCCTCCGCTGGTGGGCGACGTGGTGATCAGCCCGCCAAAGCGGGCGCCGACGGACACGCGCCTGCCCAGCGCGGACTCGACCCCGAGACCCAGCGAGAAGACGCCCGGCCCGCCATTCAGCAAGGCATCGGCGCCGAGCCGCAGCGACAGCGGCGACGCACGCGCGGGAACCGCAAGGGCCAATCCAACGCAGACGGCGACCGGGAACATTCGACGCATCCGTTTCCTCCTCGTTCGCCGGAGTCTGCCATGCCATTGCCACGCCGCCGATTTCCTTGGCGCGTCCCACGGAGCGCGTCGGGTTGCCCATGGTGAGCGGCGGTGGTACGCCTTCGGCTCCCATGCTTCTGCTCGCGTTCCTGCTCGTCGCGCAGCCGACGCCGCCGGGCCCGCCATCGGCGCAGCGTCCGCCCACGGCCCCGGAGGGACCGGCGGGGTGGCGCGAGCAATTCGACGAGCTGTGGCGCCACCGGGACGAGGAGGGCGTCGAGAAGAAGCTCGAGCAGATCCTCCAGCAGCAACTGGCCGTCGAGCCGCGATCGTTCGAGGCGAACTGGCGGCTGTCGGCGCTCTACAACTGGGAGGCGGACGCGAAGGAGGCGGACGAAAAGGCCGCGCTGGGAAAGAAAGCGTGGGACGCCGCCGACAAGGCGGTGGCGGCCAATGCGGGCGACGTCCGGGGCCAATACAACGGCGGCGTGGGCATCGGGCTCTATTCCGAGGGAGTGGGGATCATCACGGCGCTCTCGCAGGGGCTCGAAGGCAAGTTCCGCGACCGGATCCTCGCCGCGTTGCGCATCGACAAGGACTATCTCGACGGAGCGCCGCAGGTGGTCTGGGGCCGCTACTTCTTCAAGCTTCCCTGGCCGAAGCGTGACGTCGGACAGGCGACGAAGATCCTCGCGGAAGCGGTTCGCACGCACCCGGGCAATCTGCGCGGGAAAATCTACCTCGCCGACTGTTATGCCGACGGAGACAAGGTCGACGAAGGAACGAAGCTCGTCCAGCAGGTGATCAACGCGCCACCCGGCGAGGACCCGCCGGAGGAGCGGCGCATGAAGAAGAAGGCGCGGAACTGGATCGAAGCGCACGGACCGCCCAACACGGCGCAGTAGGAGATCTCCCATGGCAACAGCAGAGAGCCACGTCAGCGCGATGCAGAAGCAGCGCAGCGAGCTCGCCAACATCCAGTCGGTCGCACAGCTCTTCCGCCAACGCGCCGGGACCGATGCGCAGCGCACCGCCGCGCGGCGCAAGGTTGCCGGCAGGTGGCTGGACGTGTCCTGGACGCAGTTGGCCAGGGAGAGCGAAGAAACCGCCTGGGGTCTGATCTCGCTCGGCGTGAGGAAGGGAGAGATGGTTTCCATCCTCGCGGGCACGCGCGTCGAGTGGACGGTCGCCGACCTGGGAACCGCGCTCTCCGGCGCGATCGCCGTCCCCATCTACCAGTCGAACACCCCGGAGGAGTGCCAGTTCATCCTCGAGAACGCGGGGGTGGTGGTGGTCTTCGTCGAGGATCAGAAGCAGCTGGCGAAAGTGCGGCAGCAGCGCAGCCGGCTTCCCAAGATCCATCACGTGGTCGTCATCGAGGGCCACGGCGAGGGCGACTGGGCGCTTTCCCTCGAGCAGCTCCAGGCGCGCGGGCGCGAGCACAAGGCGCGCGTTCCCGGCGAGCTCGATCAGCGCCTGCAGTCGCAGCACCGCGACGACCTCGCGACCATCCTCTACACCTCGGGGACGACCGGCGTTCCCAAGGGCGTGATGATCACCAACGACAACATGCTCTTCGCCGCCGAGGTGGTGGTGGGCACCGGACTGCTCACCCGGGAGGACAGCCATCTGCTCTTCCTTCCCTTCGCGCACTCCTTCGCGCAGATCATCAAGGCAGCGTGGCTGGGTAGCGGCCTGACGATGATCTACGCGGAGTCGGTGGACAAGCTGGTGGACAACGCCTCCGAGACGTCGCCGACCATCCTCTCAGCCGTGCCGCGCGTGTACGAGAAAGCGTTCAACTCGGTGGTTGCCGGCGGGATGGCGAATCCAGGCCTGCAGGGCGCGCTGTTCCGCATGGCGATGCGCGAGTTCGAGCAGTACGCCAAGGCCAAGGCGAAGGGAGAGCCGTACAACTCGCTCGCCTTCACGCTGGCGAAGAAGCTGGTGTTCCCCAAGGTAAAGGACAAACTCTCGAAGCGGTTCGGCGGGCGGATCACCAAGTTCGTCTCCGGCGGCGCGCCTCTGGCGAAGAAGATCGCCTACTTCTTCGATCTGCTCGGGTTCCACATCCTCGAGGGCTACGGGCTCACCGAGACCATCGCCGTCACCAGCGTCAATCTGCCCGGCCAGAACAAGCTCGGCACTGTAGGGCGGCCGCTCCCCGCCGTGGAAGTGAAGATCGCCGAGGACGGAGAGATCCTCATGCGCGGACGCAACATCATGCGCGGCTACCTCGGCCTGCCGGAAGCGACCGCAGAGGTGATCGACAAGGAAGGCTTCTTCCGTACCGGCGACATCGGCGACATGGATTCCGACGGGTATCTCAAGATCACCGATCGCAAGAAGGACCTGATCAAGACCTCCGGCGGCAAATACATCGCCCCGCAGGCGCTGGAGGGCGCCCTGAAGACGGGAAGCGAGCTGATCAGCCAGGTGGTCGTGATCGGCGACCGGCGCAAGTACGTGTCCGTCCTCGTCACCGTGGCGGAGCCCGAGGCGAAGAAGCTCACCGGCGCTCCCAGTTACGCGGACGCGACGCGCAGCCCGCTGTTGCGGCAGAGGATCCAGGAGGCGATCGATCGGGTGAACGCGACGGTGCCCTCGTACGAGACCATCAAGCGGTTCACGATTCTCGATCGCGACTTCACGCAGGAGACCGGCGAGCTGACGCCGACCATGAAGGTGAAGCGGAAGGCGGCGACGCAGAAGTTCAAGAAGGAGATCGACGCCATGTACGACGGAGAGAGCGTCGACTGATCCGGGGGGACCATGAGCCCGTCACGTCGTGCCTTCCTCGCTCTCAACGGCGCCGCTCTCGGTGCCAGCCTTGTACCGCGGGGGCTCCTCGCGGCCGTCGAGTCGCGTTCACAGCCGATGCCCCGCCTGGACGATTGGGGGAAAGTCCGCGCCCAGTTCCGTCTCGCGCCTGACTACGTGCACCTGGCCGGCTTCTACATCTCCTCGCACCCAGTGCCGGTGCGCGCGGCCATCGACGCCTGGCGGCAAGCGCTCGACGAGAATCCGTTCCTCGTCGTGGAGCGCGGGATGTTCGAGACGGAGGCCGAGAACCTGCAACGCAAGGTCCGCGAGGACATCGCGGCGTACCTCGGCGGCCGCCAGGAAGAGATTGCGCTGACCCCCAACACCACCACCGGGCTCGCGCTCGTCTATCACGGCCTCCCGCTGAAGCCGGGCGACGAGGTTCTGGTGACGACGCACGACCATTTCTCTCACCACGAGGCCATTCGCTTCGCCACGGAGAGAAACGGCGCGTCGGTCCGGAAGTTCGCGCTGTTCGACGAGGCGTCGACTGCCACTGCGGGGACCATCGTCGCGCGCGTTCGCGAGGCCATCCGGCCTGCCACCCGGGTCCTGGGCATCACCTGGGTGCACTCGAGCACCGGCATGCGGCTTCCCGTGCGGCAGATCGCCGACGCGCTGCGGGAAGTGAACCGGCAGCGCGCTGAGAACGAGCGCGTGGTTCTCGTCGTAGACGGCGTGCACGGGCTTGGGGCCGCGGACGAGACCGTCGCCGCGTTGGGTTGCGACTTCTTCTCCGCCGGCGCGCACAAGTGGATCTTTGGTCCACGCGGTACTGGCATCGTCTGGGCGCGCGCGGAGAGCTGGGCGCGGCTCAAGCCGATGATTCCGTCCTTCTCCGATCTCGAGCCGTACAGGGCCTGGATGGACGATCGGGCGCCTGCCACTCCCAACAATGCCAGCCGCGCGACCCCCGGCGGCTTCCTCGCGTACGAGCACCAGTGGGCCATGGGCGCAGCGTTCCGGATGCACCAGCAGATCGGCCGCGCGCGGGTCGCCGCGCGCATCCGGGAGCTGAATGGGCGCTGCAAGGCGGCGCTCGCGGAGATCCGCGGCGTGAAGCTGCACACGCCGCTCGATCCGGAGCTGTCGGCCGGCATCTGCTGCTTCGAGGTGCAGGGGATGTCGCCTGACGCGGTGGTAAAGGCGCTGCTCGCGCGCAGGATCGTCGCCAGCACCAGCCCGTACAAGGTGAGTTACGCCCGGTTGTCCGCGAGCCTGTTCAATACGCCCAAAGAGGTGGACACCGCGGTAGCCGCGGTGCGCACGCTCGTGGCCGCATAGCCGCTGCCGCACCGGAGGTGCGCGTTTGCGCCTATGTCTTGAGGCTGAACAAGTCATGCGAAGCTCCATGCGATGTGCGGTTGCGCTCGTGCTCGCGTCCTGTGCAGGCGCAAGTCCGTCGCCTGTGTCGCCGAAGAGCACGAGCTACGACGACCTGGTCGCCCTCTTCGCCGATTGGCGCACGTTCCAGAAGCCGCGGGTCATCGACGGCGTGCCCGACTACAGGCAGGCGGCGATGGCGGCGCAGCACGACGCCCTCGCGGAATACCGGAAGAAGCTTGCGGCGATCGACCCGGCAGCATGGCCCGTGGCACGACAAGTGGACTACCACCTCCTGCGCGCCGAGATGAACGGGCTCGACTTCGATCACCGCGTCCTCCAGCCGTGGGCGAGAAATCCCGCCTTCTACGTGACGGTGGTGGGCGACGAGAGCGATCAGCCCGCGCGCGAGGGTCCCTTCGTGTTGGGGACGGTAGGGCTTTGGGAATGGAGGTTTCCGCTCTCCGCGGACCAGGGCGACGAGCTGGCGCGTCGTCTGTCACCCATCCCGGGTCTGCTGAAGCAAGCCCGCGGTAACCTCACCGGCAGCGGGCGCGACCTGTGGAACTTCGGCATCCGCGCCCTCGAGCAACAGCGCGGCTTGCTCGGGGAGCTGCGCGGCAAGGCGGGTTCTCATACGGGCCTCGCCGCTGCCATCGCCCGAGCGGAAACCGCGACTGCCGAGCTGATCGACTGGCTGAAGGCGGAAGCGCCGTCGAAGACGGGGCCATCGGGCGTCGGTGTTCGCGAGTACGACTGGTACCTGATCAACGTGCAGCTCCTTCCGTACACTTGGGCCGAGGAGCTCGCGCTGATGCAGCGCGAGTTGTGGCGGGCCAGGTCCGCGCTGGCCATGGAGGAGCATCGGAACCGCGAGCTGCCCGCGCAGTCGCCCGTCGCCAGCGACGGGGAGCACCAGCGACGCTTTGCCGCCGCCGTCAGCGAGTACATGTCGTTCCTCGCGCGGAACGACATCCTCACCGTGCAGCCCTACATGGATGCGGCGCTGCGCGCCCGGACCGGGCAGTACACGCCGCGGCGGCCGCTCGAGTTCTTCACCGAGGTCGACTACCGGGATCCGGTGCTGATGCGCACGCACGGCTACCACTGGTTCGACCTGGCGAGGATGCGTCACGATCCGCATCCGAGCCCCATCCGGCGTGGCGCGCTGCTCTACAACATCTTCGATACCCGTACGGAGGGCCTGGCGACCGCGATGGAAGAGCTGATGATGCACGCCGGTCTCTGCGACACTCGGCCGCGCTCGCGGGAGCTCGTCTACATCCTGCTCGCGCAAAGGGCGGCGCGAGCCATCGGCGAACTGCGCATGCACGCCAACCAGATGTCCGTCGACGAGGCGGCGCGATTCGCCTCCGAGCAGACGCCGCGCGGCTGGCTGCGGCTGGACGGCGAGACGGTCTGGTTCGAGCAGCATCTGTATCTGCAGCAGCCGGCATACGGAACGAGCTACCTGATCGGAAAGATCGAGATCGATCGGCTGCTCGCGGCGCGCGCCCGCGCCTTGGGGAATGCGTTCACCCTCCGCCGGTTCATGGACGAGCTGGACGCGGTTGGCCTGATCCCGATTTCGCTGGTTGGCTGGGAGCTCACCGGCTCGAACGACCGCGTACCCGGTGTCGGATGGAGCCTGCGCGCGGGCATCCACTGAATCCCGAATTCAGCTGGGGCGTCAGATGACAACGGGTCATGGCGATTCTCCCGACAATTGCGGCCGCGCTTCTGCTCGCCCCGATCCAGCAGTCAGATGGCGCCCGCCAGTTCCGCGCCGTGCCGCTGGACGTGCATGCCTTCAAGGTCCTCGGCCAGGAGTACGACCCGGAGAATCCGCACAAGCCGGAAGCCACCTACTACCAGACCATCGAGGATCCCAAGCAGAGCTTCATCCACGGCGAGTACCTGCCACCCAAGCCGACCGTGACGCTCTTCTGCGACGTGCCCGACGAGTTGCACCACGGCGTGCGACGCATGACGTGGCGCTGGCGGGCGCAGGTACTGCCCCGCAAGGGGAACGAATGCGCGGCCGGCCTCGGGGATTCGGCGGCCGCCGTCTACGTCACCTGGAAGCGGGGCATGCGCTGGTACTCCCTGAAGTTCATCTGGAGCAGCGAGGCGCCGCTCGGCGCCACGTGCAACCGGATGCGGAATCCGTTCGTCGCCTCCGACAGCATCGTGCTGCGTACGGGCATGGTGAGCGCCGGCTGGGTGGAGGAGACGATCGATCCGGAAGAGCTCTTCCGGCAGCATTTCACGAACGGCGACCCCCGCAGCGAGGTGCCGGAGTTGCAGGGCATCGGCCTGATGAGCGATGGCGATCAGACGGGCAGCATCAGCGCCGCCGACTACGCCGGGTTCGTCCTCTACAAGTAACGCGTGATGCGATTCACTCGCGGGAAAGGGGGCCCGAGACGGGTCCCCTTCCGCGATGTGCGCTCTCTATTGGACCTTCAACTGCCAGACGCCCTGGCCGTGAGTCGCGGCATAGAGTGAGTCGGTTTGCGGCACGTAGATGAGGTCCGCCACGTCGATGTTGGGAAGCCCAGCCGGAGCCATCTTCCAGACGTCCGAGTTGGGCTCCTTCACCACCACGCCGTAGTCCGTGGCGACGTAGTAGGTGCCACGGTTGGTGACGATGATGCGGTTCGCGGGGATGTCTCCGTAGCCGTTGATCTTGTGGCCGTCGCGGTTGATGAACGTCGAGGCGTTCGGCGCGTAGAAGACCTCGAAGACGTGTCCGGGCGTGTTCGGGGTCTTCGCGTTGTACCCGCTGTAGGTGATCCAGGCGTGGTTCGGGTCCGTCGGATCGACGTAGATCGACGTCGGGTACCGGGGCGGCGAGTTCGTCGCCGTGGGGTCGTTGTCGATGCGGTCGAACACCACGGCCGACGGGACCGGATTGTCAGCATTCTTGGAGACGAAGATGCGGCCCGCTCCCGTCGCCGCCCAGAGCGTGCTCGGATCGCTCGGCGCGCGCTCGTTGGCGGAAACGTAGATGCCCAGGCGGTCGGGTCCGTAGGTGGCGCTGGTCAGGCGGCCGTTGGGACTTGGATCCCCGAGCGCCCTCCAGTCGTCGCAGGAGTCGCCGGGCAGATCATAGATGTCGTTGTGGTTGAGGTCGCCGAAGGCTCCGTACCAGATGTTGCAGTTGTCGCGGTGCGCTTGCTTGGTGGCGAGGACCGGATTGCGGCCGTAGTTCATGGAACGGAAAACGTGCTCGCGGCCGGTGAACAGCCACCCTGGGTGGACCGCGTCGCTGATGGCGGGCACGATGAAGGCCGAGGCCTCCAGCGCGTACGGCGGGACGTTGGTCGGGTCGGACAGCGTGTCCGAGATCCAGTTCACGTCGACCTGCTGCTGCGCATCGTAGCGGACCATGAGCTGGCCGCCCTGGAAGGCCGTGAGCGCGAACTGCGAGTCGGCACCGGTGGCGTCGAATCGGTTCGGGCCGCCGTCTGCGATGTTGATCTGCAGCCAGTTGGCGGTATCGCCCAAAGTCTCCCAGGAGCCGTTGTCCTGCGTGCCGGCGCTGATGCGGTTCACATTGTTCCGGTCGTAATCGAGGGTGTAGGTCGCCAGCGTGCGCAGGCCGCGATTGATGGCGGTCAGCCGCTGCGGGACGCGCGAAAGGACCACCTGGCAGAAGGCGACCCGGCTCGGCACCACGAAGAGGTGCGGCGCCGTCGTGCAATCCGCCGTGTCATTGACGAAGACGCCGTTCGATCGGTTCACCCCGCCGTCGCTCAAGTCGAAGAACTGGCGCCAGTTCAGCGGATTCACCACCAGGGCGTGGTGGTCGGGATGCAGCGCGCCGGGATAGACGCTGCTGCGGTCGTCCTCCGTCATGTCGGTGAAGATCGCCCCCGCGTCGGTCGAGAGCAGTACAGCCCGTCCGTTCGAGCGGCCGGTGCCGGTGTTGTTCTCGTTGTACTGGTTCGCGCCCGACAGATACACCGTGTCGACGGTTGCGCCGGACTTGGGCGCGTTGCGCGGGTTCGCGGGGGCGTAGACGTAGTTGTCGTACGAGCACTGCGGCTCGCAGTAGGCGAAGCTGTACGTCTGCTTGTCGACCCATGTCGCCTGGGCCGTGGCAGCCGGGGCGTTCCGGACGGCGTCGTTCACGCGCAGGCGCGCCGCGGTCGCCCCGGTCCCGGTGTAGTTGCCGCCGCCGGCACCCACGTACATCCGCGTTTCGCCGCTGGGCAGCGCCACGACGTCGAACTCGTCGCGCTCGGTGGTGAGCGGTAGAGGCGGCGGAGTAGTTGGGAGCACGGGACCGACGTCGCCTCGCGGCGCCATGATCTGCTCCCACGTTCCGGGGTCGCCGTTGCTGCGCGATCGCCAGATCCCGCGGGCGAAGAACGAGGCATAGACGGTGTTCGGGTCGACGGGATCGAACTTGATCCGCCGCGCACCTCGGGGTGAGCAGGCCGTCTGGTTGAGCGAGACAACGTCCGGAGTGGGGACCGTACAGAGGGCCTCGGCGCCCTGGTTCACCAGCTCCCAGCTCTTGCCCTCGTCCTTCGAGCGCCAGACGCCGAAATGCGGGGCGCCGGGGACCAACGCATCGGTTCCGCCACAGCACGTGTTCGAGATGCCGCGCGTGGCGCGGCCGGTGGCGACGAACACCGTCTTCGAATCACCCTGCTTCACCGCGATCGACCCGACGCCGCGGCCGAAGAACTGGGCTGCGCCAAGCGGGCCGCGCCAACCCTTGCGGCCGTCCTTCGATTGGTAGACTCCCACGCCCACTTCGCAACCGCTGCCGCAGGCGTTGGGTTCGCCGGTGCCCGCCCAGATGGTCTTGCCGTTGGAATCGTTCGGGTCCAGCTCGAGCGAGGCCACGCTCTGGTTCTCGAACGTCGCCGAGACAAACTCCCAGGTCGGCCCTTCGTTCTCGGGCGTGTCGGGATTATCCACGGCCAGCGCGTTGTCGGTGCGCCACACGCCGCCGTTCGACGCGGCGATCCAGAGGGTGCAGGTGTCCGGCGCGGGCTTGCAGTCCGGCGAGATGACCCCGTGCACGGTCCGGCCGCCGAAGTTCTCGGTGCCGGCCGTGTAGACGGTGCGGTCGCGGAAGACGTTTGTCAGGTCGTTTTGCCCGTTCGTAGGTCCGAAGGGCACCCATTTTCCGGTGCCGAACGCCGGCCTCCCGAGCAGGCCGAACCAGTCGTTGCGCGCGGTCGCGAACGCAGTGAACGGCGGAGGCCCGTTGTCGCCGCCGTCGATGGAATGCTTGATCCAGTCCTGCTCCGCGTAGCTCTCGGGGTGGTCGCCGGAGTCCGCGTTGAACCCGTTGGCGAATGTCTGCTGCCGCGCGAGCTTTTTCGCGAGCGCCGTGCGGGCCATCTTTTCGCGGTCCCCGTCTGCGGTTGGCGACGCCGCCTCTCCGGGTTCGGCAACACGGTCTGCCCGCTCGGGAGGAGCGGCGGTGCTTGCGGCGCGATGAGCCGCGCAGGAAATGAAGAGCGGTGAGATCAAAGCTGCACAGACTTCCAGCCGGAGCTGGTGCGCCCGATGAATCATGGTTGGTTCCTCCCCCGAAATGGTGCAGTGCGTGGATGGACGGAGATCGCGGCGTCCTTTTACACCCCCTTCAGAGGAAGCGCGATGCCACCAGGCAAGCCGTTGAGCCCAAGACAACCGAGCCGTCAGGCCTGTCGCTGCCCACCGCCGTTGCCTCAGCACGCCGGCATTGCGCCGGTAGGCACCCGGTGCACGACCTCGCCGCCGTGAACGACCAGGCGCGCATGCTCGACGCCGCCGTGGTACGGCAGATGCGCCGCGTCGGCGCAGGAAAAGAGGACCAGATCGGCGCGCAGTCCGGTGCGCAGAACGCCGCGATCGTTGAGCCGCAGCGCCTTGGCTGCGCCCGCCGTGCAGGCCCAGAGCGCCTGGGCTGGGGTGAGCCCGGTCAGCAGACACGCCGCGGCGAGCAGCATCGAGACGCTCTCGATCCGCTGCGTGCCCGGGTTGATGTTGCTGCCCAGCGCTACGGTCACGCCGGCGTCGAGGAAAGGCTTCGCCTGCGCCGCCCGATCGCGCAGGAACCAGGCTGCGAGCGGCAGCAGCACCGCCGCCGTCCCTGCGCGCGCGAGCGCCTCGATCCCCGGCTGCGTTACCCGCTCCAGGTGATCGGCGCTCGCGCATTCCAGGTCCGCCGCCAGCTGTGCGCCGCCCGAAGCGCTGAGTTGATCCGCGTGCAGGTGGCAGACCAGCCCTGCCTGCGCGCCCGCTTCCAGCGCGGCCCGGCACTCCCCGGCGTCGAACGCGCCCTTCTCGAGAAAGGAGTCGCAACCGCGAGCGCCCTCGCGCGCCGCCTCCGGAATCAGCTCCTGCACCACCTGCCGCACCCATTCGACGCGGTCGGACTCTGGCGGCACCGCGTGCAGCGCCAGCAGCGTGGGCAATACCTCGCAGCCCGCCCGGTGCCCGGCCGCGCGCGCGACGCGCAGGAGGCGCAGCTCCTGTTCGATGCTCAATCCATAACCGGTCTTGATCTCGACGGTAGTGACGCCGCTGCGCACGAGGCGGGCGAGGCGCTCGCGCGCGGCCGCCAGGAGATCCTCGTCGGAGGCCGCGCGCGTGGATTCCACCGTGCTGCGGATTCCTCCGCCCGCCTGCGCGATCTGCAGATAGGTCGCCCCCGCCAGGCGCCGCGCGTGCTCGCGGGCGCGGTCGCCGGCGAAGATCAGGTGCGTGTGGGGATCGATCAGGCCGGGGGCGAGCAGGGCGCCCTGCGCATCGATCCGTTCGCCGCCGCGCGGGGCTGCGCTGGTGCGGCCCACCCAGGTGATGCGATCGCCGTCGCAGGCCACCGCGCCGTCCTCGACAACCGCGAGCGGGGCGTCGTCTTCCGCCGCCTGCGGCCCCGCCATCGTCGCGACGCGCGCGTGTTCGACGATCAGCATCAGCGCGTCAGACCGGGAATCTGCACGCCGCGTTCGCGGGCGATCTGGATGGCATCCTCGTACCCGGCATCGGCGTGGCGGAGGACGCCCATCGCCGGATCGCTCGTCAGCACCCGCTCGAGACGCTTCGCCGCCGCCGGCGTGCCGTCCGCGACGATCACCTGGCCGGCGTGCAGCGAGTACCCGATGCCGACGCCGCCGCCGTGATGGAAGGAGACCCAGGACGCGCCGTTCACCGCGTTCACCAGCGCGTTCAGGATGGGCCAGTCGGCGATGGCGTCGGAACCGTCCTTCATCGCCTCTGTCTCCCGATTGGGGCTCGCCACGCTGCCGCAGTCCAGGTGGTCGCGGCCGATCACGATCGGCGCTTTCACCTTCCCGCTCGCCACGAGCTCGTTGAAGATCAATCCTGCCTTCGCGCGCTCGCCGTAACCGAGCCAGCAGATGCGGGCGGGCAATCCCTGGAACTTCACCCGCTTCTGCGCCATCGTCAGCCAGCGGCGCAGGTGCGCCTTCTGCGGAAACGCGTCGAGGAGGGCGCGGTCCGTCGTCAGGATGTCCTGCGGGTCACCCGAGAGCGCCACCCACCGGAACGGCCCTTGCCCCTCACAGAAGAGCGGACGGATGTAGGCCGGAACGAAACCGGGATAGGCGAATGCGTCGCGCACGCCGCCTTCCTGCGCGAACGCGCGCAAGTTGTTGCCGTAGTCGAAGACATGGCTGCCGCGCCGCCGGAGCTCGAGCATCGCTTCCACGTGGCGCGCCATGCTGGAGAGGCTCCGCTTCTGGTACTCGTCCGGGTCGCGAGCGCGCAGCTCCGCGGCGGCCTCCAGGGAAAGACCGGCGGGGATGTATCCATTCAGTGGATCGTGCGCGGAGGTCTGGTCCGTCACCAGGTCGGGCCTGAGCCCGCGCCGGACGATCTCCGGGAGGACCTCCGCGGCGTTTCCGACCACTCCGATCGACCGCCCTTCGCCGCGCTCCAGCGCGCGCTGCGCCTCGCGCAGCGCCTCGTCCAGCGAAGGGGAGAGGACGTCGAGATAGCCTTGCTCGACGCGGCGCCGCGCGCGCGCGGGATCGACTTCGACGCCGAGAAACGTCGCTCCGCACATCGCCGCGGCGAGCGGTTGCGCGCCGCCCATTCCGCCGAGGCCCGCGCTCACCACCAGGCGACCGGAGAGATCGTCGGAACCGAAGTGCTGCCGCCCCGCCGCGGCGAAGGTCTCGTAAGTGCCCTGCAGGATCCCCTGCGTGCCGATGTAGATCCAGGAGCCGGCCGTCATCTGCCCGTACATGATCAGTCCGGCCCGCTCCAGCTCGCGGAACTTGTCCCAGGTGGCCCACTTCGGCACCAGGTTGGAGTTCGCCAGCAGAACTCGCGGCGCGTCGGGATGCGTGCGCAGCACGCCCACCGGCTTGCCGCTCTGGATCAGCAGCGTCTCTTCTTCGCCCAGCGTCCGCAGCGTCGCGCAGATCCGCTCGAAGCTTTGCCAGTCGCGCGCCGCCTTCCCGCTGCCGCCGTAGACCACCAGCTCTTCCGGCTTTTCCGCCACTTCCGGGTCGAGGTTGTTCTGCAGCATCCGCAGCGCCGCTTCCTGCACCCAGCCTCTGCAAGAGAGCGCGACTCCTCGCGCGGCACGGATCGCGTGGGCCATGCGCGCTTCTATGACACAGTTGATACATTCGGGGGATGGAAGACTGGCGCCGAAACCTGATCGAGGACGACGAGGAGCGGCTGCTCGGGCTGCTCCGCTCAGCGCACCGCATCGCGGTGCTCGGGATCAAGACGGAGGCCGCGCGCGGGCAGCCAGCCTTCTACGTGCCGCAGGCGCTGCAGCAGATGGGGCTGCAGATCGTGCCGGTGCCGGTCTACTACCCGGAAGCGACGCAGATCCTCGGTGAGAAGATCTACCGGCGCGTGGCCGACGTACCGGGCGAGCTCGACATCGTCGACGTCTTCCGCCGCTCCCGCGATGTCGCGGCGCATCTCTCCGACCTGCTGGCCAAGAAGCCGCGCGCCGTATGGCTGCAAAGCGGGATCCGCGACGACAGGACGGCGGAAGCGTTGGCCCGCGGCGGCATGCTGGTCGTCCAGGACCGCTGCCTGATGGTCGACTACCGGGCCGTGGCGCGCAGCGCCGCCAGGTAGCGCCCGTCGGTACCGCAGCAGCCGCCCATGAGCCGCGCGCGCGGCGCTCTTCGGGCCCAATCTTCGGGCTCCCATCCGTCCGCCGCGGGCTTCGCCACGTCAGCGCCGCTCGCGTCGAGGGGCCACGGCGAGCACGCATATCCGGCGGCTACGGCTCCCGCTGCGCGCAGCTCGTCGAGGGGCGCGGAGCGCAGAGCACAGGTGATCACGACCGGCAGCTTCGTGACCTGGACCGCGGTGCGGACGGCAGCGAGAGCCTGCTCCGGGCTGATCGCCGCCTCCAGCCAGAGTGAATCCGTATCAGCGAGCTGCGCGATCTGCGTCGCGAGGTCCGGGGCGCCGGCCCAGAGCGATCCACCCACGTATCGCGCTCCGCTGGCGCGCGCGAGACCGATGGCCGCGGCCGCTTCCTCCGCCGAGGCGCCGACGAACGTGTTCGTCAGCACCACCTCGGCGCCGGCGGCCACGTGCGCAGCGTGCACGTCCCGAACGACATTGGGATGCGACAGGTTCCACGCCGGCGCGCGTCCGGTGAGACCGCGAGACATCAGCGCGGTTCCCATCGCGGCGTCGAGGAGCAGCGATCCGCTGCGCAGCAATTCACGCAAGCTGCACCTGCTCCCCCGGCGCGGGTACCTGGACACGAAGTCCTCGCGCGGAGAGCCGCATGCGCTGCGCCTCCAGGGCGGCCCGTTCGCCGTGGACGAGGAAGACGCGCCCAGGCGGCGAAGGAGCGCGCGCCAGCCAGCGATCCTCCTCCTGCCAGTCCGCATGCGCAGAGAAGCCGGACATCTGCGCGATCTTCGCCCGCACCGGCACGACGGCGCCGCGAAGCTTCAGCGTCCGCGCCCCGTCGAGCAACCTGCGTCCGCGCGTCTCCTCCGCCTGGTATCCGACGAGCAGGACGGTCGTTTCCGGATCCGGCAGATGCCGCTCGAGATGCGCCACGATCCGCCCTCCGGTCACCATTCCGCTCGCGGCGATCACCGCGAAGAACCCGGTGCGTTCGAGCAGCTTCGCCGACTCCGCGGCTCCGCGGACGAACTGGAGCCGCGCCGGCTGGAGCGGTCGCACGTTGCGGGCGATCAGTTCGCGCATTCCGGGGGACTGGTCTTCTGGATGCTTCAGGTAGAGCGGCGTCGCGTCCGTAGCCATGGGGCTGTCGACGAAGACCGGTACCTTCGGAATCCGCCCTTCGTGCTCCAGCCGGCGCCAGAGGAAGAGGATCTCCTGCGTGCGGCCGATGGCGAATGCGGGGATGAGGAGCGGTCCGCCGCGCTTCATGGCGTCGAGGATCGCGGCCTGGAGCTCCTCGCCGGGCGGCTCGGGCGGATGCGTGCGGTCGCCGTAAGTGCATTCCAGCAGCATCGCGTCCGCCTGGACGGGATCGTCGGGATCGGCGAGGAGCGCGGTCCCGTAGCGGCCCAGGTCGCCGGAGAACAGGAACCGCCTGCCGTCGGCCCGGACGTCGAGGAATGCGCTGCCGAGAATGTGGCCGGCCTGGTGGAAGGTGACCTGGACGCCGTCGACCACGTCGACGGGAACGTCGTACCTGAACCCTTCCAGCCGCCGCGCCGCGGCCTCGGCATCGGCGGCGGTGTACAGCGGCAAAGCCGGCTGATGCTTGCTGTACCCGCGCCGGTTCGCGTACCTCGCTTCCTCCTCCTGCAGGTGCCCGCTGTCGGGGAGCAGCAGCCAGGCGAGCTCGCGCGTCGCCTCCGTGCACACGACCCGTCCCACCACGCCCTGGGCGCACAGGCGCGGAAGAAAGCCGGTATGATCGATGTGGGCGTGCGTCAGGATCACGGCGTCGAGCTTTCCCGCCGTCCACGGTTCCCAATTTCGCAGGCGCAGCTCCTTGCGGCCCTGGAACAGGCCCGCGTCGATCAGGATGCGTTTGCCCGACGCCGTGGTGAGGAGGTGGCGCGATCCGGTGACGGTCTGGGCGGCGCCAAGGAAAGTGATCGAGGCCACCGCGTCACACTGCCACATCCGCGCGAGCTGCGTCCGACGCCCGCAGCGCGACTTCAAAAACAGTCGCGTCGACGGCTTCGGGCACATGCGACCGACAGCCCGCACGGTTCGGCCACACATCCCATCGCGACCGATGAGTTTCCATATTCTCGAGCGTCTACCTGCTGAACCGGCCGCATGGGCCGAAGGAGGAAGTCCATGGCGCTGAAGCGGAATTCGAAAATTTTCCCGCATCTCTGGTACGCGAAAGAGGCCGAGGAGGCTGCGCGCTTCTATGCCTCCATCTTTCCTGATTCGCGGGTCGACCGCGTGACGACCCTGCAGAGCGAAACCCCCAGCGGGCCGCCGGGATCCGTGAAGGTGGTCGACTTCACCCTGTTCGGCCAGCGCTTCCAGGCGATCAGCGCCGGGCCGCTGGATCCATTCAACCACGCCATTTCCCTGGTGGTCGCCTGTGAGGATCAGGCAGAGCTGGATCGCTACTGGAATGCGTTGCTGGAAGGCGGCACCACGGAAATGTGCGGCTGGCTGCGCGACAAGTACGGCGTGAGCTGGCAGATCGTGCCCGCCATCTTCGACGAGATGATGGCAGACAGCGACGCGGCGCGGTCGAAGCGCGTAACGGACGCGATGCTGAAGATGGTCAAGCTGGACATCGCCGCGCTGAAAGCGGCTTACGACGGCTAGAACCCGCGGCCCCGCAGCTCGCGCAGCAGGTCCTCGTAGAACGAGGTGGCGTCGAACCCGCGACTCCAGCCGATCTGCGCCCAGTGGTCCGCCTCGATTTCCCGCAGCACCTCTCCACGCGCCTGCGAGGTGATCGGAACCACGCCGTCGTTCGGACCGGAGCATTCCGCGAGATAGAGGTGTGAAGGCCAGAGCAGCGGATTGGTCTTCAGCCTGCCGCTGCGTCCCACCACGCTCGCGTACGCCACGCCGAGCGCGTCGGGGACCTCGCGGTTGAACTTCGCCATCCCCTCGGTGGTCAGGTCGCCGAATCCGGTGAGATCGACGAGCTTGCGCAGCAGTCGCGTGATGCGCCCGAACACGGCATGGCCCGCATCCGCGAGCGGCGTGCCGAGGTGCGGCGTGGCGATGGTGACGAGGGAGGCGACCCTGTCCGCCAGTCCCAGCCGCGAGATCGCGTAGCGGGCGTCGAGGCCGCCCATGCTGTGCGCGACGATGTTCACTCGCGGCTCGGGCAGCGACCGGATCAGGTCGGCCAGCCGCGCGGCGCGGGCGGAAATCGAGGACGCCGGCGGCACCCTCGGGTAGTACAGCTGCGCCCCGGCCTGTTCGAGGTGTGCGCCGATGCCACGGAAGTAGAGGTGCTTGCGGTTGCCGAGCTCGATCTCGTCGAATCCGAGAAACCCGTGCGCGAGCACCACCGGGAGCCGCGGCGCCGCCGGCCGCCGCGCGCGGCGGAGCCTTCGCGACTGCGTCCACTGCTGCAGCGCAATCGCGACGACGATTGCCGCCGCGAGGGCGAGGAGCAGCCAGGAAAGCATGCCGGGCTAACCGGTCCTCAACGGCCGCCACCCATTTCCGCCGCGGTCACCGGCGCGCCGCCCGGCGCCGCCACAGCTCTCGCGGCGCCGAAGTTCGCGCGATCCGCCTCGAACGCGCAGATGTTCAGGATCTCTTTCTGCTCGGGGGTGCGCTTGCGCAGCCGTGCCCGCGCCGCCTGCGCGTCGGCGAAAGCGTCCGCGCTCAGTTTGCCCTTGGCGAGCCGCATCCGGTAATCGGCCACGCCCAGGACCTGCCGCCACAGCGACTCGTACAGCTTGTCGAAGTGCTCGCGGACGTCGCCCTCCAGCACGTGAACGGGAGCCTCGGTGGATTGGCCGTCGACGGGAACGACGACCGAGTCGAGCGTCCCGAACCCGTTCTGTCCCCGATCGACCAGCGCCATCGATTCCCGCGTGGAGAGCGGATAGTCGTCGTCGAGGATCGAGAAGCGGATGGCCTGGGGATCCGCCAGCGCCACCACCACGAACCGTCCGCCGAACGGGAAGGTCAGGCTCCGTGTAGGCTCGACCGAGAGCTGTTTCACCAGCCGGTCGCGATCCTGGGCAGTGATGTCGTTGTGCAGCCCGGGATCGCGCTTCGGCACCTTCAGCGTGTCGAGCTCTTCGCGGAGCTGGTCGATCGCCACCACCGCGTTGAGCGCCGCGGCGTCGGTGTAGCCGGCGTGATAGACGCCCACCAGCTCGGGCTCCGCGCTGCGGCAGGAGACGGCGAAGACCGGACTTCCGCTGTTTCCGGCGGCGAGCAGCGCGTCGACCATGAAGTCGGCGTGGTTCCAGCCGCGCTCGGTGTCGAGGGTCATCGGATTGACCACCTTGCCGGTGTTGAGCGCCTGAAACGCGCCGAGCGGGAACCCGCGCACCTGAACCAGATTGCCGGAGCGCAGCGCGCTCGATCGCCCGATCCGGTACGGCATCACGCCGAGCTGCTTTCGCGCCTTCAGCACCGCGATGTCCGCCTGCGGATCCGAGAGAACCTTGGCGAGCACGATGTGGCCCGGCTCGTAATCGTCGGTCTCGTCGCGGACGATCTTGAGCTGCTCACGCACTTTCTTCGAGCCCGTCGGGACCCCCTCGACGGGATGCTCGTCGTCGGTGACGTCCGGCTGGCTGGCGACGTGCTCGTTGGTCACGAGCTGAGTCTCGCCATTGACGATCCGGTATCCGAAGCCCGTGCCGTGCACCAGCGAACGCAGGTAGGCACGGCGGAGCTTGCCGTCGCGTCCGTAATAGACGTGCTCGTAGGTTGCGGTGTTGCGGATGGCGAACACGAACGGCTGCTTCGCCGTGTCCAGGATGCTGGAGGCCTTCTCCGGCGGCAGCGCGTCCGCGTAGTCTCCCGAGCAGAGCGGCGGATGAGCAGGCTGAGCGGCCGGTTTGGCCGGCGGCTTGGCCGGTTTCCCCTTTGCTTGCGCCGCTGTCGCGACGCCGTGCGCCAGCACCAGACCGATGACGAGCGCACGCATGGGAACCTCCGTTCCCAAGGTTAAGCCAGCGCTTCCGGTGTGCAAGTAACCCTGCGCACGCCTTGCCGCCTGCTCCTTGGAGGTCTATCGTCGGTTGTCATGCCACATCGGATCCGCGTCGTCGCCGCCATGATCGAGAGGGACGGCAAGTACCTGATTACCCAGCGCCGCCCGACGGCAACCCTGCCGCTCTTATGGGAATTCCCTGGCGGGCGCGTCGAGGAGGGCGAATCCGACGAGGCCGCGCTCGCGCGTGAGCTGAAGGAGGAGATGGAGATCGACGTCGATGTGGGCGACCGCGTGATCCACGTGCAACACAGCTATCCGCACTACGACATCGACTTCCGCGTATACCGGTGCAAGCTCGTGCGCGGCGACATCAACCACAAGAAGGTGCACGATCACCGCTGGGTCTCACCGCAGGAGATGGATCAGTACGAGTTTCCTGCAGCAGACGAGAAGACGGTCGCTCAGCTGCTCGATCTCACTCACTGACGCAAGCTGCCGAATCTGTTCGCCATCGTTAACCTTCCTTCCGGGGGCACGACTCTTCGGGGGGAGGGGGCCGTTCGATGGCGATCGGGAAGCCGAATCCGCGCGGGAAAAAGCTCGACAAGCCGCCCGGGTCGGGTCCGCGGTTCGGTTCGCCGCTGGTCTACGTTCTCCTGCTTCTGGTCGGTTTCCTGCTCCTGCGCTCGCTCTTCCAGGACGCCGGGTTCCAGCGCGTGCCGTACAGCCGCCTGCTCGAGCGCGTCCAGAGCGATGGCTGCCAGAAGGTCGTCCTGAGCAACGATTGGGTGAAGTGCTACCCGAAGGTGGGCGAGAGCAAGAGCGAGTTGCCCTGGTTCGCCGTGCGCGTCGCTGGTGACACCACGCTGGTGAAGACGCTGCAGGACAAGCGCATCGAGTACGACGCGGTTTCCGAGAGCGGGATGAGCGAGATGATCTGGATGCTGATCGTCCCCATCGGCATCGGCCTGCTCTTCGTCTCCTGGCTCACGCGGCGGATGTCCGGCGGCATGGGCGGCGGACCTCCCGGGGTGATGTCGTTCGGCAAGACCAAGGCGCGCGTCTACATGGAGTCGAACACCGGCGTCACCTTCAAGGACGTCGCCGGCGTCGACGAAGCCGCTGACGAGTTGAAGGAGATCGTCGAGTTCCTCAAGATGCCCGCGAAGTTCCGCCGGCTCGGCGGCCGCATTCCCAAGGGTGTGCTGCTGGTGGGCCCGCCCGGAACCGGCAAGACGCTCCTGGCGCGCGCCGTGGCCGGCGAGGCCGGCGTGCCCTTTTTCAGCCTCTCCGGGTCAGAGTTCGTGGAGATGTTCGTCGGCGTGGGCGCCGCGCGCGTGCGCGATCTCTTCCAGCAGGCCGCCGCCAAGGCGCCGGCCATCATCTTCATCGACGAGCTGGATGCCATCGGCAAGAGCCGCAACGCCGGCGTCTTCGGCGGACACGACGAGCGCGAGCAGACCCTGAACCAGATGCTGGCGGAGATGGACGGCTTCGACTCGCGCACCGCGCTGATCGTGCTCGCTGCCACCAACCGCCCGGAGATCCTCGATCCGGCGCTGATGCGTCCCGGCCGCTTCGATCGGCAGGTGCTCGTCGACCGGCCGGACCGCAAGGGGCGCGAGGAGATCCTCCGCATCCACTCCCGCGAGGTGAAGCTGGGCGCCGACGTCGATCTCAAGCTGGTCGCCGCGCGCACGCCGGGATTCGCGGGGGCCGATCTGGCGAACGTGGTCAACGAGGCCGCGCTGCTGGCAGCGCGCAAGGACCGCGACAAGGTGGTGATGGCCGACTTCATGGAGGCCATCGAGCGCGTGGTGGCGGGGCTGGAAAAGAAGACGCGCCGGATGAACGAGAAGGAGAAGGAGATCGTCGCCTACCACGAGTCCGGGCACGCTCTCGTGTCCAGCCTCTGCGCGCACTCCGAGCCGGTGCACAAGATCTCGATCATTCCGCGCGGACTGGCCGCTCTCGGGTACACCCTGCAGCTTCCGCTCGAGGATCGGTATCTGATGTCGAGGGAAGAGCTCCTCGACAAGATGGCGGGCCTGATGGGCGGCCGCGCAGCGGAGGAGATCGTGGTCGGTTCCATCTCCACGGGAGCCTCCAACGACTTCAAGCAGGCGACGGAGATCGCGCGGCTGATGGTGACGGAGTATGGGATGTCGGAGGCGCTGGGACCGATCAGTTACGCCGAGAGGGGCCGCTCGCCCTTCCTCCGGACCAACGACGGCATGGCCGGGTTGACGGACAAGGCGTACAGCGAGCGCACGCAGCGCCGCATCGACGAGGAGGTCTCCCGGCTCATCGAAGAGGCGATGCAGCGGGCGCGGGAGCTGATCGTCCGGCATCGCGACGCGCTGAGCAGGGTGGCCGCACGCCTGCTCCAGACGGAGGTGATCGAGGGCGAGGAACTGCGCCGGATCCTGGCCGAGTCCGGCGCGTTGCCAGTGGAGAAGCAAGGGCCTGGGGCAGAGGCGGAGCGCGAGCACAGAGAGAGCGCGTAAACCCCTGGAGGCGAATGTCTTCGCTGAAGATCGGCCGATCCCACAAGGCGCGGAAGGCACTTTTCACCCGGGGCATCCGCCGCGGGTTGCTCACCGTGGAGGAGATCGACGAAGCGCTCCCGCCAGGCGCCCTCACCGATGCCGAGCGCTGGCTGCTCTACTATTCGCTGCACGCCGCCCGGGTGGAGGTCCTGGACCGGCGCGGCAAGAGGGTGGAGCTGGAGGACCTGCGCTCTTCCCGGGACGAGCTCCAGGGCGTGCCCGAATCGCACTGAAACGGGTCTGCAATCAAACCGCCTTGACGGCGGGGCCAAGAGCGTTACGTTCGCTCGCATCGCCGTTTCGTCGCGAAACATGTTCGCGTCTCGACGCGAAACATTTTCGCGCACGGCGCGTCGAAATAGACGGAGCAGATCGCTGTTCTTTCCGGCGGCCGCTCCCTCGGAGGTTTCATGCATCGCCGTTTCACCCTTTTTTCCGCACTGATCGCCGGCGCTTTCGGCGCCGTCGCCGCGCTGCCGCTGGTGTCGGCTTGCCAGCGCCGGACAACCGACAGCTCCATCCTCGCCGCCGACGCGCAGGCGGCAGCGGCCTCGCCGCCCACCACCGCCGAAACCGTGAAGCAGGTGGGTCCGATGCCCTCCCTGGCGCCGCTGGTGAAGCAGCTCCGACCGGTGGTGGTGAACATCAACTCGCGCATCAAGCCCCGCCAGGGCCGGGTTTCGCAGCGGATGCCCCAGGGCCATCCGCGGGTCCGGCCGCCGCAGCAGGACGAGGACAATGGTGGCGACGAGGACGATTCCCAGGATCCGATGGAGCGTTTCTTCCGCTACTTCGGGCAGCCGATGCCGAACGAGCAGGAGCGCCGCGGGCTGGGCTCCGGCTTCCTGATCGGCGACGGGCTGGTCCTCACCAACAACCACGTGGTCGAGATCCAGGACGAATCGCGGCCCGGGCGTTACCGGCCGATGGACGAGATCAAGGTGATCACCGACGAGACCGCGCCCGGTGGCGCGCGCGAGTTCGCCGCGAAGGTGATCGGCAATGACCCCAAGAGCGACATCGCCATCCTCAAGATCGAGGGCAAGGACGTCGACAAGCTGAAGTACGCGACGCTCGGCGATTCCGACAGCATCGAGGTCGGCGACTACGTCCTTGCCATCGGCGAGCCCTTCGGGCTGCAAGCCACCGTGACCTCCGGAATCATCAGCGCGAAGGAGCGCACGCAGTTCGGCGGTCCGTACTCCGATTACCTGCAGACCGATGCGTCCATCAATCCCGGCAACTCCGGGGGCCCGCTCTTCAACATGAAGGGCGAGGTGGTGGGCGTGAACGCCGCCATCATCAGCGGCGCGAACACCATCGGCTTCGCCATTCCGGTGAACGTGGTGAAGCAGATCCTTCCCCAGCTGAAGCAGACGGGAAAGGTCGTGCGCGGCTTCCTCGGCGTGCAGCCGCAGGCCATCACCGCCGACATGGTGGACAACCTCGGGCTCAAGTCCACGAAGGGCGCCCTGATCGCCGACGTGGTGAAGGACAGCCCGGCGGAACACGCCGGGATCAAGCCCGGCGACGTGGTCGTCGCGCTCAATGGCAAGCCGGTGAACGACAACAGCCAGCTCACCCGCGATGTCGGTGTGATCCCGCCGGGGCACACGGTCAAGCTGGACGTCGTCCGCGAGGGCAGATCGCGCGCCGTCGACGTCAAGCTGGCGGAGCGCCCCGACGAGCGCGAGCCGAGCGGACGGACTCCGAGCCGGAGCGGCAGCGAGAAGGAACAGGGTGATCTGCTCGGGCTCTCGGTGCAGGACGTGACGCCGCAGCTCGCGCGCAGGTCGCAGGTCGACGCCTCGACCCGCGGCGCGGTGGTAGTGGACGTCGCGCAGGACTCGCCGGCGGCGGACGCCGGTCTCGAGCCCGGCGACATCGTCGTCGAGGTGAATCGGCGGCCCGTCGGCTCCGCGTCGGATTATCGGACCGCCGTCAAGAGCGTGAAAAAGGGCGACACGGCGCTCCTGCGCATCAAGCACGGCCAGTCGACGACGTACGTTCCGGTCCGGGTAAAGTAACTAGCCTGTGCTTTACGCCGCAGCCTTGCGGGCGGGTTGCGGCCCGAGGCGCGGCTGCGTGCCGCGAAACCGCGATGGCGGAGGAGGGCGATGTTCCTCCTGCTGCCGATTCGGCGGCGTGCGGCCCTCGGGGTTCTCGGGGAGCGGCGCGGGCTTCTGCGGTTGCACCTTCTCCGCCGGTACCCAGGGGATACCGGAGCGACCACCGGGCGCAGAGTAGCGATTGGTCGGACCGGACCGAGCAGCGGTGACCCCTTCCATCTTCGGCGCGCCGTGCGCGACGACCGCTGCCTGGAGAAGGGCGAGCGCGAGCGCCAAGGCGGCAAGCCCGGTGGTGAGCACGGCGCCCAGGTGGCCCTTCATGGTTTCAATCTAAGCTGCCGCTGTCCGGCGCGCGACCGGCCGCCGCCCGCTTTCTTGACGGAGTGTCGCCCCGCACCTAGGGTGCGGCCGTCCAGCCAAGCGGGAGCGCGTTCGGCCCATGTCCAGCCGTACGGAAAAAGTACAGCCGGAACTGAAGCCTGCCATCGCGGTAGGGAAGCTCGACAAGGCGTTCCCGGTCTTTCTCGAAGGCGACCGGGGAATCGCCAGCGGCATCGGACGAAACATCACGGATACCGGGATGTTCATCGAAACCCGCGAGCCGTTCCCGCTCGGCACCCGGGTCTCTGTGACGTTCTCCTCTCCGAACGGCGGAGCGGAGATGACGCTGGAAGGGGAAGTCCGCTACCAGTGCTACATCAATTTCGCCCGTGCGGACGCGAGCCGGTCGGGGATGCGCGGAATCGGGCTCAAGTTCGTTAGTACACAATCACCCCAGAAGGGCGCGCGCGGCTCAATCCATTGAGTATACGTGCTTCCGATCAAAGCGAACGGAGATAGTTCGCCAGCGCGGTCTTCTCGTTCTCGGTCAGCCCCAGCTTGAAGTGGCGATCGTAATGATCGATCACGTCTCCCAGCGTGGCGAAGCGGCCGTCGTGATAGAAGCCGCCCTTCGCGCGCACGAACAATCCGCGCAGCGGCGTCGTCCGATATCGCTCGTCCGGCGAACGGCGCGCCTGAAAATCATCGATCCCGATCTCCTCCGCCGTATGCATCGACCACCCCGGCTCGACGAAGAGCGGCGGCACATGACACCGCGCGCAGGTTGCCTTGCCATTGAAGAGCGCCTGGCCCTGCGCCGCGAGCCTCTTGTCATAGGAGTCGTCCGGCGGCTTCGGCGGAGGAATGGCCAGCTGGTAGAAGTGCAACGCCGCGAGGTTCTCGGTGACGTGATCCACCTTCGGCCGCGCATGTCCGGTCTTCGCTCTCGCCGCGACGGGAAATTTCTTCGCATCGTCGAGCCTCGGATCGAAGAACGTCCCCACGCCGTGCATCTGCGTGTTTGCCACGTATGCATTCCAGTACGTCACCGTGCCCCAGCCCGTGTACGTGTGCAGGTTCACGCCGGCGAGGCCGAAGGCGGCGGGGATGAGCGTGGCGGCGCTCTTGCCGTCGGGCCGGAAAGCCTTCCCGTCGATCAGGAGCTCGGCGTCGTACTTTCCCGGCCCCCAGCTCTCCAGCACCTTCTTGACGGTGGCGACATCGACGCCCAGCAGCTCCGCAATCGGCTTCAGATTCGGCGCCAGCGCGACGATCTTTCCCACGTCCAGATCGCGGTTGGGCCACCCATCGAGTCGCCGGCCGATTCCCTTGCCGAAGTTGTCGTCGGTGGTCGAGTGGCAGAGCGCGCAAGTGATCCCGACCGAAACCATCCGGTCGCCTTCGTAGAAGGCCTTCACTCCGACGACGGCATCGTGCTTGAGAAGGTTGTTGGTGTTCTCGGCATCGTCGAAGCTGAGCGTGCCGCCCTTGATGACGTCACCGAGAGCGCTCGGCACCCGGCCGAAATCGACCCGCAAGCCAAGGGCCAAGGCAGTGCGCGGCGTGAGCCCCTGGCCGGTTCCGCCGTGCTTCTCGCCGGCGATCACCTCGTGAAGGCGCAGCTTGTCGCCCCAGAACTGCTCGCTACCGAAGCTCTCGTCGCGGAAGATATCGCGCCCTCGTTCGAGCATCTTCTTCGCGCTGTCGTCGATGGACTTCTGATAGCTCTCTTCGGGGGCTTGCTTGACTGCGATGTTCTGCGGCGTTTCCGCGGGAGCGGGGCTTTTGCAAGCGAAGAGGAAGACGGCTGCGGTGACGAACGTCGTTTTCACGGTGGCCTCTCCCAGTTTTGCGCGGTGCGAACGTTTGAGGTTCGCTCCGCCGGGGATCGGCGTCCATCGCAGTGATCGGGATGGATCGTTCTACATATGGAGATGCCCGGGACGCCCACCGCTCACGGCGAACCAAAAGCCGTAGAAGCGTGGCAGGCGCGACGCAAGCTTGCGCGCCGAGCCCAGGAGCTGTCGGGCCTGATCGTCGCTGCCGCGCTGGATATGTACAGCGGCACACGTCGTCAGGGCGGCTGCGAGAGCGTCCTTCGATCCGCTGCGCGCGGCCTGAGCCTGCGCGCGGATCGCTCGATCGAAGGCCGTTCGGACATCGCCGTGACTCAGCTCGACGTCGACGAGTCCAATCGTCGCCTGGATCATCTCGTACCGCGCCTTGCATCGTGTTGCGGCCGTTCGCGCGAACCGGAACGCTCGTTGCGCACCCTTCAAGTCCGATCTCGCGAGATGCGCCCGGCCGAGGAGGATGTTCAGCATTGCGACGAGTTTCAGATCCGACACGCCGATTGCCAGCTTGAGACCGGTGGCCGCTTCGCGGAGCGCGCGATCGACGTGGCCGCGCTCGAGAAAGACGAATGCGCGCCCATGGTGCAGGTAACACATACCCCATCGATCACCGATGGCGTCTTTCTGCCGGGCAGCCTGATCGAAGTAGCGGAGGGCGCTCTCCGCCTTTCCCGCGTGCAGGTAGGCATCCGCGATGTTGCCGAGGGCGATCGAGTGCTCCCAGGCATTGGACAATTCGCTGGCGGCGTTTGCTCCGCGCACGTAAGAGCGGACTGCTTTCCGTGGCAGGCCGGTGACGACGAACAGCGTCCCTTCCGCCCGCGCCACGTCCACGGTTGCTTTCAGTCCTTCGGTCCGGGACATGCGTATCGCTTCTCCGAGACCGGCGCGCGCGCGGGAGACTGCATTGTGCGCAAACGAGAGCTCTCCGCGATAACAATGCGCGAGGGCAAGCATCGACTCGGCGCTCGCGCGCTGTGCGGGACTCGCGTCAAGCGTCAGCGCTTCGCGACAATCCCGGTAAGCTGCCGCATATTTCGCGGTCATGAGGGAAATGCGCGCGCGCCGTAGCAGATACTTGGCGCGCTCGCGCGCTGACCCAGCCGGTGCGCGCAGCGCGGCGCGGTATGCGCGCTGCGCTGCAGCGTACTCGGCGCGGACCAGCAGCGAATCCCCGAATCGGAATGCGTCCTCCTCGCACGCGATCGTACCGGGTCTGGCGCATCCCTGACGGACCCGGGCGGTTCGCATCCGCGGGGCCCGCAGCTCGAGAGCACCGAGGCCTTCCAAGTGATGATGGACCGCGCGGACAACTGCACCGATACAGTCCCGCGATTCGTCGCCGGCGCGGCAAGTAACGAAGAGGGGGGTCGCAGAAACACCGGGTAGGGGAAGTCGGCACAAAGCGCCGTGCGTGACGTAGGAATGCGCGATCACGTCCGGAAGGACCGCGAGGAATTCTCCCCCGAGACAGAGATCGAGCGCGGTCTCCTCATGATTCACGTATACCCCGATCTTCCTCTGCAGAACGGCGGGCCAGGCGCTTCCACGCGGGAAGCAAACGACGAAGGGATGCCGCAGAATCGCTGCCTGCCCCGCGGACGGAACCTGGAACAGCGGATGTCCGAGGCCACAGTAGACACCATTCGAAAATTGCCCGAGGGACTCCGCGGCAAGCGCCTTCTCTGACAGTCGCTCGGAAGACAGGACGAGATCGAGGTCGCCCGTCAAGAGCAGTTTGCTCGCCTCTGCGCCGTCGACGCAGCCATGAAGAAAGGGCACGAAGTCGCTATGTTCGAGTTGCATGCTTCGCACGACCGGCATGACGACGCCCTGGCTGAGAGGATCCGCGATGCCGATATGCAATGCGGACGCGAACCCGTTCGCGGTAAGGCGATCGAATTCGGGCGCGAGAACGCCGATCGAACGCTCGACGGCCAAGAGCAACCCTTCTCCATGAGCGTTCAGCTGCAGATTCCGGCCGGTGCGGTGAAACAGCGGACGTCCGACGGCCGCTTCCAACAGACGAATTGTTCGTGAAAGGGCAGACACGCTGAGGTGAAGTCGCTTCGAAGCGGTCGGCAGATGCTGTGTCTGCGCCACCACGTAGAATGCAGGTAGCCAGTTCCAGACCGAGAACAGGATCATCGGGTCGACGTTTCCAGCCCGAGGCGCGGTTCCTGTTCCATCCGCACTCATTGTCACCGACCTTCGTTCGCGCTCTCCAGGATCCGAGCGGATCGTCGACTATAGCGCCCGCCCGTCGATCCACTAAGTATACGGAGGCCGCGGGAAGTACTCGATCTGCTTCTGCACCTTGCGAGCAAACTCTTCGCCCCAGATCTGCCCCGTCAGCCAGAGCGCCATGTCGATACCCGCAGAGACGCCGGCGGCGGTGACAAGGTTCCCGTCGACGACGTAGCGTTCGTTCTCCAACACCGTCACCTCGCCGCGATCGCGGAGCTGCTCGATGAACGTCCAGTGCGTCGTCACCCGCTTGCCGCGAGCGAAGCCCGCCTCGTGCAGCAGCAACGAGCCGGTGCAGACGCTCGTCACCCAGCTCGCCTGCGCTCCAGCGCGTCGGAGGAAGTCGGTCATCGCCTCGTTCTTCACCTCGCGCCGCGTGCCCACGCCGCCCGGTACCAGCAGCACGTCGAGCTTCGGCGCTTGAGCGAAGGTGAGGTCGGGCAGCACGCGCATCAGCTTGGCGCACCGGATGGGGGCCTCGCGCTCCGCCAGAAGCAGCAGGCGGTCGCCCTGGTCGCGCAGCTTGCGGGCCATCCCGAACACTTCCCAAGGCCCGGCGAAGTCCAGCTCTTCGACGTCGTCGAACGCCACGATCCCGATCGTCGTCATCCGCTACTCCTCCTTCTCGTACAGCGCCCAGCGGCCTTCGCGCGCCAGCAGGCGCCAGCGCGGCCCGGGCTGCGGGCGGGCGAACGGGTCGATCACACCGCCCACGAGAACGTAGTCGTAATAATAGCCGTCCAGGTCGTTGCGAAACGTATTCGCGTGCCACTCCCAGCCGGGCGGATGCGGCGGCGGCGCGCTCGCGGGACGGTAGCGAAGCGGAGACTGCGGCAGCTCGGCGAAGGAGAACGAGGCGATCCCTCCCATCCGCGCCCGGTAATAGGCCTGGAAATGGAGGAACGAGCTGAACTTCGCGTACCGCGAGTTGTGCTCGAAGATCATTCCGATCAGACGCCGCCCTGGCTGCGCGCGCGCCAGGACGGCGTCGAAGGGCCCTACCTCGCGCTCGAAAGCGCGGATGTTCGCCAGGGCGGACCCGGCCGCGAAGAAGCCCGTCGCCGCGACCAGCAGCAGCGGGAGCGCTCCCCGCAGGCCGCGCGCGGGCCGCAAGAGCGCCGGGACGAGAAGCGCGAAGATCAGCGCGTAGCGCTCGTTGAGCTGCCACATCCACCCGATGGACACAGGGAAGGCAAGGTAGAGCAGCGCCGCCCAGACGAGCCACACCGCCACCAGCCCGCGCCGCCAGGGATGCTTCTCGGCGTCCCGCCGCTGCGGCCAGGCGAGGAGCGCGGCGGCGGCGAGCAGCCCGAGGAGGCACCATTCGTCCTCGGGACCGCGCCAGATGTCGAGCAGCGCGTCGGTGACGTTGCGCAGCGAAGTCGCCGGCGCCTCCCAGTACACGGCCATCGGCTGACGCCAGCCCACCGTTTCCGGGTGCACCACCGGGCTATTCACCAGCCAGAGCACCGACAGCACGGCGATGGGGGCCGCCCAGAGCAGCTTGCGGGGCCATTCGCGGATCGGCGCGAGCCGTGGCACGCCGACGGAGATCACCGCCGCCACCGGCGCGAAGAAGATGAACGCCGAGAGGTGCAGGTAGAAGAGCGCCGCTCCAGCGCCCGCCAGGATCCACAGGTTCCGCCGCGAGGGCGATTCCGTTTCGCGCAGCGTGAGCGCGAGCGCCCAGATGGCGAGCGGCATCGCGGCGACGTAGTTGAAGAACCCGATCAAGAGCGCCTGGCTCCAGAACAGCGTGCACGCGAAGAGCGCCAGGCGCGTGTCGGCGCGGAGCGCGCGCAACAGCGCGCGCAGCGAATACGGGTACGCCACGGCGATGGCAGAGAGCAGGATCAGGTTCGCCCGCTCGGCGGTGCCGAAGGGGAATGCCAGCGCCGCGCCGACCAGGTAGTAGAGCAGGTATTGCGTCTGGCCGAGCTCGAGCGTGAAGTACTCCTGCGTCTTCCACGTCGGGTCCCACCAATGCCGCAGGGTGGCGATGGCCGATACGTGTTGGGGAAGATCGGTGAAGGGGAGGTGCGCGGCGGACCACAGCGGCACCACCATCGCCGCCGCGCACGCGCGCAAGAGCCAGGTCCACAGCGGGTGGTCTTCGTCGGTCCAGTGCAAGGCGACGCAGGTTAGTCTACTTTCGCCGCCGTGAAGTTTCGCCTTTTCGCGCTCGCGCTGCTCGCCTGCAGCGGCCCGAAGCGGGAGCCGTTCGCCTGGCCGAAGAACGTCGAGGACGCGCGGGCGCGCCTGCTCGTCTACATCCCCGAAGGGCGCGAGATCGAGGGAGCGCGGCAGTGGATGGCGGAGCACGCCTTCGCCTGCGATCCGCCGCTGCCTTCGGCGACCGACGCGCACGCGCACATCTGCCGTCCCGAAGCGGGTGCGCCAGCCGACGCGGGTTGGCGGACCTGGACCGTCGTCCTGTACGAGCGCCGCGGCCGCTTGGCCGACGTCTCGGCACGGTGATTATTGTGAGAACCCTTCGAGCTGGTAGTGCGCTTCGATGCGCTTGAGCGCCAGCACCATCGCGGCGGTGCGCATGTCGATCTCCTTGCCGATGCAGTAGCGGGAGCTGTTGTGCGTGGCGGTCCTGCGCGGCAGGTTGCGGGCGATGTCGCGGATGATCCGGTAGTTCGACTTGATCGCTTGCTCGAGACGCCCGTTCACCTCCGTCTCGCTCCAATGCTCCATGCGCTTGTTCTGGATCCACTCGTAGTAACTGACGGTAACGCCGCCGGCGTTGCCGATGATGTCGGGGATCAACTCGATGCCGCGCTTCGCCAGCACGCGGTCGCCTTCCGGGGTCGTCGGGCCGTTGGCCCCTTCGGCGATCAGCTTGCACTTGAGGCGCTCCGCGACCGGGCCGGTGATCTCGCCTCCCAGCGCCGCGGGAATGCAGATGTCGGCGTCCACGTCCCAGAGGTCCGCTTTGGAGATCTGCTGCGCCTTCGGGTACCCGCCCACGGTGCGCCGCAGGTTGCGGGGATTTTCGTAAACGTACGAGATGAGGTCGATCACGTCGATGCCGTTGGGATTGAAGATGGTGCCCCCGGCGTCGTTCACCGCCAGCAGGCGCGCCCCAAGGCCGCAGAGGATCTCGGCGGCATTCGACCCGACGTTCCCGAATCCCTGCAGGATGAACGTGCTGCCCGCTGGAGTGGCGCCGCGTTCGGCGAACCACTCCTGGATGCAGTACGCGAGCCCCTGTCCAGTGGCCTTGACGCGGCCCTCGGATCCGCCGATGCGCGTATCCTTCCCGGTGACCACGCCGCGGAGCTTGTGCCGCTCCCGTTCGCCGTCGGTGTACTGGCGGAGCAGCAGCCCCATGATGGTGCCGTCGGTTCCGACGTCCGGCGCGGGGATGTCGAGGTCCGGCCCGATCAGCGGCTTGAGCCTGTACATGTAACGGAGCGTCAGCGCCTCCAGCTCCTCGGAGCTGAGGCTCTTCGGATCGACCTTGATCCCGCCTTTGCCGCCCCCGAACGGCACGTCGGAGATGGCGGTCTTCCAGGTCATCTCCGCTGCGAGCACTTTGAAGAGATCGAGCGAGACGTCCTGATGGAAGCGCGTGCCGCCCTTGTACGGGCCGCGCGCCTGGTTGTGCTGCACGCGGTAGGCCTTGAAGCGCTCCGGCCGCCCCGGGACCACCTTGTAGAGGCCCTTGCCCTTGAGGCGGACCACGCCGTCTCGCATGGACAGGTTCGCGCCGATCAGCGCGCGGCGCTTGAAGACGAAGCTGCCGTCGAGCAGCGGCTCGAGGCCGTCCGGGAGCAGCTCGCTGTCGGGCAGGTCCTTGAATCGGTCCGCGTCCTGCGCGAGCGGCGCGAGGCGCGTGTGCAACTTCACGGTGACGTAGAAGATGTGCTCGTAGTCCGGCTCTTCCAGCTCCATCCGGACGCGCCGATCGAGTCCGATCAGGTCGGCCGCGCGATGGAACACCTCCATCGCTTCCGTATAGATGGTGGACCGTGCTTCGCTGGTGACGACTCTCGCTGCCAATCTTCCTCCGATCGGGGGTAGCGGCGCACGGGCCGTGCGTCATCGCCGGGGCGCGCGTTTCTAGGGGCGTTTGTCTCTCATGTCAATGTGCGTCGTGTCACTTCTTTCCGAAGGCGCGCACGTATCCGACCAGGGCCTGGATCTCTTCGGGCGAGAGCTTGTCCTTGAAGGCGGGCATCTTGCGCTTCTTGATCCCGTTGGTGATGGCGTCGACGATCTCCTTGTCGGTGGTGTGCTGCTGGAACTTCGGGCGGGTGAAGTCCTTGGCCTTCAGCTGCCGGCCTTTCTTCGTCTGCGCCTTGCCGTCCGCGCCGTGGCAGATCTTGCACCGCTGCTCGAAGATTTCCGGCGGCGTGCGCGCTCCGGTCACGGGACCGGGCGGCGGAGTGGTGGCCTGGGCAAGGAGTGCGACCGCGAATCCAATCATGTGCCGTCCTCCGTTCGTCGCAGTGCGCGCTCGACCTCGTCGCGGAGCGCCTCGCGCGCATGTTGAGGAGCGGCGATCTCCGCTTCGCCGGCGAGCGAAAGCGCGAGCTGCACCGCGTAGCCCGTCCCGGTGCTTTCGATCAGGACGTCCACCCGCCCGTCGGCGAGCTGGCGCGCGCGAGAGCCGTATCGCTGCAGCGCCCATGCCGCTGCCGCGCGCGAGAACCTCAGCGTGACCGCCTGCTCGCGGCCGCTGGGGAAGAAGAGCTGCTCGCGCTGGAAACGCACCGGATCGAGCGGACCGGGATCGGGAAACGTCTGTCCGGTCTCGCGGACGGCGAGGATGCGGTCGACGCGAAACGTGCGTTCCGCCTCGCGTCCGACGTCGTGGCCGATGACGTACCAGACGCCGCCATGATCGATGACGCCTTGCGGGCGCAGGGCGCGCTCGCCGGCGGCACCGCGTCCTTCTTTGTCATACTCGAGCGCCACTTCCCGGTGCTGCTCGGCGGCGGAGCGGAGCTGCGTGAGGATCTGCTGCGCGCCTCGCGGCGCTGGCGTCGAAGCGACGACGCGGCGAGCGAGCTGCGCGTAGAGCTGCCGGGCGGTGGGCGGCAGCTGGCCGGTGAGCTTGGCCAGCGCGGAACGGACGGCCGGATCCGCCGGCGCTACCTCTTCCGCCGCCGCGCCGAGGGCGAGCGCCTCCAGCGGTGTGAGCTGGGGGGGCCGCGAGAAGCTCTGGTCGAGCGACACCGTCACGCGGTCGCGCTCGTCGACGCTGATGTCGATCAGATCGTCGGGCGAGAAGGGTGGGCGGCCCACCAGGCCGAGAAGGTCGATGTCGAGGCGCAGCTCCTGCGGGTCGAGGGCGAGCTCGCGGGCGAGATCGGCGAGCTTCACGCCCGGCCTGCGCCGGGCAGCGGGAACGATGAGGAGCAGACGTCGCAGTCTCTCCCGTTTCAGCTGCGGCTCCGCGACGGGGCCAGGCTCTGCGCGCGCCTCGGACCGCGCGGGCGCGAACGCTTCGGCGGACGGCTCGGGCGCGCTACGCACCTTCTCCTGGATGCGCAGCAACGCGGTGCGGACCTTGTCTTGCGCAGCGGCCGGCGACTCGACCGAGACCCGGTCCCCGAGCGAGAGCAGCTGAGGCACGAGCCCTTCGAGGTTCGTCACCGTCAGGCGGCCGTCCGGCGCATCGAACAGGCGCTCGCCGATCGCTTCGCTTCCCTTGGCGAAGCGCAGCGCGACCTGTTCCGGAGCATGGTGCTCCCACAGCCAAGGCTTGCTGGATCGTGCCGCCGCATCGCCGGCGTCGAAATCTTCCGGAGGATCGAAGTCCGGCGTGTGCGGCTTCTGCGGATTGACCTCGATCCGCGCGATCCGCTCCACGAGGAAGACCCGCTGTCCCTTCTCCGGGTCGCGGCCCACCAGCCTCCAGGCGCGCCCGCGAAAAGCGAGGCCCCACGGCTCGACGTCGCGCTCGGTGCGGTTGCCGGGCTTGCCGTCGAGTCCCGGCGGCGCCTCGTAATGGATGTGGACGCGCTTGCGTCGAGCGACCGCGTCGCCCAGCGTGCGCAGCTTTTCCACCCGGAGCGGATCTCCCGGGCGGACGACCAGCAGGCGTCGCGCGGCCTCGTTCCCGACCGCGTGCGTGTCGCCGGCCAGGGAGATCTTGCGCAGCGCGTGCTGGAGATCCTGCGCGAAGGGAAACTCGCGCGTGGCCAGCGCCGCGGCGCCAGCCGCGTAGAGCGCGGCGGATTCCTCCGGCAGCAGCCTGGGATCGGGCAGGAAGAACGTCTTTCGATCGATGCGGTAGCCGCCCAGGTCGCGCTCGTCGAGCTGCTCCGGCGCGACGTACTCGATGGGGACGCCCAGGTCCAGCAGCTCCGCCTTGTCGCGCTCGAGCTTGCGCTCCGCCGCGGCGCGGCTGCCGCCGTACTCGTCGGGAAAGAGATCGCGCAGCTCCGCGAACGAGACGGGCTCCCGCGCGTCGAGCAGGAGCGCGACCAGGTCGAGGAGCCGCTCTGCCTTGTCCATCAGCTCGTCTTGATCGCGGGCTCGTCCAGCGTCCACTGGATGGCGGCTACGTTGTCGCCCGGGATCTCCACTTTCTTGCCCGCCAGCGGGCCGTCCTCGGTGCCGATCACGAAGTAGCTGTCGCCTTCCTTGTCGATGCGCTGGATGCCGGGCCCGATCTGGATCACGGTGATGTTCGGGTGCACCGGGAAGCGGAGGTAGAGGATCTCGATCGACGCGGCCACGCGAGCCTCCCGGGAGGACGGTGGGCGTTTCGTACCTTCGCAGCCGTCGCAGCGTCAAGCGCCGTTGGCGTGGTGGAAAAGTCGCGCTGGGTGTGCTTAATGCGCTCCCCGACCAACGAAGGAGTCAACGCATGCCTGTCGGACGAATCCTGCTCGCTGCCGCGATCCTCATCGCCACCTCCGCCGCTGCCGCTCCGGTGAAGATCGGCATCGTGAACTCGATGACCGGTCCCGAGGCGCCCATCGGCGAAGACCTGAGCAACGGCATCAAGCTCGCCATCGAGGATCTGAAGAAGAAGAACATCGAGGTGCAGGCCATCTGGGAGGACGACACCGGCAAGCCGCAGGTGGGCATCGGCGCCATGGAGAAGCTCGCCACCCGCGACAACGTGGCCGGCGTCGTGGGCGCGTATACGTCGGCGGTGACCAGCGTCGTGGCGAAGACTGCGGAGCGCTACAAGGTCCCGCTGGTGAATCCCGTCGCCTCCAAGGAGGAGATCACCCGGCAGGGATACAAGTACGTCTTCCGAGTCTCCGCGACGACGAACGATTACGCGCAGGTGCTGCTCGACATGGCGCTCTCGTTCGGACAGCCGAAGACCCTCGGCATCCTCAACGAGAACACCGACTTCGGCGTCTCGGGAGGCCGCTCCGCCAAGGAGTATGCGGAGAAGAAGGGCCTGAAGGTGGTCTTCAACGAGGCGTACTCGAAGGGATCGCCGGACTACCGCTCCACGCTGGTGAACGTGAAGAACGCAAATCCCGACATCGTGTTCATGGTCTCCTACGTCGCGGACGCCATCCTCCTCATGCGCCAGTCGCGGGAGATCGGGTTGTCGCCGATGGCGTTCCTCGGCGCCGGCGCCGGCTTCGCCAACGCGCAGTTCGCCAAGGAGACCGCCGTCTCGAACGGCATCTTCTCCAGCACGCAGTGGACGGCCGCCGTCTCCTGGCCGGGAGCGAAGGAGTTCGCGAAGACGTACCAGGAGCGGTACGGCAAGACGGCCAGCTACCACGCGGCCACTGCCTACACGGCGATGTGGATCCTGGCCCAGGCCGCCTCGCAGTCGAACGGCGACCGCGAGAAGACCCGCGCGGCGCTCGACGGCGGCAGCTGGGAGACCCTCGACGGCACGGTAAAGTTCGCCGACTACGAGGGGTACACGAACCAGAACAAGCACCAGATGCTGGTCGAGCAGATCCAGAACGGCAAGTTCGTCACCGTCTGGCCGAAGGAGCTCCAGTCCGGCAAGCCGATTTGGCCGTTCCCTGGGTGGAAGTAAGCCCCCACCAACGCGGCGCGCGGCCCGTTCCGGTCGCGCGCCGCCGGCGAGCCTACCCTCTGGCCTGGCGCTCCAGGGCCTTCTGCGCAGCGCGCCGGCTGCTGCAGGAGAAGATGCCCGGGTTGCGCGCCTCGTCCTTGAACTTCGCGTGCGCGAGCTTCTTGAGCGCGAGCTTGGCCTTCTTGCCGCGCAGGGTGCCCAACGCGTCGGCGGCCTCCGAGCGGGCCTCGCACTTCTTCGCGTGGGTCATCGCCACCAGCTTCGTCAGCGCGCGCTTGTTGCCCTGGCGGGCCGCGTTCGCGTAGTTCTCGGCCGCGGCGCGGTAGGACCCGTTCGCTTGCTCCGCCTTGGCCACGGCGTAATTGCGCGCGGCCTGCCGCGTTTCCGTGGGAGCGGCGCGGACGTCGCTGGTCCGCACCGGCGGGGCGTCGACGATGGCGGCAGGAGTATTGCCCCGCAGCGCGAGCCCGCCGACGAAGAGCACGATGGCCGCGGCGCAGGCGCCGATCTTGATCTTCGTGGCCTTCGGCAGCGCGCGGAGATTACCGAGCGCCGGCTGCAGTCCATTCTGCACGCGGTCCGCCGTGTGGCGCACCATGTGTTTCAAATCGTCCGTGAAGCTCGTCTCCGACATGTGGAACCCCTCCTTCCGTCGATCGATGTTCGACGGGGGAGTCTCGCATCCGGCGACTGTGCGGCCACAAGGCGCGCGGGTAGGGCGCGCGCCGCTTCCACGCTTACATCTGCGGACGCCTCTCGTCGTCGGCGCGCGCGGAGGAAACGGAATCCGCGGAACGCGCGCCGCCGCCGTTTCCATGGCGTCTGTGGAAGCGGAACTCCTCGGCGAGCGATCGCCCGGAGGAGCGGCTTGCCGCCGCGATGGAGCCGAACAAAGCAGCGACCAGAGCGAGGAACGCGCCGCCTGCCGCCGCGCCGCTGCTCTTCGCTGCCGTGTCGGCCGTTTCCGATGCGCGCTCGCGGTCCTGCGCGGTGGGTCCGGCTGAGCGATCTCGGAGATTGCCTTCCCGCTGGGCCTTCGCCTGCACCCGCGGGCCGGAGGCGATTGACGCCGCGCTCTGGGCCGCGGTCCGCGCCGCGCCGATCGCGAGGAGCGCTCCGATCAGCATGGAGAGCGCCCAGCAGATTCCGCCGTGGAAGAGCGCGTCGTTGCGCTCGCGGCTGCCGGCGATGCGGACGGCAAAGAACGCGCCGAGAAAGGACGAAGCGATCAAGGCGATGATTCCGAAGACGCCGGAACCGGCGCCGAGCCCGCTCGCCGGTTGCGCCGAGTACGGATCGAATTTCGCAAACCCGATCGCGGCGCCGATCAGCGAGAGCAGCGAGAAGATGCTCCAGCCGAGGGCAGTTCCGCCGATGATTCCGCTCCAGCTCAGGCGCAGCGGGCGATCGGCGCCGGTGGAATGGACCTGTGATTCGTAGGACGTATCGTAAGAAGCCATTGAGAGTCGCTCCGTGATGGATGTGGTTGCGACTCAGGTTGGGACTTGTACGGGAGCCCCTACAAGCCACGGAGGACCGTGGGCCCGCCTCGCTGGCCTACACGGACTTACGGATGTGCGCGACGAGCAGAGGAGCTACGGCGGCGGGATTCTCGAGAAACGGAAGGTGCCCGGCGCCGCGGATCACCTCCAGCGTCGCGCCGCGCACGCCGGCGGCGATCTTCTCCATTTCCGCACGCGGCATGAGCTGATCCTGCTCGCCCGCGATCACCAGGCACGGCACGCTCCATCCCGGCAGGTCGGGCGTGGAGTCCGGTCGCTGCGCCATGCCGCGCAGCGTGTCGGCGATACCCTGCGCCGTCGCCCGTGCGGCGAGCGCTTCCACGCGGTCGCGGATCGATTGCGGCGCCTGCGGCGCGAGCAGCTTCGGGGCAAACTCGGCGATCACCGCCTGCGCGCCCTTGTCGAGCGCCAGCGCTGCCTGACGCTCGCGATTGCGGCGCGCTTCCTCGGTGTCGGCGCTGGCCTTGGTGGCGATCAACACGGCGGCTTTCATCCGCTGGGGAAACCTCCGCGCGAACGCCATCGCGGCGTAACCGCCCATCGAGCATCCGACGATGGCCGCCTTCGCGGCGCCGAGCGCATCGAGCGCCGCCGCGCCCAGCCCGGCGAGATGATCCATGGTCGTGGCGTGGCCCAGCGGGGGCGTGCCGCCGAATCCGGGAGCATCGAGAGCGGCCGCGCACAGTCCCGCGGATGCGCAAGCGGCGAGCATCTCCTCCCAGGCGTCGGCGTACAGCGGGAAGGGATGGAAGAAGAGCGCCGCCGGCGCCCCGACGCGTCCTTCGACGCGGAGGAGGGCAGGGCGTCCATCGTGCAACAGCGCGAGATGCATGCAGGCCTCCTATTGCACGACCACGACGATCGCTCCGCGGTACATGTTCATCGGACACGCAAAGGCGAGCTCCCCCGACTTTGGCGCAGTCACCTTCACCTCGACGGGCGCATTCAGCGGCAGCATGTGGCGGACCGGATCTCCCTGCACGTCGACGGCGTCCGCGCAGGTTTGCGCCACCTTCCGCGTGAAGCGCAGCGTGACCTGCTGGCCGGTTTTCACCTGGATCCGATCGGGCTCGAATCCCTTCTCGGTGACGGTGACGTCGGCGACTCCGGATTGCGCGGGCGCGGGGAGTTGTTGCTTGCAAGAGACGATGGCGAGCACGGCGATCAGGGTGACGCGCATGTGCGTACTTGTGGCTCAAACGCCTACCTCCCGCAATGCTTGCGGCGGGCGGGCGGCGAATCCTGGCCGCGAATTCCCGCCGCGTGATCACCTGTGCCAGACTGAAGAAGCCCGGAGGGGGAGCGCGGCTTCATGAGCGATCTGGAGATCCGGCAACGCGACCGCGATGTCCTGCGCCAGGGATACAGCGCCGCGGTGCGCAGGTTCGAGATCGCCAGCATCATCATCTACGCGGTGACGATGGCGTGGCTGCTCTCGGAGATCATCCCGCGCATCGTGCGGAGCCCTTTCCTCGCGCTCGCCGCTTTCATGGTGGGGTTCGTCGCGGGCGATTTCGTCTCCGGTTTCGTGCATTGGACGGCGGATACGTGGGGGACGGCGGACTGGCCGTTCATCGGCAAGGCGCTGATCCGGCCGTTTCGAGAGCACCACGTCGATCAAAAGGAGATCACCAGGCACGGCTTCGTGGAGACCAACGGAAACAACTGCTTCATCTCCATTCCTGCCGCCGCCGGCGCCGCGCTCTTGCCGGACGAGACCGGTTGGTTCTTCCTCGCGGCGATGACATTCGCGATGTGCCTCGCCATCTTCGGCACGAATCAGTTCCACAAGTGGGCGCACATGGATGCGCCGCCGAAGATCGCCAGTCTGCTGCAGCGCGCCGGTCTGATCCTGCCGCCCGACCACCATGCGGTCCATCATTCGGCGCCGTACGCGAAGTACTACTGCATCACCGTCGGCTGGCTGAACGAGGCGCTCTTCCGCTTCCGGTTCTTCCACACGCTGGAAAAGGTGATCACCTGGCTCACTGGGCTGACCCCGCGCGAAGACGACATCGGCAAACGGGCGGCGCTCGTGGTGGCGCAGCAACCGCTGCCGCCGCTTCCCGAGCTGCCGAAGATCGTGCTGCCGTCGATCGAGCTGCCCCTCGACCTGCAGGACGTCACGGGGCGGCCGGCGGCGAAGCCAGACTAGCGGATCGCGATTTTCTGGACGGGATCGCCGCCCGGTGCAGGATGGGCTGCATGGGCGAACCGACCTGGGGCTTTCTGACCAATCACTTCTACGTCCTGCGTTGCATTGCGCAGGAGCCATCGGTCACCTTGCGCGAGGTGGCCGATCGGATCGGGATCACCGAGCGCGCCGTGCAGCGGATCGTCTCCGAGCTCGAGCAAGGCGGATATCTGCTTCGCGAGCGCGCCGGCAGGCGCAACCGCTATGTGCTCCGGGAAGGGCGGCCGCGCCGCGAGCTGGACGCGGCTTTGCCGATGCGCGAGCTGCTCGGGATCGCCCGTTTGCCGGGAATCCCCTCGAGCTAGGAATTCATCTCGTCTGCGCCTGCGCACCGCCGGGAAGCGAGTGCGGGATCGATGCCGCCCAAGCGGCAAGCGCGGCTTTGCGCTGCCCGATTTCGGTCACGATGCGCGCGGGGTCGACAGAGACCACGACCAGGTTCGCCGCGGATCGCACTCCGGGCGGAACAGGGATGTCGTTGCGCAGAGGGAGGTACCCGGGCACGCGCGCGACGAGGAGCTGCTCGATGCTGCGGTCCGCGAGGCGCTCGGCGAGCTTCTGCGCCGATTCTGGGTTCTTCGCAGACTTCGGCACCGAGAGAGCAGTGGGCCAGACGAACGTGCCGATGCTCTTCTGATTCGGATAGACGGCAAGGACGTGCGCGGCGCTGGCCGCCGCCTTCGCCGCCTCGTCGCTCGCCACCAGGCCGACGGTGGCGCGCCCGCTGACCACGGCCTGTCGGACCTGATCGTCGTTGTCGTAGAGCTGGGGCTCGTTCGCCTTCAGCTGCTTGAGCCATGCGTCCATCCGCTCCGCGCCCCAGGCGGCGTAGAGAGCCGCGAAGTGGGCCAGCGCCATCCCTGCCGTCGGCGAGGGGAGCGCGACCTTGCCCTTCAGCCAGGATTCGGTGAGCGCGGTGAACCGGACCGGCGCACCGTGGTCGCCGAGCTCGTCGGTGGCGACGAGCAACACCACCGCGCGTCCGCCGATGGCTACCCAGGTGCCCGCGGGATCCTTCCACAGCGGCGGGACGTCGAGACCGGTCGTCGGCGCCGGAAGCAACTCGCCCTTGGCCGCTGCGGCGATGGCCCCGAACGGATCGCTGTCCCATCGGACGTCGCCTGCGGCAGCGGGCTTCGGAGCCTGCTCCGTGCCGGCCACCGGCGCTCCCGCCGGGCCCGGGAGAGACGACACTCCTGCGTGCATTCCGGCAATCCGCTGGCCGCGCGGACCTCCGTTGCGCGCGATCATCGCCAGGGCCGTATCCACCATCCCGGGATGAAGATCCGTAGAGACTTGCACGTCCGCCGGGCCTTGCGGCGCTGAAGGCTTGCTGCACGCCGCGAGCAGCGCGGCGGCGACCGCGACGCTGCGGAGGGAGCTCATGGCGCGGCAGTCTGGACCGCCCGGCGCGGTTGTCAATGGCGCCGGCGGACAGGCGAGCAACATTGGAAAGCGGCTTGGACTTCGTCCGCTAAGAGCGGGCCGCTCGCAGCGCTGGGGCAGTCTGGTGGCAGGAATGCAAGAACGCAGGCGTCGGTCGCGCTGTGATCGAGAACTGGGACGACCTGAAGAAGTTGCTGTTCGTGCAGTGCGCCGGCGACCACGAGCGGGCGGCTGGTGTGGTGCCGCATACGTTCACTCGTGCGGACTCTCCAAGCGGACGCAAGTTCGAGCGCGAGAAGAAGGACCGCGACAGCCCGACTACGGGTCACCCTGCGGCGCGCCCTGCAAAGTTTTAGTGGCGTTGCTCTGTGAGCACCTTTCCACTTCTACTCCCTTGCGCCCAAGCAGCCGCCCGCTTCTAGTAGCCCGCATCGTTGTGACGACATCGCTAGATGCGTCGTTCTCTGCGTGGAGACGACCGAAGGGGATGCCGCATGATGGTCCATCGGAAAGCGAGCCTCTCGATCCTCGGCGCCGCGCTGACGGTCGTCGCTTGCAGTCCCGCGCACGTCGCAAGCGATCCGGCCGCGAACACGATCTCGATCGACCTCCGGCCTGGCAGCGTGGAGATCCGGCCCGGTGACGTCGTGAAGTTCGACGCCATCGTGACCGGAACGGCAAACGCGAGCGTCGCGTGGTCCGTGCAGGAGGCCGGTGGCGGAGCCATTGATGCGACGGGCCGCTACGTCGCCCCTCCGACACCCGGGACGTATCACGTGCTGGCAAGAGCGGTCGCTGACCTGACGGTGTCCTCGCTCTCCACGATCCTCGTGACCCCCGCTCCGACGGTCATGATCTCCATCACGCCGCACACGACATCCGTCACGAGCAGCGGGAGCGTCTCGTTCAGCGCGATCGTCACCGGCACGGCCAACACTGCCGCGACCTGGAAGGTGCAGGAGGGATCCGCGGGCGGCGCGGTCACCGCGGCCGGGGTCTACACCGCCCCCTCGGCAGCGGGGACCTACCACGTCGTCGCCACGAGCGTGGCCGATCCCTCCAAGAACGATACTGCGACCGTGAACGTGACCGCGCTCGTCGTCACCGTCTCGGTCACACCATCCGCGGCGACGATCCAGCCCGGCGGCTCGATCGCGTTCAGCGCGACGGTGACGGGCACGTCCAACACCGCCGTGAGCTGGCAGGTTCAGGAGGGCGCCAGCGGGGGCGCGGTCACCCAAGCGGGCCAGTACACGGCGCCGGCGGTCTCCGGCGTCTTCCACGTCGTCGCAACCAGCGCCGCGAATCCGGCGATCAATGGGCAGGCCGTCGTCACCGTCGACAGTGGAGTCCGCATCAGCGCTAGCTCGCCGGTGAGCGCCTTCGCGTGCGAAGCGGTCGCGCTGACCGCGACCGTCACCGGCTCGACGGATACGGGCGTGGTCTGGAGTGCGCCTGCCTCTTGCGGGACCATCACCTCCGCAGGCGTGTTCACGTCGGTGCGCGGCTCCGGCAACTGCGTGATCACTGCCCAAGCGCATGCCGACGCCGCGAAGACGGCGTCGATCACCGTCAACGTCGCGCCCGAGCGCGTCCTGAGCGTGGCAATCGTGCCTGCATCCGTATCGCTCGGCGTGAGCGCAACGCAGGCCTTTGCCGCGAACGTCACTACCGCGTGCGGGACGTTCCCGGCGGGGAGCTGAATTCGGGAGAAGCTGGATCCGAGCCCCTCGACGTCGTTCATCGAGGCTGCAGAAGCTCTACGACGCTCTCCAGATTCTGCGGGTGAACGCGGATCACCCCGCCTCGAGGGCTCTCGATGTCGGCGACGAGGAATAGTGTGACCCGAGAGGGCGATGGGCGGGTCGTTCTCAACGAGAACTGCTTCACGAAACCTGCTCGAGGC